>Ga0334894_1003201_pt1 | contig 10006 bp, 5 predicted proteins | sample GraSluR3_MG_6_FD_207225 | JGI IMG/M metagenome (GOLD analysis project Ga0334894, IMG submission 207225) | Sludge microbial communities from methane-producing bioreactor in Wageningen University, Netherlands - Granular Sludge_12_05 R3 | ecosystem: Engineered > Bioreactor > Anaerobic > Unclassified... | reverse complement strand
CATCCGTCCCTTCGTTGGGCAGGAGGAATCCGATCGCTTTGTAATCAGGTTCCTGATAATCAAGCATTGCCTTGTAATAATACTTTGGTATTGAGACTCCCTGTTCACCGATTTTCTTATACGGTCCATCGGTGAGAACCGGTCCGGTTACCACATATACAGATCCTTCGGTGACCGCAGCGGTACGGATTGCAGCTTCCAGTGCAGCCCAGATTCCCCGATTGAAAGCAGGTTCCTGCGGGCTCATGTTACTCATGAAAAAGGAATCGCTCATTGCCTCTTCCGACCAACTCTGATCAGCTGCCGGAATCAAATGACCGCGGTCATATCCACTCCCGCGATAATCCTCCAGTTCGGCTGAACCGGAAAAGATCGAAGGATCGGCTCTGAAGTTATCTTTCCGTTCATATACGCCGTACACCTCATCACGGGTCAGATGATAGGCAACCCACTTCGGTTGTTCATGTTCCTCATCATATACCAGAGCATACCCGGTATGCACGGTCACGACATCCCCATCCTCAATCAACGGTATTTCCATGGATGCAATGACCCCGTCCTGCCCGCCATCACCGTAGTACTGATCCACCGATGGAGTGATAAACCAGAGCACGGCATAGGCAACGAGTAAGAGCACAAGTAACAGCAGAAAGCGATTACGCTTTTTATGTTTGCGGGATGATCGAGCCATGAGTACCTACCTTATGTGTATTATCTGGTAAACCGCTGAATGGCAGCAACGTTACAGGTACAACTCTAGTCGAGCTGAAATCGTTCATGTTTTCCCTGCCAGATGATTACGATACTGCAGAGTATGAGTACGACAAGGTTGAGCAAAATCCCCGGGTTCTGCTGGATCAACCAAGGATCACTGGGGAGAGAGGATCCGGCGTAATTGACCACAAGTACAAGAAAGAGATTATTTGCGCAGTGAGCACCGAAGGCTGCCTCGCTTCCCCGGTGTATACGGGTCATCTCCATGAACAGAAATCCGGTAAGGAAGTAGTAGAGAAGAATGAGGAGATCATACTGGGTTGACTGTACTTCCGTATTGGATAGATGAGCGAGGGTAAATACCAAGCCGGAAATCACCGCAGGAAGCCAGAGTTTTCGTGATCGACCATTCAGCATCCGCCAGAGAGTTGTCCTGAATAACAGTTCTTCTGCGATGCATTGCACCGGAGTGAGTATCAGGGCAATAATCATGAGCGTCAGACGTTCCCATACCCGACTGGTGTGATTGAACATGATTGCCTGCGGTTCTATAAGTGCTGTCACCGCAGTAGCAACTGCTACACCGATAAACCAGACAAGGAAAGAGAACCAGAACAGCCGCCATCGAAATCGAAGAGCATCGGTCACAAACCGTATTACCGTAGTTCTCAGCACATACACGACAAAGACCAGCAGCAGTGCCAATAGCACAATGAAATTGACATGCTGGTTCATGTAGACCACCCAGGTGGAGCTGCTCCATAAGTGATTTCGTGTCAATTCATAAAACAGAAAAGTGGCACCTCCACCGCCAAAGGTCCATATGAGTTCGATAGCGATAAAAGAGGTTATCCATGTCATCAATGAAATTCTTTTCCACAGGAGTGAAGAGACCGAATTATCAGGTATTGATGGGCTCTGTTGTTCCATGGGTTTGAGTATACCACCTTTAATGGTATACTTGCCAGCATGTATCACCTGTCGTATGCCATGGTAAGAAAAACTGTGTATGAAGCCCTCAGCCGAGGTGATACCTTGTGTGTATTTCCTACCGAAACCGCTGCGCAGTCCTGGGCAGCCGATTATGTACGGGAAGGAGATACAGGAGTTGTTCGTTTCACTCAGGTGATGGCATGGGACCGCTTCCGTGCACTTTTTCTCCCCTCACGAAAAGAACGTCCTATAAACAGTACCATCAGGCACCTATTTGCTCTTCGGTTTCTCGAACAGGAGCATGAGTATCTTCAGTGGTTCCATTATGCCGATTTCCCGGAGCAGAACCTCAATCTTGCCCCGTCTCTTGTTCGCCTGTTGCCCTCCCTCGATCAATTGAAACAACTGGCAAACGATCGGCCCGATGCCTATCACCGTATTCCAGAGTCTTATCGCAATGATGCGGGACGTCTCTCAGTTGCCTATCAGCAGTTCCTGCGTCATCATGATCTCTATGAACCGCAGTTTTTACATCCCGAACCTGTCTCTGTAATGCTTCCTCATGCTATCAAGCGGGTGCTCATCTGTTTCCCCGAAGTCTGTAGTGGTTTTGATGAATTTACTGCGATGAAACCGTTTCCCTCCTGGATCGATACCTGCAGCGTACCAGAGGATGGAGCGGATGATGCACAACTGACCTGGTTTTCCAATGAAATCATGGAATTGCGAAGTCAGTTGCACGAAATTACCCGATTACTTGATACCGGTGTCCGTCCGGAAGAAATTGCGATCACCGTAGGTGACAGTACGCATTGGCAACCCTATCTGGAACACGAAGCTGCCTTATCGGGTCTTACGCTGTCAGTTGTAGAGGGAAAATCGCCGTTACAGTATACTCCGGGAGCTTTTTTGCAGCGGATTATCGATCTCGTCACTCATGAATTCGCCTTAGATACCATGAAAATATTTCTTCTTGATCCGCAGTTCCCATTTGCCGAACGAACACTGCTGCGACAGGTCGTGATGCAATCAACTGCACAGTCGGTATTGCGGGGATCTGCAACAGCAGTATCATCTGATCAGTATCTCGCGCTGCTCAGTGGGGAAGTGCTCACCTGGTATAGAAAGTTTCGGCAGCAACTTCTCGCTCTTGTTCACGCTGATACCATCGATACGATGCGACGTGCTCTGCTTGCACTGGCTGAACTGCTTTTCGGTCCAGTTATCTGGGCTTCACCACGTTCTGAGAATGCGGATGCCCATGAGGTTCTCAACAGTCAGATTTGGTTATACTGTCTTGATCAGATTGATGAGCTTGCGAAAAATCTGGAAACTATGGGAGAGAAGACCTGGCCTGGCCTGTTCTCCCTCTATGTACAGCTGCTCAGTCGACAGACCTATATACCGCATGGGCAGATGCGAGGTATTCCTGTCTATTCATACCGGATTTCAGCCGGTCTGTACCGTCGTTACCACTTTATTATCGGGTGTACCGAAGCGGTGACGCGGAAACAGACGATACGATTCCCACTGCTCACTGAATCAGTCTACCATGATGACGAAGTTCAGGATGAGAGTGCCGCATTACTTGCTCTGTATCGGACTTCGGCAGAAAAAGTGTGTTTTTCTGCTGCCAAGCAGGCTTTCGGCGGGACGAACAATCTTGTTCCCTCCTGGTTTATCGATCATCATCAGGTGACTGTTGCAGACTATCGTCCTGCAGGATCCTTATATGAAGAACAGGTTGCCTGGGGTTCCGATGTTCCTTACTCCTGGCAGCCGATGCAGTTTCAGTGTGACTGGTTCAATCAGGCGATGCACACAGCTTTCATTCCTCCCCGTCTTGATTTCGCAGAGAAGAGACGGCAAATGTCACTCTGGGATCGCATCTGTGATGAACAGCAGATACTTCCCATTTCTCCAACGGCACTTGATGCCTTTGCCGGCTGTCCCATGAAATGGATTGCACGATATGTGCTGCACCTTGCACCGCTTCAGTACGAAGTTGCCCTGGTGGATGATCGCCAGATCGGCATTGTTTTCCACCGCATGTATGAACAGTTCTTCCGGTATATAACCCAGACCAGTGGAACCTTCAAAAGGGAACTTCTTGCATCGTATCAGGAACATCTGCAGCGGATAGCCACAGCAGAATTCGATCGGTATGCACAAAGTTCCCAAGCCCCGGGTGAGACCACAATGCAGTATCTCCGCTCGTACTATATACCGAAGATTAGTGCAATAGTAACAGCTGAGGCCAAGTGGTTTGCCGATTACCGGAGCACCCAGTTTGAGGCTGCCCTGCATCATTCTGATAGCCATCAGCAGTATCGGATCGAGGGACGGATAGATCGGATACTTGAGCGAATAACCGATGATGGGCAGCGTTATTGTGCCGTAGTTGATTATAAAAAGTCCTTTACACCGAAAAAGAAAGAGTTTACCCCTGACAGTGAACTTCTCCCGTCATACCAGCTTCCCCTTTATGCTAAATTGATTCGCGATGCAAGACAGCAGCAGGTGACTGCCGCTGCATACTTCACCGTCTCCACAGGGAGATATTCACTTGTGTGGGATGAACACTCGCTTGAGTTGAGTGAGCAGCTGATACAATGCACAGAGAAACAGATCGACCGCATGATTTTATCACTTCAGGAGGGGACCTATGGAGTGGCTGCCAATGGGAAGCCGTGTGTTCATTGTGATTACCGCCAGATCTGCCGCAGGAGGTACTCACTTGTATGATTGATGCACAGACCTTCGCTGAGATTATCGATGCCCTTGACCCTGACCAGAAACATGCTGTCAATGTTGATGTCAATTGTGTGGTCACCGCTGGAGCCGGTTCGGGGAAAACCACTGTACTTTCCTATCGGTTCCTTCGCCTCGTTGCCGAACAACGTGCCCATGTGGATGAAATTCTCACCCTCACGTTCAGTAGAGCTGCAGCAGCTGAGATGCATGAACGAATTCATCGGAAACTCAGTGAATTCCAGCATGATCCTGATATCCATGAAGAACTTAATCGGTTTTCAGATGCCACCATCACTACCATTGATGCCTTCTGCAGCCGCATTGTTGCATCCGATCCGACCCGCTATGGGATCGGTCCCGATTATGTCACCGATGAAGATGCGAACAAGCAGATGGCACAGGAGATCTTCTTTCCCTTTACCACCCGGTATGCTCAGCATGCCGGATTGAAGTTTTTAGCCGCTCTGTATGCACCCGAGGACCTGATGAATTGTTTTGTCTCGCTCGCGCAGCAGCAGTTCCATCCGGCAAGTACATTCAATGCATCGCAGCAGGCTCTTGCCTTGGGCAACCTGTTCCGCTCGCACTATCAGCAGTTGATTCAGCGGTTGCTTAATGCGGCGAAGCAGCTATCCGAACTTGTTGGCGAGGGTAAGCAGTTTATCGGTAATCAGGAGTCGGCCCGCTATCTGTTGGAACATGTTTCATCACTTCTGCAGGAAGACTCCTATACCGTCTCCCTTGAGATACTCGAACGGGTCTCATTTCGTCTGTGTACAGGGAAAAAAGATCATGTGCTGCCCTGTAACGAGCTGATTACCTGTATCCGTGAGATCCTTCCCGATACCCTGAAAACCTGTGCTGCCTTAGCTGACGCGGATACACTTCCTCACCTGTACGAGATCCTTGCCATCTGGCGCGATCAGTATCTCAAGACTAAGCGGGAACGCGGTTTGCTTACTTTCAGTGATGTCGCCCACATGGCCCGCGATATTCTCCTGCGCAACAGTACGGTACGGCGGTACTACAAACAGAAGTTTCGCTACATCATGGTCGACGAATTTCAGGATACCAATCAGCTGCAGAAAGATCTGGTATACCTCCTTGCTGAAGTTCCCGATCAGTGCAGTGACACCATTCCGGAATCTCGGAATCTCGTGTGCGACAAGCTCTTTTTTGTGGGCGATGAAAAGCAGTCAATTTATCGGTTCCGCGGTGCGGATGTTACGGTGTTCAAGACAATTGGCACCGAGCTTATCTTAGCAGGAGGGAAAACCATTTCGCTTAGGCGCAACTACCGGAGCGAACCGGTGCTTATTGATGTGTTCAATACGATATTCAGGTGTGTAATGCAGGGAGCCGCTGCTCCCTATGAGGCACAGTTTGAAGATCTCGCTCCACGTAATGCCAATGAGGGAATTTCGGTGAATGTCTCTCTTTCGGTAAAACCGCTGGAATCAGCGGAACAGGAAGAGCAGGAACTGGTAAGTAATGTTGAAGCAGAAGCTTATGCTATCGCGCAACAGATCAGCGAGATGGTACATTCGGACAAGTATCTCATTGCAGATGGCAGCGGGAAAGTGAAACGACCATCATATCAGGATATTGCCTTGTTGTTCAGAACCAGTTCCAATCAGCTTCATTATGAAAAGGCTCTTCGTATTGCCGGGATTCCCTATACGATTGCTGCAGTGCAGTCGCTCTTTCTTGAGGCTCCGGCAAATGATATATGCAGCATGCTGCAGCTGTTACTGCATAATCAGGATCGGATGGCTTTCACTGCGGTACTTCGTAGTCCGTTGTGCAGACTTTCAGATGATGTGATCATGACGGTGCTTGATGCCATGGATGCACAGGAATCTTCGGTGTTCTTCGATGTCGAACAGCTTGATATGCCTCCAGAAGATCGAATTAAGTACGAAGCCTGCAGAAATTTGTATCTCAATCTCGGTAAATCGGCACAGACAGAAACTCCTGCACAACTGGTCAGCGATATCTGGTATGCAGGAGGCTATCGTTCGTATCTGCTGAGCCATCCGCTGTACCAGGTGTATCTTGAACACTTCGATTTTCTGTATGAACTGGCAGTGCAATTTGACATACAACGGGGAGGACTCCCTGCATTTCTTGATTATGTGCGACCGTTTCTGGGACAGAATAAAAAACTCAATGATGTGGAACCGCTTCGGGATTCGGTCAACGGTGTGCAACTGATGACCATCCATAAATCCAAAGGACTTGAGTTTCCCATTGTCTTTGTCGTCGGCATGGGAAGCTCTCCAGCCTCTCAGGCAACGCCGTTGTGGCATACTTCTGTGCATGAGGATCTTACGCTGATCGTGCCACGCCATATGCATCCGTATACGGTATCCTCGAGCAAAAGTGCAACTACTAATCTGATTTACGATCACCAGAAGGAGCTGCTTGCTGCCCAGGAGACCGCCGAGATGAAACGGCTCTTCTATGTGGCTCTGACGCGTGCCCAAAATCATCTGATGCTTACCGGTTGTGAAAACACCCGAAACCAGGGAGAAAAAGCGGCTCAAAAGAACTTTCTGGCGATGCTCAGAGAAGTGGGTGATCTTGATCGTGTCTGCAGCATCAAGCAGATTGAAGATGCCCCAGTACGCGTTCTCAGATCCTCTGTTTCACATCAGGAGATCCAGAACCGAATCACCATGATAGGCAAGGCGTACCAACATCCAAAAGAGCCCTTCAGTATAAAACCTGAGACGTATGCAGTTACGCAACTTGCTACGATGATCGGTATTGAGGAGCTGCAGCCATCAGAAGACTCTCCACTGATACTTCCTGCTATCGATGCTGATCCTGTTCTTAGTGAATATGATCTCAGTGCACCGTTTGGGACTTGGGTGCATGCACTGCTTGAATATGCCGTAAAAGAACAGAAAGCAACGGTCAATGAATCGGAGGCTCTGGAACAACTACCGATGGTGATTCAGCGGATGCAGTTGTCACAAAGAAAGCTCGATCTCCTTACTGATTCGGCTTTGCGTTTAGTGCAAAACTTTCTTGCTTCTGAGTTACTCAGCTCACTATATGCTCAGCAGCCGGTTGCCATGGAAAGTGAAGTCCGATTTTTACTGCGCTATGATACCAATTCGCTGTTTGCTGAAAAGCATGCTCCGGTAACACTCTCGGGTTCCATTGATCTGCTTCTGCTGTTTCACGATTGTGTGCGGATTATCGATTTCAAGACCGACAGCTGGAAAAACCCCAAACTGCATGAGCTGCAGCTTGCTGTCTATCGTGAGGCTGCAAGACGTCTGTACGCTCTGCCGGTATATTCTGCATTGTGTTACCTGCGGTCGGTAGGTGATGAGTCGTGGATCCAGTGAATTACCGAGTGAGTTCCTCTGTGGCTGTGATGATGGAGCCGATAGCATCCCGCACTGCCTGTTCGGTAGTACCATAATTAAAACGCACAAAATTTTGATAATCGGAACCAAACCAGGTGCCATCATTCATGGCAATACCGGCACGATGGCCAAAGAACCGGGAAAGTATCCCCAGAGATGCTGATCCATATACTTCAGGATGAGCCTGTACTTCTTTGGTAATCAGGTCAATTGCTGAACTGCAGTCGATGAATGCAATGAAAGAGGCTTCCGGTGTTACGAGATGAAGATCACTCGAGCTTTCAGTAAAAAGCTGATTGATCATAGTAATTTGATGATCCAGATGCTCAAGCAGTTCCATCAGCCAGAAATATCCTCCACGATAGGCACTCAGTGCACTAACGGATGAAAGTAGATCGGGAGAGAGATGCAGTGCTTGAAACCGGTACTGGAGGCGCTTTGCGAGGTCGGTAGTTGAACAGACGGTAACTGAATAATGCTCTCCGGCAATATTAAAGGTTTTTGAGGGGGCCATGCACGTCGCACTGACGACATCGTGGGTACGGGCAATGATATCAAATGGGATATGGGTATGATGGGCCAAGGTAAGGTCGGCATGAATTTCATCGCTGATAACGGCAAGGTTGCAATTCTTTGCCACTTCTGCGACTGCAGAGAGTTCTTCAAAGGAAAAAACCCGTCCGGTAGGATTGTGCGGAGAACAGAATACGAGCAACGGACTGTGGTGCTGATGCGCCAGTTGTTCCAATGCGGAGACATCTAGGGAGAAGTGGTGGGTATCCTGATCATATGCCATCGGCCAGGGGATGAGCTTCCGATTGAGATCCTGTATGATATGGACAAATGGCTGATAAGCTGGCATAGGGAGTATGACGGCATCTCCTGGACGACTGAGTAATTCAATGAGGGTGGCAACCGAAGCGAGCATGCCCGGTGCGATGACCACATTCGCTTTCTCCATCGTCCAATTATGGCGCTTTGCTGCCCAGGCGGTGAATACGGAAACATGGTCAGAGAAGGTAGGATATCCAAGAACGCCATGGTGTATCTGTTCCTGTAGGGCTTCAAGCACTACCGGTGGAGCTGGATAATCCATGTCGGCAACCCAAAAAGGTTGTGCATCCGGATTCCCACATATCGATCTGATTGCTTTTCGATTCCATTTTACCGAGAGACTATCACGACGATGTACCGCTTGTGCAAACAGATCCATACAAACTACTCCTTTTCCAGAAATGATTTTGGTGGACGATACCAACTGTATCCCAACAGCGGGGGAGGAGAAAGTCTGATTGCCTGTTCAGGACAGTGGTGGTAGCAGGCAAAGCACTGCTCACACCGGTGGTTGTACTGTATTTTCCCCTCTTCGCGGGTGATATTCTGTACCGGACAGACCCGCACACATACTCCACACGCCGTACAGGCATCAGTAACGACGAATCGCCGGTCTTTCTGTGGCCGTCGTGTGCAGATGTGATTCCACCATGCGTGATACAGTCGTGCGAAAGGAAGCCGGGTTGCCACCTGCAGTTTCTGCACCGTGAGATCTTCGATCACCGATGCAATGCGCTGAGCAATACGCTGGTGTCGTTTCTCCTGCTTCTGCCTGTCAGGTATCCGAAATAGCGGGACGTAGGTATCGATCATGGCAATACCGGCAACATAGCTTGCCGCATATCCCGCATCAGCAAAGAGTCGGTCGCATATGCTCGGTCCATATAATGGCATGCCCCCATGGGTATACACGACGGCAAGATACTCAAGATCGGGTTTTACGACACCTAAAACTTCTTCGGTAAACCGACGAATCGGCACGGGAGGACCAAAGAAGTAGATGGGAAACACGAGAACAAGGTTCGACACCTCTGCAAGCATCTCCGGTTCTTTCAGTACTGCTTCAACCGAAATCATATCAAGGGAAAGGCTGTGGTGTAAGTCGGTTGCCACTGCGTGAGAATTCCCCGTACCGCTGAAATAACACAGCAGGGATTTCATGAAACAAACTCCTTTGGATCAATTTCCTGAATCAGGCGGCACACAGCATCAGTATCCTCATCATGCAGGTCGAGATTGGTCACCAGGCGTATGGTATCACCCTCTCCTGAACATCGGATCCCTTTCCTTGCCAAAGCGGTAACAACCGATGATGCATCGGTACCGTGTACCGAAAAGAAAATAATGTTGGTTTCCACATCGGAGAGAATGATATCTGCCCACTCGGTTTT
>Ga0334894_1003187_pt1 | contig 10032 bp, 7 predicted proteins | sample GraSluR3_MG_6_FD_207225 | JGI IMG/M metagenome (GOLD analysis project Ga0334894, IMG submission 207225) | Sludge microbial communities from methane-producing bioreactor in Wageningen University, Netherlands - Granular Sludge_12_05 R3 | ecosystem: Engineered > Bioreactor > Anaerobic > Unclassified... | reverse complement strand
CGCTTTTTGCACGAGGGACGCAAGAGAAACCGGAAACAACCCAAAGAGAGATCACCGTCTATGCGTATGATTCGTTTGTATCGGAGTGGGGCCCTGGACCGCTGGTCGTTCCTGCATTCGAAGCACAGACCGGAATACAGGTAAACCTGGTATCGGCCGGGAGTGGCGGAGAACTATTGGGCCGCCTCGAACTCGAGCGACATAACCCGAAAGCCGATGTGGTGATCGGTATATCGAACGAGCTTACACACGAGAGCGTTGCTTCACAGCTATTGATCCCCTACAAGCCAGATGCCCTGGCAGAGATTCCCGAATTCCTCCACTTCGACCCCACCTACCATCTCGTTCCGTTCAACTACGGAAACTATGCATTCGTATACGATGCGAATCGGGTCGAAGATCCACCCCAATCGCTTCACGATCTTCTAGATTCGCGCTGGACTCGATCCATCATTCTCATGGATCCTCGCACATCCAGTGTCGGTATGGGCCTGCTCGAATGGACCGTAGCCGTCTATGGGGACGAGTATCTGGCGTGGTGGGAGGCGGTGAAGCCGAATGTACTGACCATAGCAGATGGGTGGTCGAGTGGCTATGGCTTGTTCACCCAAGGTGAGGCTCCTCTGGTTATCAGCTATACGACGAGCCCAGTGTATCATGTCCTGTACGAAGAGTCCGACCGTTTCAAGGCACAAATCTTCACTGAAGGAAATATGGCAGTGATCGAAGGGGCGGGAATCGTCGCTTCCACTACCGATAGAGCTGCTGCAGAACTGTTCATCGAGTTTCTCCTTACCGATGCCCAAACTGATATCGCTATCGCGAACATCATGTACCCGGTGAACAGTACCACAGAGTTGCCCGATGCATTCGAATCGGCGCCGAAACCAGAACACTCGATTATGCTCGATACTGAGACCATCGCAGAGAACAGAGAACGCTGGCTCCAAGAATGGGTTGAGGTGATGAGTCGATGAACCAGACGATGAACAGTGGTGGACGTCCAAAGAGCATACTTGAAACCTCCCGTTTCTATCGAAATTTGAGTACGCCCGCAATGGTACTTCTCACCTTTCTTTTCATCGTTCCACTCTCTATCATACTCAGTAAAGCCTTCGTCGACCAAGACGGAGGCTTTACGTTCCAGCGTCTGATCGCGATGCTCGTCGATCCCTATACACAGAGAATCCTCCGCTTCACCCTCATGCAGGCGCTGGTGAGTACGGTGGTCTCGGTTGCGATCGGATTGCCCGGAGCCTATATCCTTGCCACCTATCGATTCCGCGGGAAAGGGATCATTCGTGCTATCTGCACTATTCCGTTCGTACTCCCTTCGATTCTGGTCGTACTCGGATTCGTCATATTCTACGGGAACAATGGGATGGTGAACACAGCGCTCATGCGTATATTCAATCTCTCCGAGCCGCCACTCAGGATCCTCTATACCTTCAGTGCAGTGATCCTTGCACACGCTTTCTATAATTTCCCCATAGCTCTCGGGCTCATCAGTTCGTTCTGGGAACAACTGCCAAGCCGCTACACCCATGCTGCCATGACACTCGGAGCACGAAGGTGGACCATCTTCCGCACGATCACCTTCCCGAGACTGGTTCCTGCGATTCTCAGCGCATCGACACTGATTTTCCTCTTCTGCTTCTCTAGCTTCGCGATCCTCCTCGTACTTGGAGGAGGTCCTCGGTTCACGACGCTCGAAGTGGAGATCTATCGAAGGGCACGTATGACGCTCGACATCGAGGGAGCGGCTGCGCTCAGCCTGCTCTCGATTGCGGTAACCTTGGTACTGGTTGCAATTCACCTCTGGACACAACGGATGATGGCACACCAAGAGGAGATCGAAAGGACTCCCGAGAAGAGACTGGAACGCAGCCCCTCATCCATCATGGGAAAACTGGCTGTGCTGATCTATCTCATCTTCTCGATCGTCTTCGTTCTCGGTCCACTCGTTGCGCTTGTTTACCGCTCCTTTCAGGCGCCAGTCTCCCGCTCAGGCGATCTCGCATTCTCCCTTCGGTGGTATCGACAGCTGTTCGGTCTGGAATCTGTAGCCGGATCGGCACTCGCCATTGCTGGCCCTGCACTGCTGAGAAGTCTTGCGATTGCTGCAGTCACTACCGTCACCTCTCTGATTATGGGGACCATGCTCGCTGCCCGCCTCAGAAAACATGGTGAACGTGGAAGCTCTTCCATGGAGCTGTATGCCATGCTTCCCATGGCCGTCTCCTCTGTCGTCGTCGGTCTGGGCTATTACCTCGTTTCTTCTACCCTACCAGGAGGAAACGCGCTTGCGGTCACCATGGTGGTGCTTGCCCATGTGGTCATTGCAAGCCCTTTCGTTCTCCGATCCATCGTACCCGAGTACCGGAAGATCCCTTTTACCTACACGCAGGCATCGCTCACACTGGGGGCGACCGTCTCACAGACGTTCTGGCATGTGGAACTACCACTGCTTCGCCCCGCAATGGCAACAGGGGCAGCGTTCGCCTTCGCTCTCTCCATGGGTGAGATCAATGCCACTCTCGTACTGAGCGATTCGAGCATTGTCACCGTTCCCGTGGTGATGTACCGCCTTATCGGCTCGTACAATTTCGCCGGAGCCTGTGCACTGGGCACGATTTTAATTCTCTGTTGTGCTATAGTATTCGCTAGTACGGAAATGCTACGAAGGAGACAGGATGACTGACACTGAATCGGGACTCGTATGTTCGCATGTGCGTGTACACTATCCAGAATTTACCCTTGCAGTCGATTTTTCAGTGAATCCAGGAGAACTGGTGAGTATCATCGGCCCCTCAGGCTGTGGTAAGAGTACGACACTCCAGCTTATCACGGGACTTATCCCCTGTGAGTCGGGGTCCATTAGACTCAATGGTTCAGATATCACACACATGCCCGTGTGGGAGCGGAATATCGGTATGGTCTTCCAAGACTATGCCCTCTTTCCTCACCTCAATGTCACCAAGAACATAGCCTACAGTCTCAGATTGAAAAAACTGCCGAAACGGGAACAAGCCGAACGGGTGAGGCACCTGTTGGATCTCGTCGGGCTACAGGGCTACGATCGCCGAAAGGTCTCTCAATTGAGTGGAGGGGAACGTCAGCGGGTCGCGCTCGCCCGAGCTTTGGCAGCCGAACCACAACTACTTCTGCTCGATGAGCCGTTATCTGCTCTCGATGCAAAGATGCGCAAACGACTTCGCCAACAGATCAGACACATCCATGAGGCCACTGGTATCACCACGCTGTACGTGACGCACGACCAAGAGGAGGCTCTCACGATCAGCGACAGAGTCGTGGTGATGCAGAACGGATCCATGGAGCAGTTCGCCACACCCGAAGAGATCTATAACCACCCCGCCACGCTGTTCGCTGCCCAGTTCACCGGAGATGGAACGTTACTTCCTCATGCCCTCATTCCTAAGACCCTCGTTTCCATGGACAAGGGACCAGAGACGGTAGTGTTCAGAAGTAGTGGCGAGACACGACAGGTGTTCTTTCGTCCAGAGCGGGTGATCGTCCATGATAATCGATCACTTGCATTCCCCGAGTTCCTTCCCCACCTTCGGTTTCCGGAATCTCGCATTCTGAATTGTGAATACCAGGGAGGACGATACCTTCTCACCTGCGAATGGAATGGTCATGAAATCCTTGCCTATGCGAGATTTAAGCCCAAGCATTCCCGGGTAATGCTGGGTGTTCGAGTCTCAGATCTCGTCGAATATGTCGAGGGTGTGGTAGCCCGATAGAAAAATATTTTGAAAAAAATGAAGCATTTGTCCTCTCTTGTTGGTTATATTCCATATAGGAGAGTTCGGTAGTGACATACACAAGGCATACCATATATAGTACAACGACCATGAGAAGAACTGTCAGTCAGGTGCCGATACGCATAGTGCTCGCCGTGATCTTTGCACTGGCAATGCTCGGCTCACCGCTCTCGGCAGGCAAACCGGTGTCTTCAGGTTTCAAGGTAGAAACAGATCTCTCGTGGTACGGAAGCATACCCAGTACCATGCACGATGACGCTCTTCCCCTCAGAAGCCATCTTTCGGTCGGCTCGACCATCGCACCCTTGGTGCACGGGTTTGGCCCCTCTGTCGAGCTATCCATGGGAGTGACTGGGTTCTACACCACCCGATCGATGCTATATGGGACAACGCTCTGGCGTCCATTCGTCGCCCTCGGTCCAACGATAGATTTCACCTTCCACTTCGATGACCGTTTCGCCGTGACAGCCGGCACTTCACTGTTTCTCACCATGTACACGCAACTAGTGGAGTTTGCTCCGCTTTGGAGAGTTCGGACAGCAGGGGTCTATGAAATGTCCGACTCGAGTCGAAACAGATTCGCACTGACCATTCCCCTTACCATAGATTTTAGAGAAGACTATCTATCTGTTACCGCTGGCGTCGGCTTCCAATGGAGATTCGACTCGAATCCGTCGGGAGGTGATGCATGAAGAAGCTCCTCCTTGCCCTCGCAATTCTTCTCCTGATCGTAGCACTGAGCTCGTGTGAACTCTTTCTGGAAAAACCACCCAGACCGACGATCCATGCCCTGTTCATCGGGTTGGATTACTCCACTACCAAGGGTGTAGTCATCGATGGCGTTACGTATGGTCTTGGATATTTGAGTGGAACGATTGGCGATGTATTCGAGGTGGCAGTTGCTTTGGAGCAGTTGACAGGCGCCTCCTATTTCAACCTGGATCATGAAGTTGTATTGATGACCGAAGAGGCAGATCATACTCCTGCACTGGGGAGACTTCCCACCCGCAGTAATGTCCTCGCGGAACTGGACCGATACAAGCCCGGTGGGGATCGGGAGGTAGAGCAACAGGATATCTTCTTCCTCTACTATGCTGGACACGGAGAAGCAGATGGATATCCGCTCCTCTTATCTTCTGAAAACTCCAATCTAGCAACGTCTATTAGCGAAGCAGAACTGAACGATTCGGTAGGAGCTATTGCTGGTACAAAGGTTATCATTCTTGATACCTGCTACAGCGGTCAGATTGTCGAATCGTATCCGAGAACTGCGAGCGACCGGGAATCGGTTAGCTACCATGCAAACCTCTTCGCTCTCACCGCCTCATCGGAAAACCAAGAATCTCGAGAGGACCTTTTTTCTTCCATTGGACATAACCATGGCTACTTCTCGCTCTATTTCCTCGATGCGATTGGGTGGAACCACATCTCCGACACCCCTTCGGAGGCAACACTGGATGGAAGAGAGATCGTTGTTCCAGGAGATATGAGAGCGAAAGAGGATATTCCCAGCTATAAGAACGAAACGATCCTTCTTGGAGATATCTACCGACACATCATCAACAAATTCAGGTATGCAGAACAGTGGCTCAGTCTGCAGACACCGCAGACCAGCGGTGGCCCCAAAGACCTCGTTCTCTTCAGCGATCGCTGGTAGTCACTTCCTGCTGATCTTCATGTTCTTCACGGCATCGATCTCATCTCTGAGTATCGCAGCTTGTTCGAACTCGAGATTCTTGGCATGCTCGAGCATCTCCCGCTCTAGATCGCGTATGTATTTCTTCCTGTCCGCGGCGATCAGAAGATTGTACTTGCTCTTGAGAACATCGATATCTCCCTTCTGGATCTCCTGTTTCTCCACCTTCTCACGGGAGATAAGATCCTGAATCGACTTGATGATAGTCGTCGGTGTGATACCATGTTCCTCATTGTACTGCTGCTGAATCGCCCTGCGCCTCCCAGTCTCCTCGATCGCCAGTTTCATGGCATCGCTTTCCCGATCGGCATACATAATGACTCTACCGTCCACATTCCTCGCAGCTCTTCCGATCGTCTGAATCAGTGAGGTCGCAGAACGGAGGAAGCCGATCTTGTCTGCATCGAGAATCGCAATGAGAGAGACCTCCGGAAGGTCCAGCCCCTCTCTGAGCAGGTTGATCCCAACTAGGACATCATAGGATCCCATGCGGAGATCACGAAGCAGTTCGACTCTCTCGATTGTCTCTATTTCAGAGTGCAGGTACCGTACCTTGAGACCAAGATTTGCAAGATAGTCGGTCAAATCCTCTGCCATCCGCTTTGTCAGCGTGGTAACGAGAACTCGCTCCCTCTTCTCGATCGTCTTGCGGATCTCACCGTACAGATCTTCCATCTGCCCTTCGGTGGGACGAATCTCTACAACGGGATCGAGAAGGCCGGTAGGACGGATGATCTGTTCGACAACCTGTGACGATTCAGCAATCTCCCGAGCACCTGGAGTAGCGGATACATAGACTCTTTGACCGCAGGTCCGATCGAATTCGCTGTAGGTGAGCGGTCTGTTGTCGAGAGCGGAAGGGAGACGGAATCCGAAATTCACCAGGTTCAACTTTCGACTCCGATCACCCTCGTACATCGCTCCTATCTGGGGAATCGTCACATGCGACTCATCGATGAACGTGAGAAATCCCGGAGGAAAGTAGTTCAGCAACACAGGAGGAGCTTCACCCGCCTCCCGATTTCCGAGCGGACGTGAGTAGTTCTCGATGCCCGAACAATACCCCAACTCTTGCAACATCTCGAGATCGTACTCTACCCGCGTCTTGATTCGCTCAGCCTCAAGCATTTTCCCTTGCCGAATGAAATGGTTGTACTGCTCCTCAAGCTCCTGCTGGATTCGCCCTATGGCTGCCTGCACTTGCTCGGGAGGCATAACAAACTGTTTAGCTGGATACAGACTGAACGAAGAGACCGTCTCGAGCACCTCACCTGATACCGGATCGAACCACTCGATTCGCTCGATCTCATCCCAGTTGATTCTGATACGAACGGCAGTCTCTAGGTACGAGGGACAGATCTCAATGACATCGCCCCGTACTCTGAATGAACCTCGTTCGAGAATCATGTCATTTCGATCATACTGCATACGGATCATATGCTCGAGATCGCTCTTGTGGTCGAATTGCTCCCCGACCGAGAAGTGTTTGACCATGTCACGAAGAGAGATCGGATTGCCAAGACCGAAAATGCAACTCACCGTTGCTACGATAATGACATCGCGACGCTCCATGAGTGCAAAAGAAGCGAACAATCGAAGACGATCGATCTCGTCGTTGATATCGGCATCTTTTTCGATATAGAGATCCTTACCAGGGACATACGCCTCAGGTTGATAATAGTCGTATGTAGAGACGAAATAGCCTACGGCATTGTGAGGAAAGAACGACTTGAACTCTCGGAACAGCTGAGCAGCGAGCGTCTTGTTGTGGCTCAGCACCAACGTGGGGCGCTGCACCTTCTCTATGATCTTAGCCATGGTGAAGGTCTTCCCCGAACCGGTGACACCCTTCAAAGTCTGTCTCTCGAAGCCAGACTCGACTCCAGCAGAGAGCAACTCGATGGCATCTGCCTGATCGCCAGATGGACCATATTCCGCTACCACCTGAAACTTTTTGGAACTCATTGCACCGTCCATTCCATCCCCTCCGGACGCTCAACCAACTCGATCTTCAACCGCTTCTCTTCTCCTTTGCGCAATACCACGACCTCTACACTGTCACCGGGGTGCGTATCTACCAAGGCACTATAGAGATCGGCATACTCTTGTATCGATTCCCCATCGACCGAGATGATGATATCTCCACCAAGGAAGATGATGGATCGACCATACTGCACCCGCTCGGTTCCACCTTTCAGCCCACCCTTCTCGGCTTTCCCGCCAGGTCGAACCTGACTTACCAGAAGACCACTCGAAACAGGGAGATCTGCATACTCCACAATATAGGGCTCAAGCTGTACCAGTGTGACATCCAACCAGCCTCGCACCACTTTTCCGTATTGAATAAGATCTGGAATCACACTTATTGCCGTATCCACCGGAATAGCGAATCCGATACCCTGAGAACCCCCGGTAGTGGAGTGGATCGTGGTAGCGATTCCTACCATCTCTCCCCGACTATTCAACAATGGTCCTCCAGAGTTTCCCGGGTTGATCGCAGCATCGGTCTGGATCATACCATTGATCACGGTATTCATCTCGGTGCGAACCGGCCGACCTAGTCCGGATACCGTACCGATGGTCATCGTGCGATCATAGCCAAACGGATTCCCGATGGCCACGACCTTCTGACCGACCTTGAGTTCTCGTGCTGTGCCGAACGTGATCGGGTCGAGTATCATCTGAGGTGGCAGCTCCATCTTGAGCACCGCAAGATCGTTTTCGTTATCAATGCCCACCAAAGAGGCTTCGTGATTCGAGCCATCGTACAGACTGATAGTCAAGTGCGTGGCATCCTTGACCACATGTGCATTTGTGAGAATATAGCCATCTTCACTTATCACGATACCCGAACCGGTTCCCTGGACAGGGAGGACTTCAAGGAAGGTATTCAGACCGAGCGTTACAGTGGTTATGTGGACCACACTCTTGTTGGCCAATTCGTAGATTGCGATATTTCGCATCTCTTCTGCACTGTAGGTGTAATTTGACATATCCCCGAGAAATACCGAGACACCGGCATCACCATAGAAGATCTCGTGGACCTCCACTCCTGCAAGCCGGAGAAGACCGAGCTCGCCATCGCGATTCAGGACCTCTGCAAGGACCTTGCGTTGTTGCTCATGCAGATCCTTCTGTCGAAGTACACGCGTCCATGCAATGATGCCCACAGCAAGGATGACAATCAGTACTCCTATGAGGACACTACGGATCATGTTCCATATTGTGCGCCTGCTCTTCTGTGTACTATGCTCCAAGGTGCTCCTCCAACCAGATGATATACCAAGGACTAGTGTACTCTATCTCTTTCTCTCTGTACATATTCTCGTGCTTCCCACTTCGTTCGGCGATCAGGAGTACAGCGAGACCTTCCACGATCCACGACGGAAGAGATAGAGTGACCATAGAGCGACAATGGTGTTACTCAACAACATACCAAGCCATATCCCCTGTGAACCGAGACCGAAGAGAAGGGGAAGCACTGAACACAGCGGTACACGAAGAGCCCAGAGTCGCACCAAGTTCATGGTCATGACAGGACGGGTCTCGCCACCTCCCTGAAAGGCTCCGAGAACGATGGTGTAGAATGCGAAGAACACCACCGAAGGAGCTGTGTACCAGAACATCCTAACCCCGTGATGCACGACTTCGGTATCGTTGACAAAGAAGAGAATCACATGTCGTCCGAATATGAGTACGAGGGTCATGCCCACACTGATAAAGACTCCACTGATCAACATACCCCGTTTCGCTATCGACGCTGCCCCATCTGGATCGCCCTCGCCGAGCTTCTTTCCCACGAGTATCGCCACTCCCTGACTGATCCCGTATGCTGGCATATGGAACACAGATTGAATCCGGTTACCGATACCGAATGCCGCGATGACTGCCGGACCGAAAGAGTTCACCATCCCTTGAACTACCGCGAAACCAAGCGAGGAGATCGATTGACCGATAGAGGCGGGAAGACCGATTCTTGTCAGAAGCGAGAGTGTGGCCTTATGAGGACGCATTAACTGCAACCGAACCCGAACCCGCTTGTAACCACTGAAGAGGAGTATCATGGAGATGCTACAGCTGATCGACCGGGCCAGAAGCGTCGCCCAGGCCGCCCCGGCAACCTCGAGCGGAGGAATCGGACCGAACCCGAAGATGAAGATCGGATCGAGGATGATATTTAGCAGCACCGCTGTCCCCTGTACATACAGTGGAGTCAATGAATCCCCTACACCTTGAAGTGTCGTACGTAGCACGAAATCTCCAAAGAGAAGTGGCATGGTGAAGAAGGTGATCACCATATACTGCATGGTATAGTCGAAGGTGATGCCTGCAGGCACCCGCATAATAGTCAAAAGAGGTCGCGCAAGCACGACTCCAGTGGTCATGACAACGAGAGACATGATCAGGTTCACCAGAAACACCTGGGAAGCGAGAAAATCGAGCCGCTCCCGGTTCTTGTTGTTCGCCCCATACGCTTGGCTTATCATGGTGGTCCCTGCTATGGAGAAGGCCGTACCGAACACGATGATGAAATTGCTCACATTCTGGGTG
>Ga0334894_1003185_pt1 | contig 10034 bp, 10 predicted proteins | sample GraSluR3_MG_6_FD_207225 | JGI IMG/M metagenome (GOLD analysis project Ga0334894, IMG submission 207225) | Sludge microbial communities from methane-producing bioreactor in Wageningen University, Netherlands - Granular Sludge_12_05 R3 | ecosystem: Engineered > Bioreactor > Anaerobic >... | reverse complement strand
TGATCAGCTTCTTGGACCAGCGGCCAGCGCCTTCTCAACAAGTGCGTAGAAGTCGTTCACGTGAATGGTGACTCCAGCAATGTCGTCAGTATGACCATTGTCGTCCTTGTAAGAGATTGCAGATGGATCCTGAGTCTCCAGCAGATGGGCTTCCGTACGTGCTGCCTGCACATACCACTCATCGATTGCGCCGCCTCGTGCAACCATCTGGTAGTTTCCAGCCATATCGAAGGCCTTCTTGTCATCGCCATTCTCGTTTACTGCACTCCAGTACACATTGACGATATTTCCATCTCTCACGAAAAGCGACACGAAGCCTTTCCAACCGGATGAGGCAAACGCATCTTCGCTTGCGTAGTAACCACCGTCTGCATAGGAACCGAGCTCTACGGGTCCTGCTGCCAACGCTTCACCAGCTAGGTCGGCAAGAGCATCTACGTGAATCGAGACACCAGCAACATCGTCGGTGTATCCTCCATCGTCGTAGGTGAATGCGGAAGGATCCTGAAGATCCATCAGGTGAGCCTCTGCACGCTCTGCCTGTACATACCACTCTGCCTGAGCTCCACCGCGAGCGACCATCTGATAGTTGCCGGCTTTATCCTGAGTCTTCTTATCCAGACCCTCTCTGTTCACGGCACTCCAGTTGACTGCAGCGATACGTCCATTCAGGACGGTAAGGGAGACATACTCTTTCCACCCAGATGATGGGTAGCTGTCAGCGATGGCGAAATAGGCACCATCGGTGTAGGGACCAACGCCAACTGGACCTGCTGCAAGAGCTTTTTCAACGAGATCGTACATCTCCACGACATGAATGGAAACGCCAGCAATGTCGTCGGTATGTCCTTGATCATCGGTGTAGGTGATAGCATAGGGGTCCTGAGTCTCCAGAAGATAGGCTTCCGTCCGCTCTGCCTGCTCGTACCACTCTGCCTGTGCTCCACCGAAGCGGACCATGTTGTAGCGACCAGCTTTGTCGACACTCTTCTTTGATGCGCCGGCATTCACATGCACACCATTCCAGTCGACATCGGCAATTTTGCCATCTTCGATTACCACGGTCACTGCATATTTCCACCCAGATGAAGCGAATTCATCTTCCATTGCGAAATATACACCGTCTTCGAGATCGGCAACGTCAACTTGTCCGCGCGCCACTTCAGCTGCTGGAGCTGGTGCTGGTGCCGGTGCTGCCGGAGCCGGGGTAGCCGGTGTGGTGGTAGCAGGTGCCTGGGCTGCTGTTGATGAGTCCTTTCCGCAACCTACTACGAACAGGACGGTCATGGCTAAGGCCAGAACCAATAGTACAGTTCTCTTTTTCATAAATCACTCCTGATATATCGATATCGAAATACAGTATATTAGTTGAAGGAATCTTGTGCAAGTCCTCATTACAAGAAAACTGCATTGCCTCCCTCCGGGAGACCGAGGAATAACATCCCACTCTTCCGATCCACGCTTTGACAACCGAGAACGAACCTGATACGATGCGCGCATGAAGCAGATCCGGTTGGGAGATATCGCAATTTTCATCGTGTCGATAGCGATTATAGCTTTCAGCCTGGGAAGATTTACAGATTTCTCCGGAGAGCCTCAGGTTCATGTAAGAACCGATGGTGGAGAGTTTATCTACGATCTAGGGGTGGATGCATTTGCGACATTCAACGGTCCGGTAGGAGAGACCTCGATCGAAATCAAGGATGGCAAGGTTCACGTGCACGACTCTGATTGCAGAAATAAAGTCTGTATCTCCGCAGGCTGGGTCTCTCGTGTCGGAGACTGGATCATCTGCCTACCAAACAATGTGTTCGTCCTCATCGAGGGAGCTGTTGCCCAGGAAACGGGAGGTGTCGATGACACGGCATTCTGATTCCAGATTACGCTCCACGGTGATACGAGTCGAGTTTGTAGCACTTCTTGCAGCGTTAGCACTCTTTCTCAGTACAGTGGAATATCTTATCCCGAAACCGGTCCCGTTCATGCGCATAGGCTTGGCGAATCTCCCGCTCATCATCGGACTTGGACTATTACATGAACGAGAGTATCTGCTCTTGGCACTACTGAAGATTCTTGGTCAAGGACTGGTCACCGGAACGATCTTCTCGTACATCATCCTGTTCTCATTTGGCGGAACCGTCTCGAGTGCCTTCATCATGTTCTTGCTCTACCGGTATGGAAGAAGATATGTATCTCTGGTGGGTATCAGCATTGCAGGAGCAATGGCAAGCAACATAACACAGCTACAATTGAGCAGGGTGATCCTATTCGGCGACGCTGCGCGATTCATCGCACCTCCATTTCTCATGGTGGGGTTCGCCACCTCGATCGTCCTCGGGCTCTTCGCCGAACGGTTTGTCAGCCGCTCTTCGTGGTATGCAGAGCATGCACAGCAGGAGCATCTCGCATGAGAGCTACCAACGTGAAACTATTCATGGGAATAATCTCACTTCCGGCGATACTACTGCAGAACAATCTGATCGGTATCGTCTTACAGACTATCTATGTGATAGTGCTTTCGGTAACCAGTGGAAGAAAATTCCGTGTTCTCCCAAACCTCATTCTACTGTTTTCGGTCTCAAGTGCTCACCTTCTGCAACCAAATGGCCTTCTGCTATTCACCATCGGATCCTTCTCTGTGACACTCGGAGCTCTTCTCCTCGGGGCAAGGAAGGCTCTTGCACTGATTGCCCTTCTCTACCTGTCTCACTACATGGTCACTGGAAAGCCTCAGTTTCCAGGAAGACTCGGTCGCCTGATATCTCTGCAATTCTTCTACTTCGATGCCATAACCACCAAGTGGAGGGGCATTGCTCCGAAACGACCGTTCATCTTGGCTATCGATAAGCTGTTGCACACCGTCTCCGAGCAGAGTGCAGGAGATAGACAGCGATCCGAGAGCGCTCCTGCCATGGCATCGGCAATAGACCTGGCTAGACAGGGAGTGCATGTCGTGGTCCTTTGGGGGCTCTTTTTGGCAGGGTCTTTGCACGTACTTCCCGTGCTCATATGATCAGTGCAGGTCGGTCACCGTGTACGCTTGATTGGTTATCTGGTAGGAGAAGGAGCCATCTCGCATACCCTCTGTGAGATAGAGGTTGTATCCTGTATCCATGAATACAGCCTCCACTCCGGGTAAAGATTCTATGAGAGCAAATCCCTCTTCAAGACCGAGAGAATAGACCGCTGTAGAGAGTGCATCGGCAAACAGGGACTCTTCTGTAATGATGCTGGCACTGGTGATATCGGTCTGTACCGGATAGCCTGTGACGGTATCGAGAATGTGGTGATAGATGACTCCATCGAGTTCCAAAAACCGTTCATACGGACCGCTTGTGACGAGGGTTCTATCTTCAAGTCCCACAATCATCACATGACCACCTCGCTCCTCTTCCGGATTCTGAATTCCGATTCTCCATGGAGTACCATCCACTCGAGTACCGATGGTGAGCACATTTCCACCTAGGTTTATGATGGCTTTGCGAACATCGTGACTCAGTAGGATCTTGGCCACCTCATCTGCAGCATACCCCTTGGCTATGCCACCAAGGTCGAGCTTCATACCTGGATCCAAGAGTTCGACGGTCTGTGCATCGGCATCGAGCACAACACGACGGTATCCGATGAGAGGGAGAAGTCGATCGATCTCCTCCTGTGGTGGGCGTCGTGGATTATCTCCGCCGATGTCCCATGCCGCGACAAGCGGTCCCACGGTAGGATCGAATGCCCCATGACTCGCTTCGGCTGCCTCGATTGCTCGCTGAATGACGAGAAAGGTATCCTCCGAAACCGCTACCGGCCCAGCTCCAGCTGCCGCATTCACTGCTGCAATCTCGCTGGTATCGATATGTATACTCATGCGCGCTTCGATATCGGCAATACGAGCAAAGGCGTCCGAGAACGCAGCATCCGATGGATTGTCATAAATAGTGATACGAGAGACGGTACCGAGCATAACTTCTGAACGAGCTTGAGGTTCCACAGAAGCAGCATCCTCCGATTTTGCGCAGGATACAGTGAAGAAAGTGAGAAAAAGAATTCCGATAAAAAAGAACTGAATTGCATTAATGGTATGTTTCATGATACTACTATATAAGTGATATATCGCATAATGCGAAAAACAACAACCTGTCACTATCGAACTCAAGAGAGAACCGTCGAGTTCGGAGTTCACCGGAACAGCATATTTTGTGGTAGAAACCGAATGATAAGGAGTGAGAACACATGGACAAGAAAAGGATTGTGATTCTTGGTGGAGGCTACGCAGGGGTACACGCTGCAAAGCATTTGCATAAAGCCTTCAGAAAAATGAAGGACAAGGTAGAAATTACACTGATCGATAGACATCGACACCATATCCTCATGACCGAGCTACACGAGGTAGCAGGAAACAGAGTGCAGGAGGATTCGGTCAAGATTTCATTCGACCGTATCTTTGCCGGCAAGATGGTGAATGTGATTCGCGACGAGATCAAGGAGATCGACTTCGAGAAACAGATACTCGAAGGGACAGCTGCAAACTACCCATACGATCAGCTGATCATCTCCACTGGGGCGGAACCTACCGACTTCAATATTCCAGGAATCAAGGAACATGCGTTCTTCCTCTGGAGTTTGAGCGACGCACTCAGAATCAAGCACCACATTCAAGAGACTGTCCGAGCCGCAGCATACGAGAAAGATGAGAAGCTTAGAAAAGAGATGCTCACGTTCGTCGTTGCCGGTGGTGGTTTCACCGGTGTCGAGCTTGTTGGAGAGCTTATCGAGTGGCTTCCTATTCTCTGCAAGGAGCATGGAGTGGACCACGACGAGGTTCGTCTGATCAATGCAGAAGCATTGGGCAGCATTCTCAACATGCTACCTGAAAAGCCCAAGAAAAAGGCTGTCGACTACATGGAGAAGAAGGGTGTCGAAATTCGGACGAACAGTCTGATCGTCAAGGCGGATGCCGATGGATTCGAAACCAAAGATGGTACTCGATACAACACAAAGACACTGATCTGGACCTGTGGTGTTCGGGGAACGACGTTCTGTCACAGACTCCCGCTGGCAGATGGAAAAGTACAGCGGAAGAAGGTAGACGAGTTCATGCGATCTCCCGATCACGAGAATGTCTATCTTGCCGGAGACGCTATCTGGTTCATGGAGGATGGAAAACCGATTGGACAGATTGTCGAGGCTGCCGAGCAGACAGCTGCAAAGGCTGCAGAGATGATCACACAGACCATCAGGAGAGAGTTCGGTCTCAAGACCAAAGAGGTTGAACCGTTCAAATCGAACTTCCACGGTTTCATGGTCTCGATCGGAGGTCGGTATGCAGTTTCGCACACAGCTGGTGTGAACATGTCCGGTTTCTTCGCGATGGCGATCAAACACATGGTGAACATGTACTATCAGTTTGGTGTCTGTGGTGTTAACGGTGTCTGGAACTACTTCAAACACGAAATACTCACGATCAAGGATCGTCGTTCACTCATCGGAGGTCTCGCCTCGTATCGGGTCCCCTCCTACTGGATTGTGTTCCTCCGCATGTACCTTGGCGTCATGTGGCTCATCGAGGGTATCGGGAAGATCACCAAAGGCTGGCTCACCGATACTACAGGAAGCAAGGTCTACTGGGGCCCGGCTCCTGGTTCCGATGGGGTTTCCGCTGCAACGGGAGCTGCTGCGACGGCTTCCTCTTCAGTCGCTGCGTCTGCCGAACCGGCAGTTGAGGCTGTTGGTGGTGTCTCGGTTGGATCCGCATCGTATGTCGCTCCAGCCACTGAAGCCGTCAGTTCTGCAAGCACATGGGTAGAACCAGCTGCAGATGCTGTAGGTAGTGCAAGTGTGGCGGCAGCTGGCGATGCTGCACAGCAGTTCGCTCCACCGCTACTCAGTGAGCCCCTTGGTATCTACAACTGGATCAATGAGACCTTCGTAGCCATGGCTCCCTATTTCTTCCAGGTGGTGATCGTATTGGCCGAAGTAGCAATCGGACTAGCGTTGATCGCTGGACTGTTCACGTTCCCTGCAGCAATCGTATCATTGGGACTGTCGGTCATGTTCCTTATCGGGGCATTGGCTGGAAAGGAGATCCTCTGGTACATGGCTGTCTCCATTGTCATGCTGGGCGGAGCCGGCCGAGCCTTCGGTCTCGACTACTGGGTCATGCCTTACCTCAAGAAAGTGTGGAACAAGATCCCCATTGCAAAGAAACTCTATTTCTTCATGGATGAACCGGAGTTCACTCGAAAACAGATGGAACGCCGTATCCAGAAGCAGAAGGATGCGTCTGTATAACTATGAATGAATTCTGGAAAGACGAACCGGAGATTGCGAGCGAGCTCGAGACGGTTGGTTCGTTGATACGGGAGACAATTGATCGCTCCCACCATTTTGTCCGACAGCTCCTTGCCGCTCAGATTCAGACGAGCGGCAAGTTGTTGCGACCAGCTCTCGTACTCATCGGATCTCGTCTGGGGAACCCGGAAAAGCATGAAGATGCCCTGCGCATCGCGAGTGTCTTGGAGATGATCCATCTGGCCAGTCTTGTCCATGACGACATTATAGACAACGCAACCATGCGAAGAGGGGTATCCACGCTCAATGCCAAAGTGGGTGCGAAGCAGGCTGTTCTTGCAGGGGACTACCTACTCTCACGAGCCATGGCTCTAGTGAGCGGTAAAGAGGGAGACTTGGAGGCATCGGCAGTGTCAAATGCTTTCAGTCGTCTCTGCCAGAGTGAGATCGAGCAGGATGCCGGCTTAGGTGACTATGCAATCTCGATCTCCACATATCTGCGGAGAATCGCAGGAAAGACGGCATCGCTCTTTGCACTCAGCGCTTACGCAGGTGCTGCAATCACAGAAGCTCCGAGAACGACTCAGTACACTATGCATCGTATCGGCTACTGCATGGGCATGGCGTTCCAGATTCAGGACGACATGCTCGACTATGAGGGAGATAGACGATCGCTCGGCAAGGAGCCGGGGAAAGACCTGCTCTGTGGCGTTCCCACCCTCCCACTTCTTGAGGCTCTGGATATTGAACGGAGTCTCCCTCCTGAGGATCAGCTCCTTCACCAGCTCACCAGCCTCCCTAGGATTTCCAAGCGGCAGGCCGCTCGTGGTGTCGATCAGGTGATCGCAGTGGGGGGATTGGAGAAATCGAAACAGCTTGCTCAATCCTACATGGATAGGGCTTTCAACGATATCAAGAGCTTGAACGACGAACTCGTAGAGCGCCAACTCATGGGAGTATTCAAGAAACTCACCACGAGAAGCCGCTGAGCATGTCCACTGAGGAGCACCAATGCATGTCCACTGAGAGTATGATCCTAGAAACAGAGTATGAGCTCATGTTGACTCATCTTGAAGTCCGTTCGGGTTTAGAGAATTTCTCGATTGAAGATGTGAAACAGGAGCTTGAGCATCTGTTGATCTTTCAAGGACAGGACTGGGTCGGAAGAGGTGAGCTGAAGAACGCCGAGATTCAGGGTCACATCTATGCCTACGAGGTGTTCCTGAAACGATGGCGGGACCGACATGAACAGGGTTCCTCAGAACCTGAAGCATAACATGAGGCCCGCTGACTAGCAGACCTCATATGTTACAAAGAACGGGTTCAGAAATCGAAGTTATCTGGATCGGGCCCGAACCGTCTTCCCTCGTGCAGCGCATCAATAGCATCCATCTCGCTAGATGAGAGCGAAAAATCGAAGATCTGCGCATTCTCTCGAATCCTGTGATCGTGTACCGATTTCGGAATGACCACCACCCCGTGTTGAATGTGCCAGCGAATCACGATCTGAGCTGGAGTCTTCTGATATTTGCCAGCCAGCTCTGCCAACAGCGGCATGTCCAGGTTCCCCTTCATGAGCGGACTCCAAGCCTCGACGATGATATTGTTCACCTGACAGAAATCTCTAATCTCCTTCTGATTCAACAGCGGATGCAGCTCGATCTGGTTCACTGCTGGAACGACGTTGCTCGAATCGAGAACCTCTTTCAAGTGATGAACGTGAAAGTTACTCACTCCTATCGCACGAACTCTTCCATCCCGGTAGAGTTCAGTGAGCGCCTTCCAGGTATCGAGATATTTGCCTGCCACCGGCCAATGGATCAGATAGAGATCCAGATAATCGGTACCGAGACGTGCCAACGATGCATCGAATGCCTTGAATGTGGAAGCGTATCCCTGATCTGCATTCCAGACCTTCGATGTGATGAACACCTCTTCCCGGCTCAGGCCACTTTCAGCAAGGCCACGCCCTACTCCTACTTCGTTTCCATACACGGCTGCCGTATCTATACTCCGATACCCTGCTCGAAGAGCCGACTTCACAGCAGCTTCGACCGGAGCACCATCTCCAACCTTGAATACTCCAAGACCTAGCCCGGGCATGGGCACACCATTGTTGAGTATTACCGTATCCTGTACGTGTTGAATCATCGAGACCCCCTTTTATTGCTTGCTTCAATATACTCAGTTCTGCACGTTTCGACTAGAAAGCACACGAGGAATGCAGTATCATATGCATATCGAATCATATGTATCGATAAACAAACATCTATTCAATAATCGATATATATGATACGCTTATTTATATACCAGTCACACATTCAGAGGAGAACAGTATGAAAAAAAGAATCTACCTAACCTTGCTTCTTGTACTACTCGCAGCAAGCTTGGTGCTTACCGGTTGCGGCAAGCAAGAGACACAAAGTGCCGCCCCAGCACCCCCAGCAGCTACTGCACAGCCTGCAGCTGCCCCGGCACCTGCCCCAGCAGCTCCGGCAATCGATACAGAAGCGATTCTGCTCGCAGCGGCGAAGGACTACTTCACGCAGGTCGCTACGAACAACAATCTCATCTCAGCAAACGATCTCAACATGATGCTTGAGGACAACCCGGCAGCCACGTTGATCATCGATATCCGCTCAGAAGCCGATTTTGAAAAGGGGCATATCGAAGGCTCTTACCACAGTACCTGGGCAGGTCTTGGCGATGTCATGGAAAAAATCCCGCAGAATCGCCAGGTTGTGGTCACCTGTTACTCGGGGCAGACCGCTGGACAGGCAATCGCGGCACTCCGCCTTGCTGGATTCAACAACGTAAAATCACTGACGAGCGGCATGAACGGTTGGAAGGCAGCCGAGCTCGTTGCAGACTCGACTGGATCGAATCCATTGTCCAGCCGAAACAACGCCAGCTCTCCTCGAAGCGATGAAGACAAGGTGTTGTGGGATGCTGCTAAGGCATACTTCACATCGGTCGCCAACGACGGTAACAAATTGATCAGTCCTCAGGACCTCTACGATACCCTCCAGACGAACCCGAGAGCGTTCACCGTAGTCGATATCCGGAGCCAGGATGATTTCGATGCAGGACATATCGAGTTCTCTTCACACTCGCCCTGGGCACAATTTGGCAACCTGCTCGACACCCTTCCGAAGAGTGGTCGCATTGTCGTGGTGTGCTACTCAGGTCAGACTGCAGGACAGACCGTGGGCGTACTCAGAACTCTCGGTTACGATGCCTATTCGCTCCAAGGTGGTGTAAACAACGGGTGGAAACCCGCTGATCTGCCACTTGTACAATAGTTCTCTACACGTACTTTTGTTGGAATGCCGTCGATATGACGGCATTCCTTATCGGATGTCGATGGGCTCTGGTTACATGAGAACGATCATTCGCCTGCCCGAGCAACCGGAAATAAATGGGTATCGTTACCCAAGGGCAAGAGGCGGACCCTAGAGGCTTCGCCTCCGCTGCCGCCCCAAGGGGCGGGGTATCTCCCCATACGTTTCCTGCACTCTCTCGGTAATGGACCAATAGTGATTGTTCCGCTACCCTCGTTTCGTTGGGAAATGAAGGAATATTTCAGTTGTTCTTGTTTTATCGATAATGCTATAATGACTACGTGATGGAGCCTTGATTCACTGGAGGTTGATATGGGAGAGAAGAGAAAACGCCCCTTTGGACGCATGATACTGCTGGCGGTCGTTGCCGGTATCATTGTGCTTGCTACTGGAGCTGGGAGAAAAGAGGTT
>Ga0334894_1003183_pt1 | contig 10046 bp, 6 predicted proteins | sample GraSluR3_MG_6_FD_207225 | JGI IMG/M metagenome (GOLD analysis project Ga0334894, IMG submission 207225) | Sludge microbial communities from methane-producing bioreactor in Wageningen University, Netherlands - Granular Sludge_12_05 R3 | ecosystem: Engineered > Bioreactor > Anaerobic > Unclassified... | reverse complement strand
TATTCTTTTTTCACATCATTTCCCAGTTTCCTTATGACCGCTTCATCACAGGCCATTTCCATGTCCCTGCCGGAAAGGAAGAATGCCAGCCACACCAGCGGATTAAACCAATGGATGCAAAGGACAAGGAAGCTTACCGGCTTAACCACGTGGTCCAATTGACGAATATGGGTCCTTTCATGAAGGAGTATATATCGCTTCTCCGTTTCTGAAAGTGATTTGGGCAAATAGATTTTTGGACGGATAACACCCATCACAAAGGGTGTGGACAGGTGTTCCGATAGATATACGTTCCCCGTGTCATGCACGGCGTCCTTTAGCTGTTTTTTCAGCCTAAGCAGCATGGTAACGCTGTAGATTAGCAATACCGCGATTCCGGCAAGCCACAGCAGTGTAAAAATATTATCCAGCAGCGGTTCCGGAGGCACATTGGAAGCGGCAGGCATATTGGAAATGCTGGGCGAAACCACGCCGGTTCTGTTTATTGCTATACTATTGCGGACCGTTTCCAGGGTCATATGTTGCCCAGGAAAGGGGTGATACTGCTTATCGGCTCTGCCGCCGATGGCAAGCAGGCTAAACATGCTTTCAAAGGACCAGGGGCAAACAAGCCGAAACAGGGCAGCGCTCCACAATGCAAATGTAAAACGCTTAGGCGCTTTACGAAGCACAAGCCTTGCCAGCAGGATAAAAAGTATAACATAACCGGCGGTATAACTCATATTCAATACCTGCAAAAAAATCCGATCCAGCATCATTATCCCTCCCTGTGCTCGTCAATCAATCGCTTTAGCTCTAAAATTTCTTCTTCGCTAAGCCGGTTTCTGTGGGTAAAGGCGGCAAAAAAACGCGGCAGGGAGCCACCGAAGGTGTTGTTTAAAAATTGTTCGCCCTGCGCCGCCAAGAAATCCTCCCTCGTCATTAACGCCGTGACAATGCTCTTTTTATTTTGAAATATACCCCTGTCACATAACCGTTTAAGCATTGTGTATGTTGTGGATTTCTTCCAGCTTAGTTCTGTTTCACAAAGTTTCACAAGCTCTCCGGATGAAATGGGCTCATACCGCCAGATTAAATCGGCAAACCGCTGCTCCATTTCTCCAAGTTTATATTTTTTCATGGGTTTACACCTCCATTAGGTTAAGTCTAATGATATTAAACCAATACTAGTCTAACACGATTAGACCCTGTTGTCAATAGGTCGCAAAGTTACTTGGTGCGCTATGAGTATGGATAGTCATTTCGGAAATACCCGGACAGAATTTCGGTTCATCCGGGCAGCCAGCATTGTTCTCAATGCGCGTACTGAGAATCGGGATATGGGGCGACTATAGATAATTGAATTTTTCTATGGTATAGGCAGGAAATACTTGCTCAAAATAGAATGGTAATATGTAGAATTATATCTAATTAATTGATAATATAACGATAGGTGAACTATAAGGATTATACATGCTCAACGTCCTTTATACGGAGTTATTTAGGATGCAGATAAATAAGCAACATCATTTATAGTTAATGTTCCCGATACTACTGCGTAGATGCCATTATATTATGGTATTCCGGACATAACGTCGTTAATACCACTTGTAAAGAGGTTTTTGCGACATGATGTGGGTAATTACATAGTTATATGAAATTGCGCATAGGCCGCTGCGTCCTGCGGCGGACGATTAAGATTATTGAATTTCTCTGGAGGAGTAATATTGTTTACTAATAGAGAAATAGCAATTATCTTTTGGCTAGTAGTAATAATCATATATTTCATAATAGACAAAAGTAGACGAGTATCTTTAATTGATGTGCTGAAAGTTTTGTTTTCAAGGATATTTATTATCATAATATCTAGTATGCTTATATATATCTCAGGTATTTTATTTGTTCTGTATAAGATTGGATTCTGGGAAACATTTTTGATTAAAGATACATTGGTTTGGATTGTTATGAATGCATTTACATTAATGTTAAACTCGACTGATAAGGCATTACAAGAAGGTTTCTTTAAGGGGAAATTATTAGAGAGTATAAAAATAATTGTATTAATCCAGTTTATAATAAATACCTATACATTTAATATAATTCTAGAAATTATCTTAGTATTCGTTCTTGTCTTTTTAGGCGCACTACAAGCATTCGCTAGTACTGAAGAGAAATATAAACCAGTCGAAAAGCTTACAGATGGTCTTATTAGCTTTTTTGGACTAATGATACTATCTAATGCAATATACTTAGCCGTTAAAGATTTAAACTCATTAGGTAGTTCAGTTACTTTGAAATCATTTCTGTTACCCATTATATTAACGGTTTTATATTTACCTTATGTTTACTGCTTGGCATTATTTTCAATGTATGAGCGTATATACGGTCGATTAAAAATGAAATCCTATATCGATAAGAAATTAAGAAGTGCTATAATGAGAAAGTTATTTTTGCGATTCCATTTTAAGCTACAACTACTCAGGAAATTTCAAACAAAGAATTTGATTAATCTAACATATGTTAAGACAAAGGAAGATGTAAAACGTTTTTTTGATAACTCTAGTATTCTAGAAGGTTGATTTTAAAGGCCGACATCCTGTCGACCACTAGTTCTGGGGGAGTGCGACTTTACATAACACTGCCTTCCTATTCGGCACGAGAAGCAGAGGAAGCGGGTGAAGGATTAAGGGCAAGGCTTATGTGCGTGCGCCACACCCCTTAGCCGGGTGATAAGCACCGCTAGAATGCAAGGTTTTGTGGGTTCGGCTCAGGGCGGTGGGGAGGTGAGACCGTCATACAGAATGGTTTTAGACCGGTTCTAAGTATATCAAAAAGGGGAGATGTTTTACATGAGGTTGGTATCTGTTAAGGTTAGATTTTTCAAGAACATTGTTGACTCAGGCGAAGTTGAGATTGATCCTTATGTGACTTGTCTAGTAGGCAAGAACGAATCAGGTAAGACTGCATTCTTGCAGGCGCTTCATCGGTTATTCCCAGCACGAGGAAATTTTAAGTTCTCGGCTCCTGACCATTACCCTGCTTGGTTGGAGAAGCACCATCGTATGAAAGGCAAAGATCTTGAACAGGAAAAAGTTATTACCGCAACATTTTCTCTAGAACGGCAAGAGCTCTCCAATATTAACGAATGTTTTGGTAGAAATACTCTCAGAAACCCTTCGAGAATTACTTTAAGTAGAAAATATTCTGGAGAGTTGATATATGATATAGAAACTTCGGAACCAGACTTTGTTTCCTTTTTGATCGATAGCATAACTTGGGCGCGCGGGACCAAAACACGAGCCAATAGTATTAAGTCTATTAGAGAGTTAAGAAGCTATGCAAAAGAGTTACAGCAGGATGAGGACGAAGAAAAAACTAAAACAGGAGTAGATATTGAAGGAATTCTCAAGGATCTACTAAATAAAAGCGATGATTTAAATACATCGGTTTGGGAGGCCATAAAGCATTATATTCCCAAATTTCTCTATTTCGGGGAGTATAGCACTCTACCTTACTCGGTAAACATTGCCAGGATTCTTACGAAGAACACTGATCAGCTAAATGAACAGGAACTCACTGCCAGAGCTTTATTGATGATTGCTGGAGCCGAAGAAGAGTACTTAACCAATGCTGAATATGAACGCCGAAAGAGAGAATTGGAGAATGTTGCAAACGCAATCACAATTGATGTTCTCAAATATTGGAGCCAAAATCCTGAACTTCGTGTGATGCCAGACATTACTCAGAAGACAGTGTCTGACAATCGCGGTCAGCACTCGGTTCTTGATGAACTTAAAATCAGAATCTGGGATAATCGGCATCAATTGTCTCTTCCTTTCAATGAACATTCTTCAGGTTTTCAATGGTTTTTCTCGTTTCTTGCGGCCTTTTCAGAATTCGAATATTCGGATGATTCAATAGTAATACTCCTTGATGAACCAGCTCTTGGTCTCCATGCGCGTGCTCAGGCTGATTTTCTCCGTTTTATAGAAGAACGTTTAGCACCAAATCATCAAGTAATATACACGACCCATTCGCCTTTCATGGTACAACCAGGCAGACTTGAGAGGGTCCGGCTTGTTGAGGATAAGAGTCAAGACACCGGGTCTATTATTACTTCTGATTTTGCGTCCACAGATCAAGATACAATCTTTCCACTGCAAGGAGCTCTTGGTTACGATTTGGCCCAGCATCTATTTATTGGGTCTCATAATTTGGTCGTTGAAGGCACATCAGATTTTAGTTACCTCCAAGTTATTTCCGATTACTTTAAGGAAATAGGGGATCGTGAGAGTTTGAATGAAAAGTGGTCAATAGTCCCGGTTGGCGGGGCTGATTTAGTACCCACCTTCGTTGCGCTCCTAGGAGGACAGCTTGATTTGACGGTTGTGGTGGATGCTAATAAAGGCGGTCAACAAAAGTTGAATCGGTTGGTAGCTCAGGGGCTGCTTGATGGTAAGCGCCTTATTACTATTGGGGATATTACTGGTCAACCTGAAGCCGATATTGAGGATTTGTTTGCATTAAATGACTTTTTATTATTATTCAATAGAGCATTTGGAACTAAGGTTATAGAAAAAGACTTGAAAGGGAATGATCCTGTAGTTCGTCGAATAGCTCGTTATCTTGGAAAAGACAGATTTGATCATGGAAGACCGGCGGATTATTTCCTAAGAGCTCGAGCCGAAATCCTACCTACTTTATCGACTGAGACCATGGATAATTTTGAGCGTCTATTTTCGATAATCAACAAGACAATGTCTAAATAATACATTTGTTTCAGATAAGCTACTTCGTCTAAAACAGCATTGCTGCCTCGGGCGGCGGAGAGCATCTCATGATGTGGAACAATGAAGTCGAATCATGGGATTGACGCGACCACATTGATTCGCTAACTGAGTCTGCGGGTAGGGCGGATTAAAGAAGGCTAACCACCTTGTAAACTCATCGATATCGGCAATGCTAAGCATTAATCTAAACGTGGCAATAATGCAATTGTTTGGAGGGATGAAAGATGTCAGCATTGGAAGCTATTATTAAATGGGGTATTAACGAGATTCCTGATTGGCAAAGTGATGCAGTAAGAAGAATACTCACGCAAGATGCATTGACAGAAGATGACGAAGAAGAAATCTTCAATATTTTAAAATCGAAATATGGACTAGGCGATAAAGATGTTAAACCTATACCATTAAAAAGAGGGGACGTGTCTGGTGATCAAAGCGAAAAAATGTCAATGATACTAAAAAAGATTTATGATATTAATGGAGTCAACGCAATACCCAACGATTCTTGTATTTGTTTTGCGCATAGTGGATTGAATATTATTTATGGGGAAAACGGATCTGGTAAATCGGGGTATGCGAGAATTCTAAAAAAAGCCTGTAATGCTAGAGATACTAAAGAAAGGATTCTCCCCAATGTATTTACTACTGGTGTTTTTACTCCGGCAAATGCAAAATTTAAGATATCGGTTAATGGTGGAATAGATGAAGATATTGATTGGACTGATGGATCAGAAAACAATACAAAATTATCGAACATATGTGTCTTTGATTCTAAATGCGCAAGAGTAATTGTTGACGAGAATAATGAAGTTACCTATTTGCCTTACGGGGCGCATGTATTCCAGGCATTGGTAGAATTATTAAGGAAAATTAAGATTAAGTTAGAAACCGAAAAACCAAAAATTAAGAAGTTAGAATTTACAGACATACCGATAACAACAAAACCAGGAGAATTCATATCAAGCATTACTAAGGACACTGATTTATCAAGTATTGAACAATTTGGAGAATGGTCAGAAAGTGATGAAGAAAGACTGAAAATTCTAAAAAGACAAGTTTTAGAAACAGAAATTAATAATCCTGAAGTAATAGCAAAAAGAATTCGAATGCTTAAGAATAGGATTATTCAATTAAATAATACAATAGATTCATGCGATAAGATTTTTTGCCTAGATAATGATAAAAAAATTAATCTATTAATCGAAAGATTCAATAACACTGAAGAGGCAAGAAAATTGATTTCCAAAGATACTCTATCCAATGAACCATTACCAGGGGTAGGGAGTTCTGCATGGAAAATTCTCTATGATGCAGCTAAACAATATTCAATTAAGGAAGCATACCCAAATCAAGATTTCCCCAATTTAACTAATGATAGTGTTTGTGTTTTTTGTATGCAACCTCTTTCAAACGATGCGAAAGAGCGATTAATGAGGTTCAAAGTATTTATGGAAGATAAAACCCAGAAAGATTTGAATGAAATCATTAAATTGCTTGAAGCCGAGAAAAAATCGATTGAAAGTCTCACTGTACCAACAAGTGACAGTATTAAAGACTTAATAGATGAGATATATGAAAGAGATACTGAATTATCAAAAGAATTAGTTGTATTCTTGGATGACATCAATAGAAAAATAAAAGAACGCATATTAGCAATAAATGAAAGGAAAGTGTTATCCAATTCTTCGGTAATAATCTCGCCAAAAGCAAAAACTGCCAAGTTGATTGAGCAACTGGAAAAAGATGCACAAGATATAGAAAAAACGGTAAATCCTGAAGAATTTAAGAAAATTGTTCTTGAGAAAAACGAATTAGAAGCTAAAAAATTATCTTTACAAAGAAAAGAATTAATAATTGATTACATAAAACAATTAGTATTATTGCATAAATACGAGGAATGCATTGCAGCAACAGATACAAGGCAAATTACAAATCGTGGGAAGACAATTGTATCCCAAGCACTAACGCCCATATTGACAAAACAACTGGAACAAGAACTGAATGATTTAGGCGCTGGGCATTTACCAATAAACCTAAAACCAACTGGAAGTGAAGGTGAAACAAGACATAAGCTTCAATTAATAGGATGTCAAACCAGAAAGATAAATCTTACTGAAATCTTAAGCGAGGGAGAACAACATGTTGTAGCAATAGCAGGATTCCTTGCTGAATTGAGCGTTAGTGGTAATAAATGTCCGATTGTATTAGATGACCCAGTATGTTCTCTAGATCACCGTTATCGTGATAAGATTGCCGCGCGGTTGATAGAAGAAGCAAAAAATAGACAAGTCATAGTTTTTACACATGATATCGCGTTTCTCTTATCATTAGAAATTAAGGCAGGTAATGATAATAGTATATATTTCTATCCACAGACTGTAAGAAAAATTGGTACTCTTATCGGACGGAGTTCGGAGGGACTTCCCTGGCATGCAATGGTAGTCAATGATAGAATATCATATCTAAATTCTATACTTGATAATATTCAAAGACTATTTAATGAAAATATCCAACAGTATAATGAAAGTGCAGGCAATATATATGGTCTGATAAGAGAAACTTGGGAAGCGCTGATTGAAGAGATATTATTTAATCATACTATTATTCGCCATGCTGGGGAGATCCAAACTCAAAGATTGAGATCAGTAACAGTAACAACAGAGGATTATAAGATAATAAATAGCAATATGGGAAAATGTTCAACATGGATGATTGGGCATGATCGTTCAAAGTCTCTTGATGAAAATCGACCCTCGCCTGATGAAATAAGAGAAGATATAAGAGATCTTAAAGAATTTGCAAAGGCACTTAGGCTAAGAAGTAAAATAATTGGAGCGGAAAGAAGAACCGCAGTATCGCCTACGAGACCTTCTGAATCTATAATTGGTTAGGTATCTGTCTCACATCGACTAACATTGGTTTCCGAATTTGGCGAGAAAAGTAGGGGTAGCGTGGGAAGGATTGAGGGCAGGGCTGAAGCATGCGTGCCACACCCCTTCACTGGGAGCGAAGTCCAGGCAGAGAGGAGGGCTTTGAGGGTCAGGTTCAGTGGTATCGGGAAGCTGGGTACGTCAGTGTGGTATTTCAGATTTAAGAAGGTGAACTAATGGATTTATCACAGATGAAAGAGAAATTTAACAATCTCAGCATATGGAAAAGGGGTGAGGAGAGGGCACCCCATAAACCCCTGCTTATCTTATTAGCTCTTGGAGAATTGCAAAGCAGAAAAAAGCGTTTTCTACCATATGAAGAAGTAAGAGAGACTTTGAAAGCTTTATTAGTTGAGTTTGGTCCTGTCAGGCAATCTTATCACCCCGAGCAACCATTTGTCCGATTGAGTAATGATGGTATATGGGAATTGAATACATCTGTTGAAAGAGATGAGATTAAGGATGGATGGTTATTAAACCATCAGGTGGTAGGTGGATTCAATGATGATGTGTATTCAATGTTAATTGGCAATGATGAACTAATCCGTGAAATTGCAGAAATAGTATTGCATAATCATTTTCCCGATTCCATGCATGAGGACATCCTGAATTCTGTCGGATTAGTCTTTGATATGGGGACTAGCAGAGTTAGAGATCCAAAATTCCGAGAAAAAATCTTGCGTGCATACGAGCATAGTTGTGCAGTATGCGGTTTCAATGTTAGGCTAGGGAATAATTTAATTGCTGTAGAAGCTGCACATATAAAATGGCATCAAGCAGGAGGGCCGGATTCTGAAGAGAATGGTGTAGCATTGTGCGCAATGCACCATAAACTATTCGACAGGGGTGCTTTTACAATAACCACATCTAATCAACTCATGGTGGCTGAAGGAGCACATGGAACAAATGGATTCGAAGAGTGGTTAATGCGTTATCACGGAAATGAGCTACGCACTCCAATTCGTCCTGAATATTATCCCAGGGATTCATTTGTTAATTGGCATATTCGTGAAGTCTTTCGAGGGCCGGCTAGGTATTATGTGGGCTGATACATAGCTTGACAAAGCACTCGGATAAAGGGCACAGCAAGGAGAAAGGCTCTGAAGCAATGCCAACAGGACAGCCTACCCACATCCACCGACCTACTTAAAAGCGTCTATTGAGACTTACCTTTCGTAAAAATCCCCCCTCTGGTATAATCAGGATAACATTACAATACGGCGGTGAGTATATGATAATAGTCATTACCGGCCCCTCGGGTTCCGGCAAAACCACCATAAGGCGGATACTGAATAGTGAATACGGTATGCCTACCCTGAAGAATGTCACTACCCGGCCAAAGAGACCGGGGGAGAAGGACGGCGTGGACTACCTGTTTGTAACGGTCGGCGAGTTCCGGCGGATGAGGGATGAAGGCCTGCTGCTGGAGTGGGTTGAATACTCGGGCAATTTTTACGGCCTGAAAAGGACGGACAATATGAGCGGAGTAACCGTTTTGGAGACCCAAGGGGCAAAAAAACTTAGGTCAATGTTTCCCGAAGAGGTCAGGATTGTATACCTGGAGGTTCCGGAACATATAAGGATAAAAAGGATGCTGGACCGGGGGGATGACCCCGGTGAGGCTTACGAAAGGGTGCAAAGGGACAGGGAAAGGTTTGAAAAATCGGGGCTTAAAGACCAGGCCGACCTGGTGGTTGACAATATGGACATGCACAGGGCTGTAAAGGAAATACTGTCCCTTGTACAGGCCGTATAGAAGCCGGGCATCTGTAAAGGAATATCGAAAGCCTGACCGGGAAAGCCGATAATCTGCGACTATTTGGGGTATATATTAATTTAACGGAATAAAACGGGGGAGGGAAAGAAATGAAATTCAAAGGCATGATGATTGTTTTACTATGCATCATCGTCGTTACGACGGCGGGGTGTGCCGCAAAAAATAAGGGTAACGGTGGAGCGGCGGACGAAAAAACCCTTGAAGTTACTCTGTATTTCTCGGACGAGCAGGCCATGTACGTGGTTCCCGAAGTAAGGGATATAACGGTGCCGGGGAGCGCATCCAGGGAAGAGATTATTGAAACCGTTGTTGGACTGCTTATAGAGGGTCCCGGTGAGCAGGGGCACTATCGTACCATCCCCGAAGATACCCGGGTAAGGTCGGTTAGTATTGAAGGGGATGAAGTGACGGTTGATTTTTCACAGGAATTAAGGAGTATCCACGGGGCAACCGGTGAAGCAATGGCACTCAATTCCCTTGTAAACACCCTCACCGAGTTTGATTACATAGATAAAGTATTTTTTACTATCGAGGACGAAATTGTACCCCTCGAACATTTTATTCCGGATGAGC
>Ga0334894_1003175_pt1 | contig 10063 bp, 7 predicted proteins | sample GraSluR3_MG_6_FD_207225 | JGI IMG/M metagenome (GOLD analysis project Ga0334894, IMG submission 207225) | Sludge microbial communities from methane-producing bioreactor in Wageningen University, Netherlands - Granular Sludge_12_05 R3 | ecosystem: Engineered > Bioreactor > Anaerobic > Unclassified... | reverse complement strand
TCGACGCTGCTGCAAAGGTCCTCGTAATACCGAAAGATTTCATCAGGGGTGTACTGGTAGTAGAAGGGAGGAACGCTGCTGATGGCGTCAGCGCCGATGGCTTGGGCATGCTGGGCAAGCTCGATGCCAAGCTTGGTGCTGATGGCCCCGACGTGGACGATGACCGGTATGCGGTTGTTCACGCGCTGTACGACCTCCTGGGCAAAGCGCTTGCGTTCCTCGATGGTCATCAAGAACCCCTCACCGGTACTGCCGGTGAGGTACAGGCCGTGTACGCCGCTGGCGATCAGGTGCTCGACAAGAAGACCTGAGCGCTTCAAGTCGAGTTGCTCCTGCTCGTCGAAGGTGCTGAGCATTGCAGGGATGACGCCGGTAATATGGCGAATGTTTGGTTTTGAACACATGGTAGAGACTCCTTGGTTATAGTGAAAAGGCTTGTGAAACAAACCTCTGAGCGTAGTGACAGCCAACTAGGTGAGAACCTGCCTCGATCTTCTGCAAGTGAGGAAACTCCCTTTTGCACAGGTCGGTGCAAAAGGCACAGCGAGGATGGAAGGGACACCCCATAGGGATGTCGACCGGACTGGGTACGTCCCCCTGCAAAGGGGTGCGCGTTCGCTTCTTCGTAATATCGGCGATGGGAATGGCAGAAAGGAGAGCCCGGGTATAGGGGTGCAGCGGATGTTTGAAAAGCTCATCGGTGTCTGCAAGCTCGACAATCTTGCCAAGGTACATTACGGCAATCCTATCAGCAATGTACTCGACAACCGAGAGGTCGTGGGTGATGAACAAGTAGGTAAGATTTCGCTCAGATTGCAGGGTGCGCAAAAGCTTGAGCACCTGAGCCTGGATCGAGACGTCAAGGGCCGATACAGCCTCATCACAGACGATCAACTGAGGGTTGACCGAAAGCGCTCGGGCGATGCCGATGCGCTGACGCTGACCGCCGCTGAACTCGTTGGGATAGCGAGTCATGTATTCAGGGGGAAGGTTGACGTCGGCCAGAAGCTTGGCGACGAGCTTTCGGCGCTCCTTCTTGCTGCGGATTCCCATCTTCTTAAGAGGATCGTCGAAAGAGCCAAAAATGGTAAAGGAGGGATTGAGTGAAGAGTATGGGTCTTGAAAGATGATCTGCAGATGCCTGCGCGCTTGATCCAGGTCTGCTCCCTTCAGGCTCAACACGTCCTTCTTGCCGTCGGCAAAGTCATAGATGACCTTGCCCCCTGAACTCTGAGAAAGCCGGAGCAAGGATTTGCCCAAGGTGGTCTTGCCGCACCCCGACTCTCCTACGATACCCAGCGTCTCACCACGAAAGATCTCCAAGTCAACGCCGTCGACGGCCTTGACGTGACCGACGGTACGTTTGAAAATCCCTTTCTTGACAGGGAAGTAGGTTTTCAGTCCCTCAATCTTCATCAGCACTTCACGCCTGTCGCTCATTCATCAGCTCCTTATAGTTGAAACAACGAACCATGTGTCCGTCTTGGTCGATGATCTGCTCATCGGGCATTGCTTTATGACACTCTTGAGTTGCAAAATCGCATCGAGGGGCGAACTGACACCCCTTAGGCCGGTCGAAAGGATCGGGTGTTGTGCCTCTGATCGGCTCAAGACTCTGCTCTTTCCCCTTTCCCAGTACCGGAATGGAAGCGAGTAATGCACGTGTGTACGGATGGGCTGGGCAACCCATCACCTGCACGACCGAGCCACGCTCGACGATGTTGCCCATATACATCACCGCCACGTCGTCAGCCATCTCACAGACAACGCCCATGTCGTGGGTTATCAGAAGGATGGAGGTCTCTTTCTGCTCTTTCAAAGCATGCATGAGGGCAAATATCTGGGCTTGGATGGTGACATCCAAGGCAGTGGTAGGCTCATCAGCAATGAGGATCTTGGGATCGCAGGCCATGGCCATGGCGATCATGGCACGCTGGCGCATGCCTCCTGAGTATTGATGGGGATACTCCCCTGCTCGTTGCTCTGGCAGAGGAACTCCCATCTGCTTGAGCAGCTCTACAGAGCGCTCTCGAGCCTTCTTCTTGGAAAGATTGGTATGATTCAATATCATCTCATCTATCTGGAATCCTACCGAGAAGACGGGGTTCAAGGCTGTCATGGGGTCTTGGAAGATCATGGCAATGTCTTCACCCCTGAGGCGCCGCATCTCTCGTGCATTGCGAGAGAGGCGCTCGATATGTACCGCCCCCTCTTGTGCATGGTAGGTGATCGTGCCCTGTTCTATACGGCTGAGTGATGGCAGCAACTGCATGATTGCGTTGGCCGTCACGCTCTTGCCGCAGCCTGACTCACCGACAAGGCAGAGGGTCCTTCCCTTGCTCAGGGAAAACGAAACATTGCGCAGGGCTTTGTTGCACCGTTGGTTGGTGTAGAAGTTGACACAGAGGTCGTCCACGGTAAGTATTGGTTCGTGTTGCATATCAGCCTACCTGTGTGGGGTCTGCGGCATCACGCAACCCGTCGCCGATGAAATTGATCGCCATGACAAAGAGTGTGATGACCAAACCTACAGGAAGCCAAACCCACCAAGCACCCCGCAGGATGTTCAGATCCTGGGCGACATTGAGGATGTTTCCCCAGGTGGCCTGCTCCAAGGGAACCCCGAGGCCAAGAAAGCTCAGGGCAGCTTCCTGAAGGATGAACATTGCCGTGGAGAGCGTGATGTTTACAAAGATCGGTCCTACTGCATTGACAAGCATATGCTTGAAGCTGATGGTAAAGCTTCCGATCCCGAAGGCCTGCAGGGCCTGGATGTACTCCATTTCACGGATGCTGAGCATCTGCGACCGAGCCATGCGATACATACTCGGCCAGCCGGTGAGGATGAAGATCAACAAGAGGTTCCACAAGCTCTGACCTACGATGGTCACGAGGATGGAAACGAGGATGATCTGGGGAAAGCTCATCATGATTTCACTGACTTTCATCACCAGGGCGTCGAGGGCCCCACGCCGGTAGCCGGCGTAGGTTCCCAGGCTGACTCCGATGAGCGCTGCTCCCAGAGCCGAACCAAGCCCTACAAAGATCGAGATACGTCCGCCATAGAGGATACGTGAGAAGATGTCCCGCCCGATCTGGTCTGTTCCCAATAGATGGGCCCTTGAGGGAGGGGAAAGGCGGTTGCGCAAATCGATGGCATTCGGTCCATATGTGCTGATCAAGGGTGCTGCCATGCAGGCGAGCAACAGGATGAGAAAGAGCACCAAGCCGATGATCGCCAAAGGGTTTGCCGCGATTTTGCGCAAGGTGCGGTTGGTCGTATTGCCTGAAAGCCTGCCTTGTTCCTCAAGAAGAAGCAGGCGGTCCATCTTGCGATTCAGAGCGTCTCTTGCCACTTTTGGACTCCTTTATGAGAGCTTGACCCGAGGATCGAGCAAGGCGGTAGCGATATCGACCAGGATGCTGGCGATCAAAACAATAAGGACACTGAAGAAGGCAACCATCATCACGATGGGGGTGTTCTGGCTCCGTACTGCAGAGACAAACATCTGCCCCACTCCGGGCCACTGAAAAACCTGCTCGATAACGACCGAACCACCGATGAGCATCGGAAGACGGAAGCCTATGAGCACAGCCACCGGCGTCATGGCCACCCGAAGCCCATGCACCAAGTTTACCCGCCACGGGGGCAACCCCTTGCTGCGGGCAGTCTTGATGAACTCCTTGTTCAGGGAATCGAGCATACTTGAGCGGCAGTAGCGCATCACCCCGGCAGTCATGGAGAGCGCCAGTACCACAGAGGGAAGAATGAGATGGTCCAGTCGTTGCAAGAAGGCCTCGTTGCCCACCGTCAGACGACCGCCTACCGGAAACCAACCCAATTTGAAAACGAATACCACAATCATGATAAGGCCGAACAAAAACTGGGGGATGGCCACCCCGATCATTCCCATGACCGTTAGGACGTTGTCAGAGAGCCTTCCCTTGTACAAGGCCGAGACTACGCCCAATATGCTGCCGAACAAGGTGGAGAGCACCAAGGCGGCAAGAGAGAGCTCAAGCGTGGCCGGGAGGGTGTTTGCGAGCAGGGAGCTCACGGCAACCCCGCTTTGGAGGCTGTATCCAAAATCGCCCTGCACCAAATTGACCAGCCAGGTCCCATACCGAACCAAGAATGGAGCATCCAAGCCCAATTCTGAGCGCAACAGGTCCAATTCAGCTTGGCTGATCGTTGCCAAAGCATCGGGGGGAATCATAAAATCGACCGCATCACCGGGCATGAGTTCCATGCCCAGGAAAATGAGGAAGCTGATCACCAACAAGAGGGGAATCAGAAGTAGGAATTTTCGGATGATGAATGAAATCACCGGACAACCTCCAAGAAGAACATCTGTGATGCAGCCTAAGAGCGCTGCATCACCTATTGTAGCAGATTACTTATTAGCAGGATGCGGATACTGGTTTACCCAGAACAGGCGGGTATAGCGGATGTTCACAGGATTAACCGTCATATGCGCAATCTTTTCGATGGCCTGGGCATCGGCGACGCTCTTGCTCCAAGCATAATCAATACGACCACTTTCGGCGTTCTTGATCAGGTTGCCGTCATTTTCCTTGCTGGCATGCAGGTATATCTTCTTGATGTTCCCACTGCCGGTGCGATAGTAATTGGCATTGCGCTCAAGGATTGCGTAGTTGTCCATGACTGTCTGCGCCACTTTGAAGGGACCGGTGCCAATGGGATTTTGCCAGAACGCGTTCTGCTGGAAGAGCACTGGGTTGCTTGATCCGAGCAGGTGCTTGGGAAGGATCGGCCACTGGCTGAAGGTCAGCAAGGCATTGGGATCGAGTGTTTCGAAGGTTACGACAACCTTGTTGCCCTCTACCCGTACTCCGCTGATGGATGATGCTTTCCCTTCAAGATAGGCATCGGCACCAGAGATGGACTTGAGTGTGTTCAAGGCAACTGCATTGAGGCCGGGTGTCTTGATCAGGTACTCAAAGGTGAAGAGTACATCATCAGAGGAGAATCTTCTGCCGTCATGCCACAGCACGTCGGTGCGTAGGTCGAAGGTGATCTGCATGCCGTCGGCAGAGACGGAGTAGGATTTGGCAAGCATGCCTTCTGTAGGGGTGAGGTTCTCGTCGGCATTGATCAGCTTGTCGAAGAGGAGTTCCTGATAGAGGTACAAGCCTGGGTTGACCACAGGAGCCTCATAGAATTCCATCGGACCGCCGTTGGAGTAGATCATGCCGTCAGGACGGGTGGTGGTCCAATCGAGAATATTCTTTTCATAGCTGAACTGGTCGTTGCCCAAGGCATTCTGCTTCAGGTCGATCTTGTCGCTGATGTAGATGAACGAGAGCTGGTGATACAGAGGAATGTTGTACATATTCTTGTTGATCTCTCGCTGCAGGGCCTTGAATGCTTCTATCTGCTTTTGGACATCGGCGGTGGCCCGGGTGGCCTTAACCAGCTCGTCCAAGCCTTCCTGATACGGAATTGTGGAGTTGTTGCTGGCAGTGCTCTCAAAACGGTCATAGAATTCATTCTCACTCAGGGCTGCTACTGCTGCATAGGCAAGGTCCCATTTGACTTCAGAGGGTCCTACCTTGCGGTCAGCGGGGGGTGTCCACAGTTGTGCAGAGAGGTCGCCTTCGAGCTTTCTAAATGAGGATTTGACCCCTACCGCCGCCCAATACTGCTGGAGGATCGCCATAAGATCGACTGTCTGCTGGTCGCTGTAATAATAGACGACATCAAGGGTATAATCCTTTGGCCAACGAGCTTCTTGCAATAAAGCCTTGGCTTTTTCGGGATTGTAGTCGTAGGACTCAAGACCCTCTGCCAAATAAACGCCGGGGCTTGTCATGGAGATTGCGCGCTCGGCCATCCCCTCAAAAAGCTCATCAACAATGGTTTGCATATCGATGGCAAGCAACAGTGCTTGACGGACACGCACGTCAGATAGCACGGTTCCTTTCTCCTGCCATGGGGCAGTGCTGACACTCGCTTCCTTTGTACCAGTGGCAAACAGGCTGACACTGAGACTGAGCAGTACTACAAGAACAATGATTTTTTTCATATTCCATCTCCTTTGTTAGATTGTAGTTTGTACTACAATGTCAGTATTAAACAGAAATACTCTCCTGTCAAATAGATTTTTAGGAAATATTTCTTTGCAGTAAGCCTATATTTGGCCATAGATTACCTGCAATGAGATATTTTCGATTAAGAATGTAGGATAATCTATACAGGTATCCCCTCCCCGAGCCTCTAGCCGTTTTGTCGAGGCTTGCGTATAATTAGACACATGTCTAGCTCATTCATTACGAAGCAAGCGTTGGCCGATGCGCTGAAGCAGTGCATGCAAACCAAAACACTGGAGAAGATATCCATTGCCGACATCTGCTTGGTGTGTCAGCTGAACAGGAAGAGTTTCTACTATCACTTCAAGGACAAGTATGCACTGGTGGTGTGGATCTTCAACCAAGAAGTCGGGTCCATGCTTACAGACTACCTGCAAGAAGGAGCGTCCTACCTGGTTGCCCTGAGGCTCTGCACGTACTTTGAAGAACACCGGGACTTCTATATGAATGCACTCAGTGATGGGTGTCCCGGTGCGCTGCGCGATCATTTGGTTCGAGAGCTGGAGCCGTTGGTCAGCAAGACGCTGGCGTTGGACAGCAAGGGCGCGATCAACGTTGAAGGGGTTTCGCACATGGTCAGTGATTTTATCATCTCAGCCCTCAGTCAGTGGCTCAAGAGAATGCCCCCGATCAGTGCCTCTCAGTTTCTTGATGAGCTGGTTGCGGTAGCGCTCATCCTGTCCAAACGAGTGGGAGCGCTCTTGAGTCCTACCCCAGAATAGGGGAAGTGTTACCTTTTACCCCATGTGTCTTGCTATGGGTATTTCTTACCATAAAAAGAGGTTGCATAGTTACAGGTAAGAGGGAAACACAATGAATATAGCAAAACGTCGTATGGTACGCCTGGCAGGGGATATCGGTCTGAGGTATCTTGAGGGCAATGTAGAGGAGAACCTGCCCAAGCTCATGAAACTAGTCGACAGCTTTGATACGAAGAACTCGTACAAAGAGGTCAGGGACTTCATTCGCACTATCATCGAGGACAAAGAGAGCAATTGGTATTCGTACATCCTCTCATTCTTCTCGGATGTCGATGAAGAGGTGCTCAAGACGTTTTACCGCACGTTCTTCATCAATTCGGTACTTACTGGACGTGCCGACCAGAAAGAGCTGAGAGAGGTGCATCAGTGCAATCTGCCATGGGCCATCCTGATGGACCCCACCAGTGCGTGCAATCTGCACTGCACCGGGTGCTGGGCTGCTGAGTACGGAAACAAGATGAATATGGACTACAAGACGCTGGACAGCATCATCCAACAAGGAAAGGCGCTCGGCACCTATATGTATATTTACAGCGGTGGGGAACCGCTGGTCAGAAAGGATGATATCATCCGCTTGTGCAAGGAGAACCCTGACTGCGCCTTCCTTGCCTTCACCAATGGCACCTTGATCGATGATGCCTTTGCCCATCAGATGCTTGAGGTCAAGAACTTCTATCCGGCCTTGAGTGTGGAGGGTTTTGAGAAGGCTACCGACAGCCGAAGAGGAGAAGGCACCTACCAAAAGGTAATGCAGGCGATGGCAATCTTGAAGAAGCACCGATTGCTCTATGGGGTGAGCTGCTGCTACACGTCACAGAATGTGGATGAGATCGGCAGTGAATCGTTCATGGACCACATGATACAAGCTGGGGCGAAGTTTGCCTGGTTCTTCACCTATATTCCCATCGGAGGTCAAGCGGTGCCTTCGTTGATGGCGAGTGCAAAGCAGCGCTCCTTCATGTATGAGCAGCTGAGGGCGTTCAGGAAGACCAAGAGCCTCTTTACCATGGATTTCTGGAATGACGGGGAGTTCGTCCAAGGATGTATTGCAGGAGGACGGTGCTATTTGCACATCAATGCAAATGGTGACATAGAACCCTGTGCCTTCATCCACTACTCGGACAGCAACATCCATACCCATAGCCTGCTCGAGGCGTACAAGAACCCCCTGTTCATGCAGTACTACAAGAACCAACCGTTCAACGAGAACCACCTTCGCCCTTGTCCGCTTCTGGACAACCCGCAAGCACTCAGAAAAATGGTCAATGCAACAGAGGCACATTCAACAGACATGCAGGAGCCTGAGAGCGTCGAGGCGCTCACCGCCAAGTGCGACGGTCCGAGCAAGCTCTGGGCCAAAGAGGCCGATAGGCTCTGGCAGAAGAGCCACAGGAAAGCAGAGGTGTCCTAAGACGATCTGTAGAGTGTTGAAGACTCTTTTTTGTAACGTGCATTGTACAGAAAGCCTTTTTCAAGGCTCTCTATACAGTGTGCGTTACAGTTGTATCTCTTTAACACGTCTCCCTGGTGATCAGCTTGGGTGGGATGCTCTCATAGACAGTGTTGTCCAAGCGGTAGGTCTTGATCAGGGAGACGAGCTTTTTGCAGGAGAGCTCACCCGCTAGAGCGATGGCCCAAGCAAGTTCTGGGCGAACGAGACCGATAAGATTTGGGAAAAAGGACATACTCAACAGTCTTTGTATCGGACCTCTGAGAATGAGCTTCTGTTTGGTTAGATGGTAATCTCAATTGTTTTTGTAATTTTGATTTCATTAATAATTGGCGTACTAGATGTTTGTGGTATGTAGTCAAAAGAGATAGATCTTCGCACTCAGAATAATCAGTGTCATTTGTAGCCATGTTACCACCATCTAAAACAATTTCAGGCTTAATTGGCCACTTATTATCCCACAGTACAGATGCGGAACTGTATGGTGATAATTGCCCTACATCAGCAACTGGACGAAAATGCTTATAACGAGAGTCAGAAATCTTAATATCATTTGCCATCGCTCCGACTGTGACACCATTCCAAGATTGGCCTGGATTTTCAACTCCATGACGAATACTCGTATCAGGATAATCATTATCTGTTAGTTCTTCAGGGTATACATTTCCAGCACTAATAAAAAACAAGCGCTTTTCACCGTTCTCGTTAGCCCCTGAGGTGATGCTATCCACCGCAGCTGACCAAGAAGTAGGACTACCGTCCTCTGTATTGTAATATGGAGCAGTAACAGCCATACACAACGATCTATCAGCTTCAGGGTTCGATATTTCTGCTAATGCAACAGCTTGTTCGGTAATTGCTCCATATAACTCTACTGGATTTTCGCCTTTCGGTGGCAGTATTTTTACCGATTCAATTTTATGATTGATAATTTGTCTGTCAGAATGCATCAACCTATCTTTCAAGTTATAATATATGGCTACTCCTGCCATTTCGGTCCCGTGCCCCATATGATCATGCACGCCCCAAGGTGAAACAACGGCTTGAACCGTCGAAGGATCTTTTATTGCCGGCTCTATCAGAGGATGTGAACTATTAAGTCCTGTGTCTAGCAAGCAAATTGTAGCATTACTATTCAAAAAATCTGTTCGATTCAATAAATCGGTAGTCCATTGTTGTTGCTCTGCACCAGAGAGTTCATTAAAAAAACTCGCAGGCTCAGGAGCTCTACGAAATTCAGCTATATAATCACAAGCGCTTATCAAATCAGACAATTGTCTTCTATTTGCCTTGATTAGATGCACTACTCGTTCAGGGAAAATCAGCTTATTTTGATCAATATCTATTCCCAATGTTTTACAACACTCAAAGAGGTTCTTTTCTGAATCTTCAAAGCATGTACGATCATACCTACTCCATACTTCACACCATTGAGCAACCTCACCTGGAATACTTTCTGGTTTACCAATCCAGAATGAATCGAGCATTGCAACTCTAATACCTTCAATGCTACGAATTAAATCATTATTTTTTGGTATTCCTTTTTCTGTTACCTCTGATGAATATGCTTCAATTTTTTTGAGAAAGTATGATTCCTTCCCAGCAGGGATATATACCGTAGCTTTCACTGTTTTTGTTTGTTCTTCAGCTTTAACTGTCAGAAGACGAATGCCCTGAGCAATGTTCTCCAAACTCTTAGTCGCTAAGTCATACTGAGCAGCACTAGAAAATTCAAGGTATA
>Ga0334894_1003156_pt1 | contig 10099 bp, 12 predicted proteins | sample GraSluR3_MG_6_FD_207225 | JGI IMG/M metagenome (GOLD analysis project Ga0334894, IMG submission 207225) | Sludge microbial communities from methane-producing bioreactor in Wageningen University, Netherlands - Granular Sludge_12_05 R3 | ecosystem: Engineered > Bioreactor > Anaerobic >... | reverse complement strand
TTGGAGTCAATGTCGTCGGGCGACAGGTATCCCGGGGTAACCAATGCTATTAATAATCGTGCCAACCAGGGCGCCCTGATTATGAATTACGTTGGACATGCAAACGCCCGATGGCTTGCTCATGAACAGGTTATTATGGTTAACGATATTCAGGGATGGAGGAATTTTGATAAGCTTTCCCTTTTTGTTACCGCAACCTGCGAGTATAGCCGTTTCGATGATTTTGCCTATAAGTCGGCTGGTGAGCACACCCTTTTCTCCCCTTTGGGTGGAAGCGTGGCCCTGGTGTCAACATCAAGGGTGGTGTACGCCAATCCAAACTTTACGCTTAACCGAAACTTTATTCATTACGTTTTTGCCGAGAGAGAAAGCACCCTGCCAAGCGATATTGGTAAGCACTACCGTTTGGGCGATGTGGTTAGGCTAACCAAGGTTGCAACCAGTGGGCAGGTGAATAAGCGTAACTTCATGCTGCTTGGCGACCCGGCTTTGCAGCTGCATTACGCAAGCAATCCTGTTGATATCACCAAGATTAATGGTGTTGATGTTGGAAACGATTTGGATACGCTTAGAGCGCTCTCGAAGGTTGAGATTGTAGGCCAAATTGCAAACCCTAAAAATGACAGTAGTGTAATGGGTGAGGTGGAGTTTACGCTGTACGATAAGGCCAAAACGGTAACAACCCTAGCCAATAGGGGTGGTGTGCCTTTTGTGTACACAACTCGCGAGAATAGTATTTACCGAGGTCGATCATCGTTAGCTGATGGCGCTTTTAGCGCAACCTTTATTGTTCCAAAGGATATTATGTATGGCTATGGTAATGGTAGGTTTAGCCTATTTGCCAAAGGTGCAAGTTCGCCCTCTTCAGGTGTTTTTGAAGACTTTATTGTTGGAGGAATTGGTCAGGATGCTGGCCTTGATAAGGAGGGACCAACAATAAATATATTTATGAATACCGACAGGTTTGTAAGCGGTGGCATCACCGATCAGAACCCGAAGCTGTTAGTGCATCTTTTCGATAGCTCTGGAATAAATACCACTGGTGTTGGCATTGGCCATGATTTAACCGCAACCCTTATAGGCGAGAACGAGCAAACATACGTGCTAAACGATTACTACGTGGCCGATATAGATAGCTACCAGAAGGGTAAAGCCGAGTACCAACTATCGGGGTTAAAGCCAGGCCCACACAAACTTAGGGTAAAGGCTTGGGATGTATACAACAATAGCGCTGAGAGTGAAATTGATTTTACTGTGCAGCTCGACGATGAGCTAACCTTGAAGCATATACTTAACTACCCCAACCCATTCACAGAGAGTACTGCTTTTTACTTTGAGTACAATAGGCCATACGAGGATTCTGACATTATTATTCAGATATTTAGTCCTTCGGGGAGGTTGGTTAAAACCATTAGCCATTTTGCACCCGGCGATGGTAGCTACCGCATTGGTCCCATTGCATGGGATGGGCTCGACGATTTTGGCGATAGGATAGGCCGAGGCGTATACTTCTATAGGCTTACGGTAAGGCTCGGCAATGGTCAAACAGCACAAGCCTACCAGAAGTTGGTGATTTTAAAATAGGGTGCGAATACTAAACCAAATTTTTTAATGTTATCATTTCAACTAATTTTGCGATTCTAAATTCTAAATATGATGATTAAACGATTAATAGTTTTACTATCTATTTCCTTGGTCTTTTCCATGTCTGTATCATCCCAATCTCAAGAGGAACTTGATTTTGTAGGTGGTTTAAATGCCCTAAGGGTTGCCGTTCCTTTTTTAACCATAGCCCCCGATTCCAGAGCAGCATCAATGGGTGATTTGGGGGCTGCTTCTCTCCCCGATGCCAATAGTCAGCATTGGAATCCCGCAAAGTATGCCTTTATCGATAAAAGTTGGGGTGTTGCATACTCGTATACGCCATGGTTGCAAAACCTTATCAAGGATATGGATCTAAACTACCTCGTGGGGTACTACCGATTTGATGAGCAGCAAGTGGTGAGCGCATCGCTGCTATACTTCTCCATGGGGACCATAATTTTTACCGATGAGCGGGGAACCAGATTGCTCGACCATAATGCCAACGAGTTTGCTTTGGATGCAGCCTATTCTCGGAAATTCTCCGACAAGATAAGCGGTAGCTTAGCGTTTCGTTACATTCGCTCCGACTTAACCGGAGGTTATTCTCAGCCTGGCCAATCCGAATCCAAAGCAGGCAACTCCGTTGCTGCCGACATATCATCGTACTATCAAACTCCGCTAGTTGTCGATAGTAAGGATGCCGAGCTGGCGCTGGGCGTAAACATTTCAAACATTGGTGCTAAGATGTCGTACAGCGAGGATCCCAACAAAATGTTTATCCCTATAAATATGAGGATTGGTGGACGGTTTAGCATCGATATGGATCAGTACAACAAGGTGTCGTTTATGGTTGACGGGAACAAGCTACTTGTACCAACGCCTCCCATTTGGAATACCGAAACCGGTGAGATTTTAAAAGGGATGAACCCCGATGTGCCTGTGCTTACTGGTATGCTGCAATCATTCTACGATGCGCCGGGAGGATTCCGCGAGGAACTTCGCGAGGTGAGCTTATCGGCCGGGATTGAGTATCTCTATGCTGGCCAGTTCGCCATAAGGGCAGGCTATTTCGATGAGCACTCAACCAAAGGAAACCGAAAGTATTTCACCCTTGGAGCAGGTGTTAAGTACAATGTTTTCAATCTCGATTTTGCATACCTTATTCCAACTGCAGGGCTCTCTAACCCCCTGGCCAATACGTTTAGGTTTACCTTGTCGTTCGAGTTTGAACCTGTGCGTCCCGGACAACGAAACCAGCAGCAGCGATGAATTTTAGGATAGGTGTAGGATACGATGTTCATGCCTTGGCCCCAGGTTACGATCTGTGGATTGGCGGGCTAAAGGTCGATCACCACCTTGGCTCCGTTGGCCATTCCGATGGCGATGTGCTAATCCACGCCATCTGCGATGCCCTGCTGGGGGCCGTTGCCCAGCGCGATATCGGCTACCATTTCCCCGATACAGACCCGTCGCTTAAGGGAATCGACAGCAAAATTATCCTTAAAAAAACCGCTCAAATTATTGCCGATGAGGGTTACACCATCGGCAATATCGACTCCACCGTATGCCTACAACGCCCCAAGCTAAGGGATTTTATCCCCTTGATGCAGCAAACGCTGGAGGAGATTTTGTCCCTTGATAAGGGCAGCGTATCGGTTAAGGCTACCACCACCGAGAAGTTGGGCTTTGTTGGTAGCGAGAAAGGTATATCGGCCTATGCCGTTGTGATGCTATACAAAACGACTTAATATGAGCAAGAAAACGCTGGTGCTTGGTGCTAGTACCCGACAAGGGCGCTTCTCCCTGCTGGCCATAAAAAGTTTGGTTAACCACAATATTGAGGTTGTCGCCATTGGTGCTCGTCCGGGTGAGGTTGAGGGCGTGCAAATACTAGACTATCCGGTTTTCCCTACCGATATCCATACCGTTTCGCTATACCTTAACCCATACAGGCAGCGAGATTACATCGACTACATCATTGGGCTTAAGCCCAAGCGCATCATTTTTAACCCGGGTACCGAAAACCCCGACCTGTTTAAACTTGCCCGTGAGAATGGTATTGAGGTCGTTTTCGACTGCACTTTGGTCATGCTAAATGCCAACAGGTATTAGCTTATCATTTTATAGACACCCTATATCAAATAAATTTGAGGTTGGGTAATTGTGAGTGGGCTTAGAAATCAATTCTTCTTCGACATCACAAACAGGCTAACCTAATTCTTTACGCGAAATCTTGCTACTGCAATCATTCTCTTTGTAATCGTTTCTTTTCAATCTCTTCATGCTGCCTTAAATGCTTATGTTCAGCACGATTCCATCCCTCACTCTGCCGTTTTTATTAGCGACTACATTCAGTATGCATCGGTAACGGGTGATGAGAAACCCGCTGGCCAATACCTTGCCACCATGGCTATGATTAAGGGTATGCACATAGAGGTTTTTACAAACCACACCGATATTTTCAATTTTTCCGCCTCTTTGTATCCGCTCTCGTTTAACCAGCTCAACATTATTTTCCTTAACCATATTGATGTTGTTCCTGCCGAGAACTGCGAACAGTTTACTTAACCACCATTTTCGGGAACCATTGCCGATGGGCAGGTTTGGGGTCGGGGAGCAATAGATAGTAAGGGTATGGCGGTGATGCAGCTGCTGGCGAACGAACCCAACAAAAAGGTGTTCACCATTTCCACTACCTTTAAACGTTCCCTCTGGCTAAAGCTCACGCATAGCATGAACACCTCGGGTCATGGCTCGGTTCCATCCAAAAAGTATGTAGCGCAAGGGAAGGTTGCTTATTATACAAGATTGTTAGATGGAACAGAAAGGTGGTTTTCTCCAAAACTACCCGCGATATGTTTCGGGAGTTAGGTAGGCTCGAGGGCGGTATGAGGGGTGTTGTGCTCCGTAACCTTGGGTTGTTCCGACCCCTGGCTGTACGCGCTATGAGGAAGGACGAGCTGATATACTCCCTTATTACCAATACAATTACCATTACTGGGATTCAAACGCCTCCAGGGCCTCCCAACTTCATTCCACAGGTTTATATAATATGATCCATACCTCAATGAACGAAAACAATAACCCTGTCCTTTAGGGCAGGGTTAAGAATTCTAATGAGAAGCTGGGCTTTAGCCCTGATATCTTTTGCCAAACAGGGATGAAAACAACCATTAAATTTTAAACGAATACTCAATGTTATACCTATTTCGACATATAGCCTATTGGTCTAGTGATAAATCTGTTGATTTCTCGAAATCTTACACAACGACCTACTATACTGCTAATTGTGATTATTTTAGGCAACACATTGAGTATCCATATTATTTATTGCATTTTCTTTGGCAGGCGGAATAGCCCTAGCCGAAAGTATAACTTGTTAGATAACGACTAAAATTTCTAGAAGTCCACTGCTACCGCACGAGTCACTTATGTGGCATTTGATACAACAAAATCTTAGTTACCTCAAGACGGGAGTCGTGCGGTATCCGGGTTACGCTTGCAGTATGTCGATAGAGGTGAATTAGAAAGAATTTCACATCAAGCAGCTACTATTCCACCAGCCTTATCCCCTTTTCCTCAAGGGTAATAAGCTTCGCTTTGTACAGCGCGCCTATGGCCTTTTTGAAAACCTTTTTACTGATGCCCAGCAAGCCGTATATCTCTTCGGGGGCGCTCTTGTCGGTTAGCCACAGCACGCCGTTGTTCTTCTCCAATTTGTCAATGATAATTTTCGATATATCGTCAACCTTTTCGTAGCCTGGCTTTTGTAGTATTAGGTCGATTTTTTCGTCATCGCGAATTTTTTTGATATAACCTTTAAGCTGTTTGCCGCGGCTAAGGTGTCGGAATACCTCGTTCTCGTATATTACGCCCCAGTGGGCGTTGTTCACAATGGCGCTGTAGCCCAAATCGGTTTTGTTGTATATCAATATATCTACCTCCTGTCCAACTTCGTATTCGGGAGGTGTGTTGTCGAGAAACTTATCAATCTTGGCCGATGCGGCCAAGCGGTTGGTCTCGTAATCGATGTAAAGGGCCACGATGTACCACTTATCCACCTCCATTCGCTGTTTCTGCTCCTTGAACGGCACAAAGATGTCCTTGGGTAGTCCCCAGTCGAGGTATGCGCCGGCATGGGTAACCGACACCACCTTTAGCATGGCAATCTCGCCCAGCTTAATCTTGGGCTCCTCGGTGGTGGCTATAATCCTATCCTCCGAGTCGAAGTAGATAAAAACATCGATGTACTCGTCAACCTTAATATCCTCGGGTACATAGCGACGAGGTAGCAAAATCTCACCATGCTCACCGCCATCGAGGTAGCAGCCTATGCTAATCTTTTTCACAACCCGCAGGTTGTTGGTTTTACCAATTTCAGCCATCCCTTTAATGTCTTTAATGCAAAGGTAAAGTATTATTGCTTACTAACAATCTTATGTAAAGCGAAGCGAGGAGTAAATGTACCCCTCGCTTTGCCTTGTGAATTTAGTATTGCAGATATTTTTCAGGAATTTCGCTCCTTGAGTTTTCAGGATTTAGATAGTACTCGAACCATTGCAACGTGCGTAGGAGGTAGTCGTAACGATTCAGGTTTATTCGGTTGCCATGGCCCTCGTTGGGGTACCACACCAGCCGAACGGACGCCTCGCCGTGTAGCTTAAGGGCTCGGTAAAGCTGTAGTCCCTGCTCGGGATGGATGCGTGAATCATGGGTTCCGTGCAGGATTAGGGTTGGCGTTTTGCTCTGGTGGGCATACTTAATTGGGCTTGCGCCCCATACCTTCTCTAGGTTCTCATGATTCCAAAATCCCCAATGAACGTGGTAATCTTCCCAGGGTATATCGGTGGTATTGCGTTTCGAAACCTGATTGCTAATACCAACAAATACCACCGATGCTGCAAATCGTTCGGTATGCTTGGTGGCCGACCATGCCGCGAAGTATCCACCGTATGAACCACCTCCCAAGCCAACACGATTCTTGTCAACATAGCCAATCTCAATAAGGTTATCGATACCATCCAGCACATCATCGTACTCCACACCAACTAGGTCGCCATAGCCTACCATGGAGAAATCGACACCACGACCCGAGCTGGCCCTGTAGTTGGGCATGAAAACAAACATGTCGCGTGCAGCAGCATATTGTCCCCAGGTGGAGTAGTTAGTCGTCCAGCCATTCTGAACGGCTGCCTCGGGGCCACCGTGAATATAGGTGATAAGCGGGTACGACTGTCCTTCCTGAAAATTAAGCGGATAGACCAAGACTCCCTCAATGCGCATTCCATCGCGGGCCTCGTACTCGAACTTACGCTGCTTAGCCAGCTTCACATTTGCCAACCAAGGGTTGTGTTGGGTAATTCGTTCAAGATTTTTCCCCTTTACGCCAAAGGTAAATACTTCGGTGGGATGCGCAGGCGTATGACCTGCAAATGCTACCAGTCCATCAATATGCTGAAAGCGACGAAATACTACGTCGCCCGGGTTAGTCAGACTGGTTCTTGCCTTGGCTTTCAGCTTCTGCTCGCTTAGCACAATGTCTACCCCCTCCTCGGCAGCAAATAGTAGGGTGGAGTTATCCTTCCAGCTCATATCAATGATTGACATCTCAAGCCCCTCGGCGTAGTTGCGTAGCTCTGCAAATTTTTGGCTGTTGGGAACATCCACAACGAATAGGCTACCCACAACCGAATCCTCTAGTTTCGATGCTGAGCGGAAGGCTAACTTTTTACCATCGGGGCTCCACACCATATTGCCCAACTTGCCAGGATTTTCCACCAGCTGAGACATTTCGCCGCTTTCCATATCGATAGTATGAATGCGCTTGAACATGTAGGAGTCGTCCACCAAATTCTGCGGTGCTATTGCAGCGGCAACCATCTTGCCATTGGGCGAAACCGCGAAGTCGAACACGGTTACATCCTTGGTTAGCTGGCGGGTTTCGTTTGTTGCAAAGTCGTGGATATATAGGTTGATATGACGCCACTCCTCCTCAAATATCTCAATGTTAAAGCCCTTTTCCCGGAGCTCAACACGGGTAGGGTCGTCATCGTTTAGCGATGTGAATACCATTGCGTTTTCCAAAAGGTGGTACTGCGACACCGATGCGCTATGGTTAAGCACGAGTTCCACCTCTTGGCTGTCGATATCAATTTTGTACACCTGTGTTCCTCTGGCTTCGGGTCTATTAGCCCTGAACGTTATGGCTTTGCCATTGGGAGTCCATCCCAACGAGAATACTGATACCTCGCCCGTAATTAGCTTGGTAACCTCCTTTGATTTTAGGTTTACCAAATGCAGCTCGCGATAGTCGCCGCCAGGTTTATGATCCATGGGACGAGGAACGGTTACGGTATAGGCAATCACCTCCTTACTAGGCGAAAGAGCTACCTCGCCCACCGACTCCAGCTCAAAAAGTTTGCTGGGAATAAAGGTGTTGTTATTGCCATTGGCAAATGCCACGTTGCCTCCAAGCCAAAGGGCAATGGCAAGGCAAATCGTTTTGTAAACGGTTGTTCTCATAGCGTATTTGTTTTATTAATTTTGATATTTAGCTGTTGAATGGGATTTAACGGGTTTTTATCAGCGCTAGAATCGAACAAAGGCAGCTTCTATCTGAGAGGTTGATGAACCCAAGTAGGAGAATCGCCAGTAAATGGCGCTAAAGTCTCGCTCGATGTGGCCTGTGCCCGAGAAATTAAAGCTCATAAGTTCAATTAGCGTATCGGAAACAGTAGCGTAAGTTTCCTCTTGAAACCCAAGGTTGTAAAAATTGTAAATCCTAATCATTGAAGTATCTGAACCGTCGTAATCAATACTGACATTGTATGACCGATGGGATTCTACTTCCATACATCGCCATGTACCCAGAATAGAGTTTTCGGGATAGCTGGGCTTGTCGCACGCTTTTAGCGTAAAGGCTAGGGCAATGGTCAGCAGGGCAATTTTAGTGGCTGATTTCATATCACTAGTATTGCTGTAAATATCTGTAAAAAAATGGCAAAATGCAACAGCGCTTTTTTGGAACAGAGCTGTTGCATTTTTTTAGGTAATCTTACTGTACAAACTCAAACTTCACCGTTTGCTTCAAATCGGGGTGGAGGCTGTTGGCCACAGGGCATTCCTTGGCTGATAGCTCAAGGAGTTTTCGCTCCTTAGGGCTATAGCTATTGTGGGGGAATGTTAGCTCAACCACAATTTCAACCACCCTGCGCGGGTTGGTCCCCATCACCTTGGTGATGGCCACCTTGGTACCATCGATATCGAAACCGTGGGTACGCGCTGCAATACCCATGATGGTGAGCATGCAGCTGCCCAGCGAGGTGGCCAGCAAATCGGTGGGCGAGAAGTATTCGCCTTTCCCCTGATTATCGGGTGGGGCATCGGTAATCAATTTATTTCCCGATAGTTTATGAACCGCCTCAGTGCGCAGCTCACCAAGGTATATAATACTTGATGTTTGCATGTTGCGAATGATTTTTATTTAAAATTTGTTGGTGAGCAAAAATAGTGAACTTTTCCAATTCAAGTGGTAACGTGGGTAGGCTTTGCTTGTTCATTTGCAAAGATATTTTTAGGAAAAATCTTCAAATCTTTTATATCCTTTTTGAACATATCATTAAAATATATGTTACAACATATAAAATCCAAGGTTTATAAATCGAACTAAACAACAACTAAAATTGCATTGAGATATGATTAAGATTGGAATTATTATTGGGAGCACACGACCAGGTCGCAACTCCGAGGCAGTAGCAAAGTGGGTTTATGAAATAGCCAAGCAACGAGATGATGCTCAGTTTGAGGTGATAGATATAGCAGATTACAAGTTGCCACTGCTCGATGAGCCCGTTCCGCCTGCCATGAATCAGTACGCTAAGGATCACACCAAGGCATGGGCCGAGAAGATTGGCTCTTTGGATGCATTTATCTTTGTTACCCCTGAGTACAACCACGCACCCACAGGTGCGCTTAAAAATGCTATCGACTATATTTATGCCGAATGGAACAATAAGGCTGCTGGTTTTGTTGGGTTTGGTTCGGCAGGAGGTGTTCGTGCGGTTGAGCAGCTTAGGCAAATCATGGCCGAGCTACAAATTGCCGATGTGAGGGCACAGGTGTCGCTATCGCTATTCACCGATTTTGAGAACTTTAGCGTGTTTAAGCCAGCACCACATCAGGCCGATTCGGTTAATGCTATGATTGGTCAGGTTGTAGCATGGGGTAGTGCGCTTAAACCGCTCCGCGGCTAATTGCGCTTTTAATCCACTATTCAGTCCTCCCTTAACCCATTGGTAAGTTTTGCCAGTGGGTTTTTTGTTTTTAAATTTGGAGTGGTAAATAGAATAAGTATGAGAATTGAGGATGAGATTAAGGGGCGATTTAGGAATGAGTACCACAAGGGATTCATTAACCTTTCGTATACCGCACGTAGCTTGAGCTACGATTTCTTCCGGGAGCTAAAAAAGCATGGGCTAACCGAGCAGCAGTACAATGTGCTGCGTATACTTCGGGG
>Ga0334894_1003145_pt1 | contig 10125 bp, 9 predicted proteins | sample GraSluR3_MG_6_FD_207225 | JGI IMG/M metagenome (GOLD analysis project Ga0334894, IMG submission 207225) | Sludge microbial communities from methane-producing bioreactor in Wageningen University, Netherlands - Granular Sludge_12_05 R3 | ecosystem: Engineered > Bioreactor > Anaerobic > Unclassified... | reverse complement strand
TGGGGAGACAATCCTCAGGGAAATCTCTGAGTATCTGAACACAAGCATTGACTATCTTATGGGTCTTGAAGAGGCAATAGGTCTGCAAAAGGCCGAGAGATACGAATTGACGGAAGAAGTATTGGAGAATTTCATAAGGAACCTGATCCAGGGAAAGGGTGAGGATGCAAAGGAAATAGCAAAAGCCCTCCACGGTGGAGGCATGAGACTTACAGAAATCATAACCGACCTCTTCATACCAACCCTCCACAGACTTGGAACAATGTGGGAAAAAGAGGAGATAACTGTTGCCCAGGAGCATTACTCGACAGGCATAATATCATCCTTGACCGAATTTCTATCTGAGGTCGAACCCACCCAAGGTGACAAAAGATACGTGGCACTTTTCATGACCCCAGGTGATGAGGAGCACACCCTAAGCCTAAGGTTTGTGTCCCAGTTCTTCAAGGAGGCAGGCTGGAGGATAATCTTCCTTGGAAGGAGCATACCCTTGGGAGACCTGAAGCAGGTAATCAAACAGGGAAAGGTTGACCTAGTAGTGCTCTCAGTATTCTCAACAGGTGGTTTGAACAGTGCAGAGTACCTGATAGAGGCCTTGAAAAAGGAAGGCGGCAAAAGAGTACCAAGGATCCTTATGGGAGGACGTGGTTTGGATTCCCAGGAAACGGCGGACAAGATCGGAGTTGACATCTACCTTGACCGACTGGAAGGGTTAGAAGGAATGATTGAAGAAATTGAAGAGATGATCAAATAAACAGGCTCGATTTATGAGTCTGTTGTTTCTTTATTGAGGATTTGCTATTATTTAATTGAAGAGACCATGTCCAATGTCAAATATCTTGCAGACAGTAAAAGACAAGATTTCACATGGACTTCACAAAAGTGTAATAAAATGAAGCAAGAGGTGGTAAAATGTACAGAATCCTTGTTGTTGATGATGAAGATAAAATCAGGGAGGTAGTAAGGGAATACGGTGAATTCAACGGGCACAAGGTCTATGAGGCCCAGGATGGAATACAGGCTGTGAATATGTGCAGGGAGGATGAATTCAGCATAATTGTCATGGATATAATGATGCCAAGGCTTGATGGGTTTTCGGCTGTAAAGGAGATAAGAAAATTTTCCAACACCCCCGTTCTGATGCTATCCGCAAGGGGTGAGGAGTACGACAAGCTCTTTGGCTTTGAGCTTGGAATTGACGATTACGTGACAAAGCCCTTCTCACCCAAAGAGCTGATGGCCAGAATCAATGCCATAATAAGCCGTCAAAAAGGAAGAGAAAGTAGAGACCAGGTGGAGTTTAATGGACTAAGGGTAGACCGTGATGGGAGAAATGTCTATGTTGATGACAGGAAGGTTGACATGACTCCCAAGGAGTATGAACTGCTTGTATATATGATCCAGAATAAAAACAGGGCACTAAGCCGGGAACAGCTTCTGCGGGATATCTGGGGCTATGACTTCTATGGTGATGACAGGACCATAGACACCCATATAAAGATGCTTAGAAGCAGTCTGGGACCCTACAGGGACTATATAGTGACCATGAGGGGCGTAGGTTACAAGTTTGAGTTTGGAAATGAGTGATGATATGAAAAGAAACCTGGGAGTAAAGTCTCTCAATTTTAAGCTATGGACATACTTCATGATTTTTGCCGCAATAATAATGGTTATATTGTGGCTTCTTCAGATTGTCTTTATAAATAGCTTTTACAAGACCATGAAGACCAATGAAATCAAGAAGATCGGCAATGAGCTGGTTTCACTATACGGAACAGCGAGTTTTGACCAGGAGCTTTTGAACAAATCCTTTGCTGAAGGTATTGTCATTCATATTCTTGATCAAAGGGGAAGTGTTGTTTTCCCTTTGGATATAGTGGACCTTGTTAGAAGACCGCGACTTCAGGAGTCTGCCTTTTCGGAATTCTTGAATCAGCTATACATGGCAGAGGAAGGGTACACAGTCTACACCAGAGGGCATGAGAACCTGGATGCCGAGACCATTGTGTATGGAGGAATACTTGAAAACAGCGACGGTCCAAATTACTTCCTGTTCATAAACACTATCCTTGAACCAATTGATTCAACAGTCAATGTATTGAAAAACCAGCTGATGATCATAACTTTGATCGCTCTGACCCTTTCAATGGGGCTGTCCCTCTTTCTTTCAAGAAGACTATCAGAGCCAATTGCAAGCATAACAAAGAGCGCAAAGGGTCTGGGTGAGGGAAGGTATGATGTGGTTTTTAAAAAGGGTGACTATCTTGAGATTGACAATCTGGCCGATACTCTGGACCAGGCAACAAAGGAGCTAAAGAAAAGCGAGGACCTTAGAAGGGACTTCATTGCAAATGTTACCCATGACCTTAAGACTCCACTGACAGTGATCAAGTCCTATGGTGAAATGGTCAGGGATATTTCCGGCGAGAATCCGGAAAAAAGAAATGACCATATGAACACAATAATACAAGAGGCTGATAAACTTGGCAAATTGGTAGATGATATGCTTGACCTGACCAAGATACAGTCAGAGCTAAGGGAGCTTAAGATGGAGGAGATGGACCTCCTATTTGAGGCTGAGGAGGTAGTCCGCCGGTTCAGCTACTTTATGGACCATGAAGGCTACGAGATTAGGGTAAGTTCAAGCGGTGACACAAGGGTTAAAGGTGACAGGCGCAAGCTTTCACAGGCTGTATACAATCTGGTCAACAACGGAATCAACTATTCACTTGATGACAAACGGATCATCATCCAGGTCCACGGACAGGAGGACCATGTCAGATTTTCAATTAGGGACTTTGGACAGGGAATTGAAGAGGGCGAGTTGGATTATATCTGGGATAGATACTACAGATGTGGCAAGAGCCATACCAGAAACAAGGCTGGCTCTGGCATAGGCCTTTCCTTGGTAAAGTCAATAATCCTTGCCCACCAGGGCCAGTTGGGTGTGGAAAGCAGCCTGGGAGAGGGTAGCCTATTCTGGTTTGAAATCCCAAGAAACTGAAGTAATGAACAAGGAGTTCTTGTCTTTTGTGAGAAAATTATGTAAAATAAGATAATAGAATAGAATAAAGAAAGAAGGGATTATGTGTCAGATTACAAGCCAACAAGAGAGGAAGCATATGAGCTGTTAACGAAGTATGTTGAGAATGATAGTCAAATCAAGCATGCCTTGGCAGTTGAAGCAACAATGGTTCACTTTGCCCAGCTGTATAATGAGGACCCTGAAAAATGGGGTGTAATAGGTCTTATTCACGACCTGGACTACGACAAGTATCCAGAGGAACACTGCAAGGTAACAGAGCAGATTCTAAAGGAGGAAGGCTGGCCTGAGGATTATATCAGAGGAGTATTGAGCCATGGCTGGAAGCTTTGTACAGATGTTGAACCCAGGGAAACCATGGAAAAGGTAATCTATACAATAGATGAACTTACAGGATTGGTGGTAGCTACAGCCCTGATGAGACCCAGCAAATCAATAATGGACATGGAAGCCAAGTCAGTCAAGAAGAAGTGGGGACAGAAGTCCTTTGCAGCTGGCGTGAACAGGGATGTTATAGCTGAGGGGGCGGAAATGCTCGGTATGGACCTTAAGGAAGTTATCCATGAAACCATCATGGGAATGAGAAAAGTGGCAGATGAAATCGGACTGAAGGGAGACCTTTAATCATATAAAACAGGAGGGGAAAAGATGACAAAGTATTATGCTGAACCGTTTAAGATCAAGATGGTAGAACCGATCAAGATTTTGACAAGAGAAGAAAGGATTGAAAAGATAAAGGAGGCAAATTACAACGTGTTTGCCCTGGACTCAGACGATGTTTACATTGACCTTTTAACAGACAGTGGGACCGGCGCCATGAGCGCTGACCAATGGGCTGGAATAATGGTTGGAGATGAGGCCTACTCAGGCTCCAGAAGCTTTAAGAATCTGATGGCATCTGCTAAGGATGTATTTGGCTACAAGTATTTTCAACCTGTACACCAGGGACGAGCTGCTGAGAAGGTTGTAATGCCAATTTTTCTTCATGAGGGCAAGGTGGCAATATCCAACATGCATTTTGATACCACAAGGGCCCATGTGGAGCTAGCTGGAGCAAGGGCAATAGACTGTGTAATACCTGAAGCTCTTGATACCGTAAACTTCCATCCTTTCAAGGGAAACATGGACAATGTAAGACTAAAGAAACTGATTGAGGAGAATGGTCCGGAAAACGTTGGCATGGTCATTATAACAGTAACCAACAATAGTGCCGGAGGCCAGCCTGTCTCAATGGAAAACATAAGAGAGACCTCTGAAATAGCCAAATCATATGGTATTCCTGTTTGCATTGATGCAGCCAGATATGCAGAAAACGCATATTTTATAAAAATGAGGGAAGAAGGCTATAAGGACAAGCCCATCAAGGAAATTGCCCAGGAAATGTTCAGCTATGCTGATGTATTCACAATGAGTGCAAAGAAGGATGCAATCATCAACATGGGAGGGCTTATAGGAGTCAAGGATGACCCAGACCTGTATGAAATGGTTAAGGCAAGAACCATACCTTATGAAGGATTCATTTCCTATGGAGGGCTTTCAGGTAGGGATATAGAAGCAATGGCCATAGGTCTTCAGGAAGGAACAAGCGTTGACTTTCTAAGATACAGAATAGGTCAAATGGAATACCTTGCTGGCAAGCTGGATGAGGAAGGAATACCATACCAGTCACCAGTTGGAGGCCATGCTGTCTTCCTGGATGCAAAGCAGCTGCTGCCACATATTCCATACCATGAGTTCCCAGGGCAGGCTCTGGCAATAGAGCTTTATATTGAAGCTGGGATTAGAAGCTGTGACATCGGTTCATACATGATGGGAAATGACCCTGACACAGGAGAACAGATAGAATCACAATTTGAATTCACAAGACTTGCAGTACCAAGAAGGGTTTACACCCAGTCTCACCTTGATGTAATAGTAGAGGCACTAAAGGAGATCAAGGCTAGGAAGGATCAGGTAAAGGGTTATGAAATAACCTGGGAGCCTAAGGTCCTGAGACACTTCACTGCAAAGCTTAAGCCACTTTAGGAGTTGAGGACAGGAGAGTAAAGGCTCTCCTGTCCTATCTATGTAAGGGGGAAAACTCATGAGAAAGGGTTTGATTATAATTATGGTAGCAGCATTATTTTTGCTTGGTGGCTGTGGAGAAGGGGGGCTTCCAGAGGAGGACTATAACCTGGAGGTTGTGGAAGGTGAGATCAAAGGGTCACTGATGCTCCCTGAGGGAGAAGGACCATTTAAGCTTGCAATAATTCATCAGGGGTCTGGCCCAACTGATAGGGACGGTAACAGTGCTATCGCAGGGGACAACAATAGTCTTAAGATGGTGGCAGAAGACCTGGCCCAGGCTGGAATTGCATCCCTGCGTTTTGACAAGAGGGGAATCGCCAAGTCCATGTCCTTGATAGAAAGGGAAGAGGACCTTGTATTTGAAGATTATGTTAACGATATGATTATGTGGATTGAAAAGGCTGAGCAGGACGAAAGATTCAGCGAAATATATCTGATTGGTCACAGTGAAGGGGCACTGATCTCAGCTGCAGCTGCAGCCCAGAAGGAAGTTGCGGGCCTTGTATCCCTGGCAGGAGTTGGAGAGAGGGCATCTGATACCTTGAGAAGGCAGCTGTCAGGACAGCCTGAGGAAATAACATCCATGACCAATCCCATCATAGGGGAGCTTGAGCAGGGGAGACTTGTAGACAACGTGCCTGAGGTCCTGCAATCACTCTTCAGGGATAGCATCCAGCCATATCTCATATCCTGGTTCAAGTACGATCCAACGGAGGTATATGGGGAAATATCCTCACCAATTATGGTTATTCAAGGAGACAATGACGTACAGGTAACAGTGAATGACGCCATGATTCTTTCACAGGCAGCGGGTACAAAGCCCGTCCTCATATCTGGCATGAACCACATCCTAAAAGATGCTCCAAGGGATATGGAGGGAAATCTTGAAACCTACAAGGATCCTGACCTTGAGCTCCATCCGGACCTGATGCCTGAAATAATCCGGTTTATCAATGACTAGAAACGGGATAATGTTTATTAAATGATAATGTTTATCAATAACTAAGCTGGGTAGCTATATTAATAGAGAACATTAGATTAATATAGATAAAGGGGAGATTTTATGACTTTCAAACTACCGAGTTTAAGCTATGGTTATGATGCACTTGAGCCTCACATTGATGCAAGGACGATGGAGATCCATTACACCAAGCATCACCAGGGCTATGTAAACAACCTTAACAAGGCCATTGAAAATGAAAAAGGACTTCAGGACATGACAATCCAGGAGTTGATGGCATCCCTTGACAAGGTACCAGAGAGCATCAGGACAGCAGTTAGGAACAATGGTGGAGGCCACCTAAACCACAGCCTCTTCTGGGAGAGCATGTCAGCAAATGGCGGTGGGGAGCCTACAGGACGCCTGATGGAAATGATCAAGTCCGACATAGGAAGCTTTGAGGATTTCAAGGATGAATTCAAGAAGGCCGCCACAGGTAGATTTGGTAGTGGATGGGCATGGCTTGTGATGGATGGAGACAAGCTTAAAATAACATCTACACCTAACCAGGATAATCCGATTTCAGATGGACTAAAGCCAATACTTGGCCTGGATGTCTGGGAGCATGCATACTATCTGAAATACCAGAACCTTAGAGGCGACTACATTGATGCATGGTTCAATGTGGTTGACTGGAAAAAGGTTGAGGAAAGGCTTTAATAAGAAACAATAGAGATACCAGCTCACAGGAGCTGGTATCTTTCATGTGTGGATAATTGATTGGATTGTGTGCAAATTGCTGCTGTGGTATAATGGGTAGATAAAATAACTTTATTGTAAATAGAAAGAGATGATTTTCATGAAAATAAACCCAGGACGAGTGCTTGCTGGACTGGGCCGAAAGGCAAAGGATTACTACAACAATCCAGAAAGACTAAAGGAGCTTTTAAGCACTGCAAATTTGGTAATCAGAGATAACGACCAGCTTTCAGGGGTAATTGATGACATCGGAAAGCTGATATCTCTTGTGAGGGACTATGGCAAAAAGGAGTACAGGATGGTTTCCAAGGGAACCATTATTACAGTTATAGCAGGACTAATTTACTTGGTCAATCCAGTTGATATTATTCCTGACTTCCTCCCTGGGGGTTTTTTGGACGATGCTGCAGTCATAGGGTATATATTGAGCACGCTTAGGGGAGAAATCGAAAAATATAGTGACTGGAAGAAAAACCAGTAGATTTTTGGAGGAAGAAATGAAAAAGGTTTTTATATGCTTAATGGTACTTATAATACTAGTACCGTCTATTTCAACGGGCCAGATAGCGAGACCAGGCTCGATTAAACAGTTTTCCGCAGAGCTGGTTGAAGAGGAAAACCCATTTTTTGTACTTAGATGGAAAGATGAGGAGGAAACAATATCACTTTACAACAATGAGGCCTACAGGGAAGACCTGTATGTTCAGGTTAACTTCTACGTTCGAAATGAAGACTCTGTCATAATGAGAGAGATGAATTTCAAATATATTGATCTGGCTAGGGAAGAGGGTGGATTTACAAGGATAGACCTGGACCTTTTAAGACTTGGAATTGTTGAAGAACCGGTAAATGTAATGTTCTCATCCTATAATTTCAGAGTCAGGATCGGACTTGCCCAAAGGGACATATTGGGAAGCTATACTTTGTTTGGCAGCTACAGCCCCACGGTTTCAAGCGGAAAGATCTACCCTTACAATTACGCTTCACCCTGGGCATTGCAGGAGCTGGACAAGGCATATGAATACAGCCTGATACCGGACTGTATAAGCAGCAATATGCGTGATGTTATAACGAGGGAAGAGTTTGCCCAGGTTATGGTTGCCTACTATGAAAGCAAGACAGGCCAGGAAATAGACCCAGTAGGACAGTATTTTGCAGATACTGACAACCAAGAGGTTCTTAAGGCAGCCGCCCTTGGCATAATAACGGGCTATGAGGATGTAACCTACAGACCGGATAATCCCATAACAAGACAGGACATAGCAGTGGTCATTGGCAGGACCCTTCAGAAGGTTGACCCGACCTTGAGTCTTTCCTATTCTCCCGTTGCCATAGAAAATGGTATAAGCGCCTACGCCTACGACAGCATGATGTTTTTAGTGCACAGTGGGATTCTAAAGGGTGACGAGACCAACAACCTGAACCCTCTTGAGCATACCACAAGGGAGCAGGCGGTATTGCTTACAACAAGAGCATACGAGTATTTCCAGTAATCACCAGGTCTGCCATCGGGCAGACCTTTGAATATGCCACATATATTGGATTGAAAGAGAGGACATTAAATGTTTGAGCAAAATATTGGAGAGCTGGCCGCATTGGCCACTGCTTTCAGTTGGACCCTTGTTGGAATTTTCTTTGGGAAGGCCAGCAGCAGAATTGGAAGCCTTTCGGTAAACTTCATTAAGCTTGTATTTGGATTTGCTTTCCTTACAGTAACTGCATTGATAACAAGGGGAGTGCCATTTCCCACCGATGCCTCTGTACATAATTGGACTTGGCTAACTGTTTCAGGAATAATTGGATTCTTTATTGGAGATTTTTTCATGCTTAAGGCATACATCGAAGTAGGTGTAAGGATATCACTCCTTATGATGGCCACCAGTCCACCTATGGCAGCTCTACTGGGATACTTCCTGCTAGGGGAGAAGCTGTCCCTTTCTGGTGTTGTTGGAATGATGGTAACAATCATGGGAATAGTCATTGTTGTTATGAGCAGGGACAGGGGAGGCCAAGGTGTTAGGATGAAGTATTCGCCTAGAGGCCTTTTCTATGCCTTCATGGGCGCATTGGGACAGGCCACCGGGCTGATATTCAGCAAGGTGGGACTTTTGGACTACAACACATTTGCAGCAACTCAAATTAGGATTATAGCAGGATTTATAAGCTTTGTGGTGTTTGTGACCATAATGGGAAGATGGGGGGAGCTTAAGCTTGCCATAAAGGACAAGGAGGCAATAAAGTATACCCTCTATGGGTCATTCTTTGGACCCTTCCTCGGTGTAAGCATGTCCCTTGTTGCCCTTAGGTATACAACTGCTGGAATTGCTTCCACAATTACTTCAATCACTCCAATAACAATAATTCCATTTTCAATATTTCTATTCAAGGAGAAGGTCAAGCCCTCAGAGATATTCGGGGCCTTTGTTTCTGTTGCAGGTGTGGCAATCCTGCTCCTTTTGTAGCAAATAAAGAGGAGAGTTCATCAAGAACTCTCCTTAATTATTTTTTGGCTTGGTGGATTTTATACCCATTAGTCCTCCAAATATCCCAAGAAGTACTGAAAGGGATAGGGTGAAGACGACCAGGGTAGTCATGTGGTCTGTAAAGCCTGGCAGCACAATAAAGGGAAGGCTGCCTGACAGCTGACTGAATAGGTATCGGGTTGAGAAATATGTTAAAACAAGTGACAGCATCCCTGCCATCAAGGATGTGAGCATTCCGTTCACAAGAAAGGGCTTGTATATAAACCCATCTGGAGCTCCCAAGAGCTTAAGGGTACCTATTGAATCCCTGTTAAGATACACACCTTGCCTGATAAGGTGAGATGTTATGACAAGGGTTGCAATTGAAACAGAAAGCAGTATAAAGAAACCTATGAGTCTTATTATTCCCGAAATTTCCTGTAGTTTCTGGAGGACCTCCTTATTGTCCCTTACCAGTTCAACACCATCCAGGGAAGAGGCCTTTTCTGAAATCTCATCCACTGATTCCAGCTGTATTGCCACATCCAGATAGGGGCTGAAGGGGTTGTGGTCAAACAGATCCACAATTCTCGATTCGCTGCCAAGTATTTGGGTCATCTCTTCCTTTGCAGTTTCCTCATCCACAGATATTACATCTGTGACACCTGGTATTGAGAGAAGGTTTTCAATCAAATCGCCCATATTTGCATCTTCCGTGTAGTATATGCTGATTTCAGCCTGGTCTTCAATCTGTGTGATCATGAAGTCAGATGAGATTCCAAGTGAAAAGACAAGTGCAAGGATAAAGAAAATGAAGGCCAGACTTATTACAGACAAAAGATTTGAAGAAATAT
>Ga0334894_1003138_pt1 | contig 10134 bp, 9 predicted proteins | sample GraSluR3_MG_6_FD_207225 | JGI IMG/M metagenome (GOLD analysis project Ga0334894, IMG submission 207225) | Sludge microbial communities from methane-producing bioreactor in Wageningen University, Netherlands - Granular Sludge_12_05 R3 | ecosystem: Engineered > Bioreactor > Anaerobic > Unclassified... | reverse complement strand
AGTGGGCAAGACCGCACTCCTTGCCAGGTTCCTGGAGGATGCCGGGGGGATATACTTTCTGGCATCGGAAGAAGGAGACGAGGGAAACATACGGGAATTCTCACACTATGCAGCACAGTATCTCGATGACCCCCATTTCGGGGACGTGAAGTATCCGGACTGGCAGGCGGTATTCAGTGCACTCGTCCGCCATCGCAGTTTTCCCCCGGACTCCGGCGGAAAGCCGGTGCTTGTGATAGACGAATTCCCGTACCTTATCTCCAGGAACCGTGCGATACCCTCGATCTTTCAGAAGATCTGGGACACGGTCCTCTCCCGGGAATCCCTGATGCTGGTCTTGTGCGGGTCGTCGGTTGCCGCGATGGAGACCGAAGTGCTGGGATACAAGAGCCCGCTGTACGGGAGGAGGACCGGCCAGTGGCAGGTCGAACCCCTCCAGTACCCATATCTTTCAGAGTTCCTGCCGTACGAAGGGGAGGATCTCGCCATGAGCTGGTTCATACTGGGCGGGGTTCCCGCATACCTGAAGATCTTCTCGCCAGACAGGACCCTGTGGGAGAACGTGGCCGAACAGATCCTCCGCAAGGGTGCATATCTCTATTCCGAGCCCGAACTCCTGCTGCAGTATGAATTCCGGGAAGCAGGTAATTACATGGCAATCCTGCGTGCAATGGCAGGGGGGCGGACAACGCTTGGATCGCTTTGCCAGGAGACAGGCCTTGACAGGGGGATGGTCTCCAAGTACCTGTCAGTTCTCACCCGTCTCCGCATCGTCACCGACGAAGTGCCGGTGACTGCGCATTCCGGGTACCGGAGGAGGCATTACCGCCTCTCTGATCCGTACCTCTCCTTCTGGTTCAGGTTCGTCTACCCAGGAAGGGCCGAGATCGAGACCGGTCACGGTCAGGCCGTTGCGGAGAGCATCAGGGAACAGTTCCCTCTCTATTGCGGGGAAATGTTCGAGGTCCTCTGCAGGGAACTCGTCCGTGCAGGGATCCTCTTCCCTGAAGAGTCATTCTCCCGTATCGGGAGATGGTGGCAGGGGGAGGAGGAGATCGATCTTGTCGGGCTGGATGAGTCCACGGGAAAAGCATTGTTTGTCGAATGCAAGTGGACGTCGCTTACACCAACGAAGGCAAGGGGGATCATGTCGGACCTGCAGAGAAAGTCCCGGTCTGTCCGATGGCGGGAAGATGACAGGAACGAACGATTCTGTGTTATCGCCAGGCATATCGACGGGAAAGAAGAGCTGGGTGATGCAGGGTCCTGCTTCCTCGATCTCGAGGATATCTCCAGGCAATCAGAGATCTGGAGACAAAACCGTTAAAAAGAACAGGAGTACACTGCATCAGGCATATTCTCCATTCCTCTATTTTTCAATCGATTGGAGTATTCCTGGATCAGACATATCCCCCTCCGACCGGATCACACCCGACATATACCAGTGATCCACGGAGCACGTCCAGTACGCTCCAGAGATAGGGTGCATGATATTCGACCTCTGATGAGAGGATGAAGTCCTTCGGGTGTGACGGGATCGACAACGAGACCAAGTCGGTCCGAAATGAAGTTTTTCAGGTGCGCACATGCTTCCTATCTCTTCCGGTACGAGTATCTCTTGTGTGCCTTTTCAATCGTCATTATCTTCTCGATTTTCACGAGCTGCTCCTCCTCCTCGATCAGGTAAAAAACGGTGAAGGATCTGCTGACATGGAGGCGATAGACAGCAGGAGGATGGGGATAATCGAGTTTTTCTTTATTTCCTCCCGGAAACGGATCATGTATCAGTTCATGTATTTTGTCAACGATGATTCGTCTGGATTTTATAGGGATCTTTTTAAGAAATTCCCGGGCTCTCTTCTCGATGACGATGGTAAACACGACAGCTCCCCGGTGTTAATCATCCTGCATGATCTCTTCGGGGTCAAAGGCCACAAACTCGCCGTTTGTGTCGATCTCTGTGATCATCTTCCAGTCACGATAATCCCGTTCGCGCTGTATCATCACGGCGATCAGTTCATCAAAGCTCTGTCCTGCCTCTTTCAGGTCGTGAAGACTTCTCCAGGTGGGTTCTTTCACAGGGATCCGTTTAATCCGGGATTCACTCGTGCAGGAAGACATGCACATATCTGGATCAGCATGGTATTTATTGGTGTGGCATATGCTCCACAATGTGCATTAGTGCCTTTTACTTCCAGTACCGAAAAGGATCAGGGCAAACCCCTAATATGAGCGGCTGGATAGTGTACTGCAGGAGGCACTTGTTGGTGAACGAGGTCCCGTCATCGTCGGATTTCCGGTTGTTCTCAAAGGAAACCGGCCCCTCTTGGGAAAATGTCAGGTCTGCCGGCGAAGCAGTGTTCTGCCGCTATCCACAGGTTACGCTTGCGTATCTTTTTGGCTCCTTTGTCACCCGAGACACGTTCCGGGATATCGACATCGCGGTCCTTTTTTCAGGAAAGCAGGATTCCTGTGATCTCTTCGACCTGCAGATGGGGATAGCCGGGGAGATCGAAGACCAGCTCTCCCCCCGCGTTCCCTGCGACGTGAGAGCCTTGAACCATGCGCCGGTTGAGTTCTGTTTCGAGGTAATCAGGGCCGGAACAGTCCTCTTCTGCAGGAATAATGACCAGAAGGTCAGCTACGAAGCGGACATTATACGCAGGTATCTCGACCTGGAATACCTGCTTGACCGGGTTGACCGGGCGTATCTTTTTGGGGTGACCGTATGAGCCGCCTGGTGGGATACATTCAGGAATTGGCAGACTCCCTGGAGGATTGGGAGCGATACAGAAAGATCCCGGCAGCCAGGTTCCAGACCGACCGCGACACGAGGAATATGGTACTTCATGCGATGTTGCTGGCCATCCAGTCCGCGATCGATATCGCAACGGAAGTGATCGTGTTGAAAGCGTACAAAAGGCCGGCAAGTTACCGGGAGACATTCGGGATTCTTGAAGCGAACGGGATCCTTACCAGGGATCTCGCAAGACCACTCTCCAACCTTGCCGGGTTCCGAAATGTCCTTGTCCATGTGTACTGGGACATTGACCTGGTGCAGGTCTACGCCATTCTTCAGCGGGACCTTCCGGTACTGCAGGAATTCTTAAAGGAAATGAAGACCTTTGCCAGGACCAGGTACGATCGCGGGGATGCCTGAAAAGGGTATTTTTTTTAAACCCCTCCATGATTCATGTGCACCTGTAAAATTTCCATCGTTGTGTACTACTTCCTAGGCCTTTTCCGCTACCTGTTATCCGGCCCTTTTCACCCACCTGTCCTGTATCGCCTCTTTGTTCAGCAGGCAATATGTTCAGTCAAAAAGAGAAATTATGATATGAACCTCAATGGTTTGAGGAATCCAGGCAGGTGAACGGTCTGTTTCGCGGATATGACCTGCTTTTCATGCCGTACACACCCTTCATAATCTGCCTGTACAAATATTCCCTAATGGGTAAGAAGAGAAGGGAGAAACGTAGTTCCTTCCCGAAAGTGCCTGCACCGGACCCGGCAACCCCTCCGGACCCCCGGGCGTTCGAATCGTTGCTCCGGGACATCCAGGCGGAGCTTGAGAGCAGGGAGTTCTCATCCGGGGAGGAGGTCGATGCCTGCCTCCAGACCCTCGTGGGGTCTCGCGGCCCGGGAAAGTCACGGCAAAAAACTCCACTGGAGCAGGCCCAGGATCTCTGCTGGAGGGCGTATGAAGGAAACGAAGAGGACCGGGATCTCCTTCCTCACCTGGCCCTGGATATCTGCCCGGACTGCGCGGATGCCTACGTGATCCTTGCCGGGGACTGCGAGACAGATGACCCGGAACAGGCCATGGAGCTCTATCAGGAGGGAGTCACGGCCGGGGAGAGGGCGCTCGGGCGGATATTTTTCGAGGAGAACGAGGGAGATTTCTGGATGATCCTCGAGACAAGGCCCTACATGCGGGCCAGGTTCGGGCTGGCCAGGATGTGTTCCCTCCTGGGCAGGAAAAAGGAAGCTGCATCGCACATGGAGGCTTTGTTGCGGTTGAACCAAAACGACAACCAGGGCGTACGGGACCCCTGCGCGGCACTCCTGATGGAGATCGGCGAGGACGCACGGGCGAAAGCCGTCCTCGATGCGTACGAGGACGATGCCCTTGCTGCGCATGCATTCAACCGTGCCCTCTGGATCTTCCGCCACGATGGGCTGAGCAGGGCGGCGGACAACGCGCTCTCAGAGGCGATGAAGAAGAACAGGTACGTTGTCCCGTATCTGTCGGGAACAAAAAAGATCCCTTCGCGCACTCCTGACTTCTTCGAGCCCGGCGATCGGACAGAGGCCGTGGAGTATGTTGCCGATGCGGGTGAAGCATGGAACGCCACTCCCGGGGCAATCGAGTGGTTAAAAGAGATTGCATCAGGGAAGAAGAAAAAATAGGCTCTTCTCTGCCTGGTGAGGGCAGGATTGATGAACCGGATACATTGTGTGGGGCTACCCGCCCCCACACACCCATATGCGATGCCACGTCGCCGCCCGAAAAAACAATAATGAAGCATCTTGCAACAGGCCCGACGCATGAAAATATTCACATTTTTTTCATGAGGACTGAATAATGGGCAGGAGAGGTTGTCGGTATTTTAGGGTTCGACCCTGTCCCGAAAACTAACCGTAGAATTGCATTCGGAGGCCAGAGTGCGACGTGGATCGCGGATAGGAAATTGGCCTGGAAGGCAATTTATCTGCCCATCATTCATGGTGATTTATGACTACAGATATAAAAGTTGCAGTGGGATAAGACCTCCACAAGAAGTTTATCCTTGGTACGATTCTGTGTCAGACCGGTCAGATGATCCAGGAACGATTTGAACGCACAAAAGAAGGTCTATTCTCGCTAAAGAAATGGATATTGGGGCATCATGCTGATGTTGTTGCGTGTGAATCAACAAGTGACTACTGGGTACAGGTGTATGACCTTTTGAATGGAATAGTTCCGGTCATTGTCGGAAATGCGCATGACATCAAGGTTCTGTCTCACAAAAAGACCGATAAAATTGACTCAGAGATGATTGCCCGTCTTGCGCTCCATGGGATGATCCAATCATCCCGTGTTTTTACACGGTCACATCGGGAATTCAGAAAACTGATGCGGTTACGCCATATGCTCGTTCAGAAACGTACCGACATAAAGAATCAGATTCACCATATACTGGATTCAGAATTACTTCAACTCTCCTCTGTGTTGTCTGATCTCTTCGGTGCCTCTGGTATGATCCTCCTCCAGGGAATGGTCAATGGGATACCTTTGGATGATCTCATCCCGATGCTTCCTCCACGAATTCAGAAACGAGGTGATGAATTACGGTCCGTTCTGAGCACTACGCTCTCACCTGATGCTCTATTTCGCTTGAGTCTCTGTCTTCGTTTAATACGGGTTCTGGATGAACAAATTTTGACTATAACAGAATCCGCCAAAGTCTATGCACATGAGAATAAGGGCCGCCCACACCCCCAGTCTCATCAATTACTGACCCATCCCGGGCAGCGGATCATTGAAAAGATCATCGAGATCGAGGACGAGGTAGCCTTCCTCCCGGAGAGCACTTTTTTCTTCGATCTCTCGTGCAGCCAGGAAAAACCGCTCATTGGTATATCGGGCATGCCGGACACGCGATGATTTCTTCCTGAGGGAGGCCAGGATCTTTTGCGATTCGCTGCGGGTCAATACCCCCCATTTGCATTCGCCAAAGAGAATGGTTGCTGAACGGTCATCATATGCGACGATGTCGATCTCCTCTTCTCCGTACCACCATCGCCCGATCGTATAACCGGGAACGAGCTGTGGTACCACTTCCTGACGGATAAACACCTCGAACTGGCGACCAAAGTATGGTTCAAAGTCCACCCCGGAAACGGGGAGCAGATCAAGTTCGATCGCCTGACGGTTGGGAATGACGAAGTTGTACCAGAAGTCAAAAAGCCGGTCCCTGATACGGTATACACCTTTTTTTGTATTCACAAGGAGGGGAAGTTCCCGTTCGATGATCCCAAGACGGGTCATGCTTTCCAGGTACGGATACAGGTGACGGGAATCGGTCCCACAGAACTGGGCGATATGCCCCGGAGAGGTGTGGCCATATGCAACCGCCTGCAGGATCGACTGGTACATCTTCAGTTCCCGAAATTCCTGCGAGAGGATGAAGTAGGGTTCCCGGTAGAAATACCCGTACCGGTCAAAAAACTCGCGTCTTACAAAATCGTAAAAATTCGTGTAATCAGAGGCTTTCAACAGGTATTCCGGTACACCCCCGATGGAAAGATAGATCCTGAGTGCGTCGGACACCGGTATGGAGAGGAATTTCCTGGCGTCAGCGAACCTGAGTGCTTCGAGGAGCATATCCCTCGTCCTCCGTCCGTAGAGCGGCGACGTGATAGAGAGTGCGAGATCGCTCATGAGTCCGAGCATCGACCCGCAGAGGAGAATGCACCAGGGAGAACCTGCAAGTTCCGAGTCCCAGGTCTTCTGAAGGGCTGAGAGGATCGTAGCATCATTTCTTGCAAGGTAGGTGAATTCGTCGATGACAAGATATCCCCTCCCGGCAGGAGGGTGCCTTGCGATGTAGGTGAAGAGCTGCTCCCAGGAGCGAATATCGAGGGTTGCCAGGAACGAATCGTCGAGGAATGCTGCAGAGGCCGCCTGCAGCTGACGCATCTGTACGTGAGGAGATGTGTCCTCCGCAAAATAAAGGACCCCCCGTTTTTCTTTTGTAAATTCCACAATGAGACGAGTTTTTCCAATCCTCCTCCTTCCATAGAGGATGATCAACCGGCCGCCCGGTTTTTCCCATTCCTCGTCAAGTATATCGAGTTCATGTTCCCGGTCAACGAACTCTCTAATCATGATTAGTACTAATCCTGATTAGGAGTATAAGAAGCTTCTTGAGATCAATCACCCCGGATATACCCAGCATGGTATGTATTGGTGTGGCATATGCTCCACAATGTGCATAAGTGCCATTTATTTCCAGTACCGAAAAGAGTGAACAATCTATCACCGGTCTGTTTGTCTCGGTTGATCTGTGGCCGGTTATCCAGCTCGCCGGTATCCGATGAAATTCTCCGGGTGTTCCAGAGTGCAGCCCGCTAACCCTTCTCCGCCTTCATACCCGCCTCCCTATGCATGCACGCAAGTTCTTCTGCATCAAGGCAGAGTACCCGATCCTCACTATGCAGACAGCGCCTGAAGAATGATCGCGCGACAATCAGGTAATATTCCTGTCGAATTTCCCTGTTCCACGCTACAGACGCAGCCTTCTCTTTCAACTGCTCAAGGATCTCCTGTGCATGTACCCCATCCTGCCATTTGCATTCGCAGAACAGGATTGCTGTATCCGGTTCGGAGAACGCGACAAGGTCAATCTCCCTGCCCTTGTCCCACCAGCTCCCGATCTTTTCGAACCGGAAGGGTAAAAGGTTGCTCCTGTTGAATTCGATGAGGAGATCCTGCACCATTGATTCGAAATGCTTCCCCACATACCGGGAAAGATGCGGCCGGATGGATGAGGACAGCACCACGTCCCCTTCACCCCTCTCGATCAGGTCACCGGCAGGCTGCACAAACCGGAACCAGAAATCAAACAGGTTATCGGAGAGAAAATACAGACCTTTGCGGCTCCGGGAACTTTCTGTTACAGGAATCCTGCGGTTCACCAGCTGCAGGTCGATCAGTGTTGACAGGTACTTGGTGATGATCCCTTTCGGAAGACCGGTGTCGTTCATGATAAGCCCGATACGGTTGTTCCCCCTGGCGATCGAGAGCAGGATTGAAAAATAGTACCGGGGTTCGTTCAATTCCATCCGGAGGACAAATTCGACATCTTTCGAGAGAGCCGCATCGAATGACAGGATTTTCCGGCTGATATTCTCAAAGATGTCCCGGTCCCGGTCGATAGTCATGATATATGCGGGGGTGCCCCCAAAGACCGCATAGAATTCCACAGCCCGGGAGAAGTCCCCGACATAGTCCAGTACATCGCCGAATGAGAACCCGTGCAACAGGATCTGCCCCGTCCTCCGGCCATATAACGGGCTTCCATGCCCCATGGTCAGTTCCTCCATCATCGAGATGCTGGAGCCGGAAAGGACGAGGAAGATGCGGGAATGCCGCAGGTGCGTATCCCAATAGTCCTGGATGATCGATGGAAGAGATGGATCTTCCTTGACCAGGTAGGGGAATTCGTCGATAGCTATCAGGATCCGTTCATCGGTCTTCTTCAAGAGATAGGAGAAGAAACTGTCCCAGTCAGCGAATGCCGTATTTTTTAAAAAATCATCGGAAAAAAAATGTGCACATGACTCTGAAAATTTTTTCAGCTGAAGGTGTTTTGACTCTTCGCGTGCAAGGAGACGGATACCATGTGCCGATTGTAAAAACCGTTCAATAAGTTCGCTTTTTCCGATGCGTCTCCTCCCATAGAGGATGAGAAATTCTGCTGCATCACCCACGTATCTTTCCCGCAGAGCTGCCAGTTCTCTCGTGCGGTCAATGAAGATACTCATAAGTAGTATACTTTAAAGTATATTATTTAAAACTTCCAGTCCCCGGTCAGTGAAAATTTCTTGTAGCTCGCGTATACCCTTCCAGTCTATATCAGGATGTTTTTTTGACGATTTCGGTGGGCAGGTTCTTCGAAGCACGAGTATCATCAACCTTTTTCATTGGTTGAGTGTAAAGTAGTATACTTGTGTCTCAACAACTCTTCGTCGACCGGGAAGAGGAATTCCGCCCCCTCATGCGGTCTGGTACCCGGGTGCCTCTACGGGGGGACGGTGCGTTGCTACTGCCCGTTTCAGGGATGGATCTGATTTTGGGGAAAGGACGAAGTGATATGATTTTCATGGCCCTTCGGGATATCGTGAAGGTCCGGGAAACGCAACACGGTTGGGAATATTGTCAGTGGCATGTTCCGGGAACAACACTGACAGACCCGTGATGAACCCCGGGGGTTTGGAGAGAAACCTGCCCTCATTTTAACCATGCCCCACCATTAGATATGCATGGTTCTTGAAGAGCGGGTCATATTTGAGGTGGCAGAAGACGCAACCGAATTTGTTGCCTTTTTGAAAAAGAAAGACTGCCCATGCCGGAAGGAAGTCCAGATGATCACGTGTGACGAGACATGGCTATCCGGAACCCTTGACCAGGTGATCTCATGGCTCGGTGCCGAGGCCGCCCGGTGTCAGGAGAATGGGGAGGACGCGGATTCATTCTGGTTTGGGAAAGCCGGTGAATACCACCAGAATGTCCGGGACATTTCACAGAACATCATGGAAGAGAATACCGTAGGCGATCTCGTGTCCACGCGTGACGAGCTGGTGGACGACATCGTCAATCTCATCACCGAAACCGGTGGTGAGCCGGGAGATGATACTCCGGGCAGTAATCCCCGCGACTCTGCCGCACATTCACTGGCACTTCTCACCCTTGCCCAGAATGGGGTGGTACACGAAGAACCGCTCGGATTCAGGCTGGAACAGATCACTCCCGCAGGATCACTCCGCATCTCTCTCAATCTCTCGATCTTTCCCCCCATCGAGCTGGACGGGGAAATGGGGTTGACAAGGATACATGACCGCGATTTCAGGCTTATCCACGTGGTTGTCGCTGATCCCCTGATCCATATCACATGCGATCCGGGGGAGATACTTGACTTTTTGGATGAACTCTCGGTGCCGGATGATGTGCTGGATGCCCTTGAGGAGTGCCTTGCCAGTACAGCCCTCCTGATATCCCTCATCGTCCAGGAAGTCGGGCAGGCGGGTGTCACAGATGTCGCCACGCTGGCAGCGTCTCTCAACGGTGTGGAGGTTACAGGCCAGGAAGACGGAACCCCGGTCAGGATCGGATTGGATGAAGAGATCGTATCATCTGTCGTGTCAGTTCTCCGGAAACGCGACGTCCTTGCCGGCACAGACCAGAAGATCCGGATGGCAGGAGGAAAGAAGCGCAGGAGATAAACAACCAGAAAAGGATGTATCCCGGCTCGCTGGAATTTTTAATTCGCGGGAATTTCATCGTTTTCATATTCCATCCCAATTATTTATAAACAATAATTGTAAACAATTTATTATGCCAACATTGGTATACAGCATCCGGATCGACGA
>Ga0334894_1003131_pt1 | contig 10150 bp, 8 predicted proteins | sample GraSluR3_MG_6_FD_207225 | JGI IMG/M metagenome (GOLD analysis project Ga0334894, IMG submission 207225) | Sludge microbial communities from methane-producing bioreactor in Wageningen University, Netherlands - Granular Sludge_12_05 R3 | ecosystem: Engineered > Bioreactor > Anaerobic > Unclassified... | reverse complement strand
GGTCAACATTCTGGGCTGCAACAATTTGGAAATTTGCGGCCTTGTTATTATTTCCAGTGACCGTGTTCAGATGCTCAAGGGGAACATAAACGATAAAAGAATCACTTCCAATGAATTGAAAGAATCCGACGATGGTCCAATCTGCTTCCCGCCGATTCACATAAAGCCTGAGCGTATCACCGACTTCCAAATCAGGGTAGCGGGCAAGAAAAGCTTCATTCAGAACAATCGCATTTTCATCACCGGGAATCAACCAGCGTCCTTTTATAAGTATTGGGTTGATCAATTCCGATTCCGGCGGCGCGCCTAACATTTCGACACTTTCCGCCGCGTCTCCAGCTTCGTTGATCAATTGACAATAAGCGCCGCCGCGTGGTTCGACAAAATCAACCCCGGGAATCGTCATTGCAAGTGATCGAATTTCATTAATCCTATAATTTCGGTCAAACTCCAGGCTGATATCTGCCAGGATATATTCAGACACATTTTTCATATATGACTCAAGTGAGGCCCTGACATTGAAGGTTGCAATGAAGACCGCTCCCGCAAGGCTGAGCGTGATCAGCGTCAGGATCAGGCGGCTTTTCTGCCGAAAGGTATTGCGAACCGCAATCAGAACCGGGCGCGACAGACTTTTGATCTTCTCCACCCGGCGGTCGATCCAGCTCTTCCCAAAATCACCTAAAGATATCCCGGACGGGGCAATAGCTTCTCGAACACTGATTTTCGTTGCACGTAGAATTGGCAAGATGCCAGCCAACTGGGGCAGGATTAAGCCAATTACAATTTGGATGAGTATGGCCAGAGGAACATAACGGAATCCGCCTGAAAGATAGTTCATTCTTACAGAGAAAAACTCCCCCAACCGTGCCCAAACGAGGGCTGCCGCAGGAATGGCAATGGCTATCGAGATTAAACCAAACACCAGAATGAAAACCATGTACATGCGAATAATGGCCTTACGATGACCGCCAATGGCTTTCATGATGCCAATGTATTGGATCTGCTGGTTGAATAAAGCTGCCATGGCATTAAAGACCAGAAATCCGCTCAGAAATATCGAAAAGAAACCCAGTAATGCCAGCAGACCAACCATGGCATTTACATAACCGCTGTTGGGGTGAGCTTTCGGTGTCATTTCCATAATAGAAATCACATGCCGTCCGCTTTGCTCCACCAGCCCAACAATTTCATTGGTTATTGCTCCGATCCCAGCTTCTTCCAAAGCAGGGTCAACTTCGACCAGCAGGGTTTCATACATCAATTCTTCTTCAAGGAAGGGCAAGGTCTCAAAAGTGACATAACCGTGCACAGGCGCGACAAAGAAACTGACCCCCAGCACACCGATGGTTTGATCCCTGACAATACCTGTCAGTGTAAGGTCGCGCTGAGTTCCTGAGGCCAACTGGATGCGTACTGGATCACCAAGGTCCAGATTAACATCCCGGTGCACATCCAGGATGATCTCCCGATCCCCAGGCATAGCACCTCGCATCAATTCCACCTGGTCAATTTCTTGCCCATTCTCAGGAATAACACGAAGGATCAGAGTCTGCCACTCCCCCTTGCCGGTGAGAATCTGGACCTGAAAGCGCTTCTCGCCGTCGGCAGCGATCACCCCATCCACACGCCGGATGCGTTCAAGCAGCGCTTCATCAAAGGGGTCTGTCATCAAGCGGATATCCGCGGGATGAATCGCATGATATCCGGTTTCCATGTCTTCCAGAATGGTAATATAACCCCCGGCAATCATGCCGACAGAAAACAAACCGATCGTCAGAGAGAGAACAACCAGGATGAAACGGAGGATATTGCCCGTAAGATCCGCAAAGACTTTTCGCCAGCGTGGTTTCATATTAACTATCCCTGATTCTTCCCGTTTGGATCCGATTGTCCCAGCAAGTTCTGCCTGAGACGCCCTTGAAGATGATTAAGGATTTCTGATGGGTTGTGAAGACGGCGAACCAATCCATCAAGGGGTAGCAGACCCAAGGTCGCCGGTCCGGATTTCGCCCTGGCAGAAAAAGCCTTCAGGGTCGGATACTCAGGAACACCAAGCCCCGAAAAGAAGGCTCCTCCCACCAAGGTGATTTTGGCCTGGGAGTCAGGTTTACCCTCATGGGTTATCCTGATCGCGCCTTCTTCAATTAGAATCAGATGATCTGATAACGCTGAGGAAACATCAATCGGTTCATGGGGTTGATAAGTCTTCCTGACGAGGTTGTGTGCGCATTCGCGCAAAACAGAATGTGGAAGCCATGGGAAGACATCCGCAAGCAGAGGGTCAATGACCTCGCCATCGGATATCAAAACTTTGCGGGAAAGGTGATCTTCTATCTCGGGGTCGTGGGTGATCATAATGATTGTGCGGCCTTCTGCGGCCAGGGCTTTAAACTTATCATAGACGGAATCGGCAGTCCTTGCATCCAGATTGCCGGTGGGTTCATCCGCCACAATAATGGGCGGATCGTTCGCCAGGGCACGGGCAATCGCTGCGCTCTGCTGCTGGCCTCCGGAGACAGCATCGGGAAGTTTATTCGCCTCATTCTCAAGGCCTACCATCGCCAGCAAGCCCATCGCCCGATCCTGACGCTGTGATTCAGTAAACTTATTGCAAAAATCCATCGGCAGCAGAACATTCTCAAGCAATGTGAGCATCGGAAGAAGCTGGAAAAACTGAAATACCACACCCAGGTTCAATCCACGCCAACGAGCTTGTTTGCTTTCTGGCAAGGCGTGGATATCCAAACCGTTGACAAAAACCTTGCCCCCAGTTGGACGATCAATGCCTGTGATCATGTTCACAAGTGTGGATTTGCCGCTCCCTGATTTTCCAACCACACCGATAAACTCACCTTGGTAGAACCTGAGGTTGATATCTTTTAGGGCAGTAAATTCGCCTGCTCCATTGATATAAGTTTTGGTGATATTGGAAATATGGACCAGAGATCCGTTCAATGCGCTGTCAGGGGATATACGGTTATTTGCCACGATCACCCCCGTTATCACTGAAAATTCGTCCATCAACTAATTCAATCATCCTGTCAACCCGTCTGGTCAGGGACCGGTCGTGAGAGACCATCACAATCGTCTTCCCCTGAGATATCAGGTCTTCAAAAATCTTGAAAATCGTCTCAGCGGTCACTGAATCGAGCCGGCCTGTGGGTTCATCTGCGAGGATGATTGAAGGATCGTTGGCGAGAGCACGGGCAATAGCCAACCGCTGTTTTTGGCCGCCTGAAATATCGGCCGGTAGTTTATGAGAATGCGCTTCAAGCTCCACACTCTCAAGTAATGCCTCAGCCCTTTGCTCTGATTTCAATGGCCGATACCGCCCGCAGAGGTCCATCGCCAGGGTGATGTTATCACGCAGCGATAACATCGGAAGAAGGTTGAAGGACTGGTAGATCACACCGACGTTCAGCCCACGCCACAAAGCCAGTTCATCTTCTCTCAGGGTGTGAACGGCAGTACCGTTGACGAACACCTCACCGGAGGTAATCTTATCCACCCCACTGAGCATATTGATCAGGGTGGTCTTGCCAGCGCCGGATTTCCCGATTACCCCAACATACTCACCGGGATAAATGGCCAGGTCAACCGCGTGCAGCGCATCTAAAGCGGCACCGCCATCATGATATGTTTTCGTCAGATTTTTGAGGTTAATCAATGGCTCTGAGGTGGGTGAAGACCTAAAAGGATCCAACAGTTCTCAGTCCTTCATTTGTGTTTTGCAAATTATTATTATATAATGAACAACAAGTTCTTTTATGTACATTCCGTTCATCATTATAAGCTCCAACAAAAACTTGTCAAGGACAAGTATGGTATCAGTGTTCATTATTCAACAAGTGTTCAATATGGAGTTATCTTATGACAGAAAAATATCCTGACAGGCGCGTGCGGCGAACCCGCCGCGCCCTTCAAAATGCATTGATAGATCTGATCCTTGAAAAAGGCTACGATTCTGTCACCATTGAAGAGATCACAGATCAGGCTGACCTTGGTCGGACAACATTCTATCTCCATTTCAAAGATAAGGACGAGCTCTTCATGCAGGCCGTTGACACCATCTTTGAAGATTTTATTGAAAAGCATGAACAGCGTTGGATAAGCAAGGAAGATACACCTTCACAGGATATATTCTCAGCACAATTAAGGCTGGATGGAGATCTTCTTTATCACATCTTTCTTCATGCCAGAGAAAATGCAGACTTATATAAAGTCATCTTCCGTGGAGAGGGCAGTGCTAAAGCCATGCAACGCTTTGAGGACATTAGTAAAAATGAATTCACCAAACGTTTGAATAATCTTCCGGGATTGGAATACAAAGTCCCGACCGAAGTCTTTGCGGTCTTTTTCTCAGGCACCATCATCCAGTTGGCGACCTGGTGGCTGGAAAAGGATCAACCCTACGCGATTGAAGATATGGTGCGTTATTTCCAGCAGATGTTTTTCTATGGTGCACTGGATACTGTTAATTTACCTTCCAATTCGTAAAAGTCCTGAAAAATGCAGGTTTCAGAAACTGAATACTGCGGGTATCTTGTAAATCTCCAGAATTTTGTTAGATTTTTTATCCAAGATTATCTATAATAAGAGGAATAAATTCATAACTGAACATAAATTATTCTGGAGGATGTATGGCTCGAAAATCCCTTGGTTTTGTCCCCCTGATCTGGGAATGTCCCTTCTGCAACACCCAAAATCCCGGCCCGATTAAAAGCTGCACAGGCTGCGGTGCGCCGCAGCCCGACGATGTTGAGTTCCTTCAAGTGGATGAGGAAAAATTCAATTTCATCAAAGATGAAGCGCTGATCCGGATGGTAAAAGCCGGCCCTGATATCCACTGTCCCTATTGTGGCACCCGGAACCACGCCACGGACGGACACTGCAGCAAGTGCGGCGGTGACCTGAGCCTGGAGGGGAAAGTGCGCCAGACCGGTGAACGAGTACGCACAGTGACTGAAGCTCAAAAAGCAAGAACAGCCCCGCCAGAACTGGAAAAAGAAAAGAAAGCACTTTCAAAAAAGTCCCTGATGATCGGCGTCATCGCCCTCATCGTCATCCTGGGTTGTATCATCGTTGGGGTGATGCTGTTGCTGAAGACCGATACCATTGACGCAACCGTCACCCGAGTCGAATGGGAGCGGCGGATCGCCATTGAAGCCTATACCAGTGTGACCGATCAGGATTGGCGGGACGAAATACCCCAGGGTGCCGAACTTCAATCCTGTTCACAGAAATATCGCTATACATCCGATGAGCCGCAACCGAATGCGACCGAGGTCTGCGGAGAACCCTATATCGAGGATACCGGCACCGGCGTCGGCGAAGTCGTTCAGGATTGTACCTACGAAGTGTATGACGATTATTGCGAGTATACCTACCTGGGATGGGTCGCCATTGAGACCCTCACAGAAAACGGGGCCGACCTGGACCCGGTCTGGCCAACAGTGACCCTGAGCTCTGACCAGCGGGAAGGGGAACGGGGCGAAGAATACAGCATTGTCTTTTCGGGAAACGGGAAAACCTACACCTATACAACCGAAGATGTCAATCTATACCTCCAGGCCGATCCAGGGAGCCAATGGACGATTGAAGTCAACACATTAGGCGGGGTTACATCAGCTAAACCTTCCAATTAAGGTCTGATTTGTAGTATAATTCCAGGGTTAATTTTAACCCTAAAAAATAGAGGATTATCCTATGGAATTGTTCGAATATGCAAAAGTGGGCCAGCCTGCCCCCTACTTTGAAATGCTGAGTATGAAGAACCTGGATACGCTGGATGAGGTCGTGACCCTGGACGAATATAAAGGGAAGTGGCTGATCCTGTTCTTCTATCCTTACGACTTCAGTTTTGTCTGCCCCACCGAAATCCTGGCCCTGTCTTCCCGTTACGAGGAGTTCCAGGCCCTCAACACGGAAATTCTGGGGGTGTCCACAGACTCAGTCTATTCCCACAGGGCCTGGCTGCAAACCCCGGAAGATGAAAACGGGATCCAGGGTACCAAATACCCCCTGGCCTCCGATAATACCCATGCCGTCTCCGAAGCCTATGGAGTCCTGGTTGAGGAAGAAGGCGCCGCACTGCGCGGCCTCTTCATCATCGACCCCGAAGGCGTACTGCAATATGCCGTGACCCACAACATGAACATCGGCCGCAGTGTGGACGAAACCATGCGGGTCCTGGAAGCTCTCCAGGCGGGCGGCCTTTGCGGTGCGGACTGGGAACCCGGCGAAGACACGCTCTAGGGAAGGATGAGACAGCATGCCTATGCATTTAAAAACCCCTTTGCCCTCCCTGGACGGTGTGACAGAATGGATCAACGGTGAACCGGATCTGGAGAGTTCCACCGGCCAGCCAACGCTGGTCTATTTTTGGGCGAATAGCTGCCATATCTGTCATGATAATATGCCCAAACTTCAAGCCTGGCGCGAAAAATACGTCCCCAGGGGACTGATAATGATCGCCATCCATTGCCCCCGGATGCAGGCGGATACCGATGTGGAAAAGGTCAGAGCCGCGCTGGAAGAACACGGGATCATCGAACCCTGCGGCGTGGACAACAAACATGGCGTTAAAAAGGCCTTTGAAAACGACCTCTGGCCGGCCTACTTTGTTTTTGATAGCGAAGGTAAACTGAAACAGCGCGCGGCGGGCAGCGCTGGGCTGGGGATGCTGGAACCGGTTCTGGAAAAATTATTAGTTCAATAGTCGACAGAAAAAACTTGTAACGACCTGCTGGTGACCATAACAGCAGGTCGTCATTTTGTTAAGATGCCATATTTCTGAATTGTGTAAAAAAAGGAGGTTATTTTGCTGTGATGATCTCATCCCCATCGGACATCACCACCTGCTCACCCGGCTGAAGGATCAGGAAATCATCCGCCCAGTCCCCCTCCAGCAAACGTTTGATCAGCACCAGGTCGCCCGCCATCCGCTCAAAACGCCACCCGTGTTTGGCTGCATCGGCCTCGGCGCGCTCGGCTGCCCGACCGGGGGCTTGAACACCGCTCCCAGTATTCAAATCGATATACACCGCCCGTTCATAATGCGCCTGCCAGGCATCCATCACTTCCAGCAGGTAATCGGCATTGTCCTTCCCATACTTCTCGACATATTCCGCATAAATTGTCTCGCTGTCAGAAAGTGTGTTCGCGCCGATGGAAAGGGCCCCTTCGCCCATATCCCCCCGCTCAATGAAATCCCGCACGTACCAGTAGGTGCCGGGACAGTCGTTGAACTCATGCGAATAGCGTGTCCGTCCGCCCAGGAAAAGGGTGATGCAGTCATGGGCTCTGGGTATCACAAGCGGGACTACGCCGGCCCGGAGGCCTTCAATCGCTTTGCCACACAAGCCATAGGCCAGCAATACCGCGTCATAGATCCCTGCCGAACCCACACTGTCAATCTCGGTCTGAAGGGTCTCACGCAGTTTACCAGGGGTGAGATGCAGTCCGAAGCGGTGCAGGGTCACATCAACGATCTGAGATGATCTGGCCGCAGAGAAATAAACCGGCCTGGCCAGAACATCGCAGGCAACACATTTCAAACGCATGGCTGCCCTTTAAATCTCAGACCAGAAAGCTTCCATCGCCTGAAAAGTCCGCTCAGGTCGTTCCCAATGCGGGAGCCCTTTGGTGGGCGAGATCCGGACACCCTGCCAGTTTTCACGTTCATGGAGAAAGCCGGGCAGCATTTCAAAATTCGTGTAAGAGTCCCGGTCATAAATCACAAGGACGGGCTGCGCTAATACTTGATAGGCTGTCTCCCGCACCGCAGGGGTAAAAAGTTTACCGCTGAGAAAATAGGTTGGGGCATACTGAGCACCCGGTTGGTGGGCGGTCTGGTAAGCATAATCCACAAAGCTGGCAGGAACCAGCCCCTCAAAACTCTTGTTTAGGAAGAACTGGATGCTGGGCCGGCTGGAGACCAGGTCATAGAAAGGCCTGTTCCAGAGCGGGACGGCCAGCCCTGCATAAGCTTTGTTTTTCGCGCCGCGCTGGCGGGCACGGTCAGCGATCCTGTCCGTACGGGGCGGGTTGAACCCCGTGGGGGAGACCATCACCAGCGACCGGGTCAATTCCGGGTCATGAGCTGCTGAAAGGGCGGCGAACTCACAGGACAGGGACAGCGCTACAATATCAGCGGGTTTGCCAACGACCTCCCGGAGGAAATCGGTGATGGCGTTCTGGAAGAGCTGCGGGCTGTAGAGCCGCTCGGAACGTTCGGAAAAACCAAACCCGGGCAGGTCCAGCGCGTAAACCGGACGCTTTCCTTTGAAATGTTCAAAGATCGGTTTCATCTCATAAGCGCTGGGCGCGGCATTGATGCTGTGCAGTAAAACAAGCGGAACGCCTTTGCCGCGTTGATCCACATAATAACTGAGCCGCCCGGCCTGACGGGAATCAAACGTATCCCGGTCTGCGTCCAGGGCCTCAGGCAGGTCTTGTTGGTGTGAGATATATTTTTTGCTGTAAATAATCCACCCAGCAACCGTCGCGGTAAGGGCCGTCACAAGGCCGCCAACCCCCCACAAGATCCCTTTTCCAACTTTTTTGACATTTTTATCCATGATTTATTCCTCCAGACCTTACGCACCAATATCAGGATGGGCGTAAAACCGTCTCTATACTTTAACACATTTTGATGGAAGATGGTACGCTGTCCGCGTCACCTCTGGTAGAATGATGGCATGAATCGAACGCAATCAAAAATACTCTGGCGAGCCGTCGGCGGACTGGGAGTCTTCTTCTTCCTGTGCAGTCTCATCATCACTTTCATTGAATACAGGAAATTCACCGGGCAGCCCTCTGTCTTTCCCGGCGGCAGCACAGTTGCTGGCGTGCCTGTGGGCGGGTTGACCCCTGGTGAGGCAGAAACCCGGCTGACTGAATTCTATGACCTGCCCCTTATCCTGGAAATTGACGGCGCGACCATCCATGCGACCCCGGCCGAATTGGGTTTCACGATCGACATCCCGGCGCTGGCGCTGGAAGGCTTGCATCAGGTGAAAACCACAGGTTTCTGGGCTTCCCTCTGGGGGAATAACTCGAACCTGCCGCCTGTCGAAGTCCCGCTTTCAGCCAGTGTGGATCAGAATAGGATCCTGGCTTACCTCAACAATGAGATCGCCCCCCGCTACACCCAGCCCGGCAGCCCCCTTGCCCCGATCCCCTTCACGACCAACTTTAATCTGAGCAGTTCGGGCAACCGGCTTGACGTCGAAGAGGCAGCCGCCAATATCGAAAACGCACTTCAAACACCCTCGCAGCACCAGGTTCACCTGCGGATCACCCCGGATTCGGGAGGCAGCCCGACAGGTGAAATCCTGGAAGCCTTCCTGCGCCATAACATCAACTGGGTGGGGTTCAACGGCCTTGTGGAACTCTATCTTGAATCGATGACAACGGGACAGGTGGTTCATTTTGCGGACTGGAATGGACAACAGGTGGCACCGGATGTGTCATTCACAGCTGCCAGCACGATCAAGATCCCGATCATGATCTCCGTGCTCCGCCGGACCTCAGAGCCCACACCTGAAACCGTGGTGACCTTACTGAATCAGATGATTGGACTTTCCGAGAACGCCCCAGCCGACACACTGATGAAGTTTTACTTGAATGAAATCCGCGGTCCTCTGATCGTCAGCGAAGACCTGGCAGAACTGGGTATGGAAAACACTTTTCTCGCGGGTTATTTTGAGCCGAGCCCGGCCCTGGAGCTGTTTATTACCCCGGCCAACACCCGTACGGATATTGACATTGACCCGGATATCTATACGCAGACCGTATCTTCGGAGGCTGGAAAGCTGCTCAGAGGCATCTATGAATGTGCGGAGGATGGCAGCGGCCTGCTCCCAGAGACCTTCCCGGGCGAAATCACCCAGGGCGAATGCCAGTTAATGATGGATGTCCTCGCTGCCAACCAGATCGGCTCCCTGATTGAAGCCGGACTGCCGCCGGAGGGACGCGCCGCCCATAAACATGGCTGGGTGCTTGAGCCGGATGGCATCTTCCGCCCGATGAGCGATGTCGCCATCGTCTTCACACCTGACGGCGACTACGTCCTCAACATCTTCATTTACGATCCAGACCGCCTTGATTTTGATGAAGGCAACCGGTTGACGGCGCGACTCTCGCA
>Ga0334894_1003130_pt1 | contig 10151 bp, 8 predicted proteins | sample GraSluR3_MG_6_FD_207225 | JGI IMG/M metagenome (GOLD analysis project Ga0334894, IMG submission 207225) | Sludge microbial communities from methane-producing bioreactor in Wageningen University, Netherlands - Granular Sludge_12_05 R3 | ecosystem: Engineered > Bioreactor > Anaerobic > Unclassified... | reverse complement strand
ATCGGTTATTGTACTTTTAGGATACATAGAAAAAACCATGACCATCCCCATAGAGTCCCTGTCGGATATTGTCAACAATTATGTCAGTGATTCTGATGGTATTGCAGATAGTGCTCGTATCATAGCCAAGTGCCAGGAGTATGCTTCTGATGTAACTGAGGTGGGGATACTGGCCCATTCCTTCCAGAACATGATCCAGGAATTGGAGGTTTACCTGGAAAATCTGAAGAAGGTCACCTCTGAGAAGGAAAAAATAAACGCCGAGTTGAATGTTGCCCGTAAGATCCAGGCGGATATGTTACCTAAAATCAGCACTCTGGGGGCCAGGGATGAATTTAACATCTACGCCACTAATCTCCCGGCAAGGGAAGTTGGTGGAGACTTCTACGACTTTTTCATGGTGGATGATCATCACCTGGCAGTGGTGATTGGTGATGTTTCTGGTAAGGGTGTGCCTGCAGCTTTGTTCATGGTGATTGCCAAGACCCTGATTAAAAACCAGGCACAGCTTGGCAAAACTCCTGAGGAAGTGTTCTCCACGGTTAATAATCAGCTGGTTGAGGGTAATGATGAGAACATGTTTGTAACTGCCTGGATGGGTATCCTGGAAACCAGCACCGGTAAATTCACCTATGTCAACGCCGGCCACAACCCCCCACTCCTGAAACAGGGCGCTGGGGATTACCAGTGGCTGAAATCCAAACCAGGCTTCATCCTGGGCGGATTGGATGATACCCAGTACCAGCAGGGAGAAATTCATATGGAACCCGGAGACCGGGTTTACCTGTACACCGATGGGGTGACTGAGGCCATTGATGCAGATGAGGAACTATTCGGGGAGGGCAGATTACTGGAGGCTGTGAACAGTTATCATGGTCCTGGTCTTAAAGAAATGTGTTCCCATATCCTGGGAAGGATGGATGGATTCGTGGAAGGCCAGGAACAGTTTGATGATATTACCATGCTGGTCCTGGAATATAAAGAAAAAACCACAAGTTAAAGAAAACTGGTTTTCATGGATGATAAAAAAACAATGCAGATGATGATGGATAATTAAATAAAAATTACAGATTCACAATTATATTATTAAAAAAGAAATTATTAAAAAAGAAATTATTAAAAATGAAACTTCAAAAAATAGGTAAAAAAGGAATAATTTAGACTGTTAAGGATAGTTCGATTTAGACTTGTTACTTGTTTTTATTCAACTCTGTAGAACCATTTCATCCAGTCGGCAGTTCTCCTGATTCCCTCTTTTGGATCCACTTGAGGGTCGTGTTTTAAGTCCTTTATTGCTTTGGAGAAGTCCATGGTCTTAACCTGGGTGGTGAAATCCTCTGCCTCTTCATAGTTGACCAGGGAATCATCCTTACCCACAGCTTCCAGGACCAGGTCAGAGTATTCCTTGATATCCTTCTCCCATTCTGTGCGGCCGCCTACATTGTAGACTTCACCAGGGATGAAGTTGTCCACGATGTTGGCAAAGGTGTAGGCAGTATCCCCCACATAGTCAATTATCCTTTTATGACCCTTATACACAGTGTATGGCTCGTCATGGAGGGCTTTGTAGATGAATATTGGTATGAATCCCTTGAATGGAGAGTATTCTTCGTGTGGCCCGTAACAGTTAACTGGGCGGACTCTTACTGTTTCGGTGTCGAACATGGTGGCGGAGTTCATGCACATTAACTCACCAGCCCATTTGGTGATGGCGTAGTCATTCATCTGGTAGGTGTCCTTGATGGGATTGTTGACCATGACATCCTCGCCCATAATCCCGGTGTAGTCACCGTAGACTTCTGCAGATGAGAAGAATATCATCCGGAAGCCCAGTTTCTCCTGCAGGCGGATCATGTGCTTGGTTCCAATAACATTGGTCTGCCAGAGGTTTTCATAGTATTCTTCACCATTCCAGCGACCGTACTCTGCCGCCAGATGGTAAACATAATCATATCTTTTATTGTCAAATAGTCTTTCCAGTTGTCGGTAGTTTCGCACGTCACAGCGCTGATAGTTTTCGCGGTTGTTGTGAAGCAAGTCAACTGCAAATACGTTGTGGCCCCTTTTTTCAAGCTCTTCTACTAAGTTGGTGCCAATAAAACCAGCCCCACCTGTTACCAGAATATTTTGAGTTTCGATGTTGATTCCTCCTTACCTGAATTCGTTCATAATCAGTTTTAAGCTTATGTGGTTAATATGAGCTAATATATTTTTTACTTTAAAAATTCATATCATTTAGTATATTCTATAGGGTGTCCATTATTTTAATCCTGAAAAGATAGAAGAAGGGACTTCATTATATTCCTATACTTTCCTGGATTAATCTCATTTCATCCTTGTTATCTGTGTGGAAGGCGTGCCAGACTAAGTTGTAGCCTATCCAGATGATCCGGCCTTTACCTATCTTCTGGACACCAATGAGTGTTCGTCCATTGGCTGTGACCAGTGGTTCTATCTTGTTATCACCTGTGGATTGATAGTCAGCACCGTACCATGGCTGACCATCCTCCTGGAAGGGTGAAAAATTAACTGAATTCGGTTCTATCTTGGGATTTTCAGGTAGGAGCTTACGGGTTATGATGGTGTGCAGGAATTCACTGTTATCCAGGCTGTAGAAGGTACCCTCCATGTTACCTGAGGCATCAATTACCAGCGTACCACCGGATTCCACGTACTTCATTAATAATTCTTCTGCTTTTTCCTGGTCACGCCATTTGAAGTTGTATAATAGGACGTAAGGATATTGCTGGAGTTCTTCCAGGGAATGAGAGTCTATCCCTGTGGATTTTCCCAGCATATTATTGCCCTTTTCATATATTACGTAGGCCTTAAGGCCCAGCACCTGGTCAATGTAGTTTTGCCAGTTCTTTCCAATGTAGAGCATCCTGGTTTTATTTTCAATTTTCGAAGGGTCTTTCTTGTAGATATTTACCGGTCCAAAGTTTTTCAGGAGAGGATAGGCATCTATGTTCAGGGTTTCTGAGGATATGTAGTAGTCAATATCATATTTCTGCAGTTCATGGACAGTTAAATTAGTGGTGTTGACAGTGGGCTGCGGATCCATGTACATACGCAGATACCACACTGCACCGGGCCATATGTTAGATCGGATCTTGCGGGTTCTGTAGTCCGGATCGTTCTGCTTCAGCCACTGCGTGGCCTGGTTAAGACTCCCCACTATGTATTTATTCCCCACAAGATCCGTAGCATTCATAATAAACGGTGTTTCATCCGTTTCTGAGAAAAGGGCCATATGCCTTTCTTCATCCTCCAGTGAATGTCCAATATAAGTTAGGTAGGTTGCAGTGGAGGATAAAGCAACCATGACCAGGAGTAAGGGTAGGATGTAGCTGGTGAGGTTATATCTTCGGAAGTTAAATCTTATTTTTCCGGAAATCTCGTGTATGCCCAGTATCAGGAAGTAAACTAGGGCTGGGAGCATGGTGACAAAGTAACGGTCCACCTTCAAACCGAACTGGGCGTGGACTACAAACTGGGTGAGGAACCAGGAGAAGATGAATATGTCCATGTCCAGGTTAACCCTACCTCTCCACAGGTCATGGGCCAGGTAACAGAATAAAACAACCAATCCGATGCTGGCCATGTTACCAATTTTACCAAAAGTGAACAGGAATATAATAACAAAAAACACCATTAAAAAGATTTTGAATCGGATAAGGGGAGATTTCCAGTCTAACTGGTGATCCTTAAACAGTTTGTAAAGGTAGATGATCACTCCCAGAACCAGGACCAGAATGAACAGGTAATAAATCCAGTAATGGAGAGATCCGGGGATGGATATGAACAGGTCCATTGTTTTCAAGTAGTACAGTGGATCTGCTGAGAAGGCGATGAGCCCTGATTGTGACTCTGATTGTATGCTAAGGAGGCTGGTGAGGGTTATGAATGGATCCCCTGCTTTCTGGTACATGAAAGCCAAGTAGGGAAATAGGACCATAATACTAAGGATTAAACCCATGATCATCTCCTTCAGGTTCCTGAGATAATTACCACCAATTAATATGAAGAGTATGATAGGGAATAATAGGAATCCTGCGGTGAAACGGGTTAAAAATGCCATCATGGCCATGGGAAAGGCCAGATAGAAATATCTGGGATTCTTTTTAACTGCTAAGATTGTGAGGTACACTGCCCATATGGATAAGGCAACCGCGGCTATGTCCAGGTATCCGATTCCCAACCAGACCAGGATAACCGGGAATGAGATATAAATGGTTGATCCAGCTAAACTTTCCAGGGGGTTGAATCTTAGTTTGAGGAGAAGGTAGAGTCCGATGACTCCGAAGATGAATATCAATCCTTCCACCACGTAAATGGCCACTTCTGATACAAAACCCATTCTGAATAATAGGGAGCTCAGGAAGGGGAGGAAGGGTGAGCGGTCCAGTTCAATGTAACCTGTTCCCATCCCAGCATATTCCAGGGCATTATCCAGGAATGAGTATGTGTCCCAGAATGGTCCGATGGTGGTTTGCATCCTGACACGGTAGTAAACTACTATGCTAACTGTTAAAATGAGGATCAGAAGACAAATCCAGTTTAAAGCATTTGATCTGGTGAATAATTTGTTACTGGTCAAGGGTATCGCCATTTAGTATCATATTATGAATCAAACATACAGCAGATAATATATGTGTTAGACTTTTAATATTGTTGTTGGTGATAATCAATATTCGTAATAGAAACATATTTAATAGTATATCCATAATTATTTATTATGGTCCTATGAGATATGAAAATGGAAATAACGTTCATAAATACTGAAAGTAGTCTCCATAAGACAGATAGATCAAACCTGACATATCAACGAAAAGATCAAAGGCAAATTAACACTTGCCAGTATAAGTGGATGATCAGCCTGACATATTAAATATATTATAATAAGAGTTCAAAGGTGGAATTATAGTTTATGAATTATCAATTCGGATATCCAGATATAGGAATTGAAATTCCTCCAGGAGCCAATTTAATGGTACTGGGAGATATTTTCTCTGGGAAGGATATTCTCTATAAAGAATTTATCAGGGAAGGTTTAAAAAATGGTGAGGCCTGCATCTTCATCTCCACCAATGACCCTATCCAGGAGACTGTGGAAGAGTTCTCTGACTACAACCTGGAATACATGGGAATGGTTAACTGCATCTCCTCCCAGATAGATCTGGCCCCTGATTTTGCCTACATTGACCAGGTACGTTTTGTGAACAGCCCCACTGAACTGGCCACCATCATGGCCTTTATCAATGACTTTCTGGATATTTTCCAGGCAAAGGATGTTCCCGGGATAAGGATTGTTTTTGACTCAGTTTCCACCCTGCTGATGTACTCCAACCTGAAAACCATATTTAAATTCCTGCACGTACTCACCAATACTGTTAAATCCACCAAAGCAGTTCTGCTCATGATCATGGAAGAGGGAGTGCATGATAAGATTGAGATAACCTCTCTTGAAAGGCTGAGCCAGGGTATTATAACTATGTCAGATGGTGAACTGGAGTTTAATGGATTTTCCAGGAAGAAATTCACTTACGAAAACGAGGATGACCAGATCATCATCACCGGTGAAAAATAATTGACTGGCTAATTCTTCAATCGATTTACTTAGGAAATAATTCTTTTTTTTGAATCTACCAGTAGTAGGTCTAATTGCCATTGTAATACATTTATACTGTTTAATTGAATTTTGATTATTTCCTACAGAAATACATTTATACTATGAAAACTAATCTCAAAAGTTAACATTAGCAATACATTTATATCATAAAAAACAATTGTTTATCATAAACAATTTTGGGGCAGAATATGAATTATAATATGAAAATGGTTATCACCGCATTACTGGCTGTTGTCATTACCCTTATGGTCACAAGCCCAGCCTTTGCTAAGGCCTATGATGGAACCATTAACAGTCTCAGTCCTGATAAAGCGGATTACCCCAATCCTGGTGAGACCATAACCATCACTTGCACCGGAACTTACATCAATGGTCCTGCTAGCAAACCTTTAACCGGGTCTCAGATTGTTTACGAGATCACCGATGTGTCCGGTACTGTAATATCCACCACCACCCACACTTTAGGTTCTCTGGACCAGGGGGAAAGTTTCACTGATACCTGGGTTACCACCAACACCAATTTCCCGGCAGAAGGTACCTACACCATCACTGCCACATGGTACGATGATAATAATCATGTTCCCGGCCACCAGATTGATACTCAGAGCACCTCTTTCACCAGCATTCCCGCACCATGGCTTATTGTAGCCATTGCTGGGGTGATGATGGCCCTGGCTGGATTTGCCCATAAGAAAAAATGGTGGTTAACCTATTACCTGGTGGGAAGCGTGGCAGTGGTCGCATCCATAATGTCATTTTTTATCATAACCGGATATGACACTTACGTCATGGGTCTTGAAGCCCAATCAATGTCTTATGTTGCCAGCCTACTGGGAATGCCATCCCAATTTTTAGCCCCCAACGCCTTCCTGTTCCCTGACCCTACCGGGTGGAGCATCTTCGCAATAGGACTGGAATGCTCATCCATAATTGAGATTAGCGTTTTCGTGGCACTATTATTATTTTATCCCAGTTACAGTTGGAAAACGAAACTTAAATACGCATCAATAGGGGCAGTTGCCACCTACTTCGCCAATATTATCCGGATACTCTCCATAGTAGTTATAGTGGCTGTCTTTGGCAAAACATCTGTTTACCTGGCCCATGCTATAATTGGGAAACTGATATTCTTTGTACTGATAATTATCCTCTACTGGTACCTGCTCACTAAACCCACCATGAGCAAGGTCAGGGCGAATATTAAATCAGGTAAGTTCTAAGAACACCTCTAAATAATGATTTTTTAAGATTTTAGGGATTTAAAATTAGAAAATTCTGAGTATAAAAAGATAGGTATAGTGAAAATGCAAGATCCAAGCTGGGTTGTGATTCTGGTCTGGGGTACATGGTTACTGTTGACCATACTCATTGATGGTATACCCATACCCTTCAAACTCTATTTCTCCAAAAAGGCCAGGAGAATGGTAGACACAAGTATGGGGGATGATGTGTTACCGAAGGTCAGCGTTGTGGTCCCAGCCCATAATGAGGAAGCCAACATTGGGATCTGCCTGGAATCACTGATAGAAGCCGAGTATCCTGAGGACCAGATGGAGATAATCCTGGTGGATGATGGTTCCACTGATAAAACCTTACAAAAGGCCAGGTCTTTCGAAGCCCTGGCAGAGGCCAGGGGTAAGAATCTTCGCATCATTAACAAGCCACACTCTGGTAAGGTTCAAACCCTGAACACTGGACTTAAGAAAACCAAGGGCAGCATAATCATCACCATTGATGCTGATGCCAAGATGGCTCCTGATTCTGTCAGGAACATGGTCATACCATTTGTCAGGGAACCTGAGGTTGGTGCAGCCACCGGCTATATTGAAATCGTGGTCCCAGATGTGGGTTTTAAGCTTGATGGTGAAACCAGACTGACTTCTGATGCTATTAAATACACCCTCCATTTAGGGGGTAGTGATGATGTGGATGTTATCACTCTCCTGGATGAGGATCTAGCAGTTAGTGATGTGAGAATAAATGATAGTACTGCCCATATCCAGATCCGGAAGCATGACCGAAACCAGGATGGATTGGTGGAAACTTTTTTCTCCCGTTGTGAATTTTTGGAGTATATAACTGCGTTTAATTTTGAGAGGAGCTACCAGTCATTTGTTGAATCAATTTATTCCATGTCTGGTGCCTTCTCAGCCTTCAGGAGGGAGGTGATTGGTAAGGTGGGTGGTTACTGGCCCTTAACTGTGGCTGAGGACATGCATGTTACCATGATGCTGCACAGTAAGAAGATCAAGATAATCCATGTTCCAGAGGCGGTGGCCTATGTGGACGCCATAACTGACTATGACACCCTCTACAGTCAGAGGGTGCGATGGGCACGGGGTCAGATTGAAGTTGCATCTATGCAGGAGAGACTATGCCCAATCCCCAAGGAACATATTCCATTCCGGGATATACTGGACATGGCCTGGGGGGAGAAGAGTCCAGCCATGATCTGGAATTATCTGTCCAACAGGATTTCCAATAAGATAAAAAGACTTCGAAATTGCAGTTACAGTTCCTTTAACTTCATGGGCCTGCAGAGGATACTCCTGGTGGATCATACCATTGCCTTTCCCAGACTCCTCTGGGTGTTTGTACTGGCACTTTTCCCAATTATGGGATTATACCTTTACATAATACCAGTGGTGGTTTTACTCCTGTATGCCTTCTACATTGGAATTGACCTGACGGTGATCCTCTTTGTATATCAGCACTCCAAGGAAACCACCCGGAATAATATAGAAAGGTATTTCCCCTTCGTCTTGGTGCTTCCCATCTACCGGTTGATGACCTTCTTCTTCCGATTATCTGCCTTCCTGCAGGTCTTGAATGATCCTTCAGAGTGGACTGTGGAGGGTCCGGTGAATGGTTTTAAAAATGGGGTGGAAGATGCTAAAGAAGAGGCCAGAGTAGCCAAGGAAACAGTGGTTACCGCTATTTTCAACCTGGCCGAGACCATAAATTTCAACCTGGGCAATTTCCTCAGATCACAGGGTAGGAAAGGAAAGTAAAAAAAATCTGTTTTAAAGTATGTTATAGTATCCGTTTTAACGTACGTTATAGTAATCCTTAACCCTGACTGTGTCATCGGGGTGTGGTGTTGATATCTCGTGGAGTACGGTGTTTTCCATGGCCACAATGGTATGGTTTTCCAATGGTTTTATGCGGACAGAGTCGTTTTTACCAAAGTATTCTTTGCGGTCTTCGAATTCTATGTATCCAGCTCCGCTTAGTATGTACAGGGTTTCATCCTTTCTGGGATGATGGTGAAAGGAAGTCTGGTATCCTTCCCGGATGAATAACTCTTTTGTGAGGTATTTTTCAGTGTTTATCAGAATTTTTTCGTATCCCCAGGGTTTGTCTTCCCTGTTCTGGTATTCTTTTCTAATTTCTTCCAGTTCTTTGTTGGTGTCTATGGCCATCCAGAATAGTCCGTCTTCCTGGTAGTAGCCCAGCTGGTTGTTTTTTGCATACATGGGGAAGACAGTTTTTTCAATGTCTCCCACATCAAAGTCTCCGAAGTCCAGTTGACCTTTGCTGAAATAAACTCCTCCATTAATATAATAGTCAAGGACTGGTTTTTCCTTGAAGGATACCAGGCGATCTCCGCTGATTTCCACTATACCATAAGGGGAGACCATTCTGGTGATGAATATGGATAGGGGGTGGTCTGATTTTTCTCCCTGTTCGATCATTTTTTTAATATTCAGATCAGCCACAACATCTCCGTTACGTATAACACACTGTTTATTATCACCAATTGCTTCCATTCCCAGTTTAATGGCGTTAAGGGTTCCCAGGGGTTTATCTTCCTCTACGTACTCTATTTTAACCCCCATGTATTCATCACCGAATCTGTCTTGGATCTTATCACTTAAAAATCCGGTTAGAAGATAAACCTGATTGACACCAGCATTTTTAAAGTCAAAAAGTTGTTTATCCAGGATAGTGTAATCTTCTTTAATTTCAATGAGGGGTTTGGGTATAGTTTCAGTAAGTGGTCGCAGTCGTTTGCCGAAACCTCCGCAAAGTATCATACCTGAAGTACTTGTCATTTCATCACCCTTATTTTTATTTAAAATCCCTTTTCAATACTAATTTATTAATATCAACTAAGCTATTTCTTTCGCTTTTTTTAGATAATAATCCCATAAGCCTGCATCCTCACAAACCATGGAAATTAGCACATAAAAAAACATCTTTTTAGCCAAATAAGAGCCCATAAATCCATTTATACCTGTTATTAAGGCGTAATCATTTAATGCTTTATAATGCCCCATGAATTGATTTGGATTATTAAAGATATTTTATTCTTTTGAAAGCTTATTTCTTTTTAAAGTTATATTAAATTTATAATTTAAATAAGTAATTACCATCTAATTTAGTAATATCATCTATAGGCATTTCATTGTAGACAAACAGCTCCCTATGCAATATATGTGAACATTGTAGATTTATTTTTGTTTTTAATTTTAAAAAACTTATTTTACACTAATTAAGTTGTGGATGAAAAGAATTC
>Ga0334894_1003123_pt1 | contig 10176 bp, 12 predicted proteins | sample GraSluR3_MG_6_FD_207225 | JGI IMG/M metagenome (GOLD analysis project Ga0334894, IMG submission 207225) | Sludge microbial communities from methane-producing bioreactor in Wageningen University, Netherlands - Granular Sludge_12_05 R3 | ecosystem: Engineered > Bioreactor > Anaerobic >... | reverse complement strand
CGCCTTTGATGCTACTGAAGTAGCCGAACCTCTGCTTGACCGTCCTTGCTATTTTAACAGGTTTACTGTCAAAGACAATCCAAAGGCTGTGCTGTGGCTCCTGTAAACGTTATAGCTGTTCTCTGTTTTATAGGAGAGGTTTGCTGGACATGTTCCGATACAGATGTCTGTGCTAGTATGAAAAGAGGGAAGGGGGCAAATTGTACATGAAGGTTGCAGCCTCTTGCTTCTTTTGGCACAGCTGGTGTTATGGTTGTGTATCACAACTCAGAAAGCCTCGATGATCAAGTTGCTTAGGGCTGCTTGTACCCTGGGGGATAGAGATGCATGAGAAGCAAAAAAATCTCATTGGTTGGATAGCTGTCTCAATTCATCCTCCATGCAAGACGAGTGGATGCGTATGATCCGGGTATGCAGGTAATCGAGGGGACTTGTGGCACGCTCCTTTGGGCTCCGAGGGGACCGCTTTGGCCTGAGACAGGCTGCAGTTGGGATCAAGCTGTATATTTTGCCCGTCATGTCGCTGAGGATGGGATTACCTTGTGTGATGAAGTTCAAGACTATTGGCGCCTTCCTACTATTGAAGAGGCGGTTGGCAGTATGATGCTGCATGGCAAAAATGCTCAAGGGTGTTGGGATGCAGGGAGCGAGAAGGCGCAATACGCTTTTACCCCCGATAAGGAATCCTCGCTTTGGGATGTCTATTCTCCGGTCATCTACTATTGGACAAGCGATAGCAGTCCCTCAGATGAGCAGAGGGCTTATATCATTGTGTATCATGGCGGGGTTTTTACCAAACTCAAGCATGCGAGGCAACCTTCTCTCAGCTTCAGGGCTGTAAGAGAGGTCCCTCACACGATGGTGGTGTTGTAACTGGGCCACGGTATTATACCGGGGCATTCCTCTTGAGAATCAAAAAGTAAAACCCCGGATGACCTATAAAAACAGAGGTTAATTTCTTCTGAACGGGACTGTTGCATTTCTGACTTCTCTTCATTCTCCACTTTTCGAAAAGGCTGAAAAGATCCGGATTTGCTGGTGTGAGGATTCCTTTTTTGGTCTCTATGGTAGCTCCCTATTAACTTTAAGAATACAGTAATTCCAGTTGAGAATTTCAGGTTCAAAGAGATCCATATACGACTCAAACTGTAGCTCATATTTCTTTTTTGCCGTGGACTCCATAGATCTTGGTACAACGACATAGTCATAATCAGTAAGCTTCCCATAGGGTTGCTCCCCCTTAATAGGTTCGTCCTTGAATTCGTGTTTGGTGAGCACTAGGATTTTGCAGCCCCTGCACCCATGGAGGATCGCCTTCTTCACCATCTGTTCCTTCCTGCTCTCAATGTAGAGATTTGACCCGCATACCCTGGAAGTCCCTTGGATAATAAAGTCAAACTCCTTATCTCCCAGCATGGTTTCCGGGTCCCCAAGTAGGGTATGGGTAACTGGGTCCAGGGTGCCGCCGCATACGGCGACATCAAGACGGGAGTGATCAACCTTCTGGCTGAAGAGCACGGGAAGAATTCCTGCGTTATGAGTATACAGGATAAAAGAGTGGGTATCCTGCTGTTGGCGTTCAACAAAAATATTTGCCAGGTGATACATCGTAGATCCGGCACCGAGGAATACCTTAGTCCGCTTGCTTCCATGCTGGGAGCTGATCAACGAATTAATCTTGTCATAGACCCCGTTAGCCGAGCGGATCTTCTGGGGGACATGGAGATGCTGCTTCTGGACAAATTCATGCATCTTTGGGAAGAGGGAAAGATTAAAACCCGTACCCTGTCGTGATGGGACCTTCTCAAAGAGCCTTGCGCCGATTTCATCCTCGTACCGCCGCAACTGGGTAAATATCCATTGGCTGCTATTGTACTCCACTCCGAAACGGTCCTTGAGATGAGCCTGGATTTCCTCCATCGGGATGGTTATATCCCATATGGTTTCCTTCTGGCTTGACTCAAATACTTCGGAGAATCGGTACAGCACGCCCAATACCAAATCTCGCCGCCTGAGGCGTTGGGTGATGGTTTCTTTTGGTTTCTGCCTGCTTAAGTTCATGCTAAGAATAATAGCATGCTATGCGAATTCAAGCAAATATACAGTATTAAGCAAATAGACATAAGCAAGTAAAAACGTTTAATTATGCTAATAAGCTAGTGATAGTATTTTCTTTTTCCCTTTTACAACCCGTGGTACCATAACACCATAACTGGTAACACAAGGAGGATTGTGTAATGAAACGATTTAGTATCATAGTGCTGGCGCTTGCTGTCCTGATACCAACGGCACTGTTTGCCGCAGGAGCACGGGATTCAGGTCCGGTCACCCTGACCATTGCAGGTAGGGACGGAGCCTTCGGGAACGCCATGGATCTAGCTGTTGAAGCATACACTAGAGAGAATCCTAATGTGCGATTTGAAATTCTTAAGCTCTCCGGTCCTGAATTGATGGAGCAAACAGTCATCGAACTCAGGGGTGGTTCCGGGGCATTCGATGTAATACTCATTGATGACCCCTTCCTTCCCCGCTTGCAGGAAGCAGGATGGCTGGTTGACCTTGACTCTATGTACCGGCAGAAGAACCTTTCCATTGACTCTGACTTGGTTGAGAACATGGTCAATATTGGGCGCTATCCCTATCCTGACGGAACCCTCTATGCCCTTCCTCATGTAGGAAATGTTGCACTTTTTGCCTACCGTAATGACATCGTAAAAAAATATGGGTACGAAAAGATTGCTCTTTGGGATGATGTGCTTGCAATAGCTCGTATGGTAAACCGGCAGGAACCTGGCATGGTTCCGGTGTTGTTTCGGGGAGTCCAGGGCAATCCTATTGTGACGGGATTCCTGCCTATTTTTTGGGCTTTCGGTGCCGATATCCTTGTAGACGGCAAGCCTGCATTCAATACTCCTGAGGCAAGGAATGCCGTTGAATTCTTCCTTGAACTCGCCAAGTTTGCCCCTAGAGGAGTGACAGCATACCAGGCAACCCAAGTACGTGATGCTCTCATGTCCGGAGTTGGTGCCATGGCAATCGAAGTCTGGCCGGGATGGATTGGGGACTTAGAAAACCCAGAACTCTCTGATGTGGTAGGAAAAGTCATCATATCGGCACATCCGGGACAGGTGAACCCTTCATCTTCCATGATCGGTGCTTGGATGGTGGGTATACCCAGAGACTCAAAAAACAAGGATGCAGCATTTGACTTTATCAGATTCCTCACCAGTGCAGATGTGCAGGAAATGATGGCCGATAAGACGGGAATCCCCCCAACACGGCACAGCGTACACAAGATTCCAGAGCTTGTTGCAAAGTATCCTTGGTATCCAGCTCAGCTTGACGGTCAGATTTCCGGTTCCGTCAGGCCTCGAACTGACTACTGGTCACAAATTGAGACGGTATTCGGTGATTACCTGCAGCGCGCCCTTGTTGGAGAAGTAACAGCGGTTGAAGCACTGAATCAGGTACAGCGCCGGGTTGAGGAACTCCTGCGTTAGTTTGTATTTGGGTTTATCCCGGGGAGGTAACTCCCCGCATATACACTCTTCATTCATAAGGACCAAGTCATGAACCAGGGTAAAGATCGTATTGCCTACAACGCATTTTTTTATCTTATTTTTGCACCGGCGCTGTTGGTTGTTTTATTTCTTACAATTTATCCCATGTCAACCATTTTCTATGATTCATTCTTCCGGTATGACTTTATTACCGGGGCCCGTGAATTTATCGGACTTCAGAATTACACCAGAATTATCGGAGAAGAGCTCTTCAGAAGATCGTTTATAAACACGTTGGTGTTCACCATCTCCGCCAGTTTCTTAGAAGTATTTCTAGGAGTACTGTTGGCATTTCTGTTGTACGGAAAGTTTAAAGGCAAGCGCATCGCATCTCTGATTATTATCTTCCCAATGATTATCTCTACTATGGTCATCTGTGCGGTATGGCAGACGTTTTTCCATTATGAGATTGGGCTGTTCAACTACATTCTTACTCGGCTTGGACTGGAACCGGTAGGATGGCTGATTGACAAGAATACTGCCCTCTCTTCAATCATACTGGTAGATATCTGGCAGTGGACACCTTTTGCATATTTAATCATCCAGGCGGGAATGGGCTCTATTCCTGAAGAACTCTTCGAAGCCGCAAGGATTGACGGAGCCCGAGGCAACCAGATTGCCTTCAAGATCACTCTTCCCATACTATCGGGACAGATACTGCTGGTGCTTATGCTACGTACTCTTGATACCTTTAGGCTTTTTGACAAGGTGTATGCGCTTACCGGCGGGGGACCGGCAAATTCTACTCAGACACTCTCGTTTTTCATCTACCGTGAAGGATTTTCTTTCTTCAATTTCGGCAGGGCGAGCGCCGCATCGGTTATCACACTATTTTTTGTTGCCTTCTTGGCACTGTTTTATGTCCGTAAGCTGCTTAGGGAGGATAGCTGATGTACCGGTTGAGAAAATACATAAAACGAATCCTATTCTGGATACTGCTGATAACTTTCCTTGCGGTCATCCTCGTTCCTATCTACTGGATGGTAAATACCTCGCTGAAGAATCCTAGAGAGGTAATTCGTCCAATTCCTACTTTTTTCCCCGAGTCCCCGACGCTTGAGAATTACATAAAGGTCTTTCAGGGGGGTATCTGGGGCAACTTCTTCAACACCGTTACGGTTTCAGTTAGCGCAACCTTGTTATCTATCATACTGGCTTTTTTGGCATCTTATGCTCTGGTACGATATCGGTTCCCATTGAAAATCAACAGGCTGTTTCTCATATGGGTACTGGTTGTCAGAATACTCCCTCCAATTGTACTGGCTGTTCCGCTGTTTACAATCTTTAATCAGGTGCGGTTGATCAATACCCTTTCCGGTTTGGTCATCGCATTCCAGATCTATACTCTGCCCTATTCCATCTGGATTATCTACGGATTTCTTAAGTCTCTGCCAGTAGAATTTGAGGAGGCTGCAACTATCGATGGTGCATCACCGGGAAGGGTACTTATATCCATCGTCGCACCCTTAGTACGCACTGGTGTGATGGCAACTTCAATCTTCAGCCTGATACTGGCATGGAATGAATTCCTTTTTGCACTCCTGTTTGTACGAACACCAAGGCTACTGACCCTGCCTGTGGTAATTTCCCGTTACATTGGCGAATACTCTACCCAGTGGGGCGAGCTTATGGCTATTGGCCTGCTCTCATCGCTACCGATTCTGATATTCTCCAATTTCGTCTATCACCAGCTGACCCAAGGGTTCTCCATGAGCCTGAAATAGTAGAAGGTAACCAGCTATGTCATGCAAATATCAGACTTTGATAACCGCACATACAGGATGCGAAAACAGTGTAGAGAACACCACAGCCTCAGTCCTTGCAGGGATTGAGGCAGGTGCAGACATCATAGAGATTGACATCCGTACTTCAGCAGACGGTCTCCCTGTGCTCATTCACAATCCCGCAATCAGGGGAACCGACGGCAGTTCACTGGCTATAGCCGAACACCCCTATGATTCAGTAGCAACATTTGCCTCAAATCATGGGGTAGAATTGAGTCCTCTGGAGGATGTGCTTGCCCTGATAAAAGAGCGGCAGTGCATGCTGAATCTGGACGTCAAGGATATTGCTGGAATTGACAGGCTTTCAAGGCTCATTGCTTCCTTCGACCTCCTGGACAACGTGATAATTACGGGTTGTACTGAGTCATGGGCACAAGTGGTAGTGCAACAGCACCCGGAATTGCAGGTACTGCTGAATGCATATTATGACTTATCTTCCCTAGATGAGCAGTCATACATAACCTATGTTTCCATGCTGTGCAGAACCGCTATATCAGCAGGATGTTGCGGAATCAATATAGACTTTCGAATGTGCAGGCCAGAACTTTCCGCATTTGCGAGGAAACGGTTTCTCCCCGTTGCTGTTTGGACTGTTGACAGCGAGGATGACATGCTCTCCATGCTTTCAATGGGAGTTTCGGCAATCACTACTTATTATCCTAGGAGGCTTTACAGTATTATACACGAGGCCTAGGTCTGAGAAATAAACGCTCAAAATACCCGGCAGAAAAAATAAAGCTCTTTGCCCCCGAGTCCCATCAATAAGCATCCAACATTACACACAAGCGAGGAACAGTATGAAATCATCCTATGACATTCTTATGATCGGTCATGTCTCAAAGGACATCATTATCTATAATGGAGAGACCCAGCATATCCTAGGCGGTCCGGTTATCTACTCTTCTGCCTCAGCGGCATGTTCAGGAGCCTCTGTACTTGTGGTCACTAAGGCACATCCAGAGGATTTCGGGGATGTAAATGTTATTATGAGGTGTGGAGGAGATCTTGAGATTATTTCCTCTTCGCGCACAACGTCCATTGAGAATATCTACCATAGTGAGGACCGGGAGAGACGGACTGTCACACTGCTGTCACGGGCTGATTCCTTTAGCCTTGATGAAATTCCAAATATCACTATCAAGATATACCATTTGGCTGGGCTCTTTGTCGGGGAGATTCCCGATGAGCTGGTCAAGCCGCTGTCACAACGAGGCAAGGTTGCCCTAGATGCCCAGGGTATCCTGAGAACAGAACTCCCTGGGGGAGGTATGGAATACCGGAAATGGGGTCGATTGCTTGAACTGCTACCTTTCATCACCTTCTTTAAGACAGATGCAGCGGAAGCTGAATTCCTCACAGGCCTCAGCAACACATCAAAGGCTGCAGAAAAACTTGTTTCCTGGGGCGCACAAGAGGTCATGGTTACCCATAATACCGAAGTTCTGATAGCTGACCGAGAGGGTGTCTATGTGTCTCCACTGAGGCCAAAAAACCTGTCAGGGAGGACCGGACGGGGAGATACCACCTTTGCAGCATATCTGGCCATGCGGTTGCATACCGGCATACAGCAGTCCTTGGATTATGCTGCTGCCCTGGTAAGCATCAAAATGGAAACTCCAGGGCCCTTTGCCGGCACTATGGAGATTGTGTATGAGCGGATGAGTGGATCTCCATGGAACAAGCCCTATGGTATTGGATAATCTGCTCGGGAGACCTGAGTACCTACAAGACATGTTTCTATTCATTCACGGGGTAGTTGTTATGGTTCTTTCGGCTTAAGCATCATTTCATAGGTCGTTGAGAGAAGAAAGAGAGCAGGTTATCATTGCTCACAGAAGGTAATGTAAGAAATGGGAAACAAACCACCACTGCGATGGTCGATAGAGCCGAAAAGGACTTGGCAAATGATTTTCTGCAGGAGTATCTAGAAACCAATTGCTAGACCATCACGTTTATCAAGAAACAAGGGCGTGGCATCAGTAATGAAGATAGTGGTCCGTTGGTGTTGATGAGAACCAAAGGGGTAAGGTCGGAAGACCCAATGCCCGGTTGAGCATAGACCCTGAAGGTTGTACGATTCATCTCGGATCAGACTGTGGCATTGATGAACTGAGCAAGGTTCTTGTGGTCATCAAGGGGGCCGAGCGATGATCTTTCTTGATGCGAAAGCCTACAATCTCTATATCTATTGCGGCTGACTCCTGTTCATTCGCCACTTTTAGAAAAGGCTGAAAAGAGCCTGATTTGCTGGTGTGAGGATTCCTTTTTTGGTCCCAAAAGCCGGACTATGCTAACGACATTTTTGCTCTTTGGCTTTTAGTAGGTAGCCACAAATCAGACCCACTACAATTCCTGCATAATGAGCTGTTGCTCCAATCATTGCTTGTGGATTTAGAACTAACAATACTGTATTTCCAATAAATAATGCTACTATCCAATGCTTTGCTTTTCCTTTTAGGATATAGTTTTCGGGACGCATTGCGGCGAATGCAGCAGCAACTCCCCAAACAGCTGCCGAGGCACCAACTACGGGCCCGCTCCATCCAATGAGTGGAGCATATGGCATGAAAGTAAGACTACCAATAAATCCACATGTTAGATAAATAATGAAGACAGTTGCTGAATTTGTTAGCTTCTCTAATTTCCGACTGAAAATGAAGAAAAAAATCATGTTTAGGAAGATGTGAATGAAGAATTCATGTGAAAAAAATACTGTAACCAGTGTCCATGGTTTTTCCATAATGTTATCCGGGTCAAGCAATAGTACATCAGTGATATTGGGTACTGTTATCAATGCAATATAAACAATTATGTTAACTATGATTATTGTGAGGGTTGCGTTATAGCCCCCTATTCCTTTCTTTACTGTATCAAACATTTTTTCCTCTTTGGAAAGTTAAGCTATCATTGTTGCCATTGTACATTGATTGTGTCTCTTCAACAACAATGCGCGAAACATTCAGAGTAAGATTAGCTTTGCAAAAGTGCTATAAAGTATGTTAATACAATAACTAACACCATCATAACCTTTTGGAGAACCAATTGTTGATCACTTATGAGCAGAGCTGCGGGGTCTCCCTGATCTGAGTCGAATAGTAAATACAGTTGCTTTGCTAAGGCTCTTAGTATTGAAATAAATATAATATACCGATCAGCCCAGTAAAATAAAGTAAGTAAAATGCCATCGTTTTAGATGGCGATATTTCCCATTGACCTGTAAAATCCCCACCCGTTAATTCTTTTGAGTTTATGAAAGAAATTAACTCCGTAAGTAAATAAATAGTAGTCAAGATGAGAGCCATCCTCGTTATTTGAAATGTTAGTTGTTGAAACACAGCAGCTCTGCATAGTATTGATATGGCTGCTAACGTGAGGATTATGATAAATTCAAAAGCATGGCCTCCTGCAACAAACCAAAACATCTTTTTTTCACAAGGGATGTAGTACTCCAAGATATCAACATATTTTCCCATCTGATTTGGGTTTGAAGAGGGTGCTATTCTTTGGTTTTTTTCGTCAAGAAGAGCTAAATGAGGAGTAATACAAAAAACTATTGAATGTATAAAATTTTTTTTCTCTTCTCTATTTACAAATCCAATCTTCATTTTGTTTATGGGGATGCCTAATACATACCCTGCTAACATATGTCCAGATTCGTGAATCAGTATCAGTCCAGCAAGAATTGTCAAACTTATAATTGCATTCACTTAATTAATCACCTCTCAATGGCAATGCTCTAAATATTTCATTTAAGCCGCAGTTGTAAAATAATCTTATATAGAAAAAAATAATAGTGCAATGTTTACAACTTGGTGATAAGGGCCTATTTTGCTATATCCTCAAAACAGAGTATTTCGATTTCTCGTCACTTGATGTTTTGAAAGATCCAAATAAACGCCTCATTTGCAGGTCTGTGGATTTTGGGGAAACCCTTCCTGGGCCCCGATATTATACCGGGGCATTCCCCTCAAAGAACAAGAAGCATACACGAGTATGACCTATCGACAACAAAAGGCTGATCATTTCTGATCAGAGCTAATGGATCTCAGAGTTCCATTCAGTCAAACAGAAAATCGGCCTCTGAGAGTCTCAGAAGCCATTTCTTAAGGATTGTTTGGATTTCTTACCTGGTCCCAATGGTTCAATGTACATACAAAGCATTTACAATGGACATGCAATTTACTATACTTGAAGTGAGGATTAGGATGAGAGGAGAATATAGTATGGCAAGAAAAGCTGACACCAGTATAACGATACGGATGAACCGGGATGTAAAACAGCAAGCACAGCAGATTTTTTCCGACCTGGGGATGGACATGTCTACAGCAATCAATATCTTTTTAAGGCAGGCAATCAGTTTCAAGGGCCTTCCTTTTGAAGTAGCTCTTCATGCTCCCAACGAGGTTACGTTGGCTGCAATGGATGCGGCTGAACATGACAAAGACATGCATGGCCCTTTTGAAAGTGTTGCCAGCTTGATGGAAGCTCTGGATGCTTAAGCTGGAGTTTACAGGTCAGTTCAAGAAAGACTATAAATTGGCGATCAAGCGAGGTTGTGATCCAAGTAAGTTGGAGCAGGTCATCACGCTTTTATGCAAAGAGCAACCGTTGCCGGAGGTCTACAGAGATCATGCGCTTGTCAATTCCAGAAACTACACAGGTATGCGAGAATGCCATATTCAGCCGGATTGGTTACTTGTTTACAAGGTTGTTCAGCAGGCACTTATCCTGAAATTGATTAGAACTGGAACGCATAGCGATTTGTTTTGAAAGGAAATCAATACCAATGAGAATCATCTGATTGCAACAGAGCTGCTCATACGATTAGCTTG
>Ga0334894_1003118_pt1 | contig 10185 bp, 7 predicted proteins | sample GraSluR3_MG_6_FD_207225 | JGI IMG/M metagenome (GOLD analysis project Ga0334894, IMG submission 207225) | Sludge microbial communities from methane-producing bioreactor in Wageningen University, Netherlands - Granular Sludge_12_05 R3 | ecosystem: Engineered > Bioreactor > Anaerobic > Unclassified... | reverse complement strand
CTTCAGTTTCTGAAGAATATCGTCGGTGAACACCTGGTGGACCAGACCTGATCCCTTGTGAATGTCGTACGAACCCTGTTCGCCTGCCATGATCCCGCAGGCTTCCTGACCACGATGCTGCAATGCGTGGAGTCCGTAGAATGCCATGTTCGCGGCATCTGCATGGTTGCATACCCCGAATACACCGCACTCCTCTCGCATACCTGTCTGCTTCATGTCACATACTCCCTTTCAGCAACTCGTAGAGTGTCGTGTAACTGGCAATCAGATCCCCAGAATCCTCTCTGAAGAGATCTTTGTCGAAACTGGTGAGGTGTGCGTCCCAGAGTCTGCAGTTGTCACCGCTGATCTCGTCTACGAGTAGAATCTGCTTATCATGAGTCCTGCCGAACTCTAGTTTGAAGTCGACGAGCGTAAGACCGATACGGGCGAACCGTTCGATCAACAGCGAGTTGATACACAGCGCCTCGGAACGGATATGAGCCAGTTCACTTGTCGATGCTGCATGGAGTGCCTGGATATGATCATCGTTCAAGAGGGGGTCTCCCAGTGCATCGTTCTTGTAGCTGAATTCCACGATGGGTGTACTGAATGAGGCTCCTCGTTCGAATCCGAGACGTCGTACGATGGAGCCTGCGGCAACATTTCTCACGATCACCTCTAAGGGGATGACTTGTGTCCGGGTACACCGGCATGTTCTCTCATCCACTTGTTCAATAAGATGGGTACGTACTCCATGACTTGCAAGGTAGTCGAACAGAATCGTTGATATCTGATTGTTCAAGATCCCCTTGCCTGGAAGGGATTCCCGTTTTGCGCCATTGCCAGCGGTGGTATCGTCTTTGTAGTACAGTAGCACCTCCCCAGGGTTCCCCTCATACACTATCTTAGCCTTGCCTTCGTATATCTGTTTCATTCGGTTCGATTCCTCCTCTTCTGAAATACTCGATACCGCTCATAAAGATGTCCTGTCTCCTAGTTCCCGGTACATTGAGAAACAGCTTATCGCTGCTTCGTTCGTTATGAGCCATTTTTCCCAGTATGTTTCCATCTGGAGAGACGATGCCTTCTATCTGGAGAACCGATCCGTTCGGATTGTCCACATAGGTTGTCGCAATCTGATCCTGTGCTATGAGCTGCGCGATGTGGGTCGGGTCGGCAACGAACTTGCCTTCGGAGTGCGATACTGGAAGGGTGTATGTTGTGCTCCTATCGAGCTCCTGAAGCCAGGGAGAACGATTCGAGTGGATGCGAGTCTTCACCAGCTTCGCCACATGCTTCTGTGCATCGTTGAAAAAGAGTGTCACATCACCCTCTTTTCGCTCCTGCACCGTCCCGTAGGGGAGGAGTCCCGATTTCACGAGACCCTGAAATCCGTTGCAGATACCGAGTATGAGCCGATCGTCCTGGAGGAAACGATCGATTGCAGTTCGGACATCGATTCGTTTCAGGAATGTTGCAATGAGCTTGCCGCTACCGTCTGGCTCATCCGAGTAGCTGAAACCACCGGGGATGACCAAGATGTGCGTAGTCTCCAACTCAGCCAGAAAACGTCCGACACTCTCCTCGAATGCTTCATGGGCTGTGTCATTCAGTACGAATACCCGTGTACTTCCCCCCGCTTGACGAAAGTTCATCTCCATATCGAGTTCAGAATTTGTGCCGCTGAAGGTGAGGATCAGGACCTTCGGTCGATCGACGGTAGTGTGATAGTACCGTTTTGGCCATTGTCTATCGGGCACCGGTGTATCGTGAACGGGGGATTCCACCATGGGATGGATGGCTGAGAGTCCTTGCATATGCCGGTCTCTGAACGAGGGATCGAAGGAGGATATGGTCTTTCCGATCGGTTCAAGGTCTCCCACGATCCGTTTTGTCGTAAATACGAACCCGCCGGGATTTTTCTCATCGTCGATCTTTGAACAGCTGTAGCCGATCTCATTTCCAACGCTCATGCACTCCAGTGTGTGCAAGAGGCCTTGATCCAGTGTGGAGATGGCGGTTATCTCGTTACGATAGCGGTCGATAATCTCACAATTTCGTTTAAACGATTCTATGTCAGGAATTCCTCCATTGATTTTTTGCTTGAGGACAAAGATGTACTCATCGGGCCCCTGGAACGATCGTGGTCTGAGTCTGTCGATATCGACCGGACCGAATGCAAAGCTTATCAGGGTTGGAACGACATCCAACTCTTCGTAGGATCCGGACATAGAATCCTTTCCCCCTATGGGTGCGAGGTTGAGTGCATCGGATACTGCGAAGGCACCGAGCAGCGCCTGCCAGACCAATCCCCACCGTTCGGGATCCGTTCCCGGTTTCGGGAAATATTCTTGGAAACTGAGGTACGTCTCCGCTAATCGCGCTCCGACAGCTCTCTGTTTTGCGACCGAGGAGAGTACCGAACACATGCCCATGCAGTAGGGGGAGACTTCGGCAAAGGTGGGGTCGAACCCGAAACTCACTACAGAGGCTTTGTCCGAATCGGAGTGGAATGGGAATCGGTGAACCGAACTCAGCTCTTCAGTCGCCTGATATACGCCACCGTAGGGGGAGAATAGTGTGGAGTTGCCGACTGAGGAGTCGAAGATCTCTGCCAACCCTTTCTGTGAGTACTCATTCAACGTGCGATACTGTTCTGTATCGTAGTTAGGGGCACGGTAGTCGGAGATCACGACATCCTGTGTAGGGAGCGGTCCGTTGGTGTTCAAGAAGGCTCGATCGATATCGACAACGATTTTCCCGTGGTGGTGCATGATCAGTCGAGGTTCGTCCAACACCTCGGCGACTCGAGTGGCCTCGACATTCTCCTGTGCTGCGAAGGTCTGCAGAAGCTGAAGATCCTGAGGAGCGATCAGTACAGCCATCCGCTCTTGGCTCTCGGAGATGGCTATCTCCGTAGCGTTCATCTTCTGCACTTTGAGCGGGATGGCGGAGAGGTCGATGGCGATACCCTCGGCCAGTTCTCCAATCGCCACACTCACACCACCTGCACCGAAATCGTTAGCCCGTTTGATCACCCGTTTGACTTCAGGTATGCGAAACAGACGCTGCAACCTCCGCTCCTCCAGAGGATTGCCCTTCTGGATCTGCGCATACGAGGTGTCCAATGATTCGCTCGTATGAGAAAGTGATGAGCCACTAGCTCCGCCAATGCCGTCCTTACCGGTTTTCCCTCCGAGCAGTACGACGATGTCCTTCGGAAGAGGGTCCTTTCTCACCACCTCGGCGGTTCTGGTCATGCCTACCACAGCACCCAGTTCCAGGTGCTTGGCTACATAGGAGGGGTGGTAGATTTCCCGTACATAGGTCGTGGCCATACCGATCTGGTTTCCATACGATGAGAATCCACGAGCCGACTCCTGCACAATCGTCGATTGAGATAGCTTGTTTTCCAGCGTGGTCCCGATATCGGTGGTAGGGTCAGCCGCCCCGCTGATCCTCACTCCCTGATAGACAAAGCTTCTTCCGCTCAACGGATCCCGGATTGCACCGCCAAGACAGGTTTGAGCTCCACCGAACGGTTCTATCTCCGTCGGATGGTTGTGCGTCTCATTTTTGAACATGAGTAGATAATCGTCATGGATATCGGAGACATGGATACTGCAGGCATTGATCTCTTTCGACTGCTCCACATGCTTCAACGATCCCTTTGCGCGGAGATAGCGCTGTGAGTGGGTGGCAAGATCCATGAGGGTGACATGTCCCTCTCGACCTAGCTCCTCCCGCTGACTGAGATACCGACGATAGCTAGCTTCCATTGCCTCCCGATGTGCTCCATGAAAGGAGATGCTGCCTAAACGGGTCAGGAATGTCGTATGCCGGCAATGATCTGACCAGTAGGTATCGAATACATACAGTTCAGTCTCGGTCGCACCGGTTCCACGCTCTCGGTAGTACTGCTGGATATACGTTAACGTCTCTATGTCCATGGAGAGTTTCAGCTCGTCGCGAAGTCGGGTCAATTCGTGTCGCTGCATCGTTTCGAACCCACTGAGATGCACCATCTCCCTCTGTACCGGCGTGGGAGGTTCTTCATACCCGATAGAACGTTCTCTGCTCTCTACCCGATTGATGAGAAACGCTCTGACTGCTTGCAGCTGGTCCGGTGCAAGCACCGAATCGAACACTACCACCGTGCTAGATCTCACCGAGAAGTGAGCATCATGGTCGAGTACCAGTGCTCCCGCCTGTTGAGCGTAGTAGGCTCTCTGGTCGAAATGTCCTGCCAGAAGGGTATAGGCAAGCACGGAACGGCCTTCGGTTTCGATTGCATTGGATATCTCATCGGTTACGACATCGCCAAGAATCTCTTGTTGAAAGTAGAAGAGACTGTCGGCATCTAGCCCCTCCACTTCGTACAAAGCATAGACGACACAGCTGGTCTGTATATGGAGTCTCTCTTCGAGTCGTTTTGCAAGTGCGTTGCTCGCTGAATCGAATGCCGCTTTTTTTCTTATGAATACTTGTCTTCCTGTCATGCAATTCTCGCTCTCTTCAGTAGCTCAAGGTCACAGAGCCTTCCATTGATATGTCCCACTTTTCTATTCGACTTGGTGCTCTGTTTCCCATAGTCGTAGAAATGTCCGGGAAGATCTCTATCGCATACCCGCCTGTAGTGCTGACCGAGAACATTGACCATGCACCACGATGTGTCTACTTCCAGCTCGGGGAAGGGCAGTCCCAACAGACCGAAAAGGTGGAGATCGAACTGGCTTGCCTGAACGGCATCGAGGGTGACGTGTCCGGAGTTATGCACACGAGGGGCCACTTCGTTCACATACAGTCTATCGTTGCTGAAGAAGAACTCGACGGTGAGGACTCCACAGTAGCCTAGCGCTTCTGCAATGGAGATCGCTTTCTTTCGCATGGCATCTTCCCATATTGTATCGATCTGTGCGAATCGAGTCGTATCCAATATCTGGTTGACATGGCTATTTTCGAAGGTGGGGTAGCCTATAATCTCCCCTTGTATGTTTCGAGCAATGATAATCGAATATTCGGTGACATCGCTCAGATACTGTTCTGCCACCATACCTTCCTTGAGATATCTTTCGTCCCTCTCGTCTGCGATCACATGCTGTCCCTTGCCATCGTACCCGAGTGAGATGGGTTTCACGATATATGGGTAGTCGAAGGGGCATTGGTCCTCCACCAAGGTGTAGGGAACACATTGCACTCCCGGCAATGAGTTTATGAACTCCTTCTCTTTCAATCGATTCTGGAGGATCCCGAGTGCGGACGCCCCTTGCGGCACATTGGACATGCGTGTAACGATATCTGGGTCGATGTTTTCGAATTCGTAGGTGACGATATCGTGACCGCTGGCGAATGTGAGCATCGATTGAGCATCGTGAAACGATCCAACAGAGAACGAGTCGCTCTCGGTTCTGGCACATGCGGTCGGAGATGCATCGTAGATTGCAATCTCCACAGGAAATGGGAGCCTCCTTGCCGCCTGTGCAATCATCTTGCCTAGCTGGCCCCCTCCGAGAATCCCGATCTTCATAGTGCTACTCACCGAGACCTTCCTCCTGCACCTGAGAAGCCACGGCGATTCTCTGCTCCTCCAGCCGGGTTCTGAGGCTTGCGTCCGAGAGTGAGAGGATACGCAATGCATACAGTGCTGCATTCTTTGCGCCGGCTACACCGATGCTCATAGTCGCAACCGGTACTCCAGCTGGCATCTGTACTATGGAGAGTAGGGAATCGATTCCGTTCAGAACCTTCGACTGGATGGGCACTCCGATGACGGGAATGGTGGTGAGACTTGCTACCATACCGGGCAGATGCGCTGCTCCTCCGGCTCCGGCTATGATGATCGCATAGCCCTCATGCACTGCCTCGGTGGCGAATCGTACCATGTACTGTGGTGTTCTGTGTGCCGAGACCACCTTTACATCGACTTCCACTGCGTAGGCAGTAAGGGTGTCCACTGCTTCCTGCATCTGTGGATAATCGGATTTGGATCCCATGATGACTGCGACTTTCATACAACCTCCTATCAGAATTGTTGTTCCTTGAGAATGACATCGTGAGCTGAGCCCTCTTTGAGACTCATCTCTGATACGACAGTCAGCGTTGCCTCCTGTTGGAGCTCTTTGATGTTCAATGCTCCTGAGTTGAGCATCGTTGCTTTGATTTTGGCTAGCGTGACTGTGAGGTTCTCCTTCAGCGGACCGGCATAGGGGACAAACGAGTCTACACCCTCCTCGAACTGCATGGGTCTGGTGTCATCGAGGTCGTAGCGTGCCCAGTTCTTTGCCCGATTGGAGCCTTCTCCCCAGTACTCCTTTACGAAGTTGCCGTTTACTCGATATCTGCGCCCTGGTGCTTCGTCGAATCGAGCGAAATATCTTCCCAACATCACAAAGTCTGCTCCCATGGCCAGAGCCAATGTGATGTGGTAGTCCTGCACGATTCCTCCATCCGATGCGAGTGGAATATAGATTCCGGTCTCTGAACAGTACGCATCTCTCGCTTCTGCCACCGCTTGTACTGCAGTGGCCTGTCCTCGACCGATGCCTTTCTGTTCTCGTGTGATGCAGATCGATCCGCCGCCGATTCCGACTTTGATGAAATCTGCTCCGGCTTCGGCAAGGTATCTGAAAGCCTCTCCTTCAACGACGTTTCCTGCACCGATCTTGACCTGTTCTCCGTAGTGCTCGCGTACATAGGCAATCACATCCCTCTGGTATTCGCTGTACCCGTCGGAGGAGTCTATACAGAGAATGTCGGCTCCACTCTCCACGAGGGCGGGGATTCGCTTTCGATAGTCGTGCGTGTTGACACCGGCTCCCACCATGTACGATTTCTTGGCATCCATGAGGGAGTTCGGGTTCTCTTCGTCCGAGTCGTAGTCCTTTCTGAAGACCAGTGAGACCAGTCGGTCCCCTCGGACTATGGGGAGTACACTCAACTTGTGTTCCCAGAGTGTATCGTAGGCTGTATCGAGCGAGATGCCGTCTTCTCCACAGATCAGGTTGGCGTAGGGAGTCATGAAGTCGACGATCGGGGTATCCAGACTCATCTGTGGAACTCGCCAATCCCGTGATGTGATGATTCCGAGTAGCTTGCCGTGCGGGCTTCCATCGGATGTGATGGTGATGGTCGAGCGATCGGTTCTCTCTTTGATCGAGACGACGTCTTTCAGCGTCGCTTGTGTGGTGAGATTGTATTTGCTTTCGACAAATCCATATTTGAACTGTTTAACACGGCGAATCATGTCTGCCTGAGCTTGGATGCTCTGCGATGAGCAGATGAATGAGAGGCCCCCCTGCAGCGCTAAAGCGATCGCCATCCGTTCATCGCTCACCGCTTGCATGATGGCGGAGGTGAAGGGGATGTTCAGTTCCAAGGCAGGCCGCTCTGTGATTCTGAACTTCGTCAGTGGTGTGGTCAACGATACTTCGTTGGCGCTTTGTGCCTTCCGGGTCAGTCTGGGTATGAGTAGGTATTCGTTGAATGTTCGTGATACCTCGTTGTAGATTTTTGCCATTGCTCCCTCCTGAGATAAAAAAAAGTAGACTTGTTGCAAGTCTACTTCTCCGACGACACACAGAGCCTCGAACAGATCTGCTCGAGAGCTTTGTTGTATCATAGTCCCCAAATTTACGGTTGGGGGTAGAAACTTGCTATCCATATCATAGCGATTATACGATACTATCAATATATTTATGTTATGTTCAGTTATTCATTATTCGATCGTCCGTTGGCAAGGACCTCCTCGTGCGCTTGTTTCTGGTAGACTGGAAAACAAGAAAGGCAACCGGTTCTCACACGTCAAACCAGTTGCCTTCTGAATTCTATTGGGTTGGAAGTGTTCTCTTCCACCGCTTTGCAATCTTGATATTTCAAAATATCTTGTCTCCCACTCGCATTTCCAGATGGCCTACCATAGTCCGAGTATCGATTTTTCGTCAACCCCTCCCGCTCGTAGGGCGGGAACCGTCCGATAGTGCCTACGGTTGTCTTTATGGACAATGAATGTGTGAAGATGCTTCTGATCGGAGTCGCAGGCTCTTGCTTTTTCATCGACAGTGTTTTAAAGGTTCTCTCATGACTTCTGATTTTTCCATTCGAGATATGAGGCGGGACGAGTATCCGCTTCTCGAAACATTCCTCTATGAGGCCATTTTTCAGAAGGGGTGTGCAAGTCCGCTTCCAAGGACGATCGTACATGAGGCTGAGCTGTCGCGGTACTTCGAGGGCTTCGGTGGAGCACACGACCGGTGTCTCGTCGCAGAGTGTGACCGGATCGTCGTAGGAGCGGTGTGGGTGCGCCTCTTTACCGAAGAGGCTCCGGGGTTCGGTTTTGTCGATGCAATGACTCCCGAGTTGTCCATCTCCCTTCTCGGTGCATACCGCAACCGAGGTATTGGAACCGATCTTGTACAGACCATGCTGAGAACACTCAGGGAGAAGCGGTACTTGCAGGTCTCCCTGTCTGTGCAGCGAGAGAATCCTGCAATCCGATTGTATCGGAGAGTCGGGTTCCGTGTGGTGCGGGAGTGTGGTGATGATTGTATCATGCTCTACCGCCTTGCCTCTGGGCAGCAGAGCATGATCGCACTTCAGTAGTAGATGGGACTAGTTGGCCAGCTTCCGTTTCCTGTAGAGCAACAAGCCAACGACGAACAGAACGAATCCCCCCACGATAAAGATGATCGGCATCTGATTCATCTTTGAGAATGTGAAGCTGACAATGCTCTCGACTGTCGAGGATGGAACTGGGAGCGCCTCGAAATCGGCTCCTGAGAGATTCTCGATTGCACTCAGCTTCGATAGATACATGGTGGAAATGAGGAATATGCCACCAGTCAGTGCCGTGCTTATTCCGAACCACTGGAGACCAGCACCCACGCGCCAGAACAGCATGCACAGAACCAAAAATACTATGAAGACGACCCAGAATAGGATTCCGAAGGTCATGTTCAGTGTACCAAGATACCCTTGTATCATCTCGATCGTTCCCGGAGCCATGTCATCCACCAAGTCACTCAGTACCAGCGACTCAGGCAATCCCAACTGTCCGACAATCTGTTCGGCAATCGCAGGGATATAGGCTCTCGGGGCTCCGAACATCGCCATAAGCTCGGCATCGGAGAATGTCTCCAATCCGATGGCAATATTTTGTTCGATCTCACCGAGCTTGCCGGATATGTCGACAACGGCGGTAAGTGTATTTCGCTCGCCTCTGAGCAGGGTCACGACATCATCGGTGACCAGTACAACCTGTTCTTCGATCCAGCTCTCGTCTAATGCATCGGTTATCGCGTTGGAGATGAGTTCGACCTGACCGTCCACTGCAGCTCTCTGTGCTGGATCTGTAACTGGATTTCCACCGGTTAACCCATCACGGACAACCTCCGGAATCATCTGGCTCAGTTCGCCGTGGACCAAACGTGGAATACCATATTCACGCACCACCGAACGGTGGTACTGCTGGGTCATCACCGTACTGTTCAGCCCCTGATATGCCATGAACCCTATCCCGTACGCGATGAACACACAGGTCAACAGCGCGAGAATAATGATCTTGAATGCTTTCACAGAATTCCTCCTTCTCTGTAATAAATATGCATATACGTATACTCGTAGGTGTAGAATTGAGTGCAGGTATCAAATCCATTACATGGTGAAGCAATAGGTTATGCAAGTCAAGGATTTTTCACATTCATTCACCTCTTCCAAAAGTTGAAACCAGAGAAATGGTAGTGTACCATAAGCAAAAAACTACGGAGGTCAAGCAATGTCGTATATTTGGTTCATGCTCTTGTTCGCAATCGTTCACTCCATAGCTTACATGGTTGCCGGAGTGATTGCACTGAAGATCAGCAAGGATATCTATGAGGGGAAAGGCAGGCTCTGCACATTCCTGAACGATATGAAAGATGAGTCGGAGCGAAAGCATGTAGAGAAATTCTTTCTGCCGGCACAGCTGGTCAGAGGCCTGCTCATGGGAGTGGTCCTTCTTCCGGTTTTTCCTGCCTTGGTTTCGCTCTCCTTCGGCATGCGTCTGCTGTTCTTTGCCGCACTCATGTTCGTCTACACGCACCTCTCATCGGCCTCCCCGTTCATGGACAATATCGAAGGGCAGGTCTACTTCAAGAAGGCGTTTCTGATGAAGAAGGCCTTTCTGAAGTTTCAACTCGAGATGGTGATCTACTCGGTTATATTCGGCAC
>Ga0334894_1003102_pt1 | contig 10238 bp, 9 predicted proteins | sample GraSluR3_MG_6_FD_207225 | JGI IMG/M metagenome (GOLD analysis project Ga0334894, IMG submission 207225) | Sludge microbial communities from methane-producing bioreactor in Wageningen University, Netherlands - Granular Sludge_12_05 R3 | ecosystem: Engineered > Bioreactor > Anaerobic > Unclassified... | reverse complement strand
CTGGTGGAAAAAGTGCTCGACGGGGTGAGGTTTGCGGATGGTGTAGAGACCAAAAACATCAGAAAGAATCAGACCGAAAAGGACGCTGCTTGAAAAATCAATTTACACAACTCTTGACATGAACTCACCACTCAGCAACGGGCTTGACCTGATTATACAGCCAACAGTCGTGCTGCGACAGGGTATCCGTTTCGCTTTCATCCAAGACACTGTACAACCACGTCGCTCGTTCAAAATCATCTTGTGAATCAAACGACAAGGTGATTTCATCGCCATTGAAGATGTAGGTTCTCCACGATCCATTTGCTGCCCATATCTGAGTCAGGGTATCAGGACCTGCGATGTGCGTCATGGTCACATCAGTCCCGAAAGACTCTTGAGCAACGCGGAACTCCAGAAGCTTCTCACTGCGGTCTTTGGTCATGACTTCGTATGCTGTCAGCGAGTGAGAGAACTTGAGAGCACGTTGTATCGGCTGCTTTCCGACCCGCCAGTAGCTGAGATCCAGCACGCTAGAGTTATCGGAAGTGACAACACGGGTTATGGTGATGTTAGTACCGTCTACCAGTGTCATCGATACCGGAAGATCCAGATCGCGTGCATTGTTCAACTGTTCCTCGACAGGAGCAGTCGAGTATCCGTCTGTCGGTGCTTGAGAATTACAGCCCATCATGATCACGAAGGCCGCCAGTGTCATTAGCGCGACCACCCCTTTGAGTGTGAGACTTCGATAAAACCTCCTCGGCAAGCTAATCATGTTTGCTTGCCTGCGCAAGTTTGATTCGTTTTTGGCCCAGTGGCTTGCCCCATTGGTGTGCACCCCGCCAGGCACCGCCACGAACGACCCCAAAGGCCACCCTCTTTGTGTTGTGACTATCGGACTTGAGTCAGGCTGCAGTCCTGAGCGCAGGCCGATAGTCGTTCGCCTTCTGGTATTGCAACCGCTGTGCCAAAGTTGAACAGCCGCCCGATCTGATTTCCTAACTGACAATACCTCAACGGGTTACAAATTGTGACCTCACATCCTTGGCTGTGGATAACCCCGCGCGAATCGTATGACGGTACGCAGGCAAAACGGACGAATTTCGCGGTACCTCTTTATAGCGTAACACATTACGCGCGAATATGGCCGGTACGCAGCCCGGTACGCAGGGTGCGTTACGGACGCTGTATTGTATTGTCGGAGAGTACGTTACGACGGTGCGCGACGGTACGCACCCTTGCTCAGGATGCCCGCCTGTTAGGCGGGCTGCCGGATATGGGGTTATCTTTCGGGCGGGCAGAGGAAACCCACCCCGCCGGAGGCGGGATGGGGCACCCCATGTGTGCTGCTGAACTGTCGGTTGGAGACGATATCGATGGGAGTGACGTTGTGCGGTGATGTTGGGATAGACGAAACCCATTCCCGTGGGCGGCAGGCGTCCCGCCTGCCCCTGACTCGCACACAGAAACGGGCGAGGATACATTCATCCCCGCCCGTTATAAAACAGACTGCAGGAAACAGATTGTATAGGCAGACATGCTCTCACCGGCGCATCTGGTGCCCGCGGTGGGAGATCACATCCTTTGGCTCGTTATCTGTTCTCAGCCCTGTGGCACCTCTTCGGCAATGCCGTACCGCGCAATCCGTTTGCGGATCGCCGCCTCTGACACACCCAGGCGACGCGCCACCTCGCGACGGTTCCACCCCGTCAGTTCCAGCAGTGTCAGCAGGTTTACCCGCTCGCGACGCTCCGTGCTGTCCTCGGCCAGCATCAGCAGACGCTCGACATCGCCACGCGCCAGAAGCCACAACCTTCGGATCTCCGCCTGAAGCTGGCGCACATTCCCCGGCCAGGTCGAGCCGGACATCAGCTCCGACAGCCGCGCCAGCGAGGTCTCGTCGAGTTGCCCGTTGACGCCCTCATCGCGCAGGAACGACCGCACCAGCGGCTCGACATCCTCGGGTCGCTCGCGCAGCGGCGGCAGGTGAATGGGCACCTCGTTCAGACGGTGGTACAGGTCAAGGCGGAACTGCCCCTCACGGATCCACTCCTGTACGTCACGATTGGTGGCGGCGATTATCCGCACGTCCACTGCCCGCGGCACGTTTTCACCGAGCCGGCGCACCATCCGCGATTCGATCACCTCCAGCAGTTTCGCCTGGAACTCCGCCGAGGCATCGCCGATCTCGTTCAGGTACAGCGTCCCCCGGTGTGCCTGAGCTATCAGGCCCAGCCGGTCACGGTCCGCGCCCGTGTAGGCGCCCCGAGCATACCCGAACAACTCCGCCTCGACCATATCGTTCGGTATCGCCGCCGTGTTCACCGTGACGAACTCTCCCGGGCGCCGGCTGCAGTGGTGGATGAAACTCGCCAGCAGGTCCTTGCCGGTGCCCGTCTCGCCGGTCAGCAGTACTGTCATCTCCGAACGCGCGATATGCTCCGCGAGGCTCACGATGCGCTGCATGGCGGACGAACCCGCCACCACCTGAGGGGCATGGCCCGGGCGCGGTGCGGCCATGGGAGCATCTGCTCCGGTGCGGTACAGCTCGCGATCGATCCGCTCCACGTACGGCGTGACCTCTTCGGACTCGAAATACTCCCGCGCGAGGTACAACAGCGCCATCCGTTCGCCCTCGGCGAACAGGCCGCTGACCGCCGCCCGGTACTGGGTCACCGCCAGCTCATAGCGCGCCCCGATCTGCTTGAACAGATCGATAGCACCGCGGTAGTGTGTGCGGGCTGACTCGTGTTCGCCATCGTGCTGCGCCAAGTGTGCCAGCACCCGGCGGCAGGCGGCAATCTCGATCCGCTCGCCCACCTGTTCGGCCACCCTGAGGGCGCGGTCGACATGGGTGCGTGCGGCCTGATAGTCGGCCTGTGCCAGGGCAACATCGGCCTGAAGCCGCCCGATCTGCGAGACGAGAGTCGATTCCGGCGCAATCTCCAGTGATATCGCCATCCCCTGCTCAAGCGCCTCGGCGGCCTTGTCCGGCTGGTTGTCCAGCAGGTAGATCAGGCCGAGGTTCTCGAAGAAGATGGCTTTTTCGCGCGGGAACTGCTCGACGAGGGGTCGGGCCTGCTCGATGAGTTCGAGGGCTTTGGCGGTATCTCCCTTGAGCGCAACCGGCACCGGCCGCATGAAGTGGTAGATGGCGCGGGCTTTGGGGTCGAGGTCTGCAAGTTTATCACGTAGTTCACCATAGAGTGACAAAGACTTGGAAAGTCTTCCAGTATCGTACGACAAATAGGCCAAGTTCACCAAGATCAAGTCGGCCTTCGCTCGCGAATCCGCTCTCAGACACAGCTCTTGGCACAGTTCAAGATTCCTGCTCGCCGCATCCAGATTACCGAGGTGCTTCTCAACAAACGACAACCTGTTGAGAGCATTGGCCGCACTTAGACATGCTCTGCACCTGTTGTAGTGAACAAATGACTCCAAGAGAACCTCACGTGCTTCGGCATAGTGGCCAAGAAGCGATAGGGCCATGCCAAAAAGGAACTTAGCCTTGGCAAACTCGTGAGTGGCGCCATCGTAACGAAGCTGCTCTATCAGGCACTCCAGTCCCGCAAGATCGTACTCGCCAAGCTGCATGTCCGCCTCTGCCAACATCAACCTATAAGTGGCGGTGCTTTCTGGCTCGAGGCACTCCTCCCCAACAGACCTTAGCAACTCCCGCGCTCTGTGTGGCTCTTTAGCGGCGAGTAGAGCTTCCGCTTGGTGCAGAATAGTCTGTTCTTTGGTTGCCATAGTCTGCGATAGCCTCCGATTCAAGTGTTGTGAGGGGAGAGACATTGAAGTAAGTACGGAAATAGACAGAAATGACGCGCTTGAAATCGAAAAGAACGCTCCCGTAGCTGTCCCCTGCCGATTTTAGGTCCACCCAACCACCCTCATCCGCTACTACGGGCAAATGTGGCTGGAAGACTTTATCGGCGGTGGGTTTGCCGGGATCGTGGTCAAGCGCATGCGTAGTGGGGACGCATACAACAAGAAGCACGGCACATGCGAGCAATAAGGCTGGTAATCGCCGCATATTGCCTCCTTTGTGTTAGAGGACTATCGATATAGGTTATGTTCTTGTCTACACTGTTGTTGTCGGCTGTCGCCCCGATCACTCAATGCGTCAATGCGAGTGATTCGATGCTTATCTACTACTGGTAGTATAGCCCCGCAGGGGGATGTGTGTCAAGCATTTGATTGGCCCGGAGGGGACTTTTTGGACGCCTTCGGCCCGCCACGCTTTCCCGTCGCGCCGAGGCTGTGTCAATATGTGACAAAAAGAGGCTGAAAGACCGGAGTTTTGTGCCGGTTATGCGCGTGGCAGGCGCACTGAGGTGAGCGGCTCTCGCGGCAAACAGATACCCGCCCGGTCTGGGGATGTGAGCGGGCGGGTTGAGGAAACCCGGACGGCGAAAGCAGATAGATGTTGGTCAACGGCAGGCCTTTGCGCGAGCAGTATCCTTATTGCTAACGAGTTCTTCCGCTCGATCCAATCGGGCTTGGTTGTCTTGTGTCATGGCTCGGCGTCGCCTCCGATTCAAGTGTTTTGAGGGGAGAGGGGGTAGCGCAGCGGTTTCAGATGGTCAGATTAGTCACTTCTTTCTCTTTAGCTTATTCAGATGCAACTGCCGTAGCCAATCCATCTCAGATCCGGTCTTTCGATTGAACAAGAACATGGATGCAAACCAACTGCCTACCGGGCGACCGTTTTCAATCCGGGGTATGAAGTCAGTCTCTAAGAGTGGACGTATCATCTCTTTGGCAAACAATCCGGCAGCCACTCCAGTACCAAGATTCTTGATGTAGATCGAATCCTGGTCACTGCCCACAATCCATCTGGTGAACTGGGCATATTCAAGAGTATCTATCTTATCGCCGTTTTGGTACTCCATGATTTTGGGGCCATTCAGTGGCAAAGGGGTCAACTGGCCTTCCATAACCATGATCGCAATCAACGAATCTCTACCTTCGTAGAGCAGTTCCAGACGATTCATCTTGCCATGGTTGTGGAAACTGGCAGTTGCCTTACCCCTCAGGGTGTCCGGGAATCTTCCGAGCTTACCCTCCTCGTCAACGAACACAAAAACTAATGTCTCACAACAGATTGACTGGTCCGATTTGATGGCATCCGGATACTTCGGATCCCTGATCTCCGACAGGATTCGGAGACCCTGTTTTGCCAATTCTCTTGGAGGAGCGTCAAGTTCTGTGACCTCGAACTCCGGTGAGATGTATATTTCGTCATCAGAACCAGTTCCGGCACCTCGACCAGTTCCGGCACCCTCGCCAGACCAGTTAGGATTCGAGATCACAGGATCAATGCTTGGGGTCAAGTCATAAGCCAGCGGGTCGGTTTTCATATCGGCTATCTCAATGATATGCACTTCATCTGAGACGATCCTGTATCCACTAACCAGGCCGTCATGATTCAGATATTTCGCGGGCAACGGCGGTGAGCCTCTGGAGGACTTTGGAACTATGACTTCTTCGTCTTTCGGTTCGATGCGAAATCGATGTTCAAGATCGCTACCACCGGGGCTCTTCGGGGTAGTGGGTCCCAGTGAGGAGAGGTAAAGAGCGAAAGCACATGCGATCGTGAACACAACAGCCAAAGAGATCAGCATTGAGGGCTGGTATGTCCTCTTCATTACAAGAGTGTGAGGTTCGTTGTCTCTGCCGAGAAAGCACGCCTCAAGCGATCGAAAGATACTCATGGTCTCATCACTCGGTTCTGGAATTCAAGAAGGGACAGGACCCCAAAAGGTCCTGTCCGCTTGGTTGTCAGGGCATATCCTGCTATAGCAGGTAGTCCATCATCGAGGTTCCTGTGCACATAAGCCAATCAAGCAGCGGATCCGGGCTCACGTCCAGGTGAAGGCGCATGCAAGAGCCGCTGGCAAGATATTTGACATTAGCATAATTGGGAACGGGGTTGCTGACCGCCGGCGGAACTACCACCGCAATCAGCAGTCAGTGGTAAGCAACACCATAGTGACGCGTCGTCTCATTGACATCGTCAAACCCCTTTTGTACGGTTAACATATGGGTTAGTGCTGATTCCAAAGGCCCTAATCAGCATAACCACTGTCTTGGTTTCTAAAGTGCCCTCCTCCATACCGGGGTTAGGGAATTGTAGTTGATGACTCCAGCCCGACCTTGTAATCGGACCAGCTCATTTGCTGACTAAGAAGAACCTCTTTCGTCTCAAGGTCGACGGCAGCTACCAGGATGTTTTCTGATATCGAACCGCACGGACACTTGAGGAAGAAGTGGCCCACGAGTCTGTGTTCATTAGTGGAAGGAAAGTACTTCAGTGACACCATGTATGGTCGTCCCCTGTATTCCTCAGGAATATTCGTCGCGATGCCATGTTCAGCTATTAATGCCGTGTAAACGGAATCTGCCGAAGGAGTCAGAATATCGTAGAGCGCTTGATACTCCTCTGGAGAGGATATGAAATCTGGCAGTTCGTACACCCTCTCCTCCTTGTGCGTCACTGCCACGGTCACGGAAAGGATGGTAACACAGCCCACGAGAAACACAGTACCTACCAACAGGACTATCAGACTGATATACCACCGCGATAGCAGTTGTCTCAGGTGGTACCAGGCGCTCTCGGTCTTCACCGTCCCATCTCCCTTTCAGCAGTCTTTCGGGGGATGTATTCATCCACAATACTTCGGACGCGTTCTCTCGCATCTTCGGTTCGTGGTTTTAGGACCAGCAGCCACCCCTTGTCGGTTCTGTTGTCCCCCTTACTGACTTTCACGGCATGTGGAATCCCTCGGTAGAAACCTTCACCAAGTTTCAGGATCTCGATTCCGGTGGTATCCATCTGTGATATGAATCGGCGGAGCTCTCCATGCTTCTTCCCGAGCTGAATCCAACTCGCATCTTCCGGCAGTTCTCTGATAACCTCCAGTTTGATGAAGAGCCGCTCCTGAACAACCGCAGGGTAGAACCGTATGGTGTCCCGGTTGTTGGTGTAGTCGATACGGATGATGCACGTATCCCCGATGTCGCGCCGTACGAAGTACAGGTACCATTGGCCTTTCGGGCCGTCAAACTTCATCAAAGGACTTCTCGGTGGAAGGGATGGTCGTAACCGCGGCGAAATGACATAGGTGATCGATGTGTCGGTCTGTGAAATCTCGTACTTGAGAAACCCCGAGCCGAACTGATTCATATCCTCAACCAGGCGGATTGGCTGCTCTCCGTCGTAGAGGCTGATGATCATCACGCGAATCGGTCTTATCTCGAGCCTTGGAGGGGGAGTGTATCTTCCCTCCACGAATGTGTCATTCTCCGGATCTACCGGAGACTGACCCAATATCGGTGGAGCAAGTGACAAGATGACTGTGCCTACCAACAGAGCTTTCACTATCAGCTTTATCATCTCGATTCTCTATGACTGAATGCCAAGTCCAGATCCTGACGTTCGTCGACCCGGACGGCAGTACGTTCGATGAGCCGGCCGGGCCTGATCGTCAACATAGCTCACGAGCAAGGCCAGACCGCACAGCCCGATCACGACCAGTTGCGCCATGATCATATTGCGCTGGCGGTCGGCGCCGACGGCAGGCGGGCCTTGATTGTCGACATCCCACTGCTGCACAGGAGGTGCGCCCGCAAGCGTGATCACACACACGGCAATCCGATTACATACATGGTTTGCACTCATACAGCCTGCCTGTAGATGAGTTCACATGCAATCACCTTTGTCTTCATCGGCCAGGCCCGCGAGAGGCTTGCGAAGACACAAGCGTATGTCAGTCGGAAATAGTGCTGCCCGAAATACCGCGATTGGTTGTTGCCCCAGTCACTCAATGCGAGTGATTCGATGCTTATCTGCTACTGGTAGTATAGACCCGCAGGATGATGTGTGTCAAGCATTTGATTGGCCGGGAGGGGACTTTTTGGGGGCCTTCGGCCCGCCACGCTTTCCCGTCGCGCCGAGGCTGTGTCAATATGTGACACACCGGCCCGAGAAACCCCGGAAGGCGAAAGTAGCCGCGTGCCGGTCAATCGCGGGAATTGGCCACGGAGGCATCGATAACGCCATAGGCCGACTCCACCCAGTTGACCGAACGTTCCCGGTGCACGATGTAGGTCATCCTGAATGCGGTCGCGACCGGCCGGCCGTGCCGCACGGCGGGTGTGTAGTGGCTGCGCCACAACGACCACTGGACAGCCTGTTCAAATCCCTTGTGCACAGGCAAGGCGGAGTCGATGCTGAAGGCTATCGAACCATCGGCCTCAAGGGTACAGGTAAGCCAGACGACGCCGGAATCCACTCGCGGTGGGAAGGCATCGGCCTTCGCCGGCCATGCTGCCGGCTTTAGATGAAGGCTCGCGCGCCGGTTGACATCAACGGTCTGCCGTTGCGAGAGCGGCAACGGCAGGGAGCCTTGGATCGGCAAGAGCGGCTTTGACGGAGGCAGTCCGAACTCATCGCTCCCGCCAGGCCAGTACTCACCGATACCCTGGCCATACGAACCCGGGCGGTGGTTATCGAGAAGCAATGCGGGCAGATCGCAATCCTGGCTGTGCCGGCTGAGTGCGTGCTGAGGATCAAGGCGGACGTTCGTCACTGCGGGTTGGTCACGGACCACGACAAGCCGACCGACATATCCCGGCGGCAAGTCCATGCCACGGCGAAGGTATGACAGCCAGGAATCGGGGGCAGTTCCCGTATGGACACCGTCAGTACCGGCAGCACCGGCTTGACCGGCACCGCCGGCAGACACTGTCGTGAGTAGCGTCTGCGGGGCGACGTGCGCCACCCCGTCGAGACCATCGCGTTGCCTGAATGACATGAGCACAACGGTCACGGTGCAGACAAGCCCCAGTACCACCAGCCAGCTTATGGCGAAATTGCGGCGGTAGGACCGCTTCAGGTCATGTCCGAGATACCAGTGGCGCATGGGGTGGTTCCTTTCCATCTGCGTGGGTCGAGAGTGAGTTGCCGGGGCCGATTGCTCCTTCACATTGTGGAATATATTACGACACACTCCTCAAGAGCAGATCTTGACAATCAGGATCTGCCCCACGACAGAACCGATACTGAACGATCACGAAGCTGGCAACAGGTCTGCTGTTCCGGACAGCCGGGGCGAACGTCCACTGCGGGAGAACACCCATTAGGTAGTCGGCAAAATGATAGTCTCGCGGTCGCTCAGCCAGATTGACATACAGCAGGTTGTTTTCACGCTGGTCGACGTAGAATTCAAGCGACCCTGTCTTCCCACCCTTCCCGAGCACGTCCAGGCTAAAGGCGGGTCCGGAAGCCTGGGGCGGCCGGTGCTTGCGGCAGGAAAAGTGCTGCTGATTTCCGAGACTGTCCACCAGCAGTAGTACCTCGACGTAGCCCTCCTTGTCATTCCATGTGGCTATTGGCGGCACCTTAGGCTTCACACTATGGATGAGCCGGACGGGGAGATTGACCGAGTTGTGCGAGGTATCCGCCGGTAGGAATTGTGATAGTCGAACACCCTCGGGCAGAAACACACCAGTGTCTGCCCCCGATCTCAAAGAATACGACACGTTGAACTCATCGGGTACAACCTCCGGAACGAGAACAGCCACAGGTTCGGGGGCACTGACAGGCCGGGGTTCAGCTGAAACCGGTCTGAGTGTTGCGAATCCGATGAATCCTTCATGTCGGTACGCGAACGGATTAAACCGGGGCAACATGTGTCGGGCGTGTCGTATCGAATCGCGTTTTATGATGCTGGTGTCGCGGATCACAACCGACGATTCGATGACGCGGACGTGACAGTCGCGAGCCGGCTGGGCCTGATCGGCAACATAGCTCCCGAGCAAGACCAGACCGCACAGCCCGATCACGACCAGTTGCGCCATGATCATATTGCGCTGGTATGTTACCTTCATGAGATGCCGGTTAGTGTCAGTGTGCTGACTCATCAGAGATCACACCCTTTCGACGCCGTGGCTGTTACAGGTATCCCCGCCCGGGATGCCGAGCGAGGATACCCCTGCGATACGGCTTACGCAGCCGTGGATTCTCAGTTGTACAGGTAATGGAGATACCATGTCTGCATCACATCGTTGAGAGCTCATGTCAAGAGTTGTGTAAATTGATTTTTCAAGCAGCGTGCTTTTCGGCCTGATTGTTTGTCGTTTTTCTGACCTCGATTCCGTCTTTGAACGTCACTCCATCCAGAACCTTTGCCACCATCTGCGGCGCATTGATCCGGCGCCAGCGTTTCTGTGCTCTGACAATCAACTGGAAG
>Ga0334894_1003098_pt1 | contig 10258 bp, 9 predicted proteins | sample GraSluR3_MG_6_FD_207225 | JGI IMG/M metagenome (GOLD analysis project Ga0334894, IMG submission 207225) | Sludge microbial communities from methane-producing bioreactor in Wageningen University, Netherlands - Granular Sludge_12_05 R3 | ecosystem: Engineered > Bioreactor > Anaerobic > Unclassified... | reverse complement strand
GGATGATATTCCCGTGACCGTAAAGGAACTGGATGGGGCCGGCATCAATTTCCTGTCCTTCAACTTCGAGGTTATAGTTCAAGGTTACGACGACATTCTTTGTAATTTTGGTTACTTCGTTTTCAACCATTAATTCGCTCCAATAACACCGGGGATCATTTATCACCCCAGGCTGATGAATTTATAACGGGTTCATTATACTGGCTGGCAGCAAAAGTGCCAGCGAAAGGTTTTTAATTGATTTCATCAAATCCACAGGATCATCGCGGCCCTTGACTTTTGATCTCAAGTTGTGTCAGGAGGAGGTCGCGGAAAGCCTCTTCCTTATCCTGAGATTCAAAGGCGGTTTTTGGGACAAAAACAAAAGCTGCCCGGTTGGCTTTAAAGAAGAAGATGTACTGGTTTGGAAGTTCCTGCACATGGCTGAAAGTCTCCCATTTGTATTTAAGGGATTCCTCACCCTCATCAATTGTCACCCCGCGGTTGCTCAGACGCCAGAAGATCTCGTCCGCCTGATTTGCCATTTGCCTGGCTCGGCGTCTCAGATTGACCGGTGTGTAGAGCATAAAGAAGATGAACATCGCAGGCGGCAGGATATACAGCAGCAGGCGGCTTGATTCCACGCTGAGCCAACCCAGAATCAAACCAAGGAAGGTCGCGGCCGATATGATCCCCATCACGATGATCAGGACAACCGTTGGTGGGTTAAACGTAACAGCCTTGTTGACTGTCACATAATCTTCATATTGCGGTTTACTTTGAAATTGAATTCTTGCCATTGCCTTCCTGGTTCGCTAAAGAACTTCTGCGGCTTTGATTATACCGGTAAACCCCTGAGGTATAATTTGTTGGTCAAGCTATTCAAAAAAAATAAGGAAACGCAATGAAAAAAAGTCCCCTGGCAGGCAAACCCGCACCCAGTGATTTACTGGTGGATATCCCAGCTCTGATAGCAGCTTATTACACAGAGAAACCTGACCCTGATGACCGGGCTCAACAGGTCTCTTTTGGCACGTCAGGACATCGCGGGTCGTCTATGGATGGCGCGTTCAACGAAAACCACATCCTCGCGGTCAGTCAGGCAATTGTGGAATATCGGAAAGGTCAGGATATCACAGGTCCGCTCTATATCGGCAAGGATACCCATGCATTATCCGAACCCGCATTACGGACCGCGGTCGAGGTCTTTGCCGGGAATGGCGTGGAGGTTGTCCTTCAGGAGGGTCTGGGGTACACGCCTACACCTGTGATCTCCCATGCAATTTTGACCTATAACCAGGCCCGCGAAAGGGGTAAAGCCGACGGGGTGGTGATCACGCCGTCCCACAATCCACCCCGGGACGGCGGGTTCAAATACAACCCGCCCAACGGCGGCCCTGCTGGAACTGAGATCACCAGGGCGGTGCAAGACCGCGCTAATGCGATCCTGAAGACGGGGCTCAAGGATGTCAGGCGGCTCTCCTGGGCGAAGGCTTTGCAGGCTGATACGACTCACTTTTATGATTTTGTCAGGCCTTATGTGGAAGACCTTGAAAATGTCCTCAATATGGACGCGATTGCTGCTTCTGGTGTCAGGATCGGCGTGGACCCACTGGGCGGCGCGGGGATCCATTACTGGGATCCCATTGTGGAAAGGTATGGTCTGAATTTGGAGGTAGTCAACCGGGCGGTTGATCCAACCTTCCGATTCATGACGGTGGATTTTGACGGAAAGATCCGGATGGACAGCTCTTCCCCCTATGCAATGGCGGGCCTCATAAATTTGAAAGACCAGTTTGATATTGCTTTTGGAAATGATCCGGATTATGACCGTCACGGGATCGTCACCCCGGCTGGCGGTCTGATGAATCCCAACCATTACCTTTCGGTGGCTGTCTGGTATCTGTTCACATATCGACTGAACTGGATGAAGCCGGTGGCCATTGGCAAAACTGTGGTGACGAGCGGGATGCTCGACCGTGTGGCGGCATCTCTTGACCGGGAGGTCAGGGAGACCCCGGTCGGATTCAAGTGGTTTGGCCCTGGCCTGCTGAGCGGCGAATTGGGTTTCGGCGGCGAGGAGAGCGCAGGGGCATCTTTCCTGCGGAAGAACGGGACAACCTGGACGACAGACAAGGACGGGATCATTCTTGACCTGCTGGCGGCTGAAATTCTGGCTGTGACGGGCAAGGATCCCGCCGCTCATTACGCTGATCTCGAGGAGCGGTTTGGGAAAGCGTACTATGCCCGCCGGGAAACACCGGCAACCTTTGAGCAAAAGGCCGTGTTCGATAAGCTTTCCCCCGAAATGGTAACTGCGGATATGCTGGCCGGGGAGAAGATCAAAGCAAAGATGACCCGGGCACCCGGCAACGATGCGCCTATTGGCGGATTGAAAATCGTGACCGAAAATGGCTGGGTAGCCGTCCGCCCTTCGGGCACGGAAGACATTTATAAGGTTTACGCCGAGAGTTTTGCGGGGGAAGATCACCTGAATAAGATCGTTGACGAAGGCCAGCAGATTATTCAGGATTTATTCAATCAGAAATTGTGAGGTTCGGATCGGCCACACTCCGGTATTAAGATAAAATATCCTTATTCTTTAACTTTATCTCACTCACCGATCGGAGGCAGATCACATGTCACAAGTTCATGCCATAGAAATTATCGTCAATGAGTTTCTTCAGAGCCTGGGGCTCTGGCTCAGGGGTCCCCTGCAGGCTATTACAGCCCTGGGATACGAGGAGTTCTTCATCCTGCTCTTGCCCACGATCTACTGGTGCTTCGACCAGATCGCCGGTTTCCGGGTAGGCGTGATCTTCCTTTTGGGCAATTTCCTGAATACGTTCTTTAAATTCATATTCCACTCCCCCCGGCCGTATTGGATCAGCGACAACGTCAGACCTCTCTCACATGAGACCTCATTTGGCCTCCCATCCGGCCATGCCCAAACAGCCGCGACGATGTGGGGCTGGCTGGCGGTTGAGGTCAAAAAACGCTGGTTTACCATTGTGGCGGTAATCTTGATTTTCCTGATCGGCGTTTCCCGGCTCTATCTCGGCGTCCATTTCTTCTCGGATGTCCTTTTTGGATGGGTCCTGGGCGGGCTGCTGGTCTGCGTTTTCAAAGCCTGGCATAAACCGGTTGGTGCATGGCTCAACCAACAATCGTTTGGGGGAAAGCTGGGACTGGTTGCTGCCAGCACGGCTGTGCTGATCCTCCTGGTCCTTGGCGCCCGCTGGGTTGTTGGCCCCTGGGAGATGGCGAGCGAATGGATCCCCCGCGCAGGAGAAGTTGATCCTTATAGTCTTGACGGCCCCTTCACTCTGGGCGGCGTCTGGCTTGGGATGCTGGGCGGCTTTGTCGTCCTGACCGAGGTCAAAGGCCGATTCCTGGCTGGCGAGGGTGGCTGGCGCAGACTGGTCCGTTTTTTGGTTGGGGTGGTGGGTGTGATGGCCCTTTATTTTGGCCTGGGTCAGCTTTTTCCGAGGCAACCTGATATGCTCGGCTTCGCGCTGCGCTTCGTCCGCTACAGCCTGATCGGATTATGGGTCTCTTGGTGGGGACCGCTGGTCTTTGAAAAATTGGGTATCCTTAAGTTTGAAAGGGACGATCCTGCTGCATGATGCACAGGTGAGTTCAACGGTTTACTGGTAGGAAGGAAAGCTATGAAAACCCTATCCCTCGGATCTGAGGGTCCGGAGGTCAGTGCTGTCTGCCTTGGATCCGCGTATTTTGGCACCCGCATTCCCAAAGAGACCGCTTTTGAGATTCTGGACACCTATTACGAGGAGGGCGGCAGGTTTATTGATACCGCCAACAGCTATGCCGGGTGGTACCAGGGGGCTAAAGGGGGTGAATCCGAGCGGACAATCGGGGCCTGGATGCGGGCACGCTGCAACCGGGACGAGATGTTTATTGCCACCAAAGTTGGCTATGCTTATTCCGATGTGCCCGCGGGGACATCGCCTGCGTTAATTCAGCAGGAGTCGGAAAAGAGCCTGCGCAACCTGGGCGTGGACACCCTTGATCTCTATTATGCGCATCTGGATGACCGGAACATGCTCCTGGAGGAGACCCTGGAGGGGCTGGGAGACCTGGTCAGAGCAGGGAAAGTGCGCTGGATCGGCGCAAGCAATTTTTACGCCTGGCGGATGGAAGCCGCCCGGCAGACAAGCCTCAACAGCGGCCTGCCGCAATTTGTCGCCCTGGAGAACCATCACACTTACCTCAAACCGCGCCCGGAAGCAGATTGGTCGCCCGGGGTGGTGATAGGACCGGAGCATATGGATTTTGCGCGGGAACGCGGTGTGCGCCTTCTGGCGTATTATGCGCTGCTCAAAGGGGCTTATGTCCGGCCGGATCGGCCTTTCTGGACACCCTATCAGACAGAAGCCAACCAGGAGCGGATAACGCGGCTGAAACATGTCGCCGAGGATCTGGGAGCGACATTGAACCAAATAGTTCTCGCCTGGATGCTGCACCAGGAACCGGCCATCCTGCCGATCACGACCGCAAGTCAGAAATCGCATCTGCTTGAGAACCTGGGTGCGCTTAGGGTTGAGATTCCCGGAGAATTGATGGATTACCTGAATTTCACGGACCTTGATACAAAATAAACTTCAGTTTTAAGGCGTAATTCACACTTTTAGAATCTCTTCAGTGATCTTTACAATTTCTTTATAACCCCTTTATGAAAATTATTAATGCCATGGGTAAACTAGGTCTGAATAATCAGAAAACAAGGTTCTGATCAGAAATTTAAATAGGTAAAGGAGTATTGAATGATGAAAAAGACCATAATTACCCTGGTAATTACACTTGTTCTGGCTGCTGGCGTGCTGGGTGTTGTCCGCACGACCTATGCTCAGGACATCGACACTGAAAGCGTTGAAACGCTGTCTGAGGACGCTGCTGTTCCTGATGAGGTTCCCGTTTGCGAACCCGTCATGGCAGAATACGCGTACGAATACGCCGTGCAATTCGGCGATCAGAACGGTGAAACAGAACCTGTCATGACCCAGACTCAGACCCGGTCACGGTTATTGCAGGAAGGGGAATGCACTGGTGAATGTGACCCCATCCAGCAGCGTCTCAACCTCGGCGCCGGCAACCAGGGCCAGATGAAGATGCAGCGTTTGCAGCTCGGTGATGGCACCTGCAATGGTGACTGCGTTCCCCAGCGCCTGAACGGTCAGGGAAACTAATCCTCTGCTGCTACCTGAATTGAATAAAAGAGAAGCTGCACCCGCAAGGGTGCAGCTTCCGAGTTAAGTGAGGAAAAATATCTAAGATAGCCCGTTAGCAACAAATGTTCTTAAGGAGCAATTGGGATAAATTCTATTTCAAAACGCAACAGCATTATACCTGATAATATCCCGATACCAGGCCGCACTGGCTTTAGGCGTGCGCTTGCGGTCCGGGTCGTCAAAATCAACCCGCACCAGTCCAAACCGCACATCGAATCCCTCAGACCACTCAAAATTATCCATCAGGCTCCAGACGTAATACCCGCGGAGATTCACGCCTTGCTGGATTGCCCGGTGGGCCGCGGCGAAATGCGCTCGCAGGAAGTTGATCCGGCCCTGATCGTTGACATAACCTGTTTCATCCGCCGGTTCGCCCAGTGCGGTGCCGTTTTCCGTGATGTAAATCGGCGGGTTGCCATAGTCGTTCTTGAGCTGCAGGAGCAATTCCGTGAGCTGTGAGGGGCAGATTCCCCAGCCTTTCAGGGTGGTTCCCCAGCCTGGGTCAATGTTCGGCTCCGACTTTAATTTCAATAGCCCATGGGAGCTATAACTCACAACCGAACCAAAATAATAGTTCACCCCAAGAAAGTCGATGGGTTCATTGATCACGTCCAGATCGTTGTCCTGAATCTTTGGCCCCATCTCGCCCACCCACTCGAGCAGGTCGGCAGGATAGGTTCCCTTTAAGACCGGGTCAAGGTAGAGACTGTTGATCAATGATTCAAGGCGGCGGGCTGCGGCAAGGTCCTCCGGAGAATCCGTTTTGGGTTTGAAGGTCGCCAGGTTGAGGACGATGCCGATCTTCTCCTTGTACCCAAGTTCCCGGTAAAGCTGGACAGTCCGTCCATGCGCCAGATGAAGGTGGTGGGTGGCCTGGAATGCAGCAGGGTAACTGGCAATGCCGGGGGCTATGGACCCTTCTGCATAACCGGGGATGGCCACAACCATCGGCTCGTTATGGGTCGCCCAGAAAGCCACCCGGTCCCCTAATCTTTCAAACATCACCCTGGCATAATCCGTGAACCAGCCGGCGCAGTCCCGGTTGGGCCACCCGCCCCGGTCCTGAATTGCCTGGGGGAGGTCCCAGTGATTGAGGGTCGCATTGGGCATGATCCCTGCATTGAGGAGTTCGTCAACCAGCCGGTCATAGAAATCCAGCCCGCGCTCTTCAACCTGGCCTTTTCCCTGGGGCAGGACGCGCGGCCAGCTGATTGAAAACCGGTAAGTCTGCAATCCAAGGTCTTTCATCAATGCTACATCTTCGGGCATGTGGTGGTAATGGTCACAGGCGATATCCCCTGTATCGCCATTAAGGATCCGGTAAGGTTGGTGACTGAAACGGTCCCAGATACTTTCGCCTTTGCCGTCCTCATCCCAGGCGCCTTCGATCTGGTAGGATGCAGTTGCCGCACCCCAGATAAAGTCCTTTGGAAATGTGTACTGGTTCAAGTTGCATCCTTTGCTGGTGAGTTGATTTCCCTAATAATTGGGAACGCTCCCAATTATAATCGAAAATTGCAGCAACGCCTGATTAAACTGCAAAAAAGGACACCGGCATTGATAGCCGGGGCAGTTAGGTGTGGATTTGAGGTTTTATTGGAGAAAGCGCTGATAGAAGTCGTCAATCATGGGACGGGTGATGCTTTGCGCCGCGCGGGTTTGGATTAGAGCCAGATTGTGCATGGCTGCCTGGGCCTGAAACCCAGGTGAGTCAAGAGCTTGCAGGATCCCTTCCGCCAGGGCATCAGGATCACGGGGATCCACCAGCAGGCCGTTAATCCCCGGCTCAATCCATTCCCGCAGGGACTCAATGTCTCCTGCGACAGGTGTGCACCCGGCGGCCATCGCTTCCAGCAGGGTGTTGGGTGTGCCGTCATGACTGCTGGGGGAGACGAAGACCTGGGATTTTTTGAGAAGAGACCATAACGCCTGCTGGGTGAGCCTGGGCAGCAGGAAGATCCTGGCCCTGCCCTCGGATTTCGCAGCCCAGATCTCCGCCTGCCGGACGCCAGCCAGCCCCGGACAGAGGAAGGCGGTTTCTGGACATTTCGCCAGCACCTTTGGCATAGACTTAAAAAAGACCTCCTGATGGACCGAACCGGGACGCAGACCGCGAGGATTGACCACCCAGGTGCCGCTTTCGGGCAGGTTGTAGTTTGCAGGGTCAAAGCCTTCGGCTTTCTGAATGGCTTCGAAGTCCACACCGCCGGAGCCAGGGATAACAAAAGCTGGCGCGGACTCTGCCAACCCCCAATCATGGGCCAGTCGGACATCGCGTTGAGTGTCGGATGTGAGGCCGTCCGCTCGCTGCAGGCATTTCCGGGTGTACCGCCGCATCTGGCGAGAGCCCCTGGCGTGGAGGGTCAGGTCATTGCCCCAGGTGGCTGTTATGAAAGGGAGACCCGGCGGGGTGAAGCTTCCGAGCATGCCCTCAAATGGGATCCTCAGGGCATGGACGAGGTCCGGCCGGACCTTGTCAAGAAAAGCCAGATAAGCCGGTTTGTAAGTTCTTAACGATAAAGGTCCAAGGGTGTAGCGCAGTTGCTGGAAAAGCGGCGACATCCGGTGGAGGGCGCGTTTTAGAACCGAAGGGCGCGTCACACGGGTATTCGTCGGGGCGGTGGAATTCGCTTTCCTCCCGAAACGGCTGAAGGCAACTGGCAGGATTTGAAAATACAATAAACCAGCGGGCTCTTCGCAGGGAAACGTCGAGATCAGGCTTACGCCGTAATCCAGACTCTGGATGTTCCTGATCCAGCTCAGCGCAGTCGGGCTGCGGCCGTCCGCAATGATCAGTAGATGGGCCTTCATCGGATGCTCCGGTTTAGTGTGTTCACGAAAGCAGCCACCATTCGATCCAGATTGACCTCTTCGGCGACAATCCTGTAACTCTCCCGCCCCATTTCAAGCAATTGATCCGGCTGGCTCAGGGCCTGGATCAGACAGGTGTGAAGCGCGGCGACATCGTCCGGCGGGATCTGCCAGCCGTTAACGGGACGCACAAGGTCAGCCTGAGTGCCGTCCGCTTCAGCGGCAATCACCGGCAGACCCCAGCTCATGGCTTCCTGGATGGCCAGGCCGCCTGTGCCTGGGAGGATGAACAAATCGGCGGATTGGAACTGCTCGGCCAGCGCGTCACCATACAATGCGCCGGTGAAGGTCGTCCGGGGGTAAGTCGTCCGGGCCAGGGATTCCAATCGTTCTCGGTTAGGACCATCGCCAACAATCACGAGGTCTGGCTGGAGGTCGCCCGGAAGCCGGGCACAGGCCTTCAGCAGGTTATCAAGGTGCTTTCGTTCTTGCAGCCGGCCCACAAACAGGAGGCGCGCAGGTTGGCCTGTGCGGCGGGCTGAACGGGTAGGCATCGGGTGGGTCGGAGGTGGGGTGACGGCGTTGACCGCCACGGTGATCCGTTCCTCCGGGAAACCCAGGGCGGCATATTCCGCTGCGCCGGTCTGGCTGTAGGTGATCAGGGCATCGAATTGCTGGATGAAGCTCATTCTTTGTTTTTCGCGAAGGGCTGCCAGCGGGCCGGTCAGGGATGGCGCGCCCAGCCCCCAGCCGATCACAGGGCGGTCCCGGTCATGCATCCAGCGCACGGCCCCAGGCGTCCGAAGGTAACGGGGATTGGCTTCCACAATCAGCGAGTCCGGGTCCCAGTCCTCGAGCCAGTCCAGCACACCGAACTGGAGGCAGAGGTAGAATTTACCGCGGAAAAGGTGCAGGTTCCTGCCATGGGTCAGTTGTGCATCAGCAAGCTGGTCGACAATATGGATCATTTCACTGGGCCGGGGTTTTCCCGCAAAGACCCCCAGTCCATTCCGGCAAGCCCGGCCAAGGGCGTTGAAAAAAGGCGCCCGGTAATTAGGCAGAACCCTCTGGATCAAACCGGCTTTCCCTTTGAACATAGTCGTCATGACACCAGCGCTTTCAGATAGGCTTCAGTCATGGCATTCAGGTCAAAGGAGGATTCCGCCCGCATTCTGGCTCGATTTCGATAGGGTTCATTCTCTGTCAGGACCCTGGCGCAGGCGGTCGCCAGTTGGGGAATATCCGGCTCTTCCAACTGCCAATGGTCCGCACCGTAGGGCACCACTTCCCCAGCACCATCCCGCACCAGCTCACCCAGAGCGCCTGTGTCATAAGCGACCACTGGCAGTCCGCAGGCCATTGCCTCGATCACACTGTTTGGGCAGGCCGCATTCAGGTCTGCGCTGAACAGGACATGCGCCGCCCGGTCAAGGGCCGGGATATCCTCTCTTGAGACGACCCCCTGCCATGTGATCCAGAGCTGGGGCGCGAGGGTGTGGGCACGGGCTTTTAGTTTATCATCCACATCGCCAACGACCATCAGTTCAATCGGAAGCTGGTGCTGATCTCTGGCCATCTGCGCCATCCGCACAGCGGTTTCCAACCCGCGGGCATAACCGCCGGTCAGGTGCCCCTCCACCAGCAGGATCCGGAAATGGTCCGCCGGTGGGGTCTCCGGCCCGTCAGGGGAGTACCTTTCCAGATCAATGCCGTTATACACAACCTGGTTCGGGATCGTGCGTTCACCATAAACCCGGTCCCACCAGTCCCGGCTGAATATGCTCTGATAAACGATCCGGTCTGCCAGCCTCCGGCGGATGAAGGCCAGAATCCGGTTGTTGATCTCGGCTCGGAGGGCTGCGCGAAGGGGAGTCTTTTCCACCTTATGCAGCCAGTTCATCCCGTTCAGCCGCTGCACAATCCGCACACCCTGCCTTCGGGCGCGCTGGAGCGCATATAGCTGACGGGTGCCGCCGATGACCAGGATTGCCGTGTTGGCTGGATCGGACAGGTTAAAGGTAAAGGGGATGTTTTGCCTTTGCAGGCCCAGGATGAATTTAGCCTGGAAAGAGACCATCCCCCCCAGACCGTTGAGCCTGGGCACCAGACAGATTTGAGGCATCATACCGGGTCTGCTCCAGGCCTGGGGCGCTGACCGACACAGCGCGCGGGGGAACCTGCCCAGATTTCGTATTCTCCGGTTGATTCCAGCAGGACGG
>Ga0334894_1003091_pt1 | contig 10282 bp, 9 predicted proteins | sample GraSluR3_MG_6_FD_207225 | JGI IMG/M metagenome (GOLD analysis project Ga0334894, IMG submission 207225) | Sludge microbial communities from methane-producing bioreactor in Wageningen University, Netherlands - Granular Sludge_12_05 R3 | ecosystem: Engineered > Bioreactor > Anaerobic > Unclassified... | reverse complement strand
CCTATGAAGGCAGTAGCGGTAAGCAGAAGATGCGTGCAATTATGGAGCGGTTCCGCGCGTTAGGGGAACAGGAACAGTTTGCCGGATACACTATCACGAGAAAGGACGATTTGTTGGATAGTCAGGCAATCGGTCTTCCCGCTGCCGATGTGGTGATACTTACCTTCTCTACAGGGGAGAAAATGGTGATCCGACCATCGGGAACTGAGCCGAAAATAAAATATTATCTTTTCTTCTCTACCCCCGATGCACAGCGGGAACAGTTTGAAAAGAATCTTCAGTATCGTGTAGCTGCTATTAAGTCGGCACTGTGAGCGTATACGCATGAAAGGATGTTTTTTACTTCGCAGAGCCCATAAAGCACCACTGTACCTTACCCCGTTTGTTGATCCGGCTCAGGCGGCTGCGTGGGATGAGGATGAAGATATCCGGTGGTATGTTTCCACCGGAGTGCTTGCGCAGGAAAAAGATGAAGCGCTGCTTACGTTATATCGGCAGATTGACCGGGGTGTTGATCGGTGGATACAGGATGCGCGGTATATACCACGATTGCTGATCAGTGCTGGTGTCTTTTTACTCACCTATTTTTTCTTCTCTCTAGCCGTGCGTGATCCGATTCCCATGATAGATGAACTGCTTATTTCTGTTGCAGCTTCTCTGGTTACCGCTACGATGCTTGCCCGCCGTGATAAGAAAAGTGAGATGGCTATGAAGCGAAGACTCGCTTTGAAACAACAAGCATCTCAGTGTGATTTCACCGTACAGGAAGAACTCACTGCCTATGAGGATTATCTTGATGCATGCGATGCGATAGAGACCATAGATCTCGCTGAGCGGCTTACGCTCACTTCTGATGATGATCTTCCCGCTCTGCTGCATGCAGATGAACAGGAGCAAGAACACGTACATAGTCTGTTGCTGCAACAGGTGAAACTCTATGATAAAAATCTCTATCGACGCTATGTATCGGTGATGGAAGTTAGACATGCAGGTGTTCCTAACGAAGCATTAGCGGCTCATCTGGTGAAATTGGCGTTACCCGGCACGTTTGATTTGCCATTGTTGGCTTTCCTGGTCGCACTCGAGAAGTAATTTTCGGGTTTCTGCCGTACATCTTTTATGATCTCCAGTTTTGCAGTAGGTGAGGCGTGCGCACTTCTTCTTCCAGTAGTCATTTTGGATATCGGTCCCCAGGTGTTGACTCCTGTGCTCGCAACTATCTCATTAGTTACGTGTGGTGCGTTTACACTCGGTAACTTTACCTCACGTATTTTCTGCATATCTAGCATACTCGTCTGTTTTGTGTGCAGTATGATTGCATTCGAGCAGTATCAGGGGGAGCCGGAATTTCCTTACCCTCTGGAGACTATTGTTCAGATCCACGGGGTGCTTTGTAGTGATGAAAGTGATCGAATTGATGGGAGCACTTTTGTCACGGTTGCTCTGTCTCAAGCTGTCACATACAGAGGTGATACCGGCAGTGCTTCCGGAAGACTGCCTGTGTTAGTTGAGACCGATCATGATCTGCTATTGGCAGGACAGGAAGGTATGTTCTCTGGGCAGCTGATCAGTGGGGAGGATCAATCGCTTTTTATTGCCGATAAGATCAAGATGATTACTGACACGCGTTGGCATCATCTGCGACGGGCAGCAATTCAGTGGATTACGCAGCAGTTGCATGCCCTGAAAGAACCTGAATGTACTATTGCATGTGCACTGGTTATTGGAAGAATACCATCCTCTGCTTTACTATACGATCAGGCGATTGCCGCCGGCTGTGCCCACATATTAGCTCTTTCTGGAATGCATGTGCATATCCTGCTTGGAGTGTTTGCATTCGTGCTGTATCGGATAACCTCCCGAAGATACGCTTCAGTGCTGCTCATGCTCCTTGGTTGTGCGTATGTTGCGATTATCGGCCCGAAGCCTTCCCTCATTCGATCAGTGCTTCTTTTTGTGATTTCTCTCTGGTTCCCCTTTCTTTCTCTACGAACGAGGTTGAGTCTCTGCCTGGTCTTGCAGGTGATGTGTTTTCCTGCAACAAGTATCGCTGTTGGCGCTCAGCTTTCCTATACGGCACTCACTGCAATCATCCTCGCCAGTGGCCAGATAGCAAACCGATTAGCCGTTGTGATGCCGCAAGCTCTTGCAAAAGTTGCAGGGGTAACGATTTCAGCATCGCTTGGTACTGCCCCGCTGAGTTTTTCTCTATTTGGTGCATGGCGGATCGTAGGACTGGTCAGTGGTCCGTTGATTGCTCCCTTGGTGGCCATACATCTCCTGCTTTCCTGCGTGTATTTGGTCTTTCCCGCATCGATTTTTCAGATACTGCTGCACCAGAACGCATTACTGTTTTCCCGCATGCTCGACCGAGCTGAACAGTGGTCGTACCAGCATGAAACATTGAATGACGTCAGGGTCTTACTTCTCTGCATGGTGATACTGTTGACCTCTCTGATCATTCTCCAGTATGCTTGCCGAGTTACATACAGGAGGCATCAGAAAGCGTATGATGTGGGATTTTCCCTACGATTCCCCCCAGGCAATAACACATCTTCTTGGTGAATATGGCTATGCGCTATCGAAGAAATTCGGACAGAATTTTCTTATTTCCTCTTCAGCCCGTGAACGGATAGCTGCTCTGTTGCATTTAGAGGAGAACGAACACATTTGGGAAATCGGGCCGGGAATCGGTGCACTCACACATGCCTTGTTGCCGTATCATGTGACGATTACTGCCTTTGAGATAGATCATGGATTTTCCACCATCCTTCGAAACCGAGCCTGCGTCGACGAACCCAGATTTCATTTGGTGGAAGGCGATGTACTGAAAACATGGAAATCCCAATTTGATGAAGAGGGGACTCCGGATGCAATTTGTGGAAATCTTCCCTATAACGTTGGGTCGATCTGTATCGGTCGGTTTCTCGAATCTCAATGTCATCCCACACGTATGGTCTTCACCCTCCAAAAGGAGGTGGCAGATCGGTTGGCAGCGCAACCGGGCTCAAAGCAGTGGTCAACACTGGCAATTCTTGCACAGATTGATTATGACGTAACCACAGCGTTTCTTATTCGTCCCGGATCATTTTTCCCCCCGCCGAACGTTGATTCTGCGGTGGTGAGTATGCAGAAACTGGATAAACCGATGATCAGTGATCACTTGCGGCCGCTTTTTCTGCAGCTTACTGCTGATTTGTTTACTCAGCGTCGTAAAACCATACGAAATAATCTGCTGCGTGGTAAACTGATTCATCGGTATCCGAAGGAGATGATGCTCGAGGCTCTGTCAAAATCGGGTATCAGTGAACAGGAACGGGCAGAAAATCTCGGTATTGAACCGATCGCAGCGATTGCAGAGGCGCTGCATCATGGTATCGGTTAGTCTTTCCACGCATATGTCCACTGATTATGATGGTAACGACGATAGTTGAGCATGCCGCGAACTACAAGATCAGCTACCATACATCCCCAAGCAGCCTCAAGACCGAAGTTGAAGCCGATGATCAGAATTGATGCAGGGATCAGGCGGACTATCCACATACCGATCAAGGAGTTGATAAACGGCCATCGGGTATCTCCCGCTCCACGGAGAATTCCTCCGATGACGATACTGGTGGCGAAGAACGGTTGAGCAAATGCTTCGATACGCAAAACTCTGGATCCGAGCGCAATAACTGCAGGGTCATGCGTGAAAAAGCTCATCAACTGATGAGAGAATATGAACATCAGCACCCCGGTCGAACTCATCAGAATGATCCCCCATCGCAGACATTTTTTTGCGAAATCAAGAGCCATTTCCCGTTTTTCAGCTCCAAGAGACTGGGCTACGAGTGTGGTGGCTGCCATGGAAAATCCACTCACCGGCATGTAGGTTACCGACTCTGCGGTAATAGCAAGGTGATGGGCTGCCAGCGAGACCGTGCCGATCCGGGTAACGAGTACCGTAAGTACGATCTGTCCAACTGATAAGGTTGCCCGTTCAAGGGCCAATGGAGTGCCTAACCGAAATACCTGACGCTGTAGTTTCCAGTCGACTTTCCACGAAACGCCTCGGAACGGGGTACGTAACGGACCCTCTTTGAAAATCAAAACACCGAAAAGAATCAGTGAACTGAGCACCATCGCTCCCGCCGTGGCGATAGCCGCTCCCTGTACCCCCATGCCGGCTCCTGGAATGGTCACCGTTTTTCCGAGCAGTACCACCTGACGCGTAGGGAATATCAGGAGGAAATTCCCGATAATATTTGCCAGATTGGTGATGATATTACTGATCAGCGGACTGCGGGTGTCGCCGCTGCTTCGGATGAGGTTTGTCATGAACATAAACAGGATCATAAAGGGATAGGACGCTGCCACATATTGGATATAGATAATTGCATCGGGAGCGACTGCCGCTTCGACGCCGATCCAGAGAGGAAGCACTGGAGCTATACGCAGCATCACGGTGGTCAGCACTACTGCCAGGGCAACGACAGCCAGAAGAGCCTGTCGTACCGTGTGGTGTACTGCTTCGTGGTTTTTTGCTCCGATCTGGCGGGCAGCTAAAACGGCAAAAGCTGCACCAAATGCGTACATCATACCGTTTACAAGCCAAATAGTGGAAGAATTGGCTGCAACTGCTGCAGTAGCCACTGCGCCAAGAGAGCCGACCATGGCAGAATCAACATACTGTACCATGGTGTGAAAGCTCTGATCCAGGATAACCGGCCATGCAAGAGCCCAGATTACACGTGATGAAGAGTGGGGGGAGTCAATCAATGATGCATGCGAACGGGAATCCATATGGGTACCTTAGGCCTTTATGTACAGTTTCTCAGAGTATTGAATGTAGTGAAGTATAAAGAGGAAGGCAAGCTGCAGCACCGAGGTGCCGCAGCAGTTATGATACTATGCTCCTGCCTGAGCGAGCGTGATGGCACTGGTAACTACGATATCCTCAATACTGCATCCACGGGAGAGATCACTGACCGGTTTTGCAAATCCCTGCAGAATCGGACCAAATGCCTCGGCGCCAGCGAGTCGTTGTACCAGCTTATAGCCAATATTACCTGCTTGAAGATCGGGAAATACGAGTACGTTTGCCTTTCCCGCAATGGGTGAATTGGGAGCCTTGCTTTGACCAACTGATTCAATGATTGCTGCATCAAGCTGCAATTCTCCATCCGAGGCAATGTCGGGTCGTTTTTCCTGGAGGATTTTCAGTGCCTCTGTGACTTTATCCACCATGGGGCCCTTAGCGCTTCCTTTTGTCGAGTAGGATAACAGTGCAACGGCAGGTTCCACTTCAAGGAATGTCTTACAAGACTCGGCTGAAGCTTCTGCAATTTCTGCAAGCTGTTCAGCGGTCGGGTCAGGTATCGTTGCGCAATCACTGAAAATAAAGGATCCGTTCACACCGAGATCTGTCTTATCAGTTGCCATGACAAAGCAGGATGAAGCACTCTTGATTCCCGGCTTGGTTCTGATGATCTGAAATGAGGCTACCAGGACATTGCCAGTCGTATTTTCAGCTCCGGCAACCATGGCATCTGCATCACCCAGATTGACCATCATGGCTCCGAATTTAAGCTGTTCGCCGATCAGCTGATAAGCCTCCTCTTCGGTCATCCCCTTATGCTTTCTCAGTTCCCAGTAGTGATGGGCATAGGCTTCTCTCATTTCGCTCGTTTCAGGATCGATCACGTGTATGCCCTCAAGAGAAACTCCAGCTTCTTCTGCAGTGGAAATAACAGCGTCGGTTTTTCCCAGCAACGTAACCTGTGCCGCCAGTTTCTCATCAACAATGCGGCGTGCTGCCGCTACCGTCCGTGGTTCGGTTCCCTCCGGCAACACCAGGTTCTTCTGAAGCTGAATTGCCTTTTTCTTCATCTTTTCTGCAAATGTCATGTCTGTCTCCTGTAATACGAATTTTTCCCATTCACCAGAAGGATACCACATTGGGCGATTGAGTTGAATCCCTTTGCCGATTGTCTGTAATCGGTAAACTATGATACGATGCGCGCATGAATATTGGTGTGTATGGATTGGGAAGATTCGGTTCATTCTTTTCTGGTGAACTGGCAAAAGTACATAGGGTACTGGCATGTAACCGTTCTCAGGTATCGTCGCTGCCACCCGGGGTAAAGTTGGTGAGCAGGGATGAGTTGCTGTCGTGCGATACGATTATTCTCTGTGTAGCAATCTCTTCATTTCGGGAAGTACTTCAATCGTTTGCCGGTCAGCTTAAACCGGGTACACTCGTGATGGATACTTGTTCTGTGAAGATGTACCCAGCTCAAGTGATGCAGGAACTGCTGCCCGAATCTGTGGATATCATCGCAACGCATCCGATGTTCGGACCCGATTCAGGGAGTAACGGTATTGCAGGACTTCCCCTGGTCTTTCACCCGATCAGATGTTCAGCAGAGCGTGCTCTTCAGATGAAAGAGCTCTTCAGTGCGCTTCAACTGCGTGTGTTGGAAATGAGTTGCGAGCAGCATGATCGGGAAGCTGCCTACTCACAGGGAGTCACCCACTTTGTCGGTCGGGTTTTGGATGCATTGCACCTGACCGATACCGATATTGCCACCGTCGGGTACAAACAGCTCCTTTCCATCGTGGAGCAGACCTGTAACGATCCCGTACAATTGTTCTATGATCTGCAGCGATACAACCCCTATACGTATGAAATGCGCAGTGAACTGACCCGGGCAATTGATGATGTATTACAAGTGTTGGCAAAACAGGATGTTGAACTGAAGGAGCTTGTTCGATCATGAATGTGCTCATGTATACGTTGGGGTGTAAGTTAAATCAATGTGAGAGCGAAGCTATTGCCGATGCATTCAAGCATGAGGGATTTTCTGTTGTTACAGATTATGAACTTGCAGATCTCTGTGTGGTCAATACCTGTACCGTAACCAGTAAGGCAGAACAGAAAGCACGGAGAATGATCCGAAAATATGCATCGGGGAAAGCGCAGCCGGTAGTGCTGGTGACCGGTTGCTATGCACAGATGGAGGCACAGGCTCTTGAACAGCTTGATCCACGGGTAGTGGTCGTATCACTTGATGATAAACCCGCATTGCTGAATCTTCCAAAGTACCTTGTAGAACGTCACCTTGCAGGATTTGCGTTGCTGGATGCCGTGCGCTCCTTTGTCGATGAACCCTCACCATCGTCCAGCTCATTTTCCTATGATGCTGCCACGTTTTCCTTTCACAGCAGAGCATTTCTGAAGATTCAGGATGGGTGTGATAATGCCTGCGCCTATTGTCGTGTCACGATTGCCCGAGGTGATGCGCGCAGTCTGGATGCAGATGAAGTCATACGCCGATCGGTGGCACTTGAGGATCAGGGGTTCACAGAACTGGTGCTTACCGGGGTGAATATCAGTGCATATCAGAGTAATTCTCTGGGCCTTGGAGGTCTCTTACTGCGGCTGCTTGATGAGCTTGGGCCACATATGCGTATTCGTCTCAGTTCGCTCGAACCTGATACCATTGACGAACAACTGATACAAGCCATCAGCGATCCCCGCGTTCAACCTCACTTTCATATTCCGGTGCAATCAGCATCTGAGTTGGTGCTCAACCGGGTAAACCGTCTGTACCCGATGCAGCAAGTACGCACGGTGATTGAACGGCTTCGTCAGGTGAAATCAGATCCTTTCATAGCTGCCGATATCATTACCGGATTACCGGCAGAAACAGATGAAGCCTTCGGCGAAACGGTTCGATTTATCAAGGAGATGGATCTCAGCCAACTGCATGTTTTCCCTTTTTCTCCAAGACCGCAAACGGCACTGTATACCGCTTCGGACCGGGTTCCGGAGAGTCTTCGTGATGTACGCGCAAAGGAGCTTCGTGAACTTTCTGCGATACAGTTTCATCGATATATGTCCCGGCAGGTGGGAACTGTGGTTGAAATGATTGTAGAACAGAAATCGGATGGAACCTGCTCTGGATTGACCGGGAACTACTTGAAAATAGCAGTTTCCGACGTACCGGAGTCGGTACAACGAGGCTCGCTGATCCGGATTGCACTGAATTATGATAAGCAGTCAGGGCATCTTTCCGGAAGATATGTCAGTGTGATCCATCATTAAATTCTTGCATTTCAGCCGAAAGATGGCTATTCTTTTACTTAAGGTGAGGAATATGGAAGAAAAAACCAGTTCGGATCAACAGATGGGTGCTGAAGGGTTCATGCCGGATTCAATGAATATGGTACAGATTGAACGACGGTATGAAATGGAACAGGAATTATTGCACGCAGTCAAATGGGGAAATCCGTATAAAGTTGAGGATCTTCTGGAAATGCGTAAAAAACTGTTTCCCGATTTGGTATGCTGTGCAGATAAAAGCGCATCAGTGGCCTTGCGCTGCTGTAAAAATGAGTTAGTATCACTTAATGCATTGTGTCGATTCTCGGCCCGTCAAGGTGGGGTGCAACCATTATATCTCCATAGTCTGGCAAATAAGTATGCACTGATGATTGAAAATGCGGTTTCTCTTAACTACCTGAATGAGGTGCTGTATCCGCAGATTGCACTCGATTATGCCCATGCGGTACTTGAATTCTCAGTCAACAGTTACAGCCCGATGATTAAAAAGATTGTCACATATCTGACCGTTCATCTTACGGAGGACGTGCGCATCGAACAACTGGGCAGGATGCATAATACGCACATTTCTCACATTTCCCGAAAATTTAAAAAAGAGACAGGTATGTCCATACCTGCTTACGTGAGCAAACAACGTATCGGACTGGCAAAACTGTACTTCGAAGATGGTAAGACCTCGATCAGAGAGATTGCCGAGCTGCTGGGATTCAATGACAGCAACTACTTCAGCAAAGTATTTAAGCGATATGCCGGAGTAACTCCGTCAGAATACATCAGTTCGATTCATAACCGCTGATCTTTCCCGATTTAGTATCGCATGAGGGATCTGCCCGTTTAGGTGAGATCTCTCGCATGATGCTTGTCGGTTCTTCGTTTTGTACGAGCGTGTTCGGTGGCACATCATGTCGTATCCAACAGTTTGATCCGATGATGGCATTTTCCCCTACCGTGATATCGCCGAGAAGGGTAGCGTTTGCATATACGGTGACGCGGTCATGCAATGTGGGATGTCGTTTGCTTCCTCTAATGAGATTGCCGCAGGCATTCTTGGGAAAACTTAATGCACCTAGGGTCACTCCCTGATAAATTTTTACCTGATTGCCGATCACGGTGGTTTCTCCGATCACCACTCCCGTTCCATGATCGATAAACAGACATCGGCCGATGGTTGCTCCGGGATGGATATCGATACCGGTCTGTTTGTGCACCGTCTCGCTCAGCATACGGGGAACCAGAGGTACTTTCTCTTCATAGAGAAAATGAGCAATCCGATGGATCGTGAGGGCTCGTACACTCGGGTAGCTGATAATGGTTTCTCTGATAGAGGTTGCTGCAGGATCACCTTCGAATGCACTTTGCGCATCTTCCTTCATCATAACCCGAAGTGCCGGTAACGCTTTAAACAGTTTTATCAGGGTTCTGTGCGCAAGGTCATGGTAGCTTTGCGTTTCATTGTCAGCAAGCTGCAGCGGATTTTCGTGGTACCATGCAACATACATTTGATTTTCTAGCGTCTCTCCGATTGACTGAAGTAATTCAGTCACGATTTCCCGTATGCGTCCCGTCGATATAACCCGCTTGCCGCTTCTTCCCGGGAAAAGGAGTTCAAGAAATTCTTCTACGATATGCTCAGCTGCCGCCATGCTCGGGATAGGACGAAAACTGATAAAACTAGCCTGACCGAATCGATCGAAACTATCGAGGTACTCATCCAAGTACTGAGTATAGCCTGTGTCTGGTACTTTCATACGTCCCCCCCTGACTGATAAAACCATACACCAACGAAGACGGTTGCTCAATAAGGGGCAGGACTCTTGAAGTAAAGGTGTGAATTTCCGTATAGTAGCATCGATGCGCAACGAGCGTTGATGGAGTATGCCTATTATGATGGAACAATTGCGAAATACGTGGAAGACCATAGTGACTGATGAGTTATCTCATTATGCTGCTGAGATATTCGGGACCGATGAAGCTGTAGTAGATGCGGGACCTCTGGTGGTGCAGAAACCACCGAAAGTTGAACTGGGAGATCTTGCATTTCCCCTCTTTGTGTATGCAAAGGTATTCAGGAAAGCTCCGCAGGTACTTGCACAGGAACTCTGCAATCGCCTCAGTGCAAGAAAAGATATCCCGCGCGGTGAACTATTTGCCGCAGGACCCTATTTAAATGTTCGC
>Ga0334894_1003083_pt1 | contig 10305 bp, 6 predicted proteins | sample GraSluR3_MG_6_FD_207225 | JGI IMG/M metagenome (GOLD analysis project Ga0334894, IMG submission 207225) | Sludge microbial communities from methane-producing bioreactor in Wageningen University, Netherlands - Granular Sludge_12_05 R3 | ecosystem: Engineered > Bioreactor > Anaerobic > Unclassified... | reverse complement strand
ACCTTGAAGACTTTCCTGGACCGGTAATAGTGGTATCTCCCGACAGGTACCTGCTGGACAAGATTTCAGAAAAGGTGTTTCTTCTAAAGGATGGCGAAATCCTAGGATTTACAGGCAACTACGACTTCTTCAGGGCAAGGTGGAAGGAGGAGAAGAAGGAAAAGAAAGAAGACCAGCCAAGGAGGGACAAGCCCACCACCAGAGCAAAGGCCTTGAAGTTCTCCTTCAATGAAGCCAGGGAATGGGAAACAATTGAGGATGACCTGGAAGAGCTTCAGAACAGGCTTGAACAGATCGACGTTGAAATGCAACAGGCGGCATCCCAGTACTCCAAACTCCAGGACCTTATTGACAGAAAGGAAAAGCTTCTTGATGAACAGGAAAAAATGATGGAAAGGTGGCTCTATCTGTCTGAAAAAGCTGAGATGATAGAAAAGGAAAAGGAAAGCTAGGCAGTGTACCTAGGATGTGAAAGGAAGAGAAGATGAAGAAAGTGGTATTGGCAGAAAAACCATCTGTGGCCAGAGACATAGCAAGGGTTCTCGGGGCAAATGGAAAGAGAAATGGATACATGGAAGGAGACAAATATATCGTCACCTGGGCCTTGGGACACCTGGTGACCCTTGCAGAGCCTGAAGACTACAACAAGAGTTACAAGACCTGGAACATGGAGGATTTACCCATGCTTCCAAGCCCAATGAAGCTCCAGGTTATTAAGGGTAGCAGCAAGCAATTTCACTCAGTCAAGGAAGCTATTAACAGGAAGGATGTGGGTGAAATTGTAATTGCTACGGATGCAGGACGTGAGGGAGAGTTAGTTGCCCGGTGGATCCTGGAAAAGATAGGTGTCAGAAAGCCCATAAAAAGACTTTGGATATCGTCCGTTACAGACAAGGCAATAAAGGATGGGTTTGCAAGGCTTAAGAACGGCAAGGACTATGAAAACCTCTACGCATCAGCCCAGGCTCGGGCAGAGGCTGACTGGTATGTGGGAATCAATGCCACAAGGGCTTTGACCGTAAAATACAACACTCCCTTGTCCTGTGGGAGGGTTCAGACCCCAACCCTGCAGATGATCGCAAGTAGGGAGGAAGAAATCAGGAGCTTTGTTCCCAAGGACTATTACGGAATAAAGGTGGAAGTGGACAAGGTGACGCTTACCTGGAGAAGTCCGGAAAACAAGGACATAAAGACCTTTGATATGGCTGCAAGGGACAAGGCCATGGAATCCATGAAAAAGGGTAAAATCAAGGTCACTTCCCTTCAGAAGAAAACCAAGAAGCAGTATGCTCCAGCCCTCTATGACCTTACGGAGCTGCAAAGGGATGCAAACAGCAGGTTTGGGTTTTCAGCAAAGGAAACACTTTCAATAATGCAGGGACTATACGAAAACCATAAGGTGCTCACATATCCAAGGACAGACTCCAGGTACCTCACTGGGGATATTGTTGAGACGATTCCCGACAGAATCAAGGCCATAAGCACAGGAAGCTACAGGGACCTTGCAAGACCCCTTCTTAAGACCACCATCAAGGCTGATAAGTCATTTGTGGATGATAAGAAGGTTTCCGACCACCATGCAATCATACCTACGGAACAGCCCCTTGAGCTTTCACTTCTTAACGACAGGGAGAAGAAGATACTTGACCTGGTGGTGAAGAGATTTCTAAGCGTCCTCTACCCACCCTACCAGTACGAGGAAATAACGCTGGTTGGAGAATTGGAAGGAAATGAGCTTTATGCCAAGGGTAGAAAAGTTCTGGACTTGGGCTTCAGACAGGTTTTTGCCACAGAGGATGATGAGGAGACCCAGGACCTTCCAGACTGTAAGACAGGTGACATCTTGCCAGTGAAAAGGGTTTATGGAACGGAAGGCAAGACCGGTCCACCAGGAAGATTTACGGAAGGAACCCTGCTTTCCGCCATGGAGAACCCTGTAAAATACATGTCAACCAATAACCAGGAGCTAAAGGGGATAATAAGCGACACCGGGGGGATTGGAACAGTAGCCACAAGGGCTGATATAATCGAGAAGCTGTTCAACAGCTACCTAATTGAGCACAGGGGGAAGGAGATTCTTCTGACAGGAAAGGGTAAGCAGCTTTTGCAACTTGTACCAGATGACATGAAATCCCCGGACCTGACTGCAAGATGGGAAAGAAGGCTTTCAGAAATCGCGGAAGGCAAGCTGAAGAAGGACAAGTTCATTGGGGACATTATCCAATATGCAAAAAAAGTCACCAAGGAAATCAAGGATAGCCAGGAGACCTTTAGACACGACAACCTGACCAGGACCAAATGCCCCGAATGCGGGAAGTTTATGCTGGAGGTGAAAACCAAGAGGGGCAAGATGTACCTTTGTCAGGACAGGGAGTGTGGTCATAAAAAGACAATTTCAACCCTTACAAATGCAAGATGCCCACAATGCAAGAAAAAGCTTGAACTAAAGGGGGAGGGAGATGACAGAATATTTGCCTGCTCCTGCGGCTACAGAGAAAAGCTCTCCCAGTTTGAGGAAAGAAAGAAGAAGGAAAAGGGCAGACTTGGCAAAAGGGAAGTAGCCCAATACATGAAAAAGCAGGAAAAGAAGGATGATGACATCAACAACGGTCTTGCTGATGCCCTTTCAAAGCTAAAGCTGTAGAAAGAACACAAATAATCCGCTTGAATTACAAAATCAGGCGGATTTTCCTTGAGAAGAAATTCCTAATATGTTATAACAAGAGTGTAATGATAAATACATATAACAAAAACTAAGGGGTTAAGAGAGAATATTACGGAGGGAAGACATGTCAACTACATCAAATTACAAAGTTGAGGAAATAACAAAGGATAATCCACTTATCGATTCGCTTAGAACAACAATTGAAACCAATTTTTACGGAAACAATGTCACCAAGATAAACTCAATCAGTGAAGCCTACAAGCTTGCCAAGGAGTCTCCAGGTACCATTGTAACGGATATGTCCGTATTCAGACCAGAGGAACTGGGCCTTTCAACTGACTCAAAGGTCCTCCTCTTCAATGATGGAGCTGTAACAGGAAGATTTGCCGGCGCCAGAGTCATAATGGGAGAAGCGAATGTAAATAAAACAGAGTACACCACAATAGCTAGAGAGGCAGTTTACCAGTCCAGGTACAAGAAGCTTTACCATGCACAGGCCCTCATAGGCCTTCATCCTGATTTCATGGTAAGGGCACACCTTCTGATACCGATGAATCACGAGAACATAATGTATTCATGGCTACTGAACTTCCAGTATCTGACCCAGGAATACATGAGGATGTACAAGGAATCCAAGAAGTATCCTGAGGGTGACATATATGTATTCTCAGATCCTGACTACAGGCCACCCTCACATCCAGACGGGCTTGCCCTTTTTGACCCTGAACACAACACCGCCCTGCTCTTGGGAATGAGATACTTTGGAGAGCATAAAAAGGGTACGTTGACGCTGGCATGGGGTCTTGCCAACAGAAATGGATTTGCATCCTGCCACGGTGGAATGAAAAGATATAACTTCAAGGATGGAAACAAGTTTACAATGGGAGTATTCGGACTTTCAGGGTCAGGAAAATCAACCCTTACCCATGAGAAGCACGATGGAAAATACGATATAACAATACTACACGACGATGCATACATAATATCAACAGATGAAGGCTACTCCATAGCCCTGGAGCCATCATACTTTGACAAGACCCAGGACTACCCTCCTGCACACCCAGCCAACAAGTACCTGCTTACAGTCCAGAACTGTGGAGTTACACTGGATGAGGATGGCAACAAGGTCATTGTAACTGAGGATATAAGAAATGGTAACGGAAGGGCTGTCAAGTCAAAGCTATGGGCAGAAAACAGGGTCAACAAGATTGATGAGCCTGTTGATGCGATAGCATGGCTGATGAAGGATGCAACCCTGCCACCGGTTATAAAGATAAATAATTCCGTGTTGGCATCGGTCATGGGAGCGACCCTGGCAACAAAGAGGTCAACGGCGGAAAGACTTGCAAAGAATGTCGATATGAATGCCCTTGTAATTGAGCCTTATGCCAACCCGTTCAGAACCTACCCCTTGAATGACGACTATGAGAAGTTCAAGAAGTTGTTTGAGGAGAGGGATGTTGACTGCTATATATTCAACACAGGACATTTCCTGGACAAGAAGATTCCAAAGGAAGTCACCTTGAATCTTCTGGAAGGTATTGCAACCGGCAGTATCCAGTTCAAGCAGCTGGGAAGCTTTGAAGACCTTCAGACTGTAGATGTGGAGGGCTTTGTACCTGCCTTCGACGAGGACTACATCTCAATGTGGCAGAATTCAATAGCATACAGGAAGGAATTCATAAAACACATGACCAACTTCAAGAGTGGTAGGGACAAGCTTCCTGATGAAGCCCTTCTTGAGCTTGAGAAGCTGGAGGAACAGATAGAAAGCATGAAAACAGTGGGTTAACCCGCTGTTTTTATTTTAAAGGATATTTAATAATATTCAATCATGTGATATGATAGGGTTAATAAAGAAAAGTAGGTGTACTATGATTAAACTAGGTAAAAGACAAGATTTAAAGATTAAAAGATTTGCTTCAGTAGGTGCTTATCTTAACGATGATGAGGACAATGGAGACGATGTACTTCTTCCAAAATCACAGGTTCCAGAGGGAGCCCAGGTTGGGGATGAAGTGAATGTAATGGTTTACAGGGACAGCAAGGACAGGATAATTGCCACAGTAAACCGATCACTGGCAGAGGTTGGTGAGATCAAGAAGCTTATGGTTATCAGTTCCTCAAAGATCGGATACTTTATGGACTGGGGACTGGAAAAGGATCTTTTCCTGCCTTTCAGCGAGACCGTTGGAGCTGTTGAGAAGTTCAAAAGCTATCTTGTGGCCCTATATATAGACAAAAGTGACAGGATAGCAGCGACGATGAAAATCAAGGATTATCTTAGCACAGATTCGCCCTACAAGGAGAATGACAAGGCTGTGGGAACAATCTACAGCGTAAACAGGGACATTGGTGCATTTGTTGCAGTTGACAACAAATACGACGGCCTTATCCAGAAGAAGAACCTCTATGGAATCTACGAAATGGGGGATGAGATTGAGGTAAGGGTCAACATGGTCCATGATGACGGGAAGCTGGACCTGAGCCTGAGGGAAAGAGGACACCTTCAGATGGATGAGGATGCAGAGGTTATCTTGAAGGCCATGAAGGCCAGTGGAGGATCTCTTCCCCTTAATGACAGCAGCCCGCCACATGAAATCAAGAAGACACTTAAAATGAGCAAGTCTGGTTTCAAGAGGGCAGTAGGAAAGCTCTACAAGGAAGGCATTATTCAGATAACATCAAAGGGAATCAATCTCAAGAAATAGGAGGATGAAATGGCGAGCATAACGGTTAACTTCAATACTATTGAAATGATGATATACTTCTGGGAATCGGTTGCTGACAGGGATAAGGTAAGCGACAAGTACCTTATTGAGCTTGCAGGCCATGATGACCTGGCACCCATCTACGATGAGGAGTTTTCCAAGGATTCATTCAGAAAGGTCCTTTCGGCAATCTCAAATAGGGAGATTATGAACCACCCAACAAAGAAGGAAAGCCGATTCTGGAACCTTAACATGTGGATGCTTGAGGATATGGACAATATGAGGGAAATGGTCCAGCTTGTAAAGACCCTAAACCTTGACCATATGAAGGATAAGCTTGACAAGGACATCAAGGTCGTATTCATACCTGGAACAACCGACGTTTACAAGGTCGAAGAGGACAAACTTATAATCAACTTCTTCAAGATATCAATCAATCCGTATGCTGAGACCAGAGTCACAATAGACGGTAAGGAATTCAATAAATACATCGAGGAGAAAGTGCTGGAGGTTTAAGCAAGAATACGGTCTTCACAAAAGGGTCCCAATATGCTATCATGATAGGAATGCATATTGGGATTTTATTTTTTTTTGTGAAAGGAAAACAACATGATGAGGTTTCTCAAGGACAAGGAATTCTTAAAGGGAATGCTGGCAATAGCAGTTCCAGTATCACTGCAAAACTTAATATCTTCTTCACTAAATATGATAGATACTCTGATGATAAGCAGTCTGGGCCAATCAAGCATCGCAGCCGTGGGACTGGCAAATCAGATTTTCTTTTTGTATATACTTCTAACCTTCGGGATCAACTCAGGATCATCAATATTCATAGCCCAGTTCTGGGGAAGGGATGATGTCCTGAGCATCAAGAAGGTATTGGGTCTGGCCATAACAATAAGCACAATCGCTGGTACAATATTCACCTTCATCGCCCTGGTGCTGCCTGAATTTGTAATGGGTCTCTTTATTGAGGAACAGGAGGTAATCCAGCTTGGAGCATCATACCTTAGGATAGTCGGCCTCTCATATATAATCACAGCTATATCCTTTGCCTTTTCCATTGCCCTTAGAACGACAGGAAGACCAGGAGTTCCCTTGAAGGCATCAATCATATCATTCACCGTAAATACAGCTTTGAACTATGTTCTTATATTTGGCAAGCTTGGAATGCCGGCAATGGGAATTAGGGGTGCTGCACTGGGAACACTTATCGCTAGAATAGTTGAGATCCTTCTTATTGTATACGCAATATACGGTACAAAGAGCATTCTTGCAGCAAGCTTTTCAGAGCTTATGAGCTGGAAGAAGGATTTCGTCAAGAGATATATCGACACCATCTATCCTGTCATACTTACAGAGGGCTTCTGGGCCCTGGGACAGGTTATGTACACCGCTGCCTATGCAAGGATAGGTGAAGAGGCAACAGCTGCAGTACAGCTGACAAACACCATCCAGAACGTCTTTTTTGTAATTGTGAGAGGACTTGCAAATGCATGCGGGGTTATGGTAGGCTCCAAGGTTGGTGCCGGGGAAGAGGACAAGGCCTATGAATATGCAATTAGCTTCATAATCATAGCAACCATATCAGGACTGGTTCTTGGAATAGTAATGGCCCTTGGGCCGGACATTCCCCTATCACTGTTCAGAGGCTTGGATCCTTCATTGTATGCAGTATCAAGAAGACTTCTCGTGTTCATGGGCCTGACCTTTGTCATAAGGGTCTATAACACAATAGCCATAGTCGGAGTCCTTAGGGCTGGAGGAGAGACAAAGGTTGCAATGAAGATTGACCTTAGCACTGTCTGGCTGATTGGGGTACCCCTTGCATTCATAGGAGCATTGGTCTTAAAGCTGCCAGTTGAGTACGTCTTCCTCCTTGTGACAATGGAGGAGGTAGTAAAGGCTTTTTTAGGAATACCAATAATAAAATCTGGAAAATGGATAAAGAATCTAACCTAGGCTGCAGGCTTCCTGCAGCTTTGTCATTTTTTGTGCCAACAGAGAAAAAAACTTTGACTTTAAGACAGTGATGTGCAAAAATTAATATAAGGAATATGTTTAAAACAAGGGAGGGGTGGAGAATAATGTTTAAAGTCAAAGGCATTAATGGAATTTTAGCCATTGTCATTGCTGCTTCCATGCTGTTGGGAGGCTGTGGAGGAACGGAATCGTCTACGGGAGGGCCTGAAGTCAAGGCCAGTGAACCTACAAACTGGGAATACACAAAGGATATTCCTGACCCCCTTACAGCCACAAGTGGAGCTGAGGATGTGGTGCTCGGAGATCTGGAGGTCCATGGAGTAATGGTACATATTCCAGGTGGAACCTTTGACACTCCAACTGAGGTGTCACTGGTAAACCCTGACAGTGCTCCTGGCTATGACGAGAAGGAGATGAATGGACTTGGAGCTCCCATACAGATTACAGCTGGTGACGGCCCAGTAAGGCTGATGCAGCCGGTGACAATAACCATGAAATACAATCCTGATGAGGTCGGAGATGACTTTGAAACAGGGGCCATGTATTTCGGATATTTCAATGAATCGGAATGGGAATACATAAAGGCAGATGTGGATACCCAGGCACAGACCATGACATTTACCACAAGTCACTTTTCACTGTTTTCAAAGGCCAAGCTTACAGTGGATGAAAGGATTGACCAGTATGTTGACAATTCCGCAGTTGCAGATTGGCTGAAGGACCAGACCAGCACCATGACGGAGGATGCCTTGAACAGCGCAATTGAGCATATACTTATAGATAATCTTAAAATCAACAACAAGTCAATGATAGCCCAAATATACAACAGTGTGCTTGAGGATGACGAATGGAAAAGCATGGTGGAGAGCGTAAATGCCGGTGATCCCGCCATGTTCAACCAGAATCTCCAGGTACTGCTTGGAAAGAAGATTGTTGAGAATGTTTCTGAATCTACCCTGTCAAATGCCCTTAAATCCTTGACTGGAGATTTGGGGATTGAGACCGTGGAGAAGGCCAGTGAGGCTGCAGGATACGTAGCTGAGGGTAGATACAGGGATGCTGCAAAGATCATAGGAGAACATATCGCAGACCAGTTTATGATAACAAAGGTTGGGAAATTCGCAGTTGCAGCAATAGAAGGGCAAATCCAATCATGGAAGGACGAAGAGGTTGAAGCTGCCTATCAGGCCTTTAAAAATGGTGCAAGCAGTAATGTTCCATGGTGGGGATATCAGGTGGAAAAGGAAAACTTTGAGGACGTATGGAGTCAGATGGGGGGAGCGGCAAGACAGTTGGAGCTTGAAGCAGTAAGGGCCCAGAATGAGGCAAGGAAAGATGCTGGTATGGAGCCCCTCACAAGGGAAGAAGAGGATAAAATAAGAGCCAGCGTAAAGAAAGACCTGGAGAAAGAATTCAAGAGCAGAATCCAGAAGGAAGCTGAAATTGACAAGAAGAAAGAAGAGCTGAATATGATCCTGGAGATGTACAAGGATGCGGGCTTAATGAATAAGGGAGCCTTTAACTGGACCGAATCATACGAGCTGGAGACAAGAATGGATATTTTGATGAACTTGAAGGATAAGGTTCTAAGGGACACTGGACGGAAATTTATAAAATCCGGAGGTGTCCATAATGAAGAAGCCATAGCTGTTGAACAGCTTAGGATGATAGCATTGATTTGGTTTGGTACTGATGATGAGGAACAAAGAAGGAAAGAATATGCAGAGTACTTGTTAAATGAACTTGGTGTATCAATATATGCTGAAGCCAATGAGCTTAATGGAATTTGGTCATCAGCAGCCTTGATAATTACAGAATTCGATTTGGGACCTCCACCAGAGCCAAGCGAATCCAGCGACGAGAGTGATGTGGAAGGCTGTGATCTTATGGACATCGATGTCTACAGCATGGTAAAAGCTGCACTTGAAGAGCGGATAGGACAGCCACTGGCTGTAGGAATGAAGCTTCAGATTGATGAAAATGGAAGTGGTACCTTGTCAATAATCGGTGAGGATGGTGATAATACCGACATACCTGCCACCTACAATAATGGGATACTTTCTGCTGTGGGAAACATAGAGGGAACAGGAATAAGTATGGAGGGCTATGTGTCTGAATCAAATGGAGCCATATCACTCAGTGGATCATTTATCATAGATATGTCTGAAGATGCATGGATCAAAGGTACATGGACAGGGAATAAATAGTCAAAAGTCAGGTGGTAGCCATGAAGGAAACACTAACGCTTCAATTTTTAGGACAGGTTTACCAGCTTAAATCATATAGTCTTATGATGTGGATAGCTGCTATTGCAGTTATAATAATCACTTTGGTCAATATCAGGAGATCTGGCTTGTCCATCAGGTCCAGTCTCCTGCCCTTGGCTATTATGACCCTATCAGTGCCAATTGGAGCCAGGGTATTGAATGTGCTGATAAACCCTTCATATTACGAAAAATATCCTAAAAAGATTTTTGCCATTAACAATAGCGGGTTTTCACTTATGGGAGGCCTTCTTATGGCTGCAGCTATTGGATGGCTCATTTCAAGACTTGTGGGAATATCCCCCTGGAAGCTTGGAGACAATCTTGCACCGGGTCTAGGAGTTGGTCTGATTCTGATGCGAATGGGCTGTCTCCTCAATGGATGCTGCTTTGGCCTGCCAACAGATTTACCGTGGGCAATCAGCTATCCCTTTGGAAGTATTGCACACAAGCACTACATATCAATAGCAGACCAGGGAAGCATCTCCTTGTTCGCATTGTTTTCTTCACCAGACCTTCATCCAACCCAGGTATATGAAATGATAGGTGCCATGGTGGCAGTCTGGGCTTCTTACATGATAATTAAGAGAGATTACCCTGAAGGCTCAGCAATCCTTGCGGCTTCAGGAATATTTACACTTACGAGACTGATAAATCACTTTTTCAGGGTTCACCCTGAAAC
>Ga0334894_1003081_pt1 | contig 10309 bp, 10 predicted proteins | sample GraSluR3_MG_6_FD_207225 | JGI IMG/M metagenome (GOLD analysis project Ga0334894, IMG submission 207225) | Sludge microbial communities from methane-producing bioreactor in Wageningen University, Netherlands - Granular Sludge_12_05 R3 | ecosystem: Engineered > Bioreactor > Anaerobic >... | reverse complement strand
CCAGCGCCGCCGGCACCCCCTTGTTGGAAACATCCCCCAGAATCACCAGAAACTGCTTGTCAGACAACTTGATAACATCATAGAAGTCCCCCCCGACCTCCTTCGCCGGATAGTACGCAGCCCCAATGTCAACCCCCTCTATGCTGTCGATATTCTGCGGCAGAATCGTCGACTGAATCTGCCGCGCAATGGCCATCTCCTGGCGAACTTTCTGCTGGTTCAGCCGCGCCTTCACTAAGTTGGAATTCTCGATCGCCACCGCCACAAAATTCAGCAGCATCTCCAGCGTTTCCTTGTCCTCTTCACCGTAGGATCCGCCCCCCTCCTTGTTCACGATTACCACCACCCCCAGGCAACGCTCCTTGAACTGGATCGGCAGGCAGATAATAGAATCGATCGACAAACCCTCCGTCACAATCCCCAACTCGTTGAGAATGATCGTCTCACGGGTCTGAAAGCAGTAAGTCGGCAGGTCCATCCCGTCCTGATACATCAGCGAATGAGCCAGTTCCTCCGTGACCCCCCAAGAGATCTTGAACACCAGCTTCTCGTCCTCGACCAGGGCAATCATCCCCACCTCGCCCCGCGCCAGCCGGACCGCCATATCCATCACAACCGACAATATGGCATTGGTATCCTGAATCGATGTAATCACCGCCCCCATAGTGGCCAAATCCCGAAGCTCAGCTTTTGTCGCCTCAAGCCTGGATTCCAATTCCAGAAGACGCCGGTCCTGGTCAGTAATCGCTTCCATAGATAGCATATCGACTGATTCCAGAACCAGTTGAGCGCCCGGACCAAACCGCGCCCGATTGCGACCGCAAATGCCCGCCTCAGTTATGCTCGCAGAAAGATGGACGGAAACGAAGCCGGACAGGCCCGGCTCGCAGCAGTGCCGCCGTCGAACAACCGCGCTACTTGCGACGAAACTTCAAACGGATAGGAACCCCCTCAAAACCAAACCTGTCCCGAAGCTGATTCGACAGAAACGATATGTAGGTCTTGTCAACCAGTTCAGGACGGTTAACGAAGAACACGAACGTCGGCGGCGCAATCTCGCTCTGCGTCATGTACTTGATCTGAATGTACTTCCCCTTCTGTGCCGGTGGGTGCTTCCGCGCCAGCGTCTTCTGCAGGAAGTCATTCAACTCCGAGGTGGCGATCCGCCGACGCGACTCGTCATACACCCGATTCACGGCCTCAAGCACCTTCACCACTCGTTGCCCGGTCAGGGCCGACACATAGTGAATCGGCAACCAGGCGTACTGCCCGATCGTCTCATTGATGCTCCGCGTGAACTCCTGTGCGGTCCGCGTGTCCTTCTCGATCAAATCCCATTTGTTCACCAGCAGAACGCATGACCGGCGCTTTTCCAGCACCTGCTCAAGCACCCGCTGATCCTGCGAGGTCACTCCGTCGGTCGCGTCTGCCAACACCACTGCCACATCGCAACTGTCAATCGCCCGCGTGGTGCGCAGCGACGTATAGAACTCGATATTCTCATACACCTTGTACTTCCGACGCAACCCCGCCGTATCCACCAGCACATAACGCCGCCCCTCGAATTCAAACGGCGTATCTACCGCGTCGCGCGTGGTTCCGGCAATCGGCGACACGATCAGCCGCTCCTGCCCCAGCAACTTATTGATGAACGAAGACTTCCCCACATTCGGCCGGCCCACGAAGGCCACTCTAACAACGTCCTCCCCGGATGCCGCCTCGCCCACCTGCTGCTCCGGCAACGCCGCCACCAGCTCATCCAGCATATCACCCATCCCCCGCCCCGACGTAGCCGAAACCGCCAGAGGATCACCAATCCCCAGCTTGTGAAACTCAAACACTGACAACTCATCCTCGTCGTTGTCCGCCTTGTTGGCCAGCAACAGCGTCGGCTTGCCCTCCTTGTTGAGGATCTGTGCTATCCGACGGTCAACCGGGTCAACCCCGGTCTTCGTATCCACCACGAAAAGCACCAGGTCTGCCTCTCCTATAGCGAACTGGGCCTGGTCATAGATCAACTTGTCCAGAAGATCATCCGTCTCCGGCGCCAGCCCCCCCGTGTCCACCAGATGGAAAAATACACCGTTCCAGTCCGCCACCGCGTAGTTACGATCACGCGTCACCCCCGGCGTCTCTTCTACCACCGCCTGACGGCGTTGCAGAATGCGGTTAAACAACGACGACTTGCCGACATTGGGCCGGCCGACAATCGCTACGGTGGGCATACTCATACCGCCAGGGCCTCCCTGAGTGAATCCGCAATCTGATAACTGCCCACCACCACCGGTACACTCACCCGGGCACAGAACTCCGCCAGCGACACATCATCCAGAAACAGGTCATCCGCGTTCAGACAATTCGGCGGCAAAAGAATGCAATCACAGTGCTTCTGGACCTTCCGCGCCGCCTTGAGCAGATCACCTCCCGTCAGCAGCCCGCTCACCGTCACCGACTCCCCCCAGAACTCGTTATCCACACCCGCAACGTCAACTCGCAGACCACACGACCTTGCATACTCCCGGACCGTCTCCTTCAGCACCGACTCCGCCAGCCGACCCGTCAGCATCGCCACCCGACGCTTCGATCGCATCCCCTTCAATCTCACCCGACGACGATTGAAATCAGCTACCGCCTGACGCATCATCCCCACCCCGTTCTCAAACTGCGCCATATCCTCATACGACGACAACGATGGCACCATGCGACCCGATCCGATATAGAACTCATCCGCCGCCCAGACCAACCGCGTACCCCGTTCCTTCAGAAACACCTTCTGCCGCATTTCTACATACTCGATTGTGGCCGCCAGCTCCGCGGCCGTGTGCCGACGAAGCCGCGGCAGCTTCTCACGATACCGCGTCAGCCCCACCGGCACCACCGCGATGCTCTGCACCGCCGGGTACAAAGCCGCCAGGTCATCCACCGTCCGCTTCAGTTGGTCCCCGTCGTTCAGACCCGGACAGACGACGATCTGCGTGTGAAACCGTATCCCCCGCTGACCCAGGTACTCAAGCTGTGGCACGATCGGCTGCAGACGCTCGTTGCGGAGCATACGGCGCCGAAGCCCATCATCGGTGGCATGTACGCTGACATACATCGGGCTGAGCCGCTGCTCGACAATCCGCTCGATGTCTTCCTCTGTCACGTTCGACAGCGTAATGAAATTGCCATGCGTGAATGACAACCGATAGTCCTCATCTCGCACGTACAGAGCCCGGCGCATCCCCCTCGGCTGCTGCCGCACGAAGCAGAACACGCAGTTGCACCGGCACGTGCGGACCTTGTCCTCATCGAGCGTCAGCCCCAGCTTTGCGATCATCGGATCATCGAGGCGAAACGACAAATCCTCGCCGCTGGTCGGGTTATTGAAACAAAGATCGACCCGCTCATCAGCCAACAGATACTGATAATCCAGCCAATCCCTGACCGGCTGACCATTAATGGCCGTCAGGTGATACCCCTTGCGAACATGCCCGAACAACGGGGAATCCGGATCAACTGCGACTACTCTCATAACTACAACTGCGCTTTGGCCAATAAAAAAAAGCGGGCGATGGGAGTCGAACCCACGGCGTCAAGCTTGGGAAGCTTGCATTCTACCACTGAATTACGCCCGCTTACAGGTCTATGGTAAACCCCAAGGTAAGCCCGGCCGCAGCGGTTGTCAACAAATCTCCCACTATCAGATGCCGGCCACGCTGAGCACGCCTCAAATGCCGACACGACGCCGGATCGCCCTTCTGAACCATCCGTCCCCCGAGCAGGCCTGCCCATTCATGGACAACAGACATCATCTTTTCACTTGCATCCCGTTCGCGGCTGATGTATACTGCCAGTGACAAGCAGAGGTCCATTTCTTCAGTGATATAACAGCATCGAGTTCGCGCCATTGCGGCGGTGTGTGATGTGCCCGGAACATCCCCCACAAGCATCGCCGGATTGCTGCCGCTGACAAAAACGGCAGCCAGGAACCGAGAATCAGGCTCTCTCCCACCATCGACATAGGTAACCCGACGGGACAGGCACTGGCTGCCCCCGTGAGGGCATGATACGTCCGCGAGGCGGCACACCGCACTTGGACACCACCTCCGGACACTATCTCCGGACACTGCCGGAGGGGGGATACCACGGGGCGGGGGGAAGACAGGGGGGGCGGGTCTTTGATGATCCGCCCCTCCCAGTAATGCCTCTGACACGTTGAGAAGCCGACCCATGGTCGGCGCCCAACCCTTCAACGTCAAAGGCGGACCGGCATTCGGTCCGCCTTCTATAACACTCGGACAAATCGACGTATCAACTCACACCGTCGCCAAATCCTTGAGCAGCTTGCGGGCGATCACCAGCCGCTGAATCTCGGAGGTGCCCTCGCCTATCTCACACAGCTTCACATCGCGCCAGATCCGCTCTGCCGGATATCTCCCCGTCAGACAACCGACCGACCCGAGAATGCTCAGCGCCTTCTCAGCCACCCGGCGTCCGACCTCCGAGGCATACAGCTTGGCCATCGCCGAGTAATGCCCGAACGGCACCCCGGCATCCTTCATCTGCGAGGCCTCATAGATCAGCAGACGCGCCGCTTCCAGCTCTGTCGCCATATCCGCCAGCATGTGCTGGATGCCCTGGTTGTACGAGATCGGCTTGCCGAACTGCACCCGGTCGGCGGAGTACTTCAGGGCGCACTCGAATGCACCCTGCCCCAGACCCAGCGCCATCGCACCGATCGAGATCCGCCCGCCATCGAGCGTGATCAGCATCTGCTTGAATCCCTCGCCGATCTGGCCAAGCTGAGAGTCCAGCGGCGCCTTCAGATCATCGAAATGCAGAAACGCCGTATCCGAACCGCGCAGCCCCAGCTTGTTCTCCTTCTTGCCGACCGAATAACCATCCCAGTCCTTATCAAGAATGAAACAGGTGATCTCTCGGTCCTCGGGGCTCTCCGACGTCCGCGCCGAGGCAATCGTCGCAAACGCCCTGGTCGCCGAGGTAATCCAGCACTTGCTGCCGTTGACCAGCCAGTGGTCGCCCTGCTTGAGCGCCATCGTCCGCGTTCCGCCGGCATCGGAGCCGGCGTCAGACTCAGACAGCCCGAACGCCAACAACTCCCCCTTCGCGGCACGCGGAAGGTACTTCTCGCGCTGCTGCTCGGTGCCGAATTTCAGGATCGGGAAACACCCCAGCGAGTTGTGTGCCGCCAGCATGATGCCGGTTGACCCACACACCCGCGAGGCCTCCTCGACCACGATCGAATACGACACCGTGTCCGTCGGCCTGCCGCCATACTTCTCCGGGATGAGCATACTCAGATACCCCTGCTCGGTCAGCGGCTTCATGTGCTCACCAGGAAAACGCTGCTCGTCGTCCAGCGTCGCCGCCAGCGGCGCGATCGTGCTCTCCATGAACTCCCGGACCTCGTTGCGGAAGTCGTGATGCTTCTTCTCTATCACAATCTCACTCCCTCAGCAAATCCCGTGAGATCACCATCCGCTGGGCTTCCGAGGTCCCCTCGTACAGCATCGTAACGCGGGCATCGCGGAAATACCGCTCCACCGCATACTCCTTGATGTACCCGTAGCCGCCATGAATCTGCACGGCCTCATTGGCGACGAAATTCGCCATCTCCGAACAGAACATCTTGGCCATCGAGGCCTCCCGGTGACATGGCTCCCCGGCATCCTTGAGCATCGCGGCACGATACGCCAGCAACCGCCCGGCATCGATCTTCGTCGCCATATCGGCCAGCTTGAACTGAATCGCCTGGAACGCCGCAATCGGCTTGCCGAACTGCACCCGCTCCTTCGAATACTTGATCGCCTCGTCAAGCGCCGCCTGGGCAATACCGATCGACTGGAACGACACCCCGATACGACCGGAATTCAATATGGTAACCGCCATCTTGAAACCTCCGCCCAGCTCGCCCAGCAGGTTTTCCTTCGGAACCTTCACATCGGAGAAACTCACCTCGCGCGTGTCAGAACACTTCATGCCACACTTGCGCTCAGCCTTCCCCACCATCAGCCCGTCACTGTCGGCATCCACGATGAACGTGGACAATCCCTTGTGTCCGGCCTCAGGATCGGTCTTGGCGAAGACTATGAATACCCCCGCAAAGGCGCCGTTGGTTACATACGTCTTCGTGCCATTGAGTACCCAGTGGTCTCCCTTGTCGTCCGCATGAGTCGCGATCGAAGCAATGTCGGTCCCCGCATCGGGTTCGGTCACACAATACGCACCGATCTTCTCCCCCGCCGCCATCGCCGGCAGGTACTTCTTCTTCTGCTCGTCTGTACCGTACAGCTTGATGATCTCACAGCACAGAGAATTGTGCACACTGAACGTAATACCAAACCCGGCCGAGGCCGCGCAGATTTCCTCCAACACACCCATGAACGTGGTCGCGCTCATGCCCAGACCGCCGTATTCCTCAGGCACCGTGAAACCGAAATACCCAAGCTCGGCGCACTCCTCAATGAGCTCCCGGGGCGTCTCCCCCTTCTCGTCCATCTCCTCGGCGATCGGGTACAGCCGCTTCTCCGCCAGCTCGCGGGCCATCTGCTTAAGCTCGAGATCCTCTTCGGACAGATTAAAATCCATGATCGATCTCCTTACTTGCTGTAATCATAGAAGCCGCGACCGGTCTTCCGGCCAAGGTAGCCCGCCTGTACCATCTTGCGCAGCAGAGGACAAGGACGGTATTTCGGGTCGCCCAGACCCTCGTGCATCACCTCCAGAATGGCCAGACACACATCCAGCCCGATGAAATCGGCCAGCGTCAACGGACCCATCGGGTGCGCCATCCCCAGCTTCATAACCTCATCAATAGCTTCTACGGTGCCCACGCCCTCCATATGGGCGAAAATCGCCTCGTTGATCATCGGCAACAAAATGCGATTGGCAATAAAACCCGGATAGTCATTCACCTCGACCGGCGTCTTCCCCAGTTTCTTCGCCAGCGCCTCGACCGTCGCATACGTCTCGTTGCTGGTCGCGATCCCGCGAATCACCTCGATCAGCTTCATCATCGGAACCGGGTTCATGAAGTGCATCCCGATCACCTTGTCCGGACGCTTCGTCGCCGCCGCCAGTTGCGTGATCGGCAGCGAGGATGTATTCGATGCCAGAATCGTATCCGGAGGACAGTGCTCTTCCAGCTTACCAAAGATGTCCAGCTTGATCTGAAGGTTCTCCGTCACCGCCTCTATGACCAACTGAGAGTTCTTCGCCACCCCCAGGTCAGTCCCCGTATGCAGTTTACCCATGGCCGCGTTCTTCTGATCCTCGGTGATCTTCTCCTTCTTCAGCAGACGGTCCATGCTGTTCGAAATCACCGACACTGCCCGATCAAGAAAGTCTTGCCTGATATCGACCATATCCACATCGATACCATGCATCGCAAACACCTGCGCGATACCGTTACCCATCGTCCCGGTACCAACCACCGTTACCCGCTTTATGTCATCAGCGTTCATAACATGTTCTCCGTCAGTTTTCCCTGATTCACACCAATTCAATCGCAAGGGCGACAGCATTGCCGCCACCAAGACACAGCGTCGCCATGCCCTTCTTCAAACCGCGGTCTTTGAGCGCATGGATCAGCGTCACCAGCACGCGCGTGCCGGAAGCCCCGATCGGGTGACCAAGCGCCACCGCGCCACCATGGACATTGACCCGGTCCCAATCCCACTTCAGATGCTTGCCGTCGGCAAGAGCCTGCGCCGAGAACGCCTCATTGGCCTCGATCAAATCCCAGTGGTTGATATCAACATTCATCTTCTTCATCAGTTTCTGCACCGCGTAGATAGGCGACCAGAACAACTCCTCCGGCTTCGTACCGGCGAACGTATAATCGATGATCTTCGCCAGCGGCTTCAGACCCTTCTCCTTCATGTAGCTCTCCGACACCACCACCGTCGCCGCGGAGCCGTCATTCAGTCCGGGAGCATTACCTGCCGTCACCGTACCATCCTTCTCAAATGCCGGACGCAGCTTGGCCAGCTTCTCAACGGAGATGTCAGGACGCGGATTCTCATCCTTCTTCATCACGATCGGATCACCTTTGCGCTGCGGAATCTCGACCGGGAAAATCTCCGCATCGAACTTCCCCGTCTCCATCGCCTCGATCGCTTTGCGATGCGAGTTGTACGCAAACTCGTCCTGTTCCTCGCGCGTGATCCCCTCTTTGCGACGAGTCAACTCTGCGGCGCTGCCCATATGCCAGTTGTTGAAACTGTCCCACAGGCCGTCCATAATCATCAAATCCATCAGCTTCTGATGTCCGAACTTCACCCCCGTCTTCGCCCCGAACATCGCCAGCGGTGTCTGGGACATCGATTCCATACCGCCCGCGATGATCACATCCTGATCTCCCGCACGAATCGACTGCGCGGCCAGCATCACCGCCTTCAATCCCGATCCGCATACCTTGTTGATCGTCATCGCGCCCGCTTCCGGCGGTACCCCGCCATGAATGGCAGCCTGACGTGCCGGTGCCTGCCCGGCCCCGCCCTGAACCACCTGGCCCATGATAACTTCTTCAATATCAACAGGATCAATACCGGCCCGCTTGATCGCCTCCTTGATCGCCAAAGCGCCAAGCTGCGGAGCCGTCAGACTGCCCAAACCACCATGCAATACGCCGATAGCAGAACGGCAGGCCGAGACTATGTAGGCTTCCTTTCTCTCTGCCATGTCGACACTTCCTCCGAGATATGAAAGTTCTGTGTGAGTAAGTTCTCTGTATATACACGATTCGCCCCCGCAAATCAAGCCACCCCATACATAAAAGACTGATTGACCGATGTTTATCCCAACATAACCCTTCCCAACCAACCCGGGATTTTGGTTGCAACACCGAACTCCACACACCAAATTACCCCCATCAGACCCGGCAGGCCCTGCCCCATCGCCCGGAACGCCTGCAGGGCACATTGTTACTGACAACAAGACCACCATGGAGGAGAAACCGTGCCCAGAATCATAGTTCTCATTGTCATGCTTGTGCTTGTCGCCCCCTTGGCCATCGCGCAGGTCCCCGGCATGCCGTTCAGCATCTACGCGGGCGGAGGCCTCGACTTCCCGTCACAGCCCGACAGCTTCAAGGAAGACTTCAAAACCGGTTACCACGGTTTCGCCGCCGTAGGCTTCGACTGGTTCCTCGCCGTCCAGCTCGTCGGCAAAATCGAACTCCACAAACTCCCCGGCAAAGGCGACGCCCTCCGCTTCTCCGATCCTTTCGGCGTACCAGTCACAGTCGATGCCCCCGATCTACAGATCTGGCTGTTCGGCGGCGATTTGCGAGCCTCCATCGGCGTCCCCGGCGCCTCCACCAAGCCGTTCGCTCTGGGCGGCATCGGCGTCGCGCGGCTCGCTCACGGCGACATCAACTCCATCAATGACATCACCGTCCCCGTCCCGTGGGAAGACGAGACCAAATTCTACTGGAACATCGGCGGCGGAGTGGAATTCGGCGGCCCGGTCAAAATGTTCGCCCAGATACGATATGTCAGCATCCTGACCGGCGACGACAACACCAGCCTGATTCCGATCTCCGTCGGGCTGCGTTTCTTCTGATCTGCGGCCCCGATACAACCAGCATCAAACGCAAAAGCGGTCGACAGGCTCCCTTAGCCACCGACCGCTTCTTCCTGTCCGTGTACTGTCAGCCGATTAACCCGACTCCCCCTCCGCGGCTTCCAGCTCAAGCTCAATGATCGGCGTCTCCGTGTCCACCTGGTCACCGGCCTTGAAATTGACCGCGATCACCTTCCCCTTAGCCTTCGCATTGACCTGGTTTTCCATTTTCATCGCCTCAACAATAACCATCGGCGTCTTCTCGGCCACGTCCTGCCCCACCTCAACAAGAATCTTGACCACCTTCCCGGGCATCGGCGCATATATCTTGTCCGCCTCCCCCGCGTCTCCAACTCCACTTGATGTCATCTCTGCCGAAGGCTCCGACAACTCCACCAGCACTGAATCGATATCCACATAGTATCTGTCCTTGTGGCGCACCGCAGCAATCGACACCTTGCGACCATTCACCTGTGCCGAAAAGAGATTCTCTCCCGCCGGAAACAGCACAATCTCACGGCCACCTGTTGTCACCGCGATGGCCTGCGAACGACGTTCAACGGTGGCATCTACGACTTCCCCCTCAAACAGAAACTCCAGACTACTCATCGATCGAATCTCCTATCTGCCAGGGACCGATTGCTTCCCATGGTGAGGGCTGTCGAACCCTGCCGTCACCACCCGACGCCACCGTCTTCGGACGGCTGATCGCCGACGCCGACGCTGCCGCTACGGCCATATC
>Ga0334894_1003075_pt1 | contig 10323 bp, 9 predicted proteins | sample GraSluR3_MG_6_FD_207225 | JGI IMG/M metagenome (GOLD analysis project Ga0334894, IMG submission 207225) | Sludge microbial communities from methane-producing bioreactor in Wageningen University, Netherlands - Granular Sludge_12_05 R3 | ecosystem: Engineered > Bioreactor > Anaerobic > Unclassified... | reverse complement strand
AATATTACTATTAAAAATATCTTTGATAAGATTGAACATAATAGTTCTATGTTGATCTGTGTTGAGCATTTTTGATAAGTTTATCTATTTGTAAAATCACTCTTTTGTTGTATATTTGCGCTATTTGTTTGAGTTTTTGAATATTAATTCACTCTAAATTATCAAAATAATAATCTCAAGATATATATATTCTGTCACATATAGCTCTTTCTGTACTGGCTATTGTGTATTGTTTTTTTTGTTCCAATCATAAAGGATTTTGTAATATAGTTTTTTTGATTTTATTATATACAAAATTTAATCAAACTACTTTTTTTTCTCATGTATTATCGCTTGCCAAAAATATTGTATGAGAATAATCTTGAAATATTATTCACTTAGATTTTAATACTGTCTCAAATGAAATATATGAGTTTTTTTTTATTTTTGAGGCAAATTCATATTTGTCAAAATTGGGTAAAGCATATATGCCTTTGGATAAACGCTGCAATGTCCCAGATTTTATTTGTCTTGATAAAAAGCTTTTGATTGTCTCTCTATTTTCTATTCAAAGCAATAATCATATATCTTTGTAATTAAAGATTGTTTTTTCTGATTTTAATATTTTATTTATATATTTCATATTTCATCGTTATGGGTTTAAATACAAACCTATTGTAGTGAAATTTGGATAATATGCAAATAAATTTTAACTTTTTGCTCTATATTCACTGCTATTGTGGGTTTTGGCTCATAATCCATCTTTTATTTCTATATTGAGTTCTTTGCAAACTTGTACTTCTGGAATATTGTCTGTGAATCTATCTCATCATTTACCGAAGATAATTTTGGTTTCAGGACCGTATTTTTCTTTGATAAGATTTGCTGTGTGTTTGATACTTTGACAAACTGATCAATCTTGATCTACAGATAAAATTACTTCATTTACTGGTTTGATAGAAGAGACAACTTTTATTCTAAAATTTTCGTCTTGAAAGACTTCTTGTTTGCCTGTTTTGTCTCTGACCTGTTTGTCACTATTTACGATTACTCGTAGTTCATCTCATAGTTCTTTGCAAAGCTGGAGACATTCGATATGTCATGGATGGATTGGGTTGAAATAACCAGATGTGATGACGATTGTTTTCATAATTATATCTCTCGAGGATAAAAAATATTGTATTTTGTATTGTTAATTTTGTTTAGTGTTATTATATTACCTTTTTGATTATATTTTTCTCAAAAGTAATTTAAGGCTGTCGATGATTTTCAATTATAAGATTTTTTGATTTCGTATGGTTTTCAATCAAATATAAAGTCTATTTCTTTTTTGTCTTGAGTTCTATAAAAATTTATTTTTTGAAATTTATAGCTATTGTTTATATGGTTAAAAAATGAATTTTCCAGACTGTTTCATTCGATTTCATAGTTGTTATTAATAAAATTTCTTATGCCATTATCTATAAAAAATATTTTTGGCATTTTTGTTAGCTCTCATCTTATGTTTGTTGAAAATGGAGATATTAATTGTATTACAAAAGTATTTTCTAATAAGAACAGCCATTCATTTAATGTTTTAATTGTTGTTCATATAGTATTTGCAAATTCAGATATATTTAATAAGTTTCAGCTTTGATTTGCTAGTACTTTGATTGTTTTGTTGAATTTTTCAATTTCTTTTATTTTTCAGATATCTTTTATGTCTTTTTGTATATATGTGTCGAAAATTTGTTTTAGATATGTTTTTTTGATATCGATACTATTTTCTAAAACTATTTTTGGATATCATCAAAATTTTGTATATTCTTCAAAAAAGAATTTTATTTCATTATTTATTATTTGTAATTTTATTGGTTTTCATATGTTTTTTGATAGATTTTCTTTATTTTTGAAAATCAAAAATTCTTCAAAACTCAAAGGAAATATTTCAAATTTAATTATTCTTCAAACTAAGCTGTCTTTTAATTTTCATCTTATTTCCAATGTAGAAGATCATGATACTATTAATTTTATCTTCCCATAATTATCATGAATATACTTTAGAAAATTTGTTGGATTTTGTAAATATTGTATTTCATCTATAAATACTGTAATTTTTTTGTTTTCTTGCCAATTATAATATGATTTTAAATATTCTATAAAAATATTTGGATTTTGGTCTAATAAATTTAAATAATCGGGATTTTCTAAATCAAAAAAATATGTTTCGTGATTTATTTCGTTTTTTTGTAAAAATCTCATTATTGTTGTTTTTCCAACCTGTCTTGCACCATAAAACAATAAAATATCATCTGTTTGGAGAAATGGTTTAATTTTTTCTATAATATTTCTTTTTATCATGTTTTTGGTAGCATACCATGTAAAATATTTAATATTTTTGGTAGTGTGGTGTATAAAATATTTAATATTTTTGGTAGTATAATATTTTTTTTGTTTGAATCAAGTTGTTTTTTATTTTATTATCTCAAAGCATTCGCTATTTCTCTTCCAAAGCTTTCGGCGGATTGGGGGCCGTTGGCGGTGATGATGTTTCCATCTACGACTACGTTTTGTTTGATGAAGATTCATCCGTTGTTTTCGATGTATTGCTGCCAAGTTCATTCTTCATCATCTCGTCATGTAATTTGTTTGGACTGGAACAATCCGCTGTCGGAGATGAGTGATGGAGCGATGCATATCGCTCCAAGGAGTTTTGCTTCTTTGGCGAGGCGGAGGTATTCTGGGTGATTCTGGTATTGTTTCAATGCTCATCCGCCTCCGACAAATACGATAGCATCGTAATCATCTCCTTTTGCGTCTTTTAGCGCAATTGTAGCAGAAGTTTCGTGGTCGAAAGAGCCGGTACAAAGGCCTGTTTGCTCTGCACAAACGGTGATTTGATGTCATTCATCTTCCAAAACTTCTCTTGGAATACGGTATTCAAAATCTTGAAATTTATTGTTGGCGATAACGAAGAGGATTTTTTTCATAGTATTTTTTTGAAATAAAGAAGTGTAGTATTTGTTATTAGGTTATTTTCTATGTTACTTTTTGCTCCCAGGTCAAAAAGTAACCAACCACCGCTAAAGCGGGGTTATTTATAAAGTATTCAAAAATAAAAACCCCTCGTGAGCTGTTATATTTTCTTAACGGTAGAAAACACAAACAAATTCGACTCCATGTATTTTCTTTACCTAAAAATATAAACGCTCACCTATTTTATCTTATACAATATAACTAATTTTATCTCCAATTTCCAGCTGTGTTTTATTGTTTTCTACTCAGGTGATTTGATCGAGTGAGATGTTGTCGTAAGGGTCGATTTCTGGGCAATGGAGGAGTGTGCGAACTTCCAGGATTGTTTCGTATTCTTTAGTTTTGTCCTTTGGATTCCCGCCGCAACTGGCAAGGCGGGAATGACTGGAACGTTTTTTTTGTTTGATATTCATGATATATCCTATATCCTCAGTTCATTTTCTTTGTTTTTCTTTTTTGGTGAGGAGTTTGTCGACTATATCATCTGCTTGTATAAATCTTGTTTTGAGTGTTTTGTCGTCGACTTTACCAGGTAATTTGCTTGATGCAGCTAGTGGTTCGTCGTGATATTCAAACAATGCGATGTTGTCGAAATAATCCTTTTGTAAAAAATCCAAAAGTTGTTGATGATCAAAGTCTGTTTCTCATGGAAATCATATAATAATATTGGTTCTGACAAATCTTGTGGGAAATTCTTCTTTGATAAAATCTAGAAATTTATAGATAGCTTCTTCATTGTAAAATCTTCCCATTTTTTTGAGCAAAGGAGCGCTAATATGTTGGAGAGGAATATCAAAATATGGTATAAATTTTTTGAGTTTTGTGAGCTTTTTGAGATGTTCTAAGGTCAAAATATCTGGATATAAATATAATAATCTGAATCTAAAATTTCCTTTGAGTTTGTCTATTTCTTGTAATAGTTCAAAGAGAATTGGTTTTCTATATAGATCAGTTCCATATCTTGTAGTATCTTGTGCGATGAGAATAATTTCTTCGATACCGTTTGTTATCATATTTTTGGTTTCTTCAATGATTGTTTCGATAGGGAGAGATTTTTGCTTTCCTCTGATTTTTGGAATAATACAAAAACTACAGTTATTGTCACATCATTCTGCTATTTTGAGGTATTCGAATTTGTGTTCGATATTTGTATAGACTCTAGGACTTGATGTAAATTCAAAATCTTTGAAATCTGTACTGTTGTAGCCATTGATAAGTTGTTTGAGTGTTAAGGTGTTGAGGTCGTTTCGTGAAATTGTGAAGATATCTTGGTTAGAAGCTGATCAATCTGGATTCCCGCCCCAACTGGCAAAGCGGGAATGACTGTTAGGGTTTAAATTCTTGTAATATTGGACAGCGCAGCCTAGGAGATAAACTTTTTTGCCTTTTTGGAGGAGTTTTTCTAGGGTATGGGCTGCTTCATCTCTTGCTGAGGAAATAAATCCACAGGTATTGAGAAAAACAAAATCCACTTCTTTGGCATAGGGATCTATGTGATATTGTGGAATTATATTTGGTTCTTTTTCTGCCAATGTAAAAATTTTACCAAGAAGATGTTGGGTATCTACTAGATTTTTGGTACAACCCAAATTGATAGAGGAAAAATTGAATGCTTGCATAAACAGATGCTAGTTGAAATAAATATATCTGTTTTATACTAACGAATCCTATAGTAAAATCAAATTATTGTAATTTAGTTTTTTGTGAACTTAAAATAATTTTTATATTATTTTTTTCTTTTTATTTCTTGCGTTTGTTCTAAATGGAATATTTCTGTTAGTTCTTCTCTTTCTTTTTTGATTATTTTATAAGCTTTTACTTCTTCGATTCTTTTGAGATGTGTTGTTTTGTGATGAAGAAAAAGATCTATATTAAATTCGTTTTCTTGTAGTATAGATGCTATATGTAATCATCCTATAAAGTGAGGTAATATTACATAAGTTGCGCCAATTTCATACATTTTCATGGCATCTTCTATTGTTGTTCCTGTTGTGATTACAATACAGTCTTTGTTGAAATGTTTTGCTTTTTTGATGATGAGCATATTTGCTTCTAATTCTCTTGTAGAAGATATAACCATTTTTGTTTCTGGTTTGATTACTTCTTCCAATAATTCTATATTTCCAGCGTCTCAATACATACATTCCATATCTCTTTCTTGTAAGTATTTTATAACTTCTGGATTGTAATCTACGATAATATGTTTTTTGTCTAATTTGTCCAAAGTATTTATTGTTTCAAAACTTACTTTATCATACCCAAACAAAACTACTTCATGTCATACATATCATTTATCTTCAAATTCTTTTATTCATTTTTTTTCGAATATTGATAGATATGGTGCAAGGTATTTGTAAAGTTGATCAGAGTATAAGATGAAATATGTGGATCAAGCAATAGTAATAAGTCAGACTATACTAATTAGTGATAAAATATCTCCACTTAAATAGCCAACATTTGCTCCCAAAATAATCAGAATAAATGAAAACTCACTAATTTGAGCAACTGTTAAACCAGCTTTAAATGAATTCTTTTTGGTATAACCAAGCCTACCCATCAAAAACATAACAATGGTAGGATTTCAAATCAATATAAACAAAGACAAAACGATAATTGGTATTATATAATTTCCAACGCTGTTTAATGTCATATGTGTTCCAAACAACACGAAGAATATTACGATAAAAAAATCACGTAAAGACTTCATTTTGGAGCTAATTTCAAATCTGAATGGTGACATTGATAATGTGATTCATGCAATCAAAGCTCATATTTCTATAGAAAATCCAGCTAAATGAAACACACTAGCCAATACCAAACATCGTCCCAAAGCGAATAATTCCAAAAATTCTTGAGATTTTGCAATTTTTTTCATTATTTTGGGGAGAATATATACTCATATAAGTATTACTCATCCTACAAGTCATATTCCTTTTGTAAAAATCTGCAACAATATACTTCAAGCGCTTCATTCTGAAACAGAAAATGTAACAAACATCAAAATAGCCATAGCTATAATATCTTGTATAATCAAGAAACCAATTGCTATTTTTCCATATAGACTATCCATATCTCATTTGTCAGATACGAGTTTCATAATTACTATCGTACTACTAAATGTAATAGCAATAGCAATAAACATAGATGTTATATTATCAAATCCAAGCAACCAACAGATTCAGAATCCAATTATTGATGTAAAAACTACTTGTCATATTCCTGTTATTGTTGCAACTTTACCAACTTCTTTGATAATTTTGGGATTAAGTCATAGTCAAACCATAAACAAAAGAATAACTACTCATATTTGAGATAAAGTAGCCATTTCTGATGATGGATTTACAATTCAAGTTGCACTAACAATAAGTCATGTAAGAATATATCATATAATCAATGGTTGTTTCAAAAGGCTCATGATATAAGAAACTCCTACAGCTACAATAGTTATCAAACTAATGTCTATAAATACATTTTCTCGCATTTTTTGGTTTTGTTTATATTAAATAAAAGTGTTTTTGTAGTCCAATCAATCAGCATATTCGATTTTGCCTTTTTTGGGACTGTTTTGTTCTTTTACTTGCATTTTTTGTTGATAATCTCTGATTTTTTGTGCTTTTGTTTCTTTGTCTTCTTTGGAGATTACTCAAGGTCATCATATACATCAGCCAGGACAAGAAAGTAAATCCAAGAATTTGATATTTGTATCTGATTCCATTTTTTTGATAGCTTCGTTGATTTGTGGAATACCGTCCGTAATTATTATTTGATCGTCTGTAAGTATATCTTTGCGATTTATTGTTTGAGCAACAGCTCAATCTAGAGGATATATTTTGGTAGAGTTGTTATGGAAATTATTAAATTCTGATTCTTTTTGGGTATCTATTGTTATTCATTTTGTTTTTGCATATTCGATTAACTCTGCCAATTCTTTGAAGGTAATAGCTTCATCTACTTCTCAAGTTGTTTTTGCTTCTATTTTTTTTGCTAAACATGGTCATACAAATAGTGTTTTTGTGTTTTCTCAATATTGTTTTTTGATAAACCTACTCATAATTATCATTGGTGAAGCAATTGGTATAAGTTTATCTTTATGCTCAGGAAATTTGTTTTTGATATATTGTACTATGGTTGGACAATTGCTACAAATTCGAGCTTGTTTTGGATTGTTTTTGAAATGCTCGTGATATTGATTGTTGATAAGTTTTGCAGCGTAAGTAAGTTCTACGACTTTTTCACATCATAGTCATTTTAGAATATTTATGATATCTGGATATTCGAAGTCTACAGGAAAACTTGGCGCAAGAAGCGCGATTGCTTTGTTTTTTTGTATAAAATCCAAAAGTTTTTGCATTTTTTTTGTTTTTATTAAAAATTTTGTTGGTTTAATTATAGTAAAAAATTTTTTTTTTGCAAAATTTTTAGTTATCTCCAAAAACTTCTTCTATACCTTCTTTTAGAACATATCAATCCAAGAATTCCTCTAAGTGTGGTTTTTTTTGAATAAGCGTTTCAATGCTAGATTCTAGCATATTGTAATCACCAGATTTTGGATAAACATAGGTAATAGGATCCAAAAGTCCTGTTGGTCTGATGATTTGTTCTATTATTTGTTGGCTTGTTGTTAGTTCGTATTCTGCTGGAGTAGCAGAAAGAAAAATAGTTTTTGCGTCTTTTTTTGTTGGTAGAAAATCTTTATCATATTTTCATATATGCTTTTCTAGTCGTTTATATGTTTTGCTTTGAGTTTCTGGCATGCTATTTATATCTTTTTTGATTTTTGCTGTATAGCCTGTTCGACCTACTTTACATTCTAGTTCCGAAAAGTTTAATGGTCTGTGGTCAAGGGCAGAGGGGAGGCGGAATCCGTATTTTACTAGGTTCGTCTTTCTTGCTTTGTCCCCGGCAGGCATTGCTTGTAACTGAGGAATAGTCATATGCGATTCATCGATAATCAACAAGAAATCATCTGGAAAATAATCAAAAATCGTATTTGGAACTTCGCCTGTTTCTCTTTTGTCAAAATAAAGAGAGTAGTTTTCGATTCAATTTACAAATCAAGTTTCTCTCATCATTCTAATATCGTATTCAACCCTTTTTTTGATTCTTTCTGCTTCAATTGGCATTTTTGCATCCAAAAATTCTTTGACTCTTGTTTCTTTTTCTTGATCCATTTTTTGGATAATATTTTGTAAGTCTTCGGTATTTTGTAAAAATTGTGTTGCTGGCCAAATCCAAATAAATTCTTTTTTCCCTTTGTATTCGAACGTTGTTGCATCCCTGATTTCTATAAATTCCAATACGTCTTCGTTGAAATGGAGTCTGTATAAATCTTTTTCTGTACTAGAAAATATATCAATTCTTTCTCATTGGATTTCAAACATTCAATGTTCTATTTTGCTTTGAATAGGTTTATATTGAATCTTGAGAAGTTGTCTTTTGATGTCTTCTCTCTGATAAGTTTTTCCTGTTTGTAGATATATAGTACTTTCTTTGAAATGATCTTTTTGTCCTAACCCATAGAGTGATGAAGCTGATGCTACGATTATTACATCTTCTCTACTAAGTAATGAGGACATTGCACCAAGTCTGTACATTTCTATTTCTTGGTTGATGGTTGCTTCTTTTTCGATGTAAAGTCCTTGCGCAGGAAGATAGCTTTCTGGTTGGTAGTAGTCAAAATATGATACGAAATAATGTACAGCATTGTTTGGAAAAAAATGTTTGAATTCTGTAGCAAGTTGGGCAGCGAGTGTCTTGTTGTGAGATATTACTAAGGTTGGTTTGCCAACATGTTCGATAATATTTGCCATGGTAAATGTTTTTCCAGTTCCTGTTGCTCACAAAAGCGTTACTTTCTTTTTTCATTTGGAAAATGCTTGCTGAATTTCAGCGATTGCTTTTGGTTGGTCTCCGGCTGGATTGTATGAAGATTGAAGGTTGAACATATTTTTTTGAAATATGATATATAAATATTTTTTATTACTTTATTGAGATGTGTTTTAAATATTCTTTCTATGTTACTTTTTGCTGCCGGGTCAAAAAGTAACCAAAAACCCCTCGTGAGCTGTTGAATTTTCTTAACGGTAGAAAATACAAACAAATTCGACTCCATGTATTTTCTTTACCTAAAAATTCAAACGCTCACATTTATTATTGATACTATCGACTTATTGATTTTTTCTTTTTTTGTTTGTTATTTTTATTGCTCAGTTTATTTGGTTTAAAATAAAAAACAAATAAAATTCGTTTTAATAATGATAAGATTTTCCGCTTCTGATTGTCTCACTTCTATAAATCTGCTCAATAAGAGTTAGTTTAGCGAGTCAGTGTGGAAGTGTAATTTTTCAGAGTCATATTTTTTCATTTATTATAGAATCAAGCTGATTTTCATTTAAACCATAGGGTCATCCAATGATAAATATTACGTGATTTGGCTTGTGAATTGTTTTTTCGAGTTGTTCCGTGGTTGTGAGTTTACCATCTTTTGACATCAGAATTTTATAATGTTGTTGATATTTTTTATTTAGAATCTGAATTATATTTTCTGTATCTTTTTGTATTATTTGTTCGCGAGTTCAGTTTTTTGCTGGTTTGATGTTTTCTATAACAATCATTTTTCCAAGTCTTTTTTGGTATTCTTGTATTGCTGTATTTCGATGTTTATCGCTGTCAGAAATGGAAAGAATAGTGTACATTTTTTAATATAGCGTATAAAGTGATTTTTATTAATATGGATTGCCACGCTGTCGCTCGCAATGACTATGACTAATATAAAATGTATCTGTCGTCTTTATTTGTATAATAACTTTTGATTTTTAGTACATCACCTTTTCTAATTCCATGAGATTCAAAAATCTGAATCATTCCTTTGTGTTGAAGTAATCATCGAAATCGTTGTTCTGCTTCTTCATTTCCCCAAGGAATCATCCAAACTAGTTTACATAATTCTGCATCATAAATTTCTCGTACTTCAGTATATTTTGCTTGTGTTTCTTCGATGTATCATTCTTGTGTTAGAAATTCTTTTTCTTCCTTGGAAATGTTTTTGATATGTATTTTTTCGTCTGTTTCTTCTTGTTCAACATGTTCTGGAATATGATAAACTTCTTCATCTTTTGTATTTTTAAGCATAGGAATCATATTACGTACTCGTTCGTCTATTCCATGATGAGTTGCCGCAGAAACAAAATAAGTATATTTTTTCAACAATTTTTGTGTTATTTTTTTTGAGATTTTGTTTTTTTTGAAATATTCTATCATTTTTTTGTGAAGTAAAAACATTTCTTCGTTGATAATTTCTTCATCGTTTATTAAGTCATACTTGTTTAT
>Ga0334894_1003067_pt1 | contig 10348 bp, 10 predicted proteins | sample GraSluR3_MG_6_FD_207225 | JGI IMG/M metagenome (GOLD analysis project Ga0334894, IMG submission 207225) | Sludge microbial communities from methane-producing bioreactor in Wageningen University, Netherlands - Granular Sludge_12_05 R3 | ecosystem: Engineered > Bioreactor > Anaerobic >... | reverse complement strand
GCTGTTTCGCTCTCCTGGTCGGGCTGCGCGCCGGCCGGCTTGGCGTCGTCGACGTCGTGGTACACGAGGTCGCCGATCTCGACGACCGTGGCGGCGTCGACCGCGGCCACCACGGGGTTCGTGTCGCCGTACCTCCATCGCATCTTGTCGCTCATGGGATGGTCCTTTTCGGGGGCAAGAGGGTTCAGGGTTCAAAGTTCAGAAGTCAGGTAATCGCTTCGACGAACGTCTTGGCGTCGTTGGGAACTCTGCCGAAGGGCGGGTTCTGGTCGCGGCAGAGCGGTCGGGCCTCGTGGCCGAACGGCTCGACGCCCCGCGCGCCGCCCGCCAGTCGGGCCCGCTCCTCGATCATCTCGCGGATCGTCTCCTCGTCGGGGGCGGCCAGCAGCGACTCGACGAAGCGCCGGCTGACGACCGTCTTGGCCCAACCGTCGGCGGCGTCGGGGTCGGGCAGATGGAACCGGCCGAGCAGCCTGCGAACGACGAGCTGCTTCTCCAGAAGCGCATTGGCCGCCGTGAGCTCCTCGACTTGCGAGCGCAATGCGTCCCGTTCGGCGGCCTGCTCCCGCACGAGCGCCTCGACCAGGTCGGGGTGACGCTTCCTGAGATCCTCGACGGTCAGATCGCTCTGGTCGCGCCCTTCGCGGTGGGAGGGTTCCGCCCGGCCGGGGCGCGACTCGAACAGCCCCCGCGTCGTCGCCGGATCGGCCACCAGGTCGACGCTTTGCACCCGGGTAATCGCCTCGACGACCACTCGGTCGCCCTGCCTCGAGGTTCGGGCCTGCACGTTGTGCGAGAAGCCCACGTTTTCGGGCATGTGCTCGGCGTCCCAGATCAACTGCTCGGCCAGGGCGTGCTTGGGATTGAAGTGGAAGTCGGCGAACAGGCCGTCGCCGGACCGCAGGGTCACGTTCCGCAGCACGCCGATGCGGTCCTGATACTCCCGCGCCCCCAGCGGGTCGCCCTTGGGATGGTTCACGTTGACCTTCGTCTCCTCGTAGAGACGGGCCGCCTCGCGGAGCGCCTCGGGCAGGTACGTGCGCCCGTTGCGCGACTCGGTGCCCAGGATCTTCACGCCCCGGATCACCCCATGTTGGCGGTCGACCCGCATCGCGATCCCGCGCGAATCGACGAACTCCTGAAGTATCTCGCTCATGGCTCCCTCGTTGTCGCAACAGAACCGAAAAAAGCCCACCGAGAACCGATCGTCCTCGGTGGGCTCTTGTGGATACCTGCGCGTCGCCCGGGCTGGCTCTTCCGATACCCGTCAGTTGGTTATCGCTCGACGCGTTCGAGCTTCCGGCGAATGCTCTGGATGGTGCCGTCCTGCACGGAGAGTTCGACGGCGACCGAGCCGAAGAAGCCCCGCTTCAGCGCCTGGGTGAGCACGTCGCCCAGGGCGGCCTTGAGCTGGGCCAGCTTCTTCTCGTTCGCGGGTGTTCTGGCAAGCGTCGTCATGGCCCCCACCTTACCCGATCGCCGCGCGAATTTCAAGTCGACTTTTTGGCCACCCCGCCTTTGGGGCATGTGCCTGGCGCGGTGATTCTCGAAACGTTGATGGCCATTGGGCTTTTCGTTCCCTACAACGATCACTGAGGTTCTGCCAATCGCTTCGGAACGGGGTCGGGCCAAGCAGATTTGCCGAGGGTCGCGTGGCACTACGTTCCCGAGCCTCCCATCAACTCTCTTTCCCGATCCGGGTCGAGCCCGTGCCGCAGGGCCATGGTCTGGGCCGACATGGCTCGGTTGCGAAGCAGGATCTGGTCGGCCTGGGCTTCCTTGAGACGGTCGCGCACGGCGAGGGTCGGGGCGACGGCTTCGATGGCGACCGCGGTGCGGGCGTCGGCGGCAAGGCGGCCCGACTGGGCCGCGGCGGCGATCACCCGGCGCATGACCTCCAGGTCTTGCTCGATCATGTCGCGCTGCAGGCGCTGGAACATCTTCACGGCGGGGCCCTCGGCCACCATGGTCGAGGCATAGTTGGCGTTCGAGGCGTCGCTGGTGAGCATGAACTCGGGCATGACCAGCCGGCTGGCGATCGCGCGAAGCTCGGCTTGGAGCACGGTCACGTAGCGGCCCGCGTCGAGGCCCGCGGCGGGAAACTGGTAGTCGGTGCCCGCGAACGCGTCGACGATCGTGCCCGGCGCGTAGCGGCGGAAGTGGCTGGTCCGGCCGGTGGCGCGGTTGGTGACCGCGGCGTCGGCCTGGTTGGCCACGAACTGCTCGATCGTGCCCCGCGTGCCCGCCGCGTGCTTGCGGATGATGGCGATGGCCGACTGGATCTCGGCCACGACGCTCATGTTCCGCAGCAGCTTCTCCGCCCGGCGAAGGTTCTTGCGGACCGGATAGAACAGCGGCAGGCCGCGCTTCACGTTCGCGTCGACGTTGCCCTTACGGTGCTGGATGCTCGCCGCGTCGACCCATTGCCCGTCGACGTAATAGCCGTGCACCGTCTCGACGTCGTCGCGGTCGGTCTGGATGCCGAAGCCGGCCGCGGGATCGTCGACCCGGTCGGGCGGCGTCGACACCTGGTCGGGCTCGACGAAGCGCACCCGCACGGTTCCGTCCGGCGCGACGAAGAATCGCAAAAAGGCTTCGCCGTCGCGGTCGCGCCGGCGGACGATCTCCTGCTGCCGCCTGTGCCACTGGTTCTGTTCGAGGAACCGGTCGAGCACTTCCTGGACGTCGCGGACCAGTTCGGGCGAGGCGGCCTGCCCGGGCCTGGCCGTGGCCCGATACGAGTGCCCGCTGCCCACGATGTACGAGATGCGGTTCTCGTGCCCGTTGATGGCGAACTCGTTGCCCACGGCCAGGGCGCGGCACTGCATGCGGATTTCGTGAAGCTGCTGCTCGGTCGTGAAGGCGACTCCCGCGGCGCCGAGCGGCGCCGACGCGCCGACGGGCGACCACCGCCGGCCGTCGGCGTCGTACAGGGCGTCGGCCGGGTCGACGAAGTCGTCCCAAAGATCGTCGAACGCCTCGAGCAGGCGCCGTTCGAGCCGGCCCAGCCGGCAATCGGGCTCGGTTTCGGCGCAGGTTCGTGATTCGGGGTCCATGGAAGGGCTCCTTGTGAGGGTTCAGGGTTCATCCGACGGGCAATCGGCTGCCCAAGCCATCGTCGGCAGCCGGGTTTCGCGCCAGTTCGCCGGCCAGGCGCACGGCCATCTCGGCCGCGTCGGGACCGTCGTCGTGGTCGCCGATGGGAAATTCCTTGAGCTGGTTGACGAGCAGCCGGGTGGAGGGCGAGTCGGTCTTGAACCGGAGCCGGCGCCCGGCCAGGTAGGGACCCAGCCGGCGGATCCGCACCTGCTTGTTGACGCGGTTATCGAGCAGCCACGGCCGCGCGTCGAGCATGCCCTGGCGGCGGAACTCGGCCTCGAACTCCGCGGCGAACAGCTCCTGGAACTGGTTCGATTCGATCCCGAACGCGTCGGGCCGGAATCGGCGGCAAAGCTCCACCCCGTCGGCGACGATCTGCGGCGTGGCGCGCCGGGCCAGGTCGGCTTCGAGGTGAAAAAGCCCGCGCCGATCGACGCCCAGCATGACGAAGGCCGAGTAATCGCCCCGCCGGGCGTCGGCCCCCTTGCTCGGATCGAGGGCGAGCGTCTTGATCGCGAGGTCGCGCGGCCAGGCGTCGAACCAGATCGTCTCGTCGAAGTACGACTCGGGCCACTCGCACAATTCGGGGCTGATGGGCGAGTTCTGCTTCTCTCGGGCGAAGGCCGCCCGGCCGCTCTCGGCCCGGATGCACATCAGGGTGTAAAGGTCCTCGGCCTCGGGCCAAAGCGGAACGGCGCCGGCGTCCATCTCGGCGCGATGGGCCTCGTAGAAGCGGCGCGCCTGTTCGGCGCGCCCCCTTCGATTCGGATCGGTGTAGAGGGCCTCCCACTGCTCCCAGAGCGACATGTTGCGGGGCCAGCGCTCGATCGCGCGGAAGATCCTCGATCGCCAGCCGGGCGTCTCGTGAAGCTCCATGGCCAGGGCCTCGCGGTGCAAGGCCGTGGCCAGATGGACGACGTTCGTCTCGCGCACGCCGGCCTTCATCAGCGTGCCGTGAAACCAGCTTCGCGCGTGGTCGCGCTGCAGGGCGGAGAGCATGTGCCCGTCGTTTTGCAGGTCGTCGCAGACGATCAAGGTGGGCCGGTGGGCGCGGTGGCGGCGCCCGCGGATCCGCTGCCCCGTGCCGAACGCTTCGATAGCGACCCGATTCGCAAGCACGATCGACCCCGACCGCCAGACGGGGCCCTTGCCCACGGCGCCGGGATAGTCGGCGGCCAGGCGAGGGTTTTCGAGCAGCTCGCTCTTGACGTTTTCGAGGTGGGCGCGGGCCTGGTGCTTCGTGTCGGAGACGATCCACACGTAGGGCTCGCGGCGCTCGACGGCAACGCGCAGGACGTAGGCCAGGGTCACAAGCGTCGACTTGGCCCCGCCCCGCGGTCCGAGCACGTTGAGCCTGGTGGGGCGGGCCAGCGACATGGCGTCCAATCGCCGGGCCAGCCAGCGGTGCATCAGCGACGGGGGCTTCGTGAAGTGATCGGGCAGGTATTCGTTGCCCCACTCGAGTAGCCCCCGGCCGCCTTGCGATGCCAGCAGGCGGCGCGCCCGGCCGTGCTTGCGGGCCAGCGCGTCGCGAAACATCCGCAGCATCCGGCTCGCGCGATCGGGGGCCAGGCGGCAACCGGCGAACGGCGGCTCATGGTTCATGGCGTGCGCCCTCGTCGTGTGCCGCGTCGCGCGTCCGGCGGCAGCAGGCTTCGAGCCGCTTGAGGATGCGCTGGCGCGTCTTCGCGGAGGGGACCAACTCGACCAGCATCTCGGCCATCTCCCCGACCATCTCTTGCACCTGGGCCTCGGTCATGGCGCCCGGGCCGCGCGGGGCGTGGTCTTGGGGGTTCTTTCGCTCCAGGGCCCAGGTCGCGGCCGGCCAGAACTGCTCCTTGGCCGCGGCCGTCTTCACCTGCTGCAGATAGCTGATCTCGACCTTGTGCTCGGCGTGGCGAAGCTGCTCGGCGAAGCGGGGATCGCGCTTGGCCGTGCGCCGGATCGCCGAGACCGCGCAGCCGACGTACCCGGCCGCGATGCGGCGGCTGCATCCTACCGAAAGGATGGCGACCACGTCGCGACGCCTGCCTTCATCCAGTGCGGGGCGTTCCGCCATGGGTGCGTCCTTAGCGAGCCGGCGGCGCCGCGCCGGGCGTTTCGACTCGATCGCAATCGCCCGGCCCCACGTACTCGGCCGAGACCACCGCCCGGCCGGCCGAACTGCGGTACGCCCGATTCAGCCGGGTCGGATGGCGGCCCCCGGTCTTCTGGACGCCGATCGGCTTCCAACGCGGCGACTTGCGCCAATGGGCGATCATGGCCGGATGACTGGCCGTGCAATTCACCCGATGGCCCTCCTGCCGGTGCAGTTCGGCGACCGCGTCGAGCACGGCCGTGCCGATGCCGATGCCCTGGTAGTCGGGCAGGGTGACGATCCGGCTGATTCGGCGGCGGCCTTTGCGCCCCAGCAACGAGGCCGTGGCGCAGAAGGCGACGGGCGCCCCGTCCCACGTGGCCAGGAAGCAACGCGCCCCGCCGCTGAGCGAGCCGGTCAGATAGTGATGACGCGCAAACATCCGCCACGCACGACGCCCGCAACGAAAGATCGCAAGCTCGATCGGGGGTCGTGGAAGACACCTCCTTGTGAACTGCGACGTGGCCATGTCGATCACCCAGTCGGGCTCGAGCCACGGCGTCACGTCGTAGTGGCACGTCACCGCCACGAAGCGGCAGCGGATCGCCTCGCGGCGGATCCCCCTGCTCACGGCCGCCGAGGCGACCCTTGCCACGTTGCGGTCGACCACGCTGGTGAACTCGTCGAAGGCGACGAGGGGCAGCGACGAACGATCCGCGGCGCAGGAGGAACGGGAAGAACTCGCGGAGCCCGGAGCATCCTGCCCGCCCCGTGCCAAAGCGCGGGCCAGATCGCAGCGGAACCGCTCGCCGTTCGACAAGACGTGGTACGGCTTGATCCAGCTCGGCGGCGAGCTGAATCCGACCGCCGTGAACAGGCCCGTGATCTCCTTGATCGGCCGATCGCCCAGACCGTCGACGACCGCGCGGTCGCGGGGCCACGCGCGCCCGCGGTAAAGATGCGCGCCGAACATCCGGCGGGCGATCGTCGTCTTGCCGCTGCCCGACGGGCCCACGATCAGGCCGATGCGCCAGTCGTCGCCCAACTCGGGCAGATCGACCGCGAATCGCTCGGAGGCCCGTCGCGCCATCGGCACGTCGAACATGCCGGCGACCTGCTGCACGCGGAACGAGTCGTGAACCGGGCAGCTCACCGTGACTTCGATGCGGGGCATGGCGATGCTCCTGGATTTCGAGGCCGGGGACCAGGGAGTGCGGCCGTTTCGGCGCTTGCCCCTGCGCGCTGGTCCCCGTGCCTCACAACGTCAACAAGCGGCACTTCCATCCTTCGGCGGTAAGACGCTCATAGAGCTGCTTCTGCTGCGCTTCGCCGTCGCACTCGACGACCACCTGGAACGCCTCGGCCACGTCGACCTCGGGCGGATCGCCCGCCGCCGAGTCGCCCTCCCACGCATCGGCCGCGGGCGATTGCATCCGATCGAGAAGCTTGCGGACCGCGTCGTTCTCGGTCTCCACGTCGCCGAGCAGCCCGGCCAGCGCTTCGCGATCGGTCTCGGCCAGCGCGGCCAGCGGATCGTGCAGGGCCAGCAGCTTGGCGGCCTCGTGCTCGTCGAGGTCGAGCACGAGCACGGGAACCTCCATGTTCGGCGTGACCTCGGCGCGGAGATGGCCGTCGATCAACTCGAGCGACCCGTCGGGCAACTCGCGCGCCAGCAGGGCGTCGGCATAACCGATCTCGGCCAGAATGCCCCGCAGCGCGTCTTGCTGCGCGACGGGATGGGTGCGCCAGTTTTTCGGATGGGGTCTCAACCGGTTGGCCGGAACCCGGCGCAGCTCTCGAATTCGATCGCGCACTTGCATGGAAACCTTCGGTGCTTCTTGTCGTTCGTTTCTCTCGAAGCTCCGGATTGGGAACGCCGGCCCTCGAAGCTCTGCTTCGTTGCTACGTCACGGCGTCGCCGGCGTGCCCCGCTCGATCGACGCGATCTTCCGCGGCACGGGCATCTCGCGGATCGTTTCGCCGTCGAGCGTGGTCTTCATCTCGGTGCGGATGGCCGGCGATTGCTTGTAGAAAAACGCCACGCCGGCCGCCCGGCACATGGCGCGAACCTGCCGCGGCCAGGCGAGATCGTGCTCGCGGTACTTCGGGCCCGATTCGCCCCCGTAAATCACCCAGTCGATGCCGGTCAAGTCCAGCCGGTCCAGCGGGCCCAACGCCGGTTCGTAGCTGATGAATCGAACCACGGCGGGAACCCGCCGGAGCTGGTCGGCCCGCGCCCGGTAGTCGTTGCTCTCGATGGAGACTCCCAGCCACACGTTCGGGTAGCCGCGGCCCCAATCGTCGGGCAGGGACATGGCGATCCGTTCGGCGCGCTTGGTCAGAAGCAGCCAATCGAGGTGCGGCGTGGCGCGGATCAATTCCCACAGCCGCGGCCGGGCCGCTTCGGACGTGGGGTGGTCTTCGGCCCAGTCGCACAGGGACCCGCAAAACGCCTTGGTCCGCTTGCCCTCTTTTGCGGCCTGGGCGTTCCACTTCAGCGGCTTCTTCCAGTTCTGGTCGGACGTCACCTGACGGCCGGCTTTCGGGCCCCACAATCCGGGCCGGCCCATGCGGTCGGTGAGCATCCGCTCGGCATAGCAGTGCGCGCACCCGGGGCTGACTTTCGCGCATCCCATCCAGGGATTGAACGTCGCGTCGGTCCAACTGATCTTCGACTTGTCCGACATCGTTCGGCTCCTCCGCGGCGCGGGCCGTTGGGTCCGCATTCACCTCGGCTCCAACCTCACGCCGACGTAGCGGGCGTTGCCCGTCGAGACCGCCTCGACGGCTTCGCTCAGGGTTAGTTCATAATCTAGCCCGGATTATTCACCACGGCTCTGCTTGGCAGCGGGGGATGAGCCTGGCAGGGTGAGGTGCGTACGATTCGCGCGTGTGTCTCTGGGCGAGGGCAGAAGACCCCCTTTCCCCCAAACGATGGTCGGCTCGTGGAGGCGCGAAGGATCGGGTTGATCCAGGCGTCAACCACTATCGAAGGCAGGACGGGCTCTTGCGATGAGTTGCTCGGCGACGCGCCAGTAATGATGCAGATAAGGCCAACTGGAGGAGAGTTGCACGACGACGCGACGGGTCGATTCGCGCACCAGTGCCGCCACCTTGATCAAGCGAGTGCGCCAAGTGCATGGCTGCCCTTCGCCAAGCGGGTCGTGTTCGCGCCGACGGTTGTGCCAGGCACGACGGCGCCGGCCGGGCAACGCTTCGTTCGGTAGCGGTTCGCCGGGCAGCGGCGACGGCGGGTCGACCACCACAGCTCGCATCGCGACCAGAAGGTTGTAGGCAGCGACGTGCAGATAGAGCCGGAACAGGTTGGCGAAGTAGCGATGGTCGCTCAGGCGATCCGCATGGAGCCCGCCCTTCAATTCCTTGTTGCGGTTCTCGCTTTCCCCGCGGTCCGTATACCCGTCATAGGCGGCTTCCGGCAGAACGGGGGCTCCAGGGCGGTTGGTCACCACCGCCCGACGATTCGTCCCCTGGCCGTTGGCCTCACACTTGACGACCACCCAGCGCTGGGCGGGCCACGAGTCTGCCTGATACCAAAACGCACAGAACAAGCGTTGCGGTTCTCCGGTGGCTTCGAACTGTTCGACCGCCTGATTCAGCGTGGTTTCCGTCCAACGCTTCAGTCGGGCATTCATGGCCAGACCGATCGTGTAATGCACGTCGAGTTTCTCACAGGCGTCGTACATTCGCGGCACGCCCAAGCCGCTGTCGGCGCGGAAGTGAATCCGCACCCCCGGCCAGACCTGCCGTAGCCGGTCGACCACCCGTTTCAGGTCCTCGGGCGCCCCCAAGGCCGGATGGGCCGTGCCGTAAAGCAAGCACACGTGCAATACGCGGTCGTTCTCCGCACAGGTCATCACGCGCGGCAGATACTGGTACTGGTCGTAGTAGCCGTGAAAGAACGTCAACTGTTGCTCGCCGTGGGTAGGATCGTCGAAAGGATCCAGGTCGAGCGTCAGATGACGGGGCGGCTCCTCGAACGAAGCGATGAACTGATCGAGGAGCCAATCGTCCAGCCGGAAGAACGCGGAGACGTCGATGGCATTTTCGAACCGCGACAGCGTCGGTTGGCTGGCCAGATCGCTCTCGTCGATCGAGCGTTCGCAGATCACTTTGAAAACCGGATCGCTTCGCAAGACGTCGTGGTCATTCTGGTCCGGATAGTCGGCCAGGATGCCATAGACCCGCATCCGGACCATTTCCTCATAGGTGTGCGTCGTCCGTTCGGGGTCTCGAGGGTCCGTCAGGACCGCGGCAAGCTGCTCCGTCACGCCCAATTGCTCATCGAGTTGCCGAAACAACAGCAGTCCCGCATCGCAGGAAACTTGAGCCGTGCAGGGCTCTACCACAACCGGCTTCGATGTGCCAAAATCGAGCGACAACTCAAACGCAGTCTGCGAATCCATTTTGGACCTCCGTGCGGGTATCTAAGCGTAAGCCGTCCAACTGTTTAGATACCCTCGGAGGCCAAAATATTCCCGCGATTACGAATAATCCGGGATAGAGCTGTTCGACCCGCGCAAGGCGAAGCCCGGTCTCTTCCTCGAGCTCGCGCCGGGCAGCGGCCTCGGGCGACTCGCCCACCTCGACGAATCCGCCGGGAAAGGCCCAACAGCCGGCAAACGGGTCGCGCGCCCGGCGGATCAGCACGATCTTCAATTCCCCGTCGTCCAATCCGAAGACCACGCAGTCGACGGTCAGGGCCGGGCGGGGGTATCGGTAGGTGTAGGGCATCGCTTCCTCCTGCCGTGCCTCCGCCGACGTGCTCGTGGCGGCCCGTCCGGCCAGCTTGCTTGCGGAGCAAGTCCCTCCGCGAGAAACACGAGCACTTCCGCTCAAGGCACCGGAAATACTCTACCCCATTGCCACACTTCCTGCTCGGTGTGGGCTCGAAGACGGTGACGCCGGTCGGAATCGTAGACGTACCGGTCGCGCGGGTCCTTCCGGCGACGGTCGACCACGACGGCGGGCCCCACGCTCCAGACGAACGGGCGACCGGCTTCCACGACGATCTCGGTCTCTCTCCGGTCGGGCGTGCCCGTGTCGCGCGTGATCGGCGCGGGCAATCCCTTCGGGAAATAGCGAAACGGCTCGCCCGCGTAGGGGTCGATGGGTAGCGCGTCGAGATACGGCCCCACCAGCGCGTCGAGGCTC
>Ga0334894_1003055_pt1 | contig 10379 bp, 7 predicted proteins | sample GraSluR3_MG_6_FD_207225 | JGI IMG/M metagenome (GOLD analysis project Ga0334894, IMG submission 207225) | Sludge microbial communities from methane-producing bioreactor in Wageningen University, Netherlands - Granular Sludge_12_05 R3 | ecosystem: Engineered > Bioreactor > Anaerobic > Unclassified... | reverse complement strand
AGAACATGAATCATATTTCCTGGAATGTAACCAAGAGATGCAATCTCTTCTGCAAACACTGCTACCGGGAATCCAGCCCTGATGAGCTCATACAGGATGAACTCACCACAGAGGAAGGCAAGATTCTGCTGGACCAGATCAAGAAGGCTGGTTTGGATATAGTAGTCTTTAGCGGGGGAGAACCCTTGATGAGGCCAGACATAATCGATCTGGTAAGCTATGCCAAGTCAATTGGCATAAATCCACTGATGGGGAGTAACGGTACACTTATCACAGATAGCATTGCCAAGAAACTTAAGGCAGCAGGTCTGGACGCAATAGCCATCAGCATCGACAGTCTGGACCCGGAGATACATAACGATTTCAGAGGTGCCGAGAATGCACTTTCAAGAGCAATGGCCGGAATAAACCATTGCATCGATAACGGCATAAAGGTGCAGGTAAACTGTACAATCAGCAAGTACAATCTGGACCATATCGACTCGGTGATGGACTATGCAAACGCATCTGGTGCATCAACATGTCATATGCTCTTTCTGGTTGATGTGGGAAGAGGAAAAAACATTGAAGCCACACAATTAAACAGGAGGGAATACAAGGATACCATCAACAGGATTCTGGACAAGAAGATTGATGTAAGGGTGAAGCCCACCTGTGCACCACAATACAAGGTTGAGGCCATGTTCAGGGATATCCCAACCATAGGTGGAAGGGGGTGCATTGCGGGTATTAGTTACTGCTCAATCCTACCAAACGGAGATGTGCATATCTGTCCCTATACTCCCGTCAAGGTTGATAGCATCAGGGAGAGACCCTTCGACGAAATCTGGCACCACAATGAGGTTTTCAACAAGCTGAGGGATTTCACCCAATACAAGGGCAAGTGCGGTAGCTGCAAGTATATATCAATTTGTGGAGGATGCAGGGCAAGGGCCTACTCTGCAACTGGGGATTGGCTCGAGGCTGATCCATACTGTCTGTTGGATCTTGAGGAAGGAGTTGATCATCAATGAAATGGAACATGAGTGTAAAGGACATAACATCCATAGCAATCTGTATAGCCATTGCAGTGGTTCTTGGCAAGGTATTGGGGGTTCTCCATGGAGTCCTTCCATTCTCAAGAGGTATTGTCAATGCACCCTTCTATAGCTTTCTAATGGCTGTTATGCTGTACAGAACCAAGAAGCCTGGGACAATGACCCTCTTCGCATTGGGTTATGGAGCCATAATGATGGGAGTTACAACAGTTTTCATGAGTATTGCAGTAATAATTGGAGGTGTTCTTGCGGATCTGGCATTGCTCCTATTCGTCAAAAAATATGATTCCAATCTCAAGATAGCACTTTGCGCTCCAGTATACTCAGCTGGAGGAATAATCGGAACATTTTTTGTTGTAACCTATATGACAGAAAGTGCACGCTACATATTCACTGGCCCATGGGCTCTAATCATAAGCGCTGTTTCTGTATATCTGATAGGGCTTGCAGGATCTCTGCTTGCCATGAAGGTCATGCCTAGAAAGCTTGAGGCCATGTGCTGTAATCCAGGTCGTCAAATCAGGGAGGCAAAGAATGCATAAGCTCCAGGTGAGTATCAGAAATGATGTGGAAAATCCATTTGACAGGAAGTATACTCTGACCCATTCCGATGAGACAGGCATGAGATTTCTTTTTATTGATAAGAAATATGCCGAGGACCAGTATTGCTGCCACAGGGATGAGGTTGTTGCAGATTGGAATCTTGTTAATGACAGGTATGTATTCAAGGTCTCATGTCCACTGGAATGTGAAGTGAGCAAATACAGTGCTGATGAAAGGCTTCAGATATTCAGGAGGCATATGGAACGAGTTCTTCTTGCAGTGCTGGGTGGAGACAAGGAATTCATTCTTAAAAATTCCAAGCTCCTGGATGCTAAAAATCATATATACTATTATTACCGAAACGAGAGGTACATTTTCGAAGAAATGGGAAGAGTTAGGGACTATATAAAAGAATCTGCCGAATAGACGGCAGATTCTTTTCTGGTCGGAGTGAGAGGATTTGAACCTCCGGCCCCATGCTCCCGAAGCATGTGCGCTACCAAACTGCGCTACACCCCGAATAATATGATTATAATACTGATTGTGAATATTATCAACATCAAGTATGCATTGATTTAGTTGCTCAGTCTCTCAGCATTAAGATACATGGTCTCAACTTCCTCCCTTGAGACAAGTGAATTGAGAAGATAGGCGATGATTATTATCCCTGGTATGTTTACGAGGAGCCTTGTAATTGCAAAGGCTGCCCCCAAGGCCGACAGCTCGAAAAGGAACATTGGAATTTTTGTTGTGGACCATGCTCCTATGAAAATAAGTATATTGCTGAATTTCACACCTTTTCTCATGAAAACTGCAGCAACTGGGAATGCTCCATACAAGGGCCCTGCGGCGGCAGAACCGATGAAGAAGGCCAATATGACTCCCTTAAGACCTGAATCCTCTCCCATGTACCTGACCATTGTATCCTTTGGAACCCAGGTATCCAGAAGTCCCAGAAGAACAAATATGGGAGGGATTATAAACAGCATTTCCTTTAGGGTCATCATAGTCGTACCAACAGCCCTTGAACCAAGACCCCTGTCAGCTATATTTACTATTCCCATAACTATCATGGATATGATAACCCATCTGTATCTCATTATTGTCTTAATCATACCAGGTTCACCACCAGACTGATGGCATAGGCCACAAAAAATGAGAATACAAAGGCCAGGGCGTTTCTATAAGCTGTTATCTTTCCACCAAAGTATTTGACTTCAACTGGAATGGTCACTATCCCAACCATCATAAGGGTGGAAACGAATGCCCCTATCTGCATGTAGCCTGCACCTCCCTGAAGCAGGATGTCTGCAGTGGGGAATGCAACAAAACCCGGGATAAGTGTAACCGACCCTACAATGGATGCAAGAACTACTCCAAGCCATCCTGAATCCTCACCAATGACCTTGACTATCAGTTCAGGATCAAGTACTGCCATCATAAGGCCTACCATTATTATTACCACCAGAAATTCCGGGAGGATGTTTTCAAATGCCTTCCAGGCCTTGGACAAGGATTTTTTTGTCTTTCCTTTATCTTTAACATATGAGTATGCCAAAAATAATATTGTAATCAAATAAAGTAACCAATTCATTTTACACCTCTTGAAATTTTTTAGTCACGCCTTATGATTATACCGTGTACGGGTATATTTGTTGAGAAAAAATCAGCAGACAATTTGCCTGCTGAAAAGTCTATACGTAGAACAGGTTGTCGCTTGGATATACTGGATCGCAGGTTACATCCACACCCAGTCTTCTTAGTATCTGTTCATCATTATCATTTAGCATCACTGTTGAGTGTGCCTGTGCTCCTTTTAGGTCCTGCAGCTTTTCCATTGCCAATTGTGCTGTTGGATTTGTTACCGCTCCGATGCTTAGGGCTATCAGGGCTTCATTGGCATCAAGTGTTCCTACTTTGCCCATAAGACTCTCCATCTTGAGCTTCTGTATTGTATCTATTATCAAGGGAGAAAGAAGTAGAATTTCATCCCCAATATTCGCCAGTGTTTTGATTGAATTTAAGATTGCAGCTGATGTAGCATCCAGAAGCTGTGATCCCCTACCAGTGATTATTCTTCCATCATTTAGCTCTATTGCTATTACAGGAGGCGTATCATTCTTGCCTTCCTTTTCCTTCAAGCTCTGGGAGTATTCCCTTGCAGGTCCAACTGCAGCCCTGTCCTCCCGCTTAAGCTCAAGCTCCTCCATTATTATTCTCATCCTATTAAGGGTTTCCTCATCTGCCTGGCCCTTTTTGTAGTCACATTCTGTGGCAAAGCTTCTCCTGATTATTTCCTGCTTGGATGCATCCCTTACAACCTGGTCATCCACTATCCCAAAACCTATCCTATTTACTCCCATGTCAGTGGGTGAGTGGTAAATTGATTCCTTGCCGGTTATTCTCTCTATGATTCTCTTGATAACCGGGAACATTTCAAGGTCCCTGTTGTAGTTGACTGCAACCTCATTGTATCTTTCAAAATGAAAATAGTCCATCATGTTTACATCCTTGAGGTCCACTGTTGCAGCTTCATATGCTATGTTTAGGGGGTGCTTCAGTGGAACATTCCAAACGGGGAATGTCTCAAACTTTGAATAGCCCGCAACCTTGTCCATTTTATGCTCGTGATAGAGCTGATTCAGGCATGTTGCCAGCTTTCCGCTTCCCGGTCCCGGGGCGGTGACAACCACGATGGGCATGGTCGTCTCAATGTAGGGATTTCTCCCATAGCCTTCTTCACTTACAATCATATCCACATCCGAAGGATATCCAGGTATGGCTGTATGGGTATAAACCTTTATGTCTCTTCTCTCCAGCTTTGTAATAAACTGTGTTGCCGTGGGCTGTCCATTGTATCTGGTAATAACTACGCTGTTTACCTTGAGCTGGTATTCCCTTAACTCGTCTATCTGCTTTAGGACATCCATGTCATAGGAAATCCCATAGTCTCCCCTTATCTTGTTTCTTTCAATGTCTCCTGCATAGACGCATATTATAATCTCTGCCTTATCCTTCAGCTTGTGAAGGAGCTTTATCTTGGAATCGGCATCAAAGCCTGGAAGGACCCTTTGAGCGTGATGATCCCCGATAAGCTTTCCACCAAACTCCAAATATAGCTTGTCAAAGTTGTTCACTCTCTCAAGTATATACTTCGACTGCTCTTCTATGTACTTCTGAGGGTCAAATCCAATTTTTCTCATATACCTGCTCCTTTTTAATTGGTTTTCCATTAAACATACATCAGTAATTATAACACAATAAAGGGAGAATTTACAGGTCCCAAAAACGGTTCCAAAAATCTCCCTCTTTCCCTTGAATGTCTTTTTTCTATGCTTTCCTAGGTCTTTTCCATGTATTGCCGGCCATTGTCCCTAAAGTTTTTTGATATCCTGGACTAGCTTTATTACATTGGCCTCATCTGTTGTCCAGCTTGTACAAAACCTTACTGCATCCCTTTCATGGTCAACCCTGGCCCAATGCTGGAAGGAATAGTCCTGCGACAGCTTTTCAATCTGCTGGTGGGTCAGGATTGGAAACTGCTGGTTTGTTGGAGAATCGTACAAAAACTCTATTCCCTTGTCCCTGAATGCATCCCGGATCATCATTGCAGTCTTTATTGCATTTTTTGATATCTCAAAATACAGTCCATCCTCAAAAAGGGCTTCAAATTGAATTCCCAAAAGCCTGCCCTTAGCAAGCATACCGCCACGCTGCTTTATATTGTACCTGAAGTCCTTCTTCAACTTATCGCTTCTGATTACAACAGCCTCTCCGAAAAGGGCACCTACCTTTGTGCCTCCAATGTAAAATACATCACATAGCCTCGCAATATCAGACAAGCTAAGGTCATTGCCCTCTGCCATTAGTCCATAGCCCATTCTGGCCCCATCCATAAAGAGGGGCAGGTTAAGCTCCTGGCATACCCTGCTTATTTCTTCAAGTTCATTCTTGGAATAAATGGTCCCGTTCTCCGTTGGATGTGAAATATAGACCATTCCAGGCTGAACCATGTGTTCGTGTGTGGCATCGTTCCAGTGGCTGTCATAGACCTCCCTAACATGGTTGGAAGTTAGCTTTCCATCCTCGCTATTCATGGAAATAACCCTGTGACCAGTGGCTTCAATTGCACCTGTTTCGTGAACGTTAATATGTCCTGTATTGGCTGAAACAACTCCCTGGTATGGCTTTAGTATGGATGCAATAACGGTCGTATTTGCCTGAGTCCCACCCACTAGAAAATGTACATCCAAACTGTCGTCCCGGCAGCAAGCTCTTATGTATTTTCTGGCATTTTCACAATGGTGGTCCACCCCATAGCCTGGAGTCTGCTCCATGTTTGTCTCAAGTAGCATGTCCAGTATTTTCTTGTGGGCTCCCTCTGAATAGTCGCTTTCAAATCTTATCATGATTATTCCCCCAATCTTTTTCTCTAATATATATACTATAGCATATTGATCTCTTCCAGATACCCAAATTTAAAAATCCCGGGCAATTTTTGCCCGGGATTTCAATTTAATCTGTAATTACTGGAGTCCAATAGCTATTTCCATATATATCTGTGATCTTATAGGTCATCATGTAATCCAGGTTTGTAATGGCAAGATTCTCTATATACCAGTCTCCTGTTGCCCTATATGGGCCCCCAAGATAGTAGGTATCATCAAAATCTCCACCATAGGTGTAGTAGTCAGTGAGATAGTCAATACTGTCCCCGGGTTCAATATCAATCAGACCCTTTGGAAGATTGGGCGTTTCTTCTTCCCTGTCATAGACAATCCTTGCACCAAGTATCTCCCCATATGGGTTGTCCTGGTCAAAGGATATGATTATATCCACAAGCTGATTGTTAAGCATGGCAGGAACCCTTCCCAAAATCTTGTAATCATCTCCCCTGTAATCATAGCTGGTCATAAAGTAGCTAACAATCCTGTCGTTTATGGCCATCCAGGTTCCGTCAAACTCAAGTATCAGGTCTCCGTCTTCATTGTACTCGAATACATTGTCCCTGCCCAGGTCTATGAAGCCCTCTCCATCATCGATAAATACACTAAGTTCCATATTGTGTACCAGGTCCCATTCCTCTTCAGTAAGGTCAAGAACCCTCTGTCCACCCTTGACCGTAATCTTGATTGAAGCAGGGTCCAGCATGTTTTCACTGTAGTATTCCGCAGACTGGCTTATCTGGTCTTCGTCAATCCAGTCAGGCGCCTGCTGGGTCCCTCCGGTTATTGATGAAAAGTTACCTTGTGATATGAAGTTTCCAATGAGGGAGCCTATCAAATCAGTCCCTATTCCCTGACTTCCACCTGATTGTCCTCCCCCGAGAAGTGTCTCCAGAAGTCCTCCTCCCGGAGATGCCATCTGTCCACCTGCATTTACATTTGCAAAGCTCTTTATGGCCCTTGAATAGTTTTCATCCATTCCTATTTCTTCGTAGGTCTGAAGCATTGAAGAAACATCGCTCAGCTTGCCATAAGGGAAGAATATGGATACTCCGTTGGCATTTGTGATGTTGTCACTCATTCTGTTGTATTTTACCGCTCCTTCCAGTGCCTTAGCAAAGCCTACAGCTTCATCTGTTCCCAGCCTGTTGGCGAAATGTATTAGGTCAATCTGATTGATCTTCGATGATGATGCAAACTCCTTTGTACCTGCCCTTGAATCTGATACCCTCTTGTAGTCTTCAGTGTCTATGAGCTCAGCAGTTGACTGGGAAAACGCACTGAAGGCTGGAGGTACAGTTGCACTAAGCTCCGCCAGGTCAACCAGGGAAAGGGTCGCCTGTGACTTTGGAACCCTTCTTTTGACCTCACTTACATAATCATCTATAAGCTTCTTTCCTAGATCAATTGTCTCAATGGATGGATTTCTTGAAAGCTCGTTTAGCCATCCTGTGTAGTACCAACCTATACCAGGCTCAAGCTCCTCTGATGCTATGAGATAATCCGAATAAGGCTCAACTACAAATGCTGTTTCCAGGGTTGCCATAAGGCATGCATCAAAGCCCACCATGTCAAATTCAACACCGGAGTTGAAAAGGGCCCTCTCAATCTCATCCAGGGTCATTGTTTCTCCCTTTACGAACTCGTCATAGCCATATCCGGTTACGGATCCTCCACCATGGTCCCAGAATATGAGGAAGTACCTTTCAGCAGGGAAATTCTGCTGGGAGTATCTTATGAAGTCAGTTAGGGTGTCAGGATCAACCATTGATTTTCTTCCAAGGTTATCCTCCAACCTGCTTAAGCCCTGTGAACTAATCAGATACCTCTGGTTTGTCCTGTTTGACATTACATCGTTCTTCCATTGGGCCGTTCCGCCTGTTTCTATTACAATGTTAACATTTTCCGATAAGTCCGCCTCCAGCATTTCCTGAAGGTCCATTGTGGCCATTCCGCTTCTGGACTCAAGATCCGTACCTAGAAGATACACCATAATTGTTGCCCTGTCCCTGCCTCCTCCAATAAGGGTGGTCCTTTTAGGCCTTGCCAGGTCTGAAACAGTCCTGTCCACTGAATAGGCTCCACTGTCATAGCTTGGTCCCTCAGTCTCCTGAACATAGCCTCCATTTGAAACTCCCGGTCCAGGAGTTGATATTGGAGCATCCGACCCTCCACCCAGGAATCTTGATATAAGGGAGGAAAGGACCATAAGTACAACAAAAATGATAATGTATTTGATAATTCCTCCAGATGGTCTTCTTCCACCTGTGGAGGCGTAGTTCTGTCCCGATTGCTGAGAGTTTGATGATGGAAAGAAGCTTTGGCCTGATGATTGACCGCTTGAGGATGAGCCTGAAGATGACTGTCTCCCAAAGAAACCACCAAGCCCACCTGTAGGTCCCGATGTCTTCCTTCCAATTCCGCTTCCCCTTTTCTCCACTCTGGAGCTTCCTGTACCGACTCTCTTTTTTCTACCTGAAGGCCTGTTTTTTCTATCCATATTTTTCATCTCCTAGGTTTTTATTACAAGACTTTATACTCATATATACCCCTATGGAATGATTTTTGGACACAAAAAAGCAGCCACTACCATTTTATTGGCAGAAGCTGCATATTTTCCTAGTCAAGCTCAAATGCACCTGTATAGAGCTGATAGTATTTACCCTTTTCCTGAACCAGTTCATCGTGGCTACCCCGCTCAATGATCCTTCCCTTTTCAAGGACCATTATGACATTTGAGTTCTGTACGGTTGAAAGCCTGTGGGCAATTACAAACACTGTCCTGCCCTTCATCAGGGCATCCATACCCCTCTGAACGATAGATTCAGTTCTGGTGTCTATTGAGGATGTCGCCTCATCAAGAATCATGACAGGTGGGTCTGCAACCGCAGCCCTTGCTATGGAAAGAAGCTGTCTCTGTCCCTGGGAAAGTCCTCCGCCATCCCCGGTCAAGACTGTCTGGTAGCCGTCAGGCAGCATCCTTATAAATCCATCGGCATTGGCAAGCTTTGCAGCCTCAATGCACTCCTCATCCGTTGCATCCAGCCGACCGTAACGGATGTTGTCCATTACCGTACCTGTAAAGAGGTTGACATCCTGAAGTACAATTCCAAGGGACCTTCTAAGGTCAGCCTTCCTGATCTTCTTGATGTTAATTCCATCATACCTGATCTTTCCGTCAGCAATATCATAGAATCTGTTGATGAGATTAGTTATTGTGGTCTTGCCGGCACCCGTAGCTCCAACAAATGCCACTTTCTGTCCGGGCTCAGCATACAGGGTAATGTCGTGGAGGACCAACTCATCCTCATTGTATCCGAAATCCACATCATAGAACCTCACCTCACCCTTAAGGGGTGTATAGGTTACAGTGCCATCACCGTGGGGATGCTTCCATGCCCACAAATGGGTCCTTTCATTTGCCTCGACAATCTTACCGTTTTCATAGCTGGTATTTACAAGGGTCACATACCCCTCATCCTCTTCAGGCTCCTGGTCCATTAGGTCAAATATCCTTTCAGCACCTGCGATTGCCATTACTACAGCATTAAGCTGCTGGGAAACCTGGGCGATGGGCTGTATGAAGTTTCTTGACAGCTGCAAAAATGATGCAATCATACCAAGTGTTATTATGTCCACACCTGTTATGCTGTAGTTCTGAACTCCCCCAACGGCCAGAACCCCTCCAACTATGGCAAGCAGTACATATAGCACATAGCCCAAGTTCATCATTATTGGCATAAGAATGTTTGCATACTGGTTTGCCTTTGTGGAATTCTCCCTTAGGAGCTCATTCTTTTTATCAAAATCACTTTTCACAACCTCTTCATGATTAAACACCTTTATAACCTTAAGGCCGTTTATCATCTCCTCGATGTATCCGTTAAGGTCTCCCAATGATTTCTGCTGCTCCACAAAGTATTTGCCACTTTTACCTGCAATGGTCTTTACAACCTTAAGGACAATGAAGACAAACAGAATCACAAATCCTGTCATCCAAAGACTCAGGTATAGCATGGCAGTCATTACGGCCGCAATTGTAACCACTGATGAAAACATCTGGGGAAGACTCTGTGACAGCATCTGCCTCAATGTATCAATGTCATTTGTGTAGTGGCTCATCAGGTCTCCATGGCTCCGTGAGTCGAAATACCTTATGGGTAGACTCTGCATTTTTGAAAACAGCTCATCCCTTATCCTCTTCAGCACCCCCTGGGATATTGTAACCATTGACCTGGTGTAGAACAGGGATGCCAACACACCCAGGATATAGATTCCTCCCATCATGAGGATTACCCTGAACAGGCCTGAAAAGTCAGGATTAGCCTGTATCAGCATTGGTGTAATGTAGTCG
>Ga0334894_1003049_pt1 | contig 10390 bp, 9 predicted proteins | sample GraSluR3_MG_6_FD_207225 | JGI IMG/M metagenome (GOLD analysis project Ga0334894, IMG submission 207225) | Sludge microbial communities from methane-producing bioreactor in Wageningen University, Netherlands - Granular Sludge_12_05 R3 | ecosystem: Engineered > Bioreactor > Anaerobic > Unclassified... | reverse complement strand
AGGGAAATACCACTTGGAGCATGCCTAAGAGTTGCCCTTCTTGTCAGCAGCCTCTGCACAGACAGGGAGCCCACCTGTTCTGTACGAATACCGGATGTCCAGATCAGGTTCTTGGGCGAATCAGTTTCTTTGTCGGTCGAAATCAGATGGATATCGACGGATTCGGACCTGAGACGGTGGCGTTTCTCGTACAGAAGAACCTGGTGCAAGATGTTCCGGATATCTATCAGGTCGATTACAGCAAGCTCGTCGGAGAGCCGGGTTTTGGAGAGAAGAAAGTAGCCTCACTCGAGAAATCGGTGGAGGCGAGCAAGGATCGTCCTTTCAGAACAGTTCTGGTATCACTCGGAATTCCCGATTTCGGAAAGAAGGCGGTGGATCTTTTGGTGAACTCTGGAGTGGTGTCGATGCGCGAGTTGTTTTCGCTGGTCGATGCCGGCAATCGGCAACGGTTGCTTGAAATCAAAGGGTTCGGTCAGAAGACGGTCGATGCACTGTTTGCTCATCTGTCAGACCCACATATGCGACGACGAATTGAGCGATTGGAAGCGTTGGGGCTCAAATGTTCCGAGGAGCCGGCCCTTGAAGATGCATCGATACCTCAGGTCTTTGCAGGGCAAACCTGGTGTGTGACCGGGAGTTTTGAGCACTTTTCGCCCCGATCCTTGGCCCTTAAGGAGATCGAGGCAAGAGGTGGTAGAACCACTGGATCGGTTACTGGAAAGACCACACATCTGCTGGCTGGAACCGGTGCAGGATCGAAACTACAGCAGGCGATCTCTTTGGGGATGACGATTGTCGATGAGCGTCAGTTTCTGACCATGCTGGAACATGAGGAGTAGCGATGGATGCGATTGCACGAGAGTTGAATCAGATACTGGGAGATTCGGTTGCTCAGCGAACTCTCTCGAGATTTGGGAAGAGTGTCTACTTTCCTCGAGGGATCGTGGCACAGAGCCAGGAGGCAGGACGAGAGGCTTCCGTTGCCAATGCCTCAGCAGGAGTCGCTCTTGCAGATGGGCATCATATGTCCCTCTCTTTCTTTGCCGATGCGGTATCATCTGTCTCTATCGATCAGATGGTCTCATACGCTCCTACGGCAGGCGATCCCATACTTCGAAATCTTTGGCGAAACGAGATGGTGAGAAAGAATCCGTTGTTGGCGAATACGAGCCTTCCTTTGCCCGTGGTGACAGCAGGGCTCACTCATGCCCTCTCGATAGCAGGAGATCTCTTCGTGGATCAGGGAGATACCGTTATGGTTCCTGCACCTTGCTGGGATAACTACGAATTGTTGTTCCATGTACGCCATGGTGCGAACCTGCTTCCGTTTCAATTATTCGATGAGCAGTTGCGTTTCTCACTGGCAGCGCTCTCCGATGCGCTGAATTCGGTCTCTAGTGGAAAAGTGATCGTACTTCTGAATTTTCCACATAATCCCACTGGGTATACACCATCACCCGAGGAGGCAGCTAGGCTATGCGAGTTGCTGGTACAGAAAGCCCAATCGGGAACCGATGTGGTCGTTCTCATAGACGATGCCTACTTTGGTCTGTTTCATGAGAACGAAGTCTTCAAGCAGTCGTTGTTCTCCCTGTTGAAAGATGCACATGAGAATCTCCTTACGGTGAAGTGCGATGCAGCAACGAAGGAGGCTCTCGTCTGGGGGTTCCGCATAGGGTTTATCACCTGGAATGCGCGAGGTATGGACAGTCGGATGCACCAAGCCCTGGAGCAGAAGATCATGGGGGTGATCCGCTCCTCGGTCTCTAGTTGTTCACGTATAGGCCAGTCACTTCTTGTCGAGGCGATGCAGCAGAAGAGTTATCGAGCGGATGTAGACGCAGTAGGCAGGAAAATCGGCGAAAGGTATGCTATAGTGAAGCAGGAGATTGAGCGACGTGGTCATGTGCCACATATTCGACCGTATCCGTTCAACTCCGGGTACTTCTGTACGTTGCGCTGTGCATGCAATGCAGAGGTGCTCCGGGGGCACTTGCTTGAACACCACGGAATCGGTACGGTATCTTTGGGATCTGACATGATTCGGATCGCATATTCTGCAGTCGATGCCGATAGCGTTCCGGATCTGATAGATAAGGTGTATCGGAGCGCCGAAAAATTATGGATGTAAAGGCTAAGCTGTATCTGGTTAGCGGCGAGGGTGAGAAGTTCATGGGAATTGGTGTACTTTGGCTCCTTCAGCAGATCGAAGAGTCCGGTTCACTGAGGGCAGCAGCGGGTTCCATGGGTATCTCCTACTCAAAAGCCTACAATATGGTGAAGAACCTTGAACATCAGATCGGAGTTCCGGTCATTGAGCGAAAGCGGGGTGGAGCAGACCATGAAGGTTCCTCGCTCACCCGGTTCGGACAGCAATTCGTTGTACTGTACGACGAGTTTCAAACCGAAGCAAAACGACGACTCGTCGAACCTTTTGACGTGTTCTCTCGAGAGTTTCAAGCACTGTTGAGCGAGTTCGCTCATACAGACAAGGAGTGAGTCCATGGATTTTGCACCAGTAAACAACAAGTATGATTTCACTATTCAGAATCTCGGAAAGGCGAAAATCAATTCTCCCATCAAGATGTCTTCGTCAGTGGATGACGGTCTTGCCGATTATGTGACCGACAATAAGCGGATCTATTTCGGTATAGACGCGACCATCAATGAAAAGGGTGAGGAGGTCCCCGAGTATCACGACACGGTCGAAGTTGCCGGGCCTCGGGAGAAGATTTACTTCAATCCGGCACATGTGCATGCAGCGATTGTAACCTGCGGGGGAATCTGTCCTGGATTGAACAATGTACTGAGAGCGGTCACTCGGTGTTTCTGGTATCGGTACGGTGTTCGTCGTATCTCTGGAATTCGATTCGGATACAGGGGCTTACTTGAGAACTCTCCCTTTCCGCTTCTTGCGCTGGATCCAGATGTTGTCGACGACATACAGGAGAAGGGTGGGTCGATTCTCGGGAGCTCCCGCGGTGGTGGTGATCGTGTAGAGGAGATCGTAGACTCTCTCGAGCGGCTGAATATCAACATCCTTATCACCATAGGGGGCGACGGAACTTTGCGTGGCGCCTATGAAATTGGTGAAGAGATAAAGAAGCGAGGGTTGAAAATCGCCGTCATCGGTGTGCCAAAGACCATAGACAACGATCTCTCCTTCATCCAGATCTCGTTCGGGTTCGATACTGCGGTTGCCCATGCTGTTCCTGCGGTTCGGGGGGCACATACTGAGGCTAAGGCTTCCATTAACGGTATTGGACTGGTCAAGGTCATGGGGCGAGAGTCGGGATTCATTGCGGCAAGTACCGCCCTTGCCATGAGCGATGTCAATTTCTGCTTGATTCCTGAGAATCCGTTCGATCTCGATGGGCCGAATGGGTTACTTGAGCATTTGAAGAAGCGGCTGTTGGATCGAGGGCATGCAGTGATTCTTGTTGCAGAGGGTGCTGGACAGGATCTGGTGCAGCAGACTGGCGATCGGGATGCTTCGGGAAATATCAAATTCACCGACATAGGAGTGTTCCTCAAAGAGCGGATCAAGCAGTACTTCCAAGATGAGAAGGTAGAGATGAGCCTGAAGTACATCGATCCGAGCTATATCATTCGAAGTGCCCAGGCCAATCCCAACGATTCGATCTACTGTTCACGACTCGGCGCTCATGCGGTGCACGCTGCTATGGCAGGAAAGACGCAGGCGTTGATATCATTGGTGAACAACAAATTCGTCCATATTCCTATCAAGGTGGCTGTGGCAGAGAGAAATCATGTGAATATCGAAGGGAGTCTCTGGAGAGATGTGCTCGAGAACACACGTCAACCTGCTTCAATGAAGAACAAGTAGTCTTTTATATAGAACAATACATGTATACGTAATAGTCGGCTCTGGAGATAAAATCCTGGAGCCGATGTTTTTTCAAGCGATTTATGGGAAGCTTTTTCCTTGTAATGTTCATTAGTTCTTCAAATATGTGATGAAAAGAATATTAAAACAATAATATGCTCGTGTTTCGACATGTGTAATCGTTTTCTTTTCTACTCAATCATGCAGCTCTCATATGATTTCGAAAATATTTTAATATTTTTGAAAAAGAGTCTTGATTCTTTTTTCCTTTTTCGGTAAATTTCCATCGAAAGGAAAAAGAGTGGATGATTCCTTCCGTTATACGGACTCCATTCGATTAACTTTTCATAACCTCCTTTTTGTTCCCCCTGGGTTTAACCTCCTTTTCCCCAGGGGGTTTTTGTATGCTCAGAACAGATCTATGTACGCTTGTAAAATTGGATCCCCTTCTCCCCCGGAGAGGACTTTGTTAGCCAAAACCTTGCCCAATTGTACGCCTTCCTGATCGAAACTATTGATGTTCCACAGGAATCCTTGGAACATGACCTTGTTTTCGTAATGTGCCAGCAGAGCCCCGAGAGTCTCAGGAGTCAGGCGGTCTGAGACTATCACGCTCGAGTACCGATTCCCAGGGAATCGCTTGTTTGCGTGTGCATCATCCTTTCCACAGGCAAAGGCCACAATCTGAGCGATGAGATTCGCCACGAGTTTCTCCTGGCTGGAAGATCCATCTGTTTCAATATCTTGCTTTCTCTGTGAAGTTCGGAATCCAATGAATTGAAGCGGGACGATATCTGTTCCTTGGTGGAGCAACTGATAGAAGGAGTGTTGGCCGTTCGTTCCCGGTTCTCCGAAGATTATCGGGCCCGTGCTATAATCGATCGGGTCACCGTTTCTGTTCACCTGCTTCCCGTTGCTCTCCATGTCAAGCTGTTGCAGATGTGCCGGGAACCGGGCAAGAGCTTGAGCGTAGGGGAGGATAGCTGTTGCCGGATACTGTAGGACATTCCTCAGATAGACTCCAATAGCCGCGTCGAGTAGTGCTGCATTCTCCGTAATCTTTGGCTCCAGTGCTACGTTGTCTGCTTCATGAGCACCTGCCAGCAGACGTGCATACACATCTGGTCCGAATGCAATAGAGAGGACAACGGCTCCTACCGCACTGGTGGATGAGTAACGACCGCCAATATAGTCATCAATATAGAACGCGTCCAAAAACTCCTTGGAAGAGGCCAATGGACTCGTCTTGCTTGTGACTGCAACCATGTGTTTTGCCGGATCGAGGCCAGGAATCTCAGCAGCGATCATCGCCTGTTTCACCATCTCGTAGTTTGTGAGCGTCTCCTGGGTTGTGCCACTTTTCGTTACCAGAACAAAGAGCGTAGTGGAAAGATCGAGTCCTGCAAGGACATCGTCTGCATCATCAGGATCGACGTTCGAGATGAAGCGGGCATCTCTGGTTTCCACCGATTCTCCCACTGCCCATCCTTTCAATGCGATATGTAAGGCTCTAGGACCGAGGTCGCTTCCGCCAATGCCTATCTGTACCACTGTGGTGAAGGGTTTTCCCGTCGAACCTTTCAGTGAGCCGTTACGGACAGCTTGTGAAAACGAGAAAATTCTATCAAGCTGTTCTCTATAGAAAGCCCCTTTCTCCTCTCCGTCGGCTTCGACGAGTTGGGACTCTCCGAGCACTCTACCTCGGGTAAGATGGTGGAGAACACGTCTCTTCTCTCCAGTGTTCATCGATTCGCCGGAGAGCAGTGCTCGATACTTCAGGATCAGTTGTTGTTCATCCACCAGTTGCTGCAATGCCGCGATATGGGTATCGCCAACACCCATGGTGGCCCAATGGTACGAGAGGCCAGCTCCACATGGGGCCGAAGCGCTCTCTATGCGAGCTGCAGTGAGCTCCTTACGCATATCCAGTGGCGCAAGGGTTTTCAGCGCAGCGAATGCTTGAGTTTCAGATAGATTCTTGAATTGCATATTACCACTCCTTGCCCGACAGAACGGGTATATCTACTGTATAGCAGGAGGAAAGACCAGGCAATATGGAATAGGAGTTCTAGGTCTCGATTTCGGGGATTCGGAGTTTGAAGCTTTCGAGCAGATCCTCCTTGGTGACCCCCTCTCGCAGAATGACAAAGATCGTGTCATCTCCTGCAAGTGTTCCAAGAATTTCGGGGAGTGCAAGGATATCCAGAGCAAGAGCCACGCTGTTTGCGTGTCCGCTCCGTGTCTTTATGACACCGAAGTTATAGCTGAATTCGATGGAAAGAACACCCCTTCTGACGTCCTGAATATAGCTTTTTTCAGACTCGGAGATGAGGTCGTTTTCGGGTAATGAGTAATAATAGCCGGACCATCCATCCGAAATCTTTCCTACTTTGAGCATTTTCAAATCGCGCGATAGTGTTGCCTGAGTAACTTTATAACCCTCTTTCGCGAGTAGTTCGAGCAAAGTGTCCTGATTGTCTATACGATTGGTCTTGATCAACTCTTTTACGACCGTGAGCCTTGTATGCCTTTCTTTCATCTATAGGTTCGCTCCATGTAGTATATTTATTCTTTAATACCTGTATGAATATACAGTAGAACGTAAGTAAATACAAGGAGAATCTCAAATTGAAGCATCCGAGACTGGACGGACGAGTTCTCTGGATATATAGTGACTGCATGTGTTATTGCAGAAAGCAATATATTACCTGACAAGGAGGCATAGATTATGGCCATCATCATTGTTGTCGCGATTTTAATTCTGCTACTGTTATACGGTGTTGCAATATACAACAAATTGGTTAGACTTCGGAACCAGAGTGAGGAGTCCGCTGCGCAGATCGATGCGAACCTCAAGAAGCGGTTCGACTTGGTTCCTAATCTCGTCGAAACCGTGAAAGGGTATGCAAAGCACGAGAAAGAGACACTCACTGCAGTCATCGACGCACGGAACAAGGCCATGAGTGCAACTACCCTCACCGAGAAGAACGATGCTGCGAACGCTCTTTCATCGACGCTCAAGAGTCTATTTGCCTTAAGTGAAAGTTATCCCGATCTCAAAGCGAATCAAGGATTTCTCGATCTGCAAAGTCAACTGCATAAGATAGAGAATGATTTGCTCCAGGCGAGAAAGTACTATAATGCGATCATCGGTGACATCAACACCATGGTTCAGACTATCCCCTCTTCATTCGTTGCGTCCATTGCACGATTCTCCAAGCTCCCCTATCTGGAGATCGAGGAAGAGGCTCGAAGTCGGGTAGATGTCAAGTTCTGATATCCGATACCGTTGTAGGCGTGGTTTCTCTCAATTCCTCGCCGACGAAAGGAAAAGTGGTGGAGACCACAAGGAAGGCTTTGCATGAAATACATGAGACGAATGTTCCTGTTCGGCATGCTCCTCGTGTTCTCGATTGGTCTTGTTTTTGCAGACTCGGACTACACAATCGAAGAGCTACAGAGTGAGATCGTGGTCACAAGCGATGGTAGGTATGATATCGAAGAGAGAATCATCATGAATTTTCTCGAGCCGTTGCATGGATTCTATCGAAGAATTCCTATCTATTTCGAGATCACCGATGGCTCTCGGGAAGATGTGCAGGCCCGAGTCTCCAGTATAAAGGCGAGAGGGGCTAGTAGTACTGTTTCGGTCAATAGAGGAAAGTATTATGTGACAATACGTGTTGGTTCTGCCGACAGGACCGTTCGTGGCATTCAGAGATATACACTCTCATACCGTTATGATATTGGTCAAGATCCGTACGAATCGTACGATGAGTTCTATTTCGATATCGTCGGTGATGAGTGGGAGAAGACAATCGAGAAATTCTCCTTTTCGATTCGGTTCCCAGCACCGATTGAGGCCGATCAGATAACATTCAATCGAGGAGCATACGGTACGACCGGTGCTGAAGGTGTCTCGTGGACTCTCTCTCCGGACAGGCAGGAGATCACGGGAGAGACCACAGCCATGTACCCTGGGGAGTCGCTGACGGTGAGGGTCCAGATGCCCGATGGCTATTTTATCGAACGAACCGACTGGCAAAGTATCTTTCGTATCGTGCTGGTGATCGTCTCATTGGGCTTGGTCGTTCTTGCTTGGTCGATCTGGCACCGGTACGGACAAGATAAGGATCTGATTGTGGTTCCGCACCACGAGCCTCCGGAGGGGATGAGTCCTCTGGATGTGGGATATATCATAGATGAATCACTCGATCCTCATGATGTAACCGCTATGATTTTCTACTGGGCCGACAAGGGATGCCTCACGATCGTGGAGGAGGGGAAGGAGTTCTCTTTCATCCGTGGTCACGACCCGAAAGGGGCCTCGAAACACGAGATGCAACTGTTCAACGCCTTCTTCGTGAATGGGACCAATGGGGTTGTCCGTGTGGAAGACTTGAAAGGTCCGTTCTTCAAAGCGTATCAACGGTTGAAAGTGAAAGTGGATGCACATTATCGAGGAGAACGTGCTTTGGCCAGTACGAAATCGCGAAACAAGGCTGCGCTCATCACACTATTCATTCTGCTTCCTGCTGTTCTCTACTCACTTTCGTTTACCGGAAACTATCCTGGATTGGGAACAATCGTCCTTTTCGTGATTGCCCTGGCCAGTGGGATATTCCTGCTTCTCCTGTGGCATGTGGCTTTCCGTATCTGGCATATTCGAAAATCATTCGGGAAAATCGTATGGATGGTCCTACTCTTGGTGGTATTCCTGCTGGACTGGGGTGTGCTCTTTATCGCTGCACTGCTTGCCGAATCGCAATTACCGGTCGCGGCTTGGGCCAGTCTCGTGACCGTAAGTGCGAATGGCCTACTTTCACTGTTTGCTATCATCACTAGACAACGAAGCGAATATGGGAGACGTGTACTCGAACAAGTACTTGGACTTCGTGAATTCATAGACAGGGTTGAAATCGATGAATTAAAGCGGATGATCGATAAAGATCCAGACTACTACTATCATATTCTTTCGTTCGCAATTGTGCTCGGTCTTGAGAAGCGGTGGGCGAAGAAGTTTGAGTCTATCACTATCGAGTCGCCATCATGGTACATGGGCTCACACTCGATGATGAGTGCCGTGGCTGTGAGTACGATGCTTTCACGATGCAACTCGGCTCTGAGTAGTTCGATTGCTGCTCCGACCAAGTCCAGTTCAGGAGGTCACTTCGGAGGCTCTTCATTCGGTGGCGGTGGTTTTAGCGGTGGTGGATTCGGTGGTGGCGGCGGTGGCGCCTGGTAGCGATCACAGAAGAATCCATGAAAGGGTACGAAAAAAGCCGTCCACTAGGGACGGCTTTTCGTTGATATTGCACAACTTAGAATCGGTAGCCTCTGGTTGGACGGGGCTTTGCAATAGCTTCGTTTACACGAAGGTTGCGTCCGCCGAATTCCTTACCATCGAGCTGGGAAATAGCAGCCTCAGCAGCTGAATCCTCGTCCATCTCCACGAAACCGAAGCCCTTGGGGCGGTGGGTTTCACGATCAATGATGATGTTTGCGCTCAATACTGTACCGTACTGTGCGAAAAGTTCCCGAAGTTCCTCTTCGGTAGTGGCGTAACTCATGTTGCCGACATAGATCTTCTTTGCCATAAAGCATCCTTCACAGGTCCTAAGCCTGTTTTCATAAAATTGCTTCATTTGGCGGCATGCTTGAGTCAATTTAATCGGTCATTTGGAATACGATGAAGACGACTCGAAGAAAACTAGATTAAAAGAAACAGCTGCAACTCAAAAACGAAAGCAAGGTTACCATATCATGCGGCCTAATCTCTGTCAATATCTTGAAAAATGAAGATGTATCACCTATATTGTTGCAATGGTTATCGTCGGCTTAGCGCTATCTTTTGTCCTTGTAGGAGTATTGGTAGGTATCGGGTTTCTTCTTTCTGTGAGGAAACACGTCTCCACAGAGCTCGTGCGCAAAATAATACACATCGGTGTGTCCAACTGGTGGTTCATATTGATCGGTTTCTTCGATAGCCTCGCCACTGCTCTTATCGGGCCGGTATTGTTTATCTTTGCAAACTCGATCGCGGTCATGAGTGGATTTGCCAACCGATTGGGGATAAGTGACAGGCAAAGAAATCTGGGACTTGTCTACTTTCCAGTTTCTCTGCTGCTCCTCGTGCTACTCGGATACACGGGAGTTATTCCATTGTGGGCAAGTGGAATAGGAGTCATGACCATGGGCTATGGCGATGGTCTGGCTGCGATAGTCGGCAAAAAGTGGGGAAGAAGGCCAATCGGAAAGAGAAAAACGCTCCTGGGGACGGGAGCGCTCCTTTTCATCACCTGTCTTGTCGTTGTGGGCTTCTCTTTAGGATACAGGTTGCCGGGGACATGGAGCAGCTCCTGGTGGATCGCAATGGGTGTCGTGGCACTCTTTGCAGCCGTGCTTGAAGCCTACACACCGTTTGGATTCGATAACATCACAGTACCGGTTGGTAGTGCCCTGGTATCATATGTTGCATTGGGGGGATTATGAGTCTTCTCACTCCCCTAGCGGTGAACCTGCTCTTGGCGATTGTTGCAA
>Ga0334894_1003047_pt1 | contig 10396 bp, 7 predicted proteins | sample GraSluR3_MG_6_FD_207225 | JGI IMG/M metagenome (GOLD analysis project Ga0334894, IMG submission 207225) | Sludge microbial communities from methane-producing bioreactor in Wageningen University, Netherlands - Granular Sludge_12_05 R3 | ecosystem: Engineered > Bioreactor > Anaerobic > Unclassified... | reverse complement strand
CGGCCGCTTTGATGGAACGCGATTGTAGCGGTGCGGCGCAAGCCGCCCGGTGTCGCCTCGCGCGATTGCACGATACCGGAGGGCTTGCGCCCGGCCGCTTTCGTGGGGCCGCTTGACTTAACGATTGGCTTTGGAACCCCCGACGTCCTGCGCATCGTTCGTGTATTCAATTGCTGCTGCCAGCGATTCCTCATCAAACAAATATCGAACACTTCCTTTTCGCGTCCACCAATGCTCACGATTGGTTTCAACTTCCCCATGACGCGATCTTTCGAACTCTTTCAGCCTACGCGTACACCATGCTTTGAACTGATCGCGAACCTGTTCACCTTCGTAATCCAAGGCCGTTACAACAACATGGCAATGATTGGCGCGACAATTCACTGCGTGCAACTTCCAGTTGCGTATCAGGCAATGGTCGGCAACTGTCTGATTAACCAAGAGACGTTGGCCGTCGTCTAGGATGACGGCTTGCTCGGTCATTTGTTCGCGGCACCAGTCCGCAAGCAGGGGTTGGGGCACTTGCTGCCCTTTGTGCCATTTCACCCAGCCCCGCTCGTCTCCGGGCAGCCAAGTGCCGTAGCAAGTCCAAGTGATGAAATAGGCAATCGGGTCGGTGTACATAGCGAGCTGGGTGGGATGCTGGTTTAGTGCCGGATATCTCGGGCGGTGCTGGGGTAATACCGGAGGGCTTGCGCCCTGCCGCTTTCATTTAGTCCTCGTACGCCTTGAGTCCTGAGATTCGGCGGCCGGCGGCTCGTTTTTTCAGCAGCGGTACCAGATCGTCCATCAGGGCCAGCTCACGCTGCGTCCGCTCGTCGAGGAACTTGGCGTCCGACTCGATAAGGCCGATGAGCTGGTCGCGGCTGATCTTCAGCTTCTTCGGGTCCTGCCCGGTGAAGCGGGCGATCAGGTTCATGATGTAGTCGTAATCGATGGTCGCCGAAGCAAAGAGGACGAGTTCAAAATCCAGGTCATCGACCGCGGGCGACGCGGCTGCTCCGGGCCGGGCTTGCTGCTCGCGCAGTCGCTGGGCGATTGCCAGATACGCGCCGCGGAACTCGCGAAGCGTGTCCTTCGGCAGCGTCCGATCGATCTCCTGCTTCTGCTCGTCGGTCAGATCGGTGTACTGATCGAGCTGGGTCTGGAGACGCTGGACTTCCTTGAACTGCTTGATAAACGCTGCGCGGGCGTCGTCACCCATGAGGTTCGCGACGGCGGCGGGGGTGGGTTCCAAGTCCTGCGACTTGAGGAAATCGTCGAGTTCGGCCTTAGCCTGCTTCAACTGCTCGATGACGATCGGGGCCTTGTCGACGAGCCAGATTTCGCGGGGGTTGTCGGTCTTGGCCCCGGAGAACAGCGTAATGGCCTCGTCGACGTTGTCCTGCTGGCCGCGGAAGTCGAGTATCTGGCCGTAGGGCTTGGTGGCGTTGAGGATGCGGTTGGTGCGGCTGAAGGCCTGGATGAGCCCGTGGTGCTTGAGATTCTTGTCGACGTAGAGGGTGTTGAGGTACTTGCTGTCGAAGCCGGTCAGGAGCATGTCGACGACGATGGTGAGGTCGAGTTTCTCGGCGCCCTTCTTCGGCAGGTCGGCGTTGGGGTGCTGCTGGTCCTTGATGCGCTGGCCGAACCGTCGGGGCGGGAGGGGCCGGGTTGGAGCGTCATGAGGAAACATCGAGCATGGCCTTGATCACGCCGTCGCGATAGTCGGCCACGAGTTCGAAGGCGTCGCGGATTCGGGCGAGCGGATAGTGGTGGGTCAGCAGGGGGCCCGCGTGGATGCGGCCTTCGGCGAGCATCCGAATGACTGCGGGAAGGCAGCCGTTCTGGCGGCGGACGTTCCGCACGGTCAACTCGCTGGTGCGCATCGTGTGGACGTCGACGCGGATGCGCGGCTCGGCGGGGATGCCGACCAGAACCAGGGTTCCTCCCGGCGTGAGCAGGCCGAGCGCCTGGTCGATGCAGGCCGGATCGCCCGAGCACTCGAAGGCCAGGTCGACGCCTTCGGGCTCTTGGGCCGCGATGGCGGCCACGACGTCGTCGCGCCGGGGCGAGCCGGCCCAATCGGCGCCGCACTGCCGGGCGACCTCGAGGCGGTCGTCGAGCAGGTCGGTCGCGTAGACCGTGCCCGGCGCGACCGCCTTGGCGCACAGCAGCACGCTCAGGCCGATGGGGCCCGCCCCGAACAGGGCGATGCGCGATCGAGGAGCGACCTGGCCCAGCCGCACCGCGTGCAGGCCGATGGTGAGCGGCTCGACGAGGGCCGCCTCGTCGATCGACACGGTCTCGGGGATCGCGAAGCAATTTTCGGCCGGCAGCACGCGGAACTCGGCCACGGCACCGGGGGCCTGGCGCGGCGAGCCCATGAATCGGATGTTGCGGCAGGTGTTCGATCGGCCGGCGCGGCACTGGTCGCACGCGCCGCAGACCAGGGCGGGATCGACGGCCACGCGGTCGCCCACCCGAAGCCCCTCGACCCGCGAGCCCACGTCGACGATCGTGCCCGCGCACTCGTGCCCCAGCGTGGCGGGAAACTCGACGACGTGGGTGCCGATGCGTCCGCTCGTGTAGTAGTGCACGTCGGAGCCGCACACGCCGACTCGATCGATGCGCACGAGCACGTCGCCGGGCCGCTCGACGACGGGCTCGGGCTCATCCCGGATTTCCAGTTGGCGCAGGGCGGTGAAGTACGCGACTTTCATCGGATCAAACCTCGTCGCTACGCGTTGGTCATCGAAGCAGGCATGACTCGTCACCCCACCGCGCGTCGCCGTCGACGCCGGTCGTCCGTTCGGCGTGCGAGGCGGCCGGGGCGGCGAGCTCCGCCGAAAAGTGAAGCAAGACGCTGGTCTCCGACGGGCAGGAGCTGGTCAGCTTCAGGTCGACCCGCGCCGCGTAGGGCAGCACCTGGACGGTCTTGATCCGCACCGGGGGGCCTGCCATTTGCGTGACGGCGACCTGGGGGTTTCGGGAAAATGGGGGGCAAAAGGCGAGGTGAACGTTCGTGGTTCGTTGGCCCGGGGCCAGGGCCACGCGCAGCCAACCGGTCAGCGTTTCATCGCCTTCGGCCGTGCGACTGCGCGTCAATTGCTGGGTGATTTCCTCGCCGGGCCGGTCGGCGGGCGAGACGGACGCGGCGGCGATGGGAACGGCCGGCGCGGCGAACTCTTGGGCCGCTTCGTCGCGGCGCGATGGCTTGGCCGGCGAAGGCCGGGCCCGATGCCCGGCCAGGCGCCGCCAGGCGGGCGAGGCCCAGGTCCAGCATTCTTCGGCCGCGACGAGCCCCCACGACGCGACCAGACCGGCCATCGACGTACCCGGCAGGCTCAGGGCGAAGGTGCCGGCCAGCAACCCCACGGAAGGCATCGCCACGACGAGGCGGTCGACGGGGCGGCGCGGGCCCGCCTTGGCCCCGAATCGCCAGGCGAGACGAACCGCGATTGCCGTGGCGACCGCCATGACGGCGAACGCGCAAAGCGGTGCGGGGGCGAGGGGCGCCGCAAGCGCTCCGGCCAGGCGCCGCCAGCAGAGCATGGCCGCCGAGAGCATCAGCAGGCCCAGAAGCAGCGTCGACGCGATCCGCGAGGCGTCGCCGGCTGCCCGTCCTCGAAACGATTCGCCGATCACCACAGGCGCACTTCCCTCTCCACCGATGGCGTTGGGGCGACCGCGGTCAAGCCGAGGGCCTCCCCAACGCGATTCGCAGCCCATCATAGGCCAGATCGACGCCGGGCGGTAGTTCGGCGCGGGTCGATTCGTGTTCCAGCCGATGCGACAGGTGCGTCAGAAGAGTCCGCCCCGGCCGGAGCACGCGCACCAGGTCGAGCGCCTCGTCGAGGCTCAGGTGGGTGGCGTGTGGTTCGTGGCGCAGACAGTCGAGAATCAGCACGTCGAGCCCCCGCAGCCGCTCGAGGCTCTCGGCGGGAACGTGCTTCACGTCGGTGCAGTAGGCCAGATTCCCGAATCGGTAGCCCAACACGCGACACGGGCCGTGAATCAGCCGGATCGGCTGGACCCGGGCCCCCAGAAGGTCGAACGGCTCGGTGCCGACCCGATGGAACTCGAGTTTCGGCACCCCGCCGGCCGGAAATTGCTCGACCTCGGGATCGAAGGCATAGCTGAACGATCGGCGGATTCGGGCCTCGACGCCGTGCTCGCAATAGATGGGCACGGCATGGCCGAGGTACCGCGGGAAGATGCGGACGTCGTCCAGCCCGAACAGGTGGTCGGCGTGCCCGTGGGTGTACAGCACGGCATGGGCCACGCCGATCCCCTCGCGGAGGAGTTGAATCCGCAGCTCGGGTGGGGTGTCGATCAGCAGGTTGCCACCGGGCAGGCCGAGGGCAACGGCACATCGGGTGCGATGGTTCTTGCGATTCGCGCTGACGCAGGTGGGGCACCCGCATCCGATCATGGGCACCCCGTGGGAAGTACCCGTGCCCAGAAAGACGAGCTGGCCCTCGATGTCGCCGCTGAATGGGGCTTTCTGCAAGATCGTCCTCGTGAACCAACGAACCAAGGGGGGACGGGCGCGCCTGTTTTCGCGCCGAGCTTACCACGGTGCCTCGATTTGCCAAGCGGCGCGCCGGTTCCCCTTTCTGAGAGGGGGACGGGACCGAACAACCCTTCTTGACCAGCCGTATGGCAATGGGTACAGTGCGATTTGGGAAGGAGGTGCGCGCCGGGCAAGGCGCGTGCCGAGGACGGTAGGTACCTGGAGAACGTTCCGAAACGGCTTGAGAACCTCGGGTAAGCGCCGGCTCGCACGAGCGCGGAGGTCTTGCCAACGCCAGCGTTGCCCCGCGGGTTGAGAGACTTCGGGGATGACGCCGACTCGCGCCAGGGGCCCACGGGCGGGTTCCTTTCGTGGCTTCCCTGGGGGGGAGCCGTGCGCGAGCAACGCCGTCGTGGCCCTCACTATGCGCTCGGGAGGGTCGGCTTCGAGTTTTTCTCTGTCTGCGAGCATTTCACCATGGCCGGCATGGATTATCTGGAACGGGGCTTCGACGTCGTCAGCGACGTTTTCGGCGGGCTGACTCGAGGCGTCGAGCGAGCGATCACCTCGGTGTTCGGCTCGGCCAATGCCCGTTATATCAAAAAGCTTCAGCCCCGGGTCGAGGCGATCAACGCCCGGGAATCGAAATTCCAAGCGATGACCGACGCGGAGCTGCGGGAGCAGACCGACAAGTTCCGCAAGCGTCTCCAGGCGGGCGAGCTGCTCGACGACCTGCTCGTCGACGCGTTCGCCGTCTGCCGCGAGGCGGGGCGGCGCGTGCTGGGCATGCGCCATTTCGACGTCCAGTTGATGGGCGGCATGGTGCTGCACAGCGGGGCCATCGCCGAGATGGTCACCGGCGAAGGCAAGACGCTCGTGGCGACGCTCCCGGCGTACTTGAACGCCCTGGTCGGGCGGGGCGTGCACGTGGTGACCGTCAACGACTACCTGGCCCGCCGCGACCGCGAGTGGATGGGGCCGCTGTACATGTCGCTGGGGCTCAGCGTGGGCGTGATCCAGTCGGGCATGGACGCCGACGAGCGGCAAAAAGCCTACGAGTGCGACATCACCTACGGCACGAACAACGAGTTCGGGTTCGACTACCTGCGCGACAACATGCGCCCGGCGGCCAAGGGCGACAAGAATTTCGACCGGCGCGACCAGCAGGTGCAGGGCCCGCTGCACTACGCGATCGTCGACGAGGTCGACAACATCCTCATCGACGAGGCCCGGACCCCGCTGATCATTTCGGGCCCGGCCCACGACGACGTGACGCGCTACCAGAAGGCCGACAAGATCGCCCGCGCGCTGAAGCGGGGGGTCCATTTCGAGGTCAACGAGAAGGAGCACAGTTGCCACCTGACCGACGACGGCGTGCGCGAGGCGGAGAAGCTGGCCGGGGTCGAGAGCTTCTACACGGCGGGGAACATGGAGTGGCCCCACCTGATCGATAACGCCTTGAAGGCCCATCATCTCTACAAGCGCGACGTCAACTACGTGATCCAGACCAAGGAGGGAAGCAAGCCCGAGGTGGTCATCGTCGACGAGTTCACGGGGCGCCTCATGCCGGGGCGGAACTGGAGCGACGGGCTGCACCAGGCCGTCGAAGCGAAGGAACGCGTGCCCGTCAAGGAGGAAAACCAGACCCTGGCGACGATCACGCTGCAAAACTACTTCAAGCTGTACGACAAGATCGCGGGCATGACGGGCACGGCGATGACCGAGGCGAGCGAGTTCTGGAAGATCTACCAGCTCGACGTGATCGCCGTGCCGACGAACCGGCAGCTTCGGCGGGTCAACCACCCCGACTTGATCTACCGCACCGAGCACGAGAAATACGAGGCGATCGTCGACGAGATCGAGCGGATGCACAAGTGGGACGTGCTGGTTCGCCATCGCGACGAGCTGTTCGGCGAGATCGTGCGCGAGGACGACGACGCGGTCCAGTTCAAGCCCCGGGGCAGCAAGCAGGTCGAGACGGTGCCCCGGAGCACGATCCGGCGCATCGAGCGGCGGGGCCGGCCCATCCTGGTGGGCACCGTGTCGATCGAGCGGAGCGAGCTGCTCTCCTCCATGCTCGACAAGCGCGGCATCAAGCACCAGGTGCTCAACGCGAAGCATCACCAGCGCGAGGCCGAGATCATCGCCCAGGCGGGGCGCATGGGCGCGGTGACCATCGCGACGAACATGGCCGGGCGCGGAACCGACATCGTGCTGGGCGGCAACCCCGAGGCGATGGCCTGGGCCATCCTTCAGGATAAATACCCCACGCGCCTCGACGTCCCACCCGACGAGTGGGACGCCCTGATCCACGAGATCGAGCAGCGCGAGCAGACCAAGCCCGAGGGACGCCAGGTGGCCGAGCGGGGCGGACTGCACGTGCTGGGCACCGAGCGGCACGAGGCGCGGCGCATCGACCTGCAGCTTCGCGGTCGGTGCGGCCGCCAGGGCGATCCCGGCAGCAGCCGCTTCTTCCTGTCGCTCGAAGACGACCTCATGCGGATCTTCGCCGGCGAATGGGTCAAGAACGTGCTCACCCGGCTCGGCATGGAGGAGGGCCAGGCCATCGAAAGCCGCATGGTCTCGCGACGGATCGAAGGGGCCCAGAAGAAGGTCGAGGAGCGCAACTTCGAGATCCGCAAGAACCTGCTCGAATACGACGAGGTCATGGACGAGCAGCGCAAGCGCGTCTACGGATATCGGCAGAAGATCCTCGACGGCGCCGACTGCAAGCGGCTCATTTTCGAGATGATCGACCGCCAGATCGACCGCTTCATCGACCAGTTCCTGGCCCCCGACTACGGCACGGAGTCGTTCGCCGGCTGGGCCCGCAAGCAGCTCGGCGTCGATCTCGATGCCCGCGACTTCCGCGACATGGATTTCCCGACCGCCGAGGGATTCGCCAAGGACGAGGCCGAGCGCATGGCCGAGGGCCAGGTCCTCGACCTGATCGAGGAAAACCTCCCCGAGGAGGAGGACCCCGGCGAGTGGAACTGGAGCGCCCTGACCAAGGCCGCCAACACGCGATGGCAGCTCGGGTTGCGCGAGCACAAGCTCAAGCAGGCGGGCCGCGACCCGATCAGCGAACTGCTTCTCGAGGAGGCCGTCGCCGCGATCCGCAAGATCGACCTGAGCGAGGGGGCGAGGTTCCTCGAGCCCGAGTTCGGCCTGCGGACCGCCCTGGGGTGGATTCGCTGGAAGTTCGGCATCGAGTTCGACGCCGAAGAGGTCCGCCGCCTCGAGCCCGATGCGTTCAAGGAGGTCGTGCGCCAGCGGGCCCGGCAGGTTTACGAAGAGAAGGAAGTCGAATTCCCCGTGATGGCGGTGCTCTCGGGGGCGAGCACGCGCGACGGCACGGGGCGCAAGCGCTACGACCGCGAGGTGATGATCCGCGAAGTGCGCGATCGCTTCCATGTCGACATGTCGGTCGATGATCTGAAGAACAAGCAGCGCCACGAGATCGAGGCCGTCCTGCTCGAGCAGAGCCGCCGGCACGTCGAGCAGGGACGCCAGACCGCCGCCGAAGTCAAGAAGCGCCTCGACGAGCTATTCGCCGACGACGAGGCCCCCGACCAGGCGCCGCGGTCGGTGCGCAACAACGGCCTGGTGCGATCGCTGTCGGCCTGGCTCAAGGACAAGCTCGATTACGATCTGCCCCCGGAGACGATGGCCGGTTTGAAGCGGGAAGACCTCGAAATCCGGCTCACCGGGGCGGTCGAGGACCGCTATCGCCGCGAAATGCGGCGCCTCGAGCGGTTCCTGCTGCTGAATCACCTCGACGCGGCCTGGAAGAACCACCTGCTCGTGATGGACCACCTGCGCAGCAGCGTGGGCCTTCGCGGCTACGCCCAGGTCGATCCCAAGGTCGAGTACAAGCGGGAGGGCATGCGCACCTTCGAGGAGATGTGGGCGGCCGTCGGCGAGCGCGTCACCGACATGATCTTCAAGACCGAGGAGCTTCCTCCCAGCCTGCTGGCCTCGACGTTTCGGGAGGCCCGGGCCGTCCACGAGCAACCCCCGGGCGCCAGTGAGATCGCCGACCAGCAGCAGGCGGCCATCGACGGAACCCAGGGCGACAACAAGCCGCAGCCCATCCGCAACCGCGAGCAGCGCGTCGGGCGCAACGATCCCTGCCCCTGCGGCAGCGGCAAGAAGTACAAGCACTGTCACGGCAAAGGCGCCCCCAAGTCGTAGCGAAGGTCGTCCGCCGCGGCCGCGCCGGCGCGGTTCGGCCGCGGGACGGGAAAGGAATCCCACCGTGCCCTACCTGCTCAACCTGGTTTACGCGGCCGTGCTTCTGTTGGCCTTTCCCTGGTTGGCCTGTCAGGCGGTGCGCAAGGGAAAGTACCGCGAGGGATACCGCGCCAAGTTTCTCGGCCTGGTGCCGCGCCGGACCTCGCGGCGCCCCTGCCTTTGGATGCACGCGGTCAGCGTGGGCGAGGTCAATCTGCTTGGGCCGCTCGTCGACGAGATCGCCCGCCAGAGGCCCGATTGGGAATGCGTGGTTTCGACGACGACGATGACCGGAATGGCGCTGGCTCGAAAGAAATACCCCAAACACACCGTGTTCTACTGCCCCCTCGACTTCACCTGGGCCGTGCGGCGGGCGGTCGACCGCGTTCGCCCCGACTTGCTCGTGCTTGCCGAATTGGAGTTGTGGCCCAACCTGGTGGGGGCGGCGCGCCGGGCCGGTGCGCGGGTCGCCGTGGTCAACGGCCGGCTCAGCGAGCCGAGCTACCGGGGCTATCGCCGTGTGCGCCCCCTCGTGAAACGCCTGCTGGCGCGGATCGACCTCCTGGCCGTCCAGGACGAAAGCTATGCCGAGCGGTTTCGGGCGTTGCAGGCGCCGCCCGAGCGGATTCACGTGACCGGCTCGATGAAATACGACGGGGCGGAGACCGACCGCGAGAATCCGGCCACGCGGCGGCTTCGCCGGCGCGCGGGGATCGCCGACGACGACGTGGTGTTTCTGGCGGGCAGCACCCAGGAGCCCGAAGAGGCGATGAGCCTGGCGGTCTATCGGCAACTCGCTCCCCGATGGCCGCGCCTGCGTCTGATCCTGGTGCCGCGGCATCCCGACCGCTTCGAGGCCGTGGCGCGGCTGCTCGACGATTCGAGCCTGGCGTGGCAGCGGCGCACGGCGCTGGAGAAAGCCCCCCCCGACCCCGCCGCCCGAATCCTTCTGGTCGACACGGTGGGCGAATTGGGGGCCTGGTGGGGCACCGCCCAGATCGCGTTCGTGGGCGGGAGCATGGGCGACCGGGGCGGCCAGAACATGATCGAGCCGGCGGCCTACGGGGCGGCCGTCTGCTTCGGCCCGAACACGCGGAACTTCCGCGACGTCGTGGCCGCCATGTTGCGGCGCAACGCGGCGACCGTGGTCGGCAACGAGTCGGGGCTGGCCGGGTTCGTCGAGCGATGTCTCACCGATCCCGACGAGGCGGCCGCGCAGGGCGCGCGGGCCCGGCGCCTCGTGGCCGAGCAACTCGGCGCGACCCAACGCACCCTGGACCTGTTGACGGCCCTGTTGGACCGGCGCGCCGCCGATCGGCGCAAGCACGTGGCCGCCTGAGGCGGCGCGTGCCGCCACCCGTGCGCGGCAGCCTCAAGACCGCGTGAGATCGCCGGGAACCAGGTCGGCGTCAAGGCGCTGGGGGACGATTGACGCGTCGTAACCCGCGCGCGACAATCGGCCTCACTTGGCGACGTTTCGCCAAGCGCCCGGAAGTCCGCCGGCGGCCTGCCTTCGCGCAGGTCGAACCGCCCGACCCGAGCCGCTTCGTCGTTCGGCACTTGCATGCGAGTGGCACGCACAAGGGAAACACCAGACATGGCGCTTACGTCACTTGGGACGGGCGAACTGATTCGCCGAGCCCGGAAGGCCGGCACGGTCATCCCCGG
>Ga0334894_1003039_pt1 | contig 10416 bp, 9 predicted proteins | sample GraSluR3_MG_6_FD_207225 | JGI IMG/M metagenome (GOLD analysis project Ga0334894, IMG submission 207225) | Sludge microbial communities from methane-producing bioreactor in Wageningen University, Netherlands - Granular Sludge_12_05 R3 | ecosystem: Engineered > Bioreactor > Anaerobic > Unclassified... | reverse complement strand
CAAAAGAAAAGTGAATGACGTTTTCTCTGTGTTCAAAAAACAGTTGGGCACTTAAAGTTTCATGCCAACCTTCCCTTGATTTCTTTACGGTGCCTGGATGGCATCGAGAGATAGACTGCTATGCATGTCAAGGGACACCCAGATTCCCGCACTAAGGGGACACCCACTTTCCCGCAGGTGTACACATTCCCTCATGACCGTGCAGGTGTAATTCCTGAACTCCCGTAGTGGTAATTTTTCACCCAACTTTCTGAGCCTTTGCGCACAATGCCTTGTTTCTCCTGTTTCGGTCACTCCTCCTTTCGCTGTTTCGGCCGGGTTCTTTGCTCCATCTCCCAGAGCCTGTAGCTGCTGCCGTCAACATGGACCACGTGGCAGTGATGGAGCAGCCGGTCCAGGATCGCCGTGGTGAGCACCTCGTCTCCGGCAAGCATCTCCGGCCACTCCCGGATGCTCTTGTTCGACGTAATGATCGTGCTGGACCGTTCGTACCTGGCGCTCACCACCTTGAACAGAAGATGGGCGTCGCTTCGGTCCAGGGTCTGAAACCCGAGTTCGTCGATGACAAGGACCCCGGAAGACAGGTACTTCCGTCTTTTGTTCCGCCTGGAGGGGTTATCCTCGTCCCGCCTGAGACGGTGCAAGAGGTCGTCGGCGGAAAGCCACGAGACGGAGAAGCCGTTTTGGACAGCCTTGACACCCAAAGCCGCCGCGAGATGGCTTTTGCCCACCCCTGGCGGGCCCAGAAGAAGGACGTTTTCCTTCCGTCTTACGTATTCGCAGGTCGCCAGAAGTTCGATCTCCTTTTTGCCCACGCTCCTCTGGAAGGTGAAGTCGAAGTTTTCCAGGGTCTTGCCGTGGGGAAGCCCCGACAGCTTGAGGGAGGTCTTGATCCTCCGTTCTTCGCGGTATTCCCGCTCCTTCTGGAGGACCCGTTCCAGAAAGTCGCTGAAGGAGGCGTTGTCCTTCACGGCCTGCTCCATGAGTTCCGGCAGGATGTGCTGCACCTGTTCGAACCCCATCTCCTCGAGGAGCTTCCTGCTCGCATCGAGGCCCGTGGTTTCCGTGACCTTCGTCATGACACAGCCCCCCTTCGAGCCGACCCGACAAGCTCCTCATACCGGTCGATGGACCGCCTGGGGGCGTCTTCGATCTCCCAGCTTCTGGAGACGACGATCTGTCTGCCGATTTTGCCCAGGGGAACAGGGGCATGTGTCCTGTCCTCGCCTGATGCCTCGTAGTGGCTCTGGTCCACGAGGAGCCGGCAGTCGGTCTTCCTCGGGAAGACGCAGAGCCGTTTCCCTTCGCCCCAGATCTCGACGGTGCCGGTGCAGCCCCGTACCTGCACGGTTCGCTTCGCCCACCGGTAGGGGACGCTGTAGCGCCGTCCCTCGAAGGCGACGAGGCAGTCCCGGCTGACTTCCCGAAGGACCTGGACGTCGAAGGGTTCGGGAAGTGAAGGCGGTAGGGCCTTCAGGTATGGCTTTTCAAGGTGCCAGCTCTCGTAGACGCTTTTTCCCGTGACGGGACAGGTGAGTTTCTTCGATCTGTCCACAACTCGGATTGCGCCTGTTTCCTGCAGGTCTTCCTCGTCTTCGAAACGGTCTTTATCGGTGACCTGGAGGACCTTGACGTCGTCAACGCGCCTTTCGGCCTTGCCCTTGTCCCGCGGGGTGTTGACACGGTGCGGGTCCGGCGTGAATTCCATCTGCTTCGCGTAGGTCTTGTAGCCTTCGTTGATTTTGGCCCAGGCCCCGCATCCGGAGGCGACGCCGGTCTTGAGGTTGTCGAGCCTGACGAAGGACGGGACGCCGCCCAGAAACTCGAAGGCCCTGTTGTGGCTGTTGAGCCAGGCGAGCATGTTTTCGCTTTTGCTCCAGATGACCACCCACATCCGGGAGTGGGACAGGGTCATGACGAAGGCCGAAAGCTTCGTAAAACCGCCGAGGGAATGGACGTACACCCGCTTTTGCAGCCAGTCCACCTGCGCCTGGGCGCCGGGTCGGGTCTCGACACGGCGGAAGGGCTGAACCTCGGGCTGTTCCGTCCTGCGGCGGACGTACCGGACCACCGCCTTGTAGCTGCCGGTATATCCGTGTTCCATCTGAAGCGTTTCATACAAGGCCCGTATGGGCTCCGGACGGGTGCCGGGCCGGCGTTCTTCCTGCTGCTGTATCCACTCGAGGATGAGTGGTTCGTATGGAGAGCACACTTCCTGCTGTTGTGCCCTGCCGTCCACAGCACCGGCCCGTTTCCTTCCGAGCCTGTATCTCAAGGTGCTTTCGTCCACGTCGAAGGTGGACGCGATCTTCCTGACGCTCTGGTTTCTTGCAAGTTCTTCCGCACACATGATGTGATGCTCCTTCAGCTTGGCCACGGTCGGCACCCCCCAATTCAGGTTCTTCCTGAACCAAGAATGCCATACCGTTTCCCAAAATTCACCACGGGAGTGTATCCTTGTGCGGGAAACTGGATGTCCCCTTAGCTATATCCTAGGGGTGTCTGCGACAGATGACCTGCTCCCGGTCAAAACAATCCTGCCGGTCCGCCCTTCAAAAGAACCTGGTTTAAATCATTATAGAATGTAAAGAAAGAAATGCCACGTTACAACTTCAATGGTTATGAAAAAAGCCGAAACAAACTCGAAAGTAAAACGGGCCCTTCCCCAAGGTCTTTTACAGGTGACATTTTTAACTGCAAAAACAGGGTCCTCCGTGGTTTTATGCGCTGTTGCAGCAGGCAAATAACCAGATATCAGAAAGTCGTAAAAACATAATGTCATGGTATTATAATAACTGGCGCAAAGGGAGGGATTTAAATGGCGGAGGTCATCGTCATAGGGGGCGGACCCGGCGGGTATGTCTCGGCGATCAGGGCTGCTCAACTAGGAAACAGCGTAAAGCTTGTCGAAAAAGATGCCATAGGCGGGACCTGCCTTAACAGAGGTTGTATTCCGACGAAAGTTCTTCTACACGCCACCGGGGTTCGCGACAGTTTTAAAAAGGCCCGGGATTACGGGTTTACCATCCAGGAACAGTCCTTCGACTGGGAAACGCTCATGCAAAGAAAAAATGACACCGTGAAACAGCTTACAGACGGAGTCCGGGCGCTCCTTGATTCATGGGGGGTCGAAGTTATCGAGGGAGAAGCTTTCTTCGAAGAGCCGAAGGTCGTTTCCGTAAGGGATGCCCGGGGTTCTTCCCACAGACTTTCCGGAGACCACTTCATTATAGCTACGGGATCAAGGCCTTCCATGCCGCCGATAGAAAGGTTAGACAGCCGGGGAGTACTGACGAGCGACGAAGCCCTGAATATCGAAAGGGTTCCTTCTTCCATGCTCATCGTAGGCGGTGGGGTAATAGGAATCGAGTTCGCGACGCTTTTTTCCGGCCTGGGGACCACCGTAACCGTGGTGGAGTTTTTGCCCCGTATCTTGTCCACCGTAGACGAAGAAATGGCCTATATGGTGCATGAAAGCTTGTCTTCAAAAGGAATTGCGATTCATGTCGCCGCCAGGGTGGCGAAAATAGAGGGAAAGGGAAGCTCCCTGACGGTGACCTTTGAAGATAAAAACGGAAAAAGCACGACCATCGAGGTCGAAAAGGTATTGCTCGCTGCGGGACGTACCCCGAATACGGAGATCCTCGACCTGGAACGTACAGGCATCAATGTCGAGCGCGGCCGCATCGTCGTGGATAAACATATGAGAACCAGCCTGCCCCACATCTATGCCATAGGCGACTGCGCGTCGCCCTATATGCTTGCTCACGTGGCGATGGCCGAAGGAGAGACGGCGGCAGCGAACATCGGGGGACAGGACCTGGAAATGGATTATACCGTTGTTCCTTCCTGCATCTTTACGTCCCCGGAGCTGGCGTCGGTCGGGTTGTCCGAGTCTGAATGCCGAAAGGCGGGTATTTCCGTGAAAACGGGTCGGTTCCCGATGGAAGGAAACGGGAGGGCGCTGACTCTGGGCGAAGCCGGGGGGATGGTAAAGATCGTGGCCGACTCGAGATACGAAAGGGTTTTGGGCGTGCACATCCTGGGCCCCAATGCGACGGAACTCATATCAACGGCCTGCATGGCCATGAAGCTCGAAGCCTCTGCCGACGAGATATCGGACATGATTTTCGCTCATCCGACGATAGGGGAAGCATTGAAGGAAGCGTCCCTGTCGCTTCAGGGAAGAGCCATTCACCTCCCGAAAGGTTGATGAAAAATGGCTGACGCTTTCCCGGAATGGCTGAAAATACCGGCTCCAGACGAAAGCGCTTTAAAGGAAATGCAGGACGTCATAAAGGGCCTTTCGCTCCATACGGTGTGTGAAGAGGCAAATTGCCCAAATGTCGGAGAGTGTTTCAAGTCTCGCACAGCCACTTTCTTGCTGATGGGAAAGGTTTGCACACGCAACTGCAGTTTTTGCGCCGTAAGCCACGGAAGGCCCCTGCCGTTGGATCCCGGTGAGCCTCGAAAGGTGGCGGAGGCTTGCCTTGCCCTCAGACTGGGGTACGTTGTTTTGACGTGCGTCACCAGGGACGACCTGGCCGATGGAGGAGCCGCGCACATGGCCTCGGTTATAAGGGAAGTAAAGAAGCAAAACCCCGGGACCAAAGTCGAATTACTCGTCTCGGACCTGGCCGGCAACCGGGAGGCACTCGAAATGCTGCTCGATGCCCCACTGGACGTTCTCGCCCACAACATGGAAACAGTGCCGTCCCTTTATAAATCGGTGCGGCCGGGGGCCGTATACGAGAGGAGCCTGGCCCTTCTTGAAAACGCCAGAAAATCGGCTCCTGCTTTAGTGACCAAATCGGGACTGATGCTCGGTCTGGGCGAAAGCACCGACGAGGTGGAAGAAGTCATGAAAGACCTCTCGAAAGCGGGATGTGATGTGCTCACCCTGGGACAATACCTGCAGCCGTCACCGGACCATTTCCCGGTGAAAGAATACGTGACGCCGGCGAAATACGAAGCCTGCGAAAGGAAAGCCTATGAACTAGGATTCAGGCACGTGGTGGCTGGTCCTTTGGTGAGGAGCTCCTATATGGCCGGTTCATACGCCTGAAGGTTCAAAAAAAAGGGGGTGATCAAAAAAAGAGCCGTGAGAGTGGGTCAGTTTAAAGACTCGAGAGGACAAGCGAAAAGGAGGTAGTGCTCATGGCTGTCGAAAAGGAAAAACTGAACTGGATGTACAGGAACATGCTCACCATAAGAAACTTCGAGGAAAGAGTGGCCGAGCTTTTTGCCGCCGGTAAATGCTTCGGCTTTGTCCACCTTTACGTGGGCGAGGAAGCGGTAGCCACGGGGGTATGCGCGAACCTGCGCAAGGAAGATTACATCACCAGCACGCACAGGGGTCACGGTCACCTGATCTCAAAGGGCGGAGACCTCAATCTGATGATGGCGGAACTTTTTGGAAGACGCACGGGCTACTGCAAGGGCAAAGGCGGATCCATGCACATCGCCGACGTCGAGCTCGGGATTTTGGGAGCCAACGGGATAGTAGGCGGAGGATTCCCTGCAGCGGTCGGAGCAGGCTTTACGGCGAAGTACAAGGGCACCGACCACGTAGTCGCCTGCTTTTTCGGAGACGGCGCGTCGAACCAGGGCACCTTTCATGAGGCCTTGAACATGGCGTCCATTTGGAAGCTTCCCGTAGTGTTCGTCAACGAAAACAACTTTTACGGCATTTCCCTGTCGCAAAAAAGATCGATGAACATTCCCGATGTGGCCGCCAGGGCGGCGTCCTATAACATCCCCGGTGTCGTGGTTGACGGAAACGACGTTCTGGCCGTCTACGAGGCCGTCCAGGAGGCCGTAAAGCGCGCAAGATCAGGCGAAGGACCGACACTGGTTGAGTGCAAGACCTATCGTTACAGGGGGCACTTCGAAGGCGATCCCACGGTCTACAGAACGGAGGAAGAAGTCCGGGAATGGAAGAAGAAAGACCCGATCCCCCGCTTCGAGACCAGGCTCTCCCAGATGGGGATCATGACGGAAGACCAAATGAAGCAACTCCGGGATGAAATATCCAACCAGATCGAAGAAGCCGTGAAATTCGCCGATGAAAGCCCCTGGCCGTCTCCGGAAGAAGTTTTGGATGACGTGTACGCGTGAGCCGGGAGGAGATGCAGATGAGAAAACTAACGATTCGAGCCGCGATAAATGAGGCCCTCCGCCAGGAGATGAAGCGCGATCCGGACGTGTACGTTCTTGGCGAGGACGTCGGCGTTTTCGGCGGCTGCTTCGGCGTCACTGCCGGGCTTATAGACGAATTCGGACCCGAACGTGTGATCGATACGCCAATCACCGAAAGCGCCATAGTCGGCAGTGCCGTCGGCGCGGCTGCGACGGGACTGCGGCCGGTGGCAGAGTTAATGTTCATGGATTTCGTCGGGGTAACCCTGGACCAGATATTTAACCAGGCCGCCAAGATGCGCTATATGTTCGGGGGAAAGGCGACAATTCCGATGGTCATAAGGACGGCCTGCGGTGCGGGCGGGTCAGCTGCGGCCCAGCACTCCCAGTCACTGGAAGCCTGGTTCATGCACGTTCCCGGACTTAAGGTGGTTGCGCCCTCCACGTCCTATGACGCTAAGGGGCTTTTGGTCAGTTCCATAAGGGATGACAACCCGGTGATCTTCGTCGAGCACAAGTTCATATACGACATGGAGGGTGAGGTCCCCGAGGACCTTTACACGGTGCCTCTCGGCAAGGCAGACGTCAAAAGGGAAGGAAGCGACGTGACGGTCATCGCCACGATGGCCATGGTCCACAAGGCACTGGAAGCAGCGGAAGAGCTCTCTAAAGAGGGAGTAAGTGTCGAGGTTGTAGACCCGAGGACGTTGCAGCCGCTGGACAACGAGACGATAATCGAATCAATCAAAAAAACCCATAAAGTGGTTATAGTCCACGAGGCGGTCAAGTTCGCGGGCCCGGGTGCCGAGATCGCAGCCATGATAGCAGACGAAGCATTTGATTACCTGGACGCCCCCGTAAAGCGGGTGGCGGCACCCTTTACACCGGTACCCTTCAGCCCGGTACTCGAAAAAGAGTACATACCCGGCAAGGAAAAGATAATCGCTGCCGTAAGGGAAGTCGTAGCGTGACCTAATGCAGGGAACGTTTGACATCCATTGTCAAAGCGTTCCCTGCATTGCTAGCCGTTACAAAGAGGGGGAGAGAGAAATGACAAAGAAAGGTTTGTTTAACCAGGTCCTTCAGGTAGCGGTGGTCGTTAAGGACCTGGAAGAAGCCATGAAAAATTACTGGGATAAATGGGGCATAGGTCCCTGGAGCGTTTATACCTTCGATCCAAACACCGTTAAAGACATGATATTGCATGGCAAAAGAGAAGATTACGCCATGAAGCTTGCACTTGCTGAGATCGGGAACGTTCAATGGGAGCTCATTCAACCCCTCGATGATAAGAGCATATATGCTGATTTCCTTAAAGAGCACGGAGAAGGGCTACATCATGTGGCTTTAGGGGTCGAAAGCTATGAGGAAGCGATGAAGCTGGCCGAGGAGAGGGAAGTAGGGGTAATCCAGGGTGGTACATGGTTTGGATTTACCTACACCTATTTGGACACCAGAAAGGACTTGGCCACTATCGTGGAGCTTTACAACCAGCCAGAAGGTTGGGAATTTCCTGAACCTGAGGATACCTATCCCAAGAACTCTTAAAGGATGGTTAGAAAAATGAGCCTGGAGGGAAAAGTAACGATCGTTACAGGGGGAGGACGAGGAATCGGCCGAGGAATTGCACTTGCCCTTGCTAGAGAAGGGGCTGATGTTGCAATAGTTGAGGCAGAAATTCTCGACAGCTCCTTTAACCACTACGGCACGAAGGAGATCAAAGGTTACACCGCAGCCCAGGAGGTGGCAAAGGAGATAAGGGCCCTCGGAAGACGGGCTATAGCCATAAACGCGGACGTAAGCAAATCCGGACAAGTCGCTCAAGCAGTAAAACAGACCATCGATGAACTGGGGTCAATAGATATATTGGTCAATGCCGCTGGAGTTGTGTCGGTCTCGACCGTGGAGAACATGGAGGAAGAGGCCTGGGACCTGACGATGAATGTCAACGCAAAAGGGGTCTTTCTATTTTCGAAGGCGGTCATTCCCTTCATGAAGCAAAGAAAATGGGGACGCATAATAAACATTGCTTCAATTGCGGGGAAATCGGGATTTCCAGGACTTTCCAATTATTGCGCGTCTAAATTTGCTGTGGTGGGATTTACCAATTCCCTGGCAAAGGAGCTTGCCAGGGACAACATCACTGTAAACGCTATCTGCCCCGGCATAGTTCGAACCCAGATGTGGACTCTGCTTGCCGACGTCTGGAAGATGCCCGGCGAAAGTTGGGATGAGTCCTATGTCAGAAATGTATCGGCCATGATACCTCAAGGGGTTGAGCAGACACCTGAGGATATGGCTAAACTTGCGTTGCTTTTTGTCTACTCCGAACACGTGACGGGTCAGTCGGTCAACGTCGATGGAGGTTCTATGACATTTTAGTCCGGTCCGAAAGGGGAATCGATATTCTTGACTCTGGTTGGGATCATCGCCAATCCTGCTTCAGGCAAAGACATAAGAAGGCTCGTCGCCCACGGTTCGGTCTTCGATAATATCGAAAAGGTAAACATCGTGAGGCGCATTCTGTTGGGATTGCAGGCTGTCGGGGCAGACAAGGTTCTTTACATGCCCGATTACTTCGGCATAGTTCCCAGGGCAGTGGAAAACGTTCACCTGAAGATGAGCGTGGAACCCCTGGATATGTATTGCGAAGGAACGCAGGAAGATTCCACCCTGGCCGCCAGGCTGCTGGCCGAAGAAGGTGCCCGCTGCCTTGTGGTGCTGGGCGGCGACGGTACCAACAGAGCTGTCGCCAAAGGCAGCGTTTCCGTTCCCTTCATGTCCGTATCCACAGGAACAAACAATATCTTCCCCTGTATGGTCGAAGGGACGATCGCGGGCATGGCCGCCGGTTTCGTGGCTACAGGTCTCGTCCCCGTCGAAGACGCGACCCTCCCCGCGAAACGCCTCGATGTAATGATCGACGGCGAGGCAGTGGATCTTGCCCTGGTGGATGTCGCTCTTTACGACGACATATTTTTGGGCTCAAAGGCTATATGGGATATGGATAGGGTTAAAGAGTTGGTATTGACCCAGGCCAAGCCGAGCAATATAGGGTTGTCTTCTGTTGGTGGCATGGTCATCGACAGGCCCATGCCGCAGAAAAAGGGGCTTCACGTACTGTTGGGGCCGTCCGATTCCGACGAGGGTTTCGTAGTAACAGCGCCGGTGGCGCCAGGACTTATAAAACCCGTCCGGGTGCTCGAGGTTAACGAAGTCTCTCTTGGGGAAGAGGTAAGTTTTGATTTGAGCCCGGCTGTAATAGCCCTGGACGGCGAGAGGGAGGTTGAAGTCCTGCCGGGCAAAAAGGTTTCGGTTCGCCTGAACGAAAACGGCCCCCGTGTCGTGGATATAGAGATGACCATGTGGCTTGCCGTTAAGAATAAAGCCTGGTCGCCCGCAGCAAACGAGGAGGTGAGCTTTTATGGCAGTAGTGGTCACAATGCCTAAACTTGGACTTACCATGACATCCGGCTCCGTCGCCAAATGGCATAAAACCGAAGGTGACAAGGTTGAAAAGGGAGAGGTAATCCTGGAAGTCGCGACGGAGAAGATAACCTACAAGGTCGAGGCCACGGAAAACGGCGTCTTGAGGAAGATCCTGGTGCAACCGGGAGTAAACGTGCCGATAGGAACGCCCCTCGCGGTATTGGCGGAACCCGACGAGGATATAAGTCATCTGCTTGAAGAAACGCCCGCCCCTGCCGAACCCGAAAAGCAAGCCAAAGAGGAAGCCCCGCCTCAGGTGGAAGTGGCCAAATCAACGGGAGAAAAAGTGCCCGTAAAAGCCACGCCTATAGCTAAAAAAATAGCGAAAGAACACGGCATAGACCTTTCGGTGGTTACGGGTACCGGCCAGGGAGGCAGGATCGTGGAAAAAGATGTCCTGGATTTTATTGAAAGCCGAAAGAAAGCCCCTACCGCCCAACCGGCGCCTAAACCCGGGGCTGGTGCGCCAAAAAGGGTGCCCTTGTCGGAGATACGCCAGGTCATAGCCGAGAGGATGAGCACGAGCTGGAAAAACTCTCCCATGGTCACGATAAACGCAGATGTAGACTGCGGAGCGATAAAAAAACTGAGGGAAGATTTAAAAGAAGCCTTCAAAGCCAGGGGACTTAACCTCTCGTACAATTACATTTTTATAAAAGCCTCCGCCGTGGCTCTCAAAGAGCAGCCCATGCTTAACTCCTGCCTCGAAGGCAATGAAGTTCTCCTGTACGAAGAAATCAACATAGGTCTCGCGGTAGCAACCGACGAAGCATTGCTGGTTCCCGTTGT
>Ga0334894_1003036_pt1 | contig 10424 bp, 10 predicted proteins | sample GraSluR3_MG_6_FD_207225 | JGI IMG/M metagenome (GOLD analysis project Ga0334894, IMG submission 207225) | Sludge microbial communities from methane-producing bioreactor in Wageningen University, Netherlands - Granular Sludge_12_05 R3 | ecosystem: Engineered > Bioreactor > Anaerobic >... | reverse complement strand
TTATTTATCCTGGTTTTTCTGATTCATTTGGTTTTGGTTTTTTAGAAGCAATGAATTTTGGATTACCTATTATAACAATTGATAATGGTGGTTGTAGAAGAGAAATTTTAGAAGATAAAAAAACAGGGTTTATATCTATGTTAAATAAAGAACTTAATGAAGATTTGGTTAAAACAATTGACAATGAAATAATTAATCAATTAGGAAAAAATACTTCTAAATTAATTGAGGATAATATTTTAAGAAATAAAATGTCAAAAGAATGTATAAAAGTTATTAAAGAAGGAAAGTTTTCTATAAAAGAGAGAAATAAGAAAATGAATAAAATTTATGAAGAGGCTTTAAAGTGAAACAAAAATTGAAACACTATAGTCTTTTTATGATACAATATTTGTAACATATACAAAACATTTAAATATATTGAAGTATCATCTATTTTATGAAAAAAAGTCTACTCTTTCAGGTTTTATATGAACAGCAAAAAGATTTTCTTGATATAACAAATTTAATTCGGCGAGATAAGGTAAGTGAAGTTATTTCTTTTTTAAAATTAAAAATGCCTTTGATAATTACAGGTTTGAGACGTTGTGGGAAGTCTTCTCTTTTAAGATTAATTAAAGATGATTTAAATTTAAAAGAAAAAGAATTTTTGTATATTAATTTTAATGATGAAAGATTAATCTCTTTTGAGAATGAGAATTTTCAAGATATTCTAGATTATTTAGGTGAAAATGATTATAATAAAAAAATTTATCTTTTTTTAGATGAAATTCAAGAAGTTGAGGATTGGGAAAAATGGATTGATAGAATTAAAGAAAAGTTTTCAATAATAATAACTGGTTCAAATTCGCAAATGTTAAGTTCAGAGATTTCTAGTATTTTAACTGGAAGATCAATTAATATTAATCTTTTTCCTTTTAGTTTTGAAGAATATTTGAATTATAAAAAAATTGTAATTAAAGACATTAATTTAGATAAAAATTTACAAAATAAGATAAAGAGATATTTTAATGAATTTTTGTTAAATGGTGGAATGCCTAAAATGATTTTAAATAATGAAAAGATTATTTTAAGAGAATTATATGAAAATATTATTTATAGAGATATTATTAGAAGATTTAATCCAAATTTAACAAAGCCAATAAAGGAAATTTCAACTTATTTATTATCTAATGTTTCGAGTGATGTTAGCTTAAGAACATTATCTAAGGTCTCTGGAATTAAAAATTTAGGAGTTTTAGGAGAAATATTATCTTCTTTTGAAAAAGCATTTTTATTCTTTACAATAAATAAATTTGATTATTCTATAAAAAAACAAATACAAAATCCAAGAAAAATTTATTCAATAGATTTAGGATTCCCAAATAATTTAGGATTTAAATTTTCAGAGAATGAAGAGAATATTTTAGAAAATTTTGTTGCTATTTCTTTAAAACAAAAAAATAAAGAATTTTATTATTTTAGAAATAAAAAAGAATGTGATTTTTTAGTCAAAGAAAAAAATAAAATTATCCAAGCAATACAAGTAACAAAAGAATTAAATGAAAAAAATATAAGTAGAGAAATTGATGGTTTATTAGAAGCAATGAATAAATTTAATTTAAGAAAGGGTCTTATTTTAACATTAGATGAAGAAGATGAATTAAATATTGATAAAAAAAAGATAAATATAATTCCTATTTGGAAATGGTATTTAACAAAATAAGATGTCAAAAGAATGTATAAAAGTTATTAAAGATGAAAAGTTTTCAATAAATGAGAGAAACAAAAAAATGAATAAAATTTATGAGGAAATTTTGGGATGAAGTTACATTTAGGTTGTGGAAATGATTATAAAGAAGGTTATGTCAATTGTGATGTTACTAATAAAGTTAAAGTTGATCAAATAGTAGACTTAGAAAAGCCTTTAACAATGTTTAAAGACAATTCTGTTGACGAGATAGTTTGTAACCATGTTTTAGAACACATTAAAAATTTTATTCCTTTAATAGAAGAATGTTTTAGAATTTGTAAAAATGATGCTGTTTTAAAAATAAAAGTTCCTTATTTTGCTTATCCAGGGGCTTATGCTGATCCAACGCATGTAAGATTTTTTACATTAAAAACTTTTGATTATTTCTCGTCAAATAACGATTTAAACTATTATTCTAATGCAAGGTTTGAGATAAAAAAGAAATACCTTAATCCGTTTTTTAAGAGAAAGAGTAGGTTATTACGGTATATTCTTAATTTATTCCCTTCTTTTTATGAGAGATTCTTTTCAGGAATTTTTGGTGCTGCAGAAATTTATTTTGAACTGGAATGTAAAAAAATTAAAAGGATTGGTGAATAAAATGAAAGTTTGTGCTATTGTTATTTGGTTTAATCCTACTCAGAAAAATTGGGAAGTAATTCAAAAATATTTATCTTTTGTTGATAAATGTATTATTGTTGATAATTCTAATAAAGATAATAGTTTTTTGATTAATAAAAAATTTAAAAAGATTGTTTATATTCCAAATTTAGATAACTTTGGGATTGCTAAGGCTTTGAATATTGGGTGTAAAAAGGCAAAATCAATAGGGTTTAATTGGGTTCTTACTATGGATGACGATTCTTTTTTTGATAAGAAAAATTATGATAATTATTTAAGAGAAGTTAAAAAAATTATAAAAGAAGATAAAAAAGCAGTTAGTTTTTCTCCGAATTTTTCTAAAAATAAATCTTCCCCTTTTTCTAAGGTTAATAGAATTATAACTAGTGGAAATTTAATTAAATTAAGTGTTCTAAATTCGATTGGTTATTATAGAGAAGATTTATTTATTTATGAAGTAGATATTGATTTATCTTATAGATTATTTAATCAAGGATATAAATTATATGAATTGCATAATATTCAGATGCATCATAATATTTTTGATTCTCCTTTAAAATTAAATTTATTTTTTAAAGAATATAATATACGAAAAAAAGATTCACCTGAATCAAAGTATTATCTTTTAAGAAATGGACTTCTTATGAATAAAGAATACTTTAATATAAGAAAGAATGAATTTTTTAAATATTATTTTTTCCCACTTCGATTATTAATTAAAATAATTTTATTTGAAGAAAAAAAAATTAAAAAATTAAAATATTTTTTTAGGGGATATATTGATTTTAAAAAAAGGAGGTTTGGTAAATGTCCTCTTTTAAGATAACCTTAATTTGTCCTGCACATAATGAAGAATTTAATTTAGACCCTTTAATTAATTCTATAAACCATCAAACAAGAAAACCGGATGAGGTTATTTTTATAGAAGATAGCTCAACTGATGAGACATATAATGTTTTAAAAAATTTTCAGTTAAACAATAAAAATGTCAAAATATTCCGTGTTAAAAACAAAAATATTTCTAAGAATAGAAATTTTGCGATTAAGAAATCTAAAGGAGAGATTATTGTCTGTGTTGATGCAGGATGTAAGTTAGAAAATAATTATTTAGAAAAAATAATAAACCCTTTTAATAAAAGAGAAATTTCTTTTGTAGGTGGAATTTCTAAGATTTCTCCTAAAAACTTGTTTGATAAATGTTTTTCTTTTTTTGTTGAAAAAAATAAACTTTCTAAAACATATTTACCTAAAGGTCATGCAATGGCTTTTCGAAAAGATTTATGGAAAAAGGTAGGCGGTTTTCCAGAAAATTTAGCATTAGGAGCAGAAGATACATTCTTTGGTAAAAAAGCTATTTCAATTGGATTTAAACCTTTTATTGTTCATGATGCATTTGTATACTGGGAAACAAGATCTAATTTAATGGTTATTTTTAAACAATTTAAAAGTTATGGCTATTGGGATGCTAAAGCTTTTAATTTCTTTAAATTACCATTAAAATCAAAATTAAATCTTCTTATATCAATATTATTTCCATTATCAATCTTACATTCAATTTATATGGGTTTTAAATGTTTCAATTATTGTAAAAATATTAAATCACTCTATTATGGAATTACAATAGATTTATCTAAAATTTATGGATATTCTTTTGGGTGGATTAAAGGTATAATCTTATAAAGATTATTTTTATTCTTTTATTATGAATAATCGGAAGATTTTTTTGGTTACTGGTGGGTGTGGTTTTATTGGTTCTAATTTTATTAGGTATTTGTTAAATAAATATCCTGATTATTCTGTTGTTAATTTAGATAAATTAACTTATGCTGGTAATATCCATAGTTTAAAAGATTTTGATAATTCTCCAAGGTATAAATTAATTATTGGGGATATTTGTAATAAGGATTTAGTTAATCAAATTGTGAAAGATGTAGATGTTATTGTACATTTTGCAGCAGAAAGTCATGTTGATTTATCTATTTTTGATAGTAGAATTTTTGTTGAAACAAATGTTTTAGGTACACAAACATTATTAGAAGCAGCAAAGATGAATGGGAATAAAAGATTCCATTATATTTCTACTGATGAGGTTTTTGGGGAAGCTATTAATGATAAATTTAGAGAATCAACTCCTTATTCACCTAGAAATCCTTATTCTGCATCAAAAGCTGGAGCAGATCATTTAGTAATGGCTTATTATTATACTCATAAATTGCCTATAACTATTTCAAATTGTTCTAATAATTATGGCCCTTATCAATATCCCGAGAAATTATTTGCAAGAGCTATTACTAATTTATTATCTGGTGAGAAGATTCCTCTTTATGGTGACGGAAAGGGTATTCGAGATTGGATTTATGTTGAAGATCATTGTAGAGCTTTAGATTTAATTATCCATAAAGGTAAATTAGGTGAGACTTATTGTATTGGTGGAAATTGTGAAAAAACAAATAAACAGATTGCTCAAGCAATATTATCTGAATTAAATCTTTCTGAAGATAATATTAATTACATCTCTGAAAGACCTGGTGCTGATTCTAGATATGCTATAGATTTTAAGAAAATTAAAGAAGAATTAGATTGGGAACCTTTGATTAATTTTGAAGAAGGTGTTAAAAAAACAGTTGAATGGTATAAACAAAATAAAGAATGGTGGTTACCTTTAAGAGAATCTATGATTAAAAACAGAGACCAATTTAAAGATACATTTTCAAAGTTTAAAGAAGAATCAAAGAATTAATGAATTATATTTTTCTAAATTTAATGATGTATCTTTTGGTATTTTTAATTCAATATCTGTTATTGATATTTTTCCTATTTCTTTTTTAGGACTAATTTCTTTCGCATAATCGTAAACTGTTTTTTTAGTTCCACCAATATGAATTATTCCAGTTATTTCCTTATTAATTAATAACTTTATTTTTTTTGCAGTTTCTTTTACATGTTCTCTAATTGTCCATTGATCTTTGAAAGCATTTTCATATGGAAAAGGATCTTTACCAAAACTAGTTCTAATTATTAAAGAATTGTCATATAGCTTAACTGCACATTCCCCTCCTAATTTAGACCAAGCATATTTATTTATTGGTAAGAGTTCGTCTTCTTCTTTATAATTACCTTTATCTCCTTTGAAAACATAATCTGTTGAGATATAAATTAATTTTATATTTTTATTCATACAAATTTTAACAATGTTTCCTGTACCAATAATGTTAGTTTCAAGAGCATTTTTAGAATCTTTTTTTATTTCTTGTAAATTTGTAATAGCTGCGCAGTGGATTATACATTTAATTTCTTTTCCTTTTAAATAATCTTCCATAGTTTCTGTTTTTGTTATGTCAAATTCTTTATGAGAAGGATAATTTGCTTTTGGTAAAATTTTTTTTAATTCTGTACCTAAAATTCCACTTCCACCTGTAATTATTAAATCTTCTTCAATCATTTTAACACAGATTCCTATTTATTAAATCATTATATTCAAATGTTGAAAATTCTTTTTTTGTTGTCCAGTTGGATAATCCTTGAGCATTTTTATCTTTTTCTGAAATAATCATTTTCTCTTTTAAATTATCTAATATTTCTTTTGTTTCTTTTGAGAATGACCAATCTAAATCTTCTGATAATATTGAAATTCCGGTTTCATAATTTGGACTATATTCTCCAGAGCAAAAATATTCTATTATTGTATCTTCTAAATAAATATTTCCATGAGCAAATCCCACTGGAACCCAAATCCACTCCTCAAATTCGTTCTCTTCATTAGAAGATAATTCATAACTTACTATTTTTCCAAATGTTGGAGAATCTTTTCTTATATCTAAAACAACATCTATCATTTTTCCTTTTATTGTTCTAACAAGTTTTCCCATATATGGATTCCATTGAAAATGTAGTCCTCTTACAACATTTTTTTTTGAAAAACTTTGATTTGCTTGACAAATTGTAAAGTTATGAAGTGATTTTAATTCTGATTGATTTTGAAAATCAGTTTTTCTAAATGGTTCTGTAAAATAGCCTCTTTCGTCTTTAAATTTTTCAAATTTAATAACCTTTATTTCAGGTATTTCTAAACTTTTTATTTCGATTATTTTCATATTAAAATAAATGTTTATTTATTTATAACTCTTACTTTTTCTTCCATATTAGTATTCCTAAGTAGATGAATCTGGTGAGTATTGTTGCTAGGCAAACTCCTAGGACTGCTGCATTAGTTGAGTATGTTAAGCCGATTATTATGAAGAGGTAATTGAAGATTATGTTGAGGATTGTTGAGATTATGAGAGCATTTGAGACTGTTTTTGTTTGTTTTTGGGAGATGAAGTATGTGTTATATAAATTTATTAATGGAAAGGTTAAGAGTAATAATGAGAACCATTTTAATAATGGGATTGCTGGTGTGTATTGTTCTCCATAGACTATTTTTATTAATGGGGATGAGATTATTATTGTGATTATTAATGCTATTGTTGAGATTAAGATTGTGAATTTTTTTGATTTTGAGAATAGGCTTTCTAATTTTTGTCCTTTGAGTCTTGAGAGTATTGGATGTAATGAAATTGCTAAGAATCCTAATATTGTTGCAGCTGAAGTTATAAGGTCAAAAGAGGCTTTATAATAAGCGATTTGGATTGCTGGGACAAAATATCCTAACATGATTGTGTCTATGTAACCAAAGAATACTCCTGAGAGTGCTGTTATTGTTAAGGGTAATGCAAATTTCTTTAATTCTTTTTTTTCTTTTTGTGTTAATTTTATTGATTTATTTTTTTTAAAAGGGTGATTTAATTTTGTTAAAATCATCATAAAAATAAATGCTATTAAATAACATAAGCTGATGATTAAAAATAAATAAAATAAGTAAATATCTTGCTTTGTAATTTGTTGTAAAAAGAATAATATTGATAATGGAACTATTGTTATTCTTAATATCTGTAATAATATTTCTTTTGCGAATTGTATTTTAAAATTATTTTTTGATGTGAAAATTGTGTTTAAGTGAGAAGTTATTTGAACTAATGGTAAATAAATTGCTCCAGCAACTAATGCTAAATAAATTGGTTTATTATAAAAATTTGATAAGTGTCTTGCTAGAATAATCAATAAAAATGATGTTAATAATAATAAATAAACTTTTAATTTTGTTAGATAATAAAAATAGGATTTTGCTTTTTTTGGTTTTTTGTCAATTGTTTTTGATAAATATGTAATTAATGCTTGGCTTATTCCAAGGTCTGAAAAAATAGCTAAGAATAATATTGTTGAAAGTGCAAGTCCATAAAGTCCGTATAATTCTGGAGCTAATAATCTTGCTAAAACTATTGTGAATATTAATGAGCCTAATTTTGCTGTTAAGTTTGTTGCGAGTTGCCAACTTGAATTTTTTATAGCTGTTTTAGAAGTTGTTGAAAAGTTTTTTTCTTTTATTTTTGTTTTTAGAATTTGTAATTTATTCATATGTTTATCATCTCTTTGTAATTAAATGATGTTTTTTGTTTTTATAACTTTGGTGGTTTTTGGATTTAATTTTCCCACTTTCTTTCAACTTCGTTGAAATACCCACCCTATTTTATTTGTGTTGCCTAAATTATAGTAAATCCAAAAACTGGGTGAGTCTAATTTTTTATTTTACTTTTTGGGTCACAAGTTTTATAGATATTCTCTTCGGTTATTTTATAATCCTTACTTTTTAGGTCATAAAATTTTTCATTTAGTTTACTTTTTGGGTCATAACCTTTTTCAGGTTTTTTGGATTTAATTTTCCCACTTTCTTTCAACTTCGTTGAAATACCCTCCCTATTTTATTTGCGTTGCCTAGGTGATAGTAAATCCAAAAACTTAAAGTGATAATTTTTTAGAATAAAATACTTTTAATATGGTCTTTTATTTTTGTTTGTTTTTATTGTGTAGATTAATGAGATTTTTATGAGGATGTTTTCTTTTCTGTTGTAAAAGTCTATTATGTCTAGGGTTAGGTGGAATAAGAATCCGATGATGAGGTAAATTGTTGTTGGGAAGAAGATTGATATTGTTGCTAAGATTATTATGAATTCTATTGAGTGTAAGGGCATTATGTTTTTTTTGTATTGTTGTTTTTGTATTTTTGATAGTTTTTTCCAATTTTCTCTTTTTTGCATTGAATATTTGTAGAATTTTATTGGGTTTATTTTTTTGTTTTTGATGATGTAACTTATGTAATGGTCTAAGTCAGGGAATAACCATCCTGAAAACCATATTAAGCTTAAATTTAATAATGATATTTCTGGTTTTATTAAGCAAATTATCATGCAAAGAAAGGTTGTGAGAAATATGTGAGTTTTTGTTTTCATTTTATTCTTCTAATTGTTTTACAATGTCTGCAAATGCTGGTCTGCTTATTAAAACTCCGATTGTTATTCCGATTAATGTTGTGATTGCAAATCCTTTTAATAATCCTGCTGATGTTGCTCCTATTCCTAAAAATCCTAATGCTCCTGTTAATGGTAATAGTGCAACGAGTGTTGTTGCAAAGGCTGTTGTAATTATAAATAGGGCTTTTTTAATTTGTTCTTTTAATGATTCTTCTTTGTTTCTTGATTCGTCCATTATTATTATTTGACTATCTATTCCTGTTCCTATTGCTGCAATGATTCCTGCAATTGAGGGTAAATCTAAATTCCAATTTATTAATGCTGCAATTCCTAATATCATTAATAATTCTGAGAAAGATACTGTAACAAGGGCTAAAGATGTTTTTATTTTTCTATATCTTAAGAATGTAAATATTGTTATTGCTATTATTGCAAAGAGTCCTGCTTTTAGGATTTGTTTTGTGAAATTTTCTGATAAGTTTGGTGAGATTCTATCTATTTTTACTATTTCTAATTCTTGTGGTAAACTTCCTGTTATTAATATTGTTTGAAGTCTTTTCATTTCAGATCTGGTATTTTCTGCTGCATCTTGTTGGGTTTGTCCTGATTCAGAACCTGTTATTGATATTGTTGTTTCTGCTCTTCCTTTTAGGCTTCCTGCTATTTTTAATGAAGATGTGTTTATTCCATCAATATAAAATACTATTTCTTCTGTTAGATAACATCCTTGATTTACTGGGTTACAATTGTCTATTGTTGGTAGGTCTTTTGTTATTTCTGCAAATTTATCTGCTGCATTTGTGCTTAGTGTTATTTGAAATTGGAAATCACAATAAGATTCTTCTTGAGAGTCTCTACAATTATATACTATTGCTTGTTCTCCTGTTCTTGCAACATGAGTTATGTCTTGATCTCCTCCAATAAATACTGTTTTATTTGCAATTTTTGCTTCGAAAAATCCTTGTTCTTCAATTAATGATTCTAATTGTTCTGGTGTTGAACCTGCAATTTCTATTCCTATTAAAATTTCTTGTCCACTTGTTTGTATTTTATATATTCTTAAGTCTGTTAATCCATAAGCATTAAGTCTTTCTTCTAAAACTGAGATTACATCATTTACATCATTTTCATTATATTCACCTTTTATTTCAATGAATGCTCTTGCTCCTCCTCGTAAATCTAATCCTGTTTTTAATTTTGAAGAAGGGATATTGTTTATTCTTAAGTCATTTATTAATTCTGTTCCATATAATCCTATAATTGATTCTTTTAATTGTCTTACTTTTATTTCTGTTCTTATTGTTTGATTTTCTTTTAATTCATAAAATGGTTTTATTGCTTCTTGATAATCTTCTAGATTTTTTATTTCTATATTATTTATTTTTGTTATGTGCATGTCTTGTCTTAATCCATCTTGATACAGTTGAGATGTTGATTCTATTGAAGAAATGATTACTCCATCTTGTAAGAATGTGAGTCCATAATTATCTAAGAATAATGAGAATATTGAAAGTATAACTAAGGTAATTAACATTCCAATTTTAAAAGTTATTTTTAATTTCATTTTGTTTTTTCAATATGCCATTTTAATATTGAAGCATTTGTAATCCATGTGCTAAATAAATCAAATCCTAATCCTATTAAGAGAATAGTAAATATTTGATTTAATACGCTTGCAAAAGGTATTACTATTATTAATGCTGTTGATACTGCAATTATTGTTG
>Ga0334894_1003034_pt1 | contig 10435 bp, 10 predicted proteins | sample GraSluR3_MG_6_FD_207225 | JGI IMG/M metagenome (GOLD analysis project Ga0334894, IMG submission 207225) | Sludge microbial communities from methane-producing bioreactor in Wageningen University, Netherlands - Granular Sludge_12_05 R3 | ecosystem: Engineered > Bioreactor > Anaerobic >... | reverse complement strand
AATTTCAAAGAGGTCATTGAGATGGCTGAAAGTTTTTTTATGCATCACCACACACGACGGATCATGATTGGCGGTACTGATGATAATATCGCGCGGTTCATGACTGAACTCCCCAAATCATGGCAATCGCTTATAGTTGGCGAGTTCCCGATGAGCATGACAGCCAGTCGGGACGAGGTCCTGGATAAGGCGACTGAAGAAGCCCTGAAAACACAAAAAGAGGTGACCGGGAAACTTGTTGAGCGGGCAATCACGCTTGCCGCAAAAGGCAGTACGGGCGTGATTGGGTTGATAGACACCCTCAACGCCATTCATGAGGGACGGGTCAAAACCCTGCTGGTATCTGAGGAATTTGAACAGGAAGGTTACCGTTGCAAAGGTTGCGGATATTTGACCACACAGGTTTTGCAACAATGCCCGTTTTGCAGCGGCGAGTTTGAGAAGATTGACACAGCTGTGGAAATGGCCGTTCAGGAGTCATTGCGGAAAAGCGCGGAAGTAAAAGTCGTGCAGGACAACCAGCAGCTCAAAGAAGCAGGCCAGATTGCAGCGCTATTGCGATACTGATAGGATCCATACGCGGTACGTGTAATTTCATAGATCTGGTTCATACAGCAAAGGGATGCCGATCAGGCATCTCTTTGCTGTATAGGCCTATTTAATGATAAGGCTATAGAGTAGTACGACCTGTCTTTTGAATCTCGTCCGAGAGACGTTTCCGCACCAGAGAATTGACGCTCTGAGAGGGGAATTTCATTCTCAGATTGATTTAATCAACAAAACAACCCTGAAATGAAGACTGTTAATCAACTATTAACGAAAATGCCGTTTTTTGTGCATGTATCCTTAACATTGTTCATTTATAATTTTCTGAAATCAAAGAATCAGCACGAGGAAACTTCTTGACTTTATCAGTCCACTATTTGATTATCTTCCTTTTTTGGGTGCTCACTATGTATTTTGTGAAGCACCAATTTGCGGTTGGGACGGAAAGGGTCAGATAGAAACAGAAGCAGACCTCATCTAAGCTAAAAGCGAAGCCACCCAACCAAAGGTGGCTTTTGTTTTTTTATGAGGACATCAGATAGATAAAGAGAATGAAGGAGGTGTCTTGGGAACCATTGTCACAAATTGAAGTTTGAAAATCTATGATTTATCATGAGGAGAAGAACCATGAAGTTTAAAAACATTTTAGTTTTAATGATTGTATTTGTCTTAGCTTTGAGCGCTTGTGCGCCCAAACCCGCTGAAGTCAGCGATGATCTCCCGGCAGCCTGCCAGGAAGATGCATTTGGCTGTGCTGTTATCCCCGCCGGTGAGACCATCAAGATCGGCATGGGCGCACCGATGTTAGGCGACTATTCTATGTTCGGTATTGACATCAGCCAGGCCGTAGCGCTCGCGCTTGAGCATGATGACGGTTTTGAGGGCTGGACTTATGAACTCATTGCCGAAGATACTGGCGGCGCGCCTGAGGGTGGCGCTGCTGTGGCGAACAAAATGGTGACGGATCCCACCGTGGCGGCCATCGCAGGTCATATTTTCTCCGGCTCCACGGATGCGGCCATGCCCATCTATGAAAAAGCAGGCCTGCCGATGATGTCACCTTCAGCGACGAACCCCGACTTGACGACAAAAGGTTCCACGGTGTTCAACCGGTTGGCCTTCACTGATGCCGCCCAGGGCGCTGCTGCAGCGGATTTGCTCTTCAATGCCCTTGGCTTTACGAAGATTGCAGTAATGCATGATGGCGGCACTTACGGCCAGGGTCTGGCCGATGTTGTCAAGGCAGCCTTTGAGGAAATGGGCGGCGAAGTAGTGGGTTATGAAGCGGTCACCCCAGGTGAGGCAGATTATGTCGCGCCGCTATCCGCGGTCGCAGCTGGCGAGCCTGAAGCTGTTTACTTTGGCGGGTATGCCGCTGAGGGTATTGTGATGATGAACCAGTGGTCCCAGGCCGGGTTGGATGGCGTTCTCTTCTTCGGTTGTGATGGCACCTTTGGTGTTGAATTCACCGATAAGACGGGTGCTAATGGCGAAGGCGCGATTGCCGCCTCCCTTGTCCCCCCGGATTCTGAGGAAAAGGCTGCTTTCGATGCAGCTTACGCGGCGAAGTTCCCCACAAAAGCTGGCGAGCTCAGCGCATTTACCTGGTCTTCATATGACACGGGCGGTGTACTGATTGCAGCCATTGAATCGGTAGCTTTCGTTGAAGATGGCAAGCTGTTCATTCCCCGCGGTGCACTGGTCGAAGCTGTCCGTAACTCGGATTATGTTGGCCTGACCGGTCTCATCAAATGTGACGCGATTGGCGAGTGCAATGCCTCCGGCCCCGCTTTCTATCAGGTAGTCGATGGCGAGTGGGTACCCCTTGCCGCAGCAGAAGAGTAAATTACTCCTTCATAAAGGATGGGGAAGTGAAGTTACTTCCCCATCTTTTCATGTTTACCGTTCGGAAATTATTCTTATGATTAATAAACTCAAGAACCAACGACTGACACTGGGGCTGATCCTGCGACTCTTGCTAGGCTTGGCTGTCGTAATTTACCTCGGTTGGCGGATTTATCAAACCGCATTCGGCGAAGGAACTTATGGACCGGACACCTGGATGCGGTTTTTGATTACCGGTTTGGTGATCGGCGGCATGTATGCCCTGATCGCTATCGGCTATACCCTGGTGTATGGCATTTTATTCATGATAAATTTCGCCCATGGCGAAGTGATGATGCTGGGCACCTTTGCGGGATACTTCGTTTTGGAAGCTTTTGCTGCCATCCCCGCGCCAACCGTTGCAAACCCGGATCTAAATTTTCTCAATGCTCAACCTGTAATCGCATTGGTTTTGACCTTTCTGGTCGGGGCCGGTTTCTCCGCATTGATGGGATACATGCTTGAGAAGATTGCATACCGCCCGCTGCGGGGCGCACCCCGGCTGATCCCATTAATCAGTGCAATCGGCGCGTCAATTTTTTTACAGAACGCGGCTCAGCTCCTGTTTGGGCCCCAGCGGCGGCAGTATTTGAACCCCGATTTCCTTTGGCGCGGGACAGGGTGGATGATCCTGGTAGGTGGAAAAGAGGTCATGCTCACCTACACAGGTGTTTTCTCATTTGTGCTCTCAATTCTACTGATGATCGGGTTATTCATCATGGTTAAGAAGACCAAACTTGGAAAATCCATGCGCGCAGTCGCTGAGAATAAACAGGCTGCAGCATTGATGGGAATTGATGTGGATTCTGTCATCAGCAAGACATTTATTATCAGCGGGATCCTGGCTGGCGCTGCGGGTGTGATGTGGGGACTTCACAACGGCCTGTTCAACCATTTTGTCGGTTTCCTCCCGGGTATTAAAGCCTTTACCGCCGCTGTACTGGGTGGGATCGGGAACATCCCCGGCGCTATGATGGGTGGCATGTTATTGGGATTGCTTGAATCTATCGGGCCTGCGCTCCTTGGCATTGATTTCCAACTTAAAGATGTGATTGCTTTCACCATCCTGATTCTGGTGCTGATCTTCAGGCCGTCAGGATTATTGGGTGAAGCGTTATCGGAGGAGAAAGTCTAATGAAAACTTCACTGACGAAAGGTCTCCGTTCCGGGATTGTATTTGGCATTGTTTTTATCTTCTTGATGTTAATTGGTTTCATCAATGTGGGTGCTGACATGGTTGGCGATATCTCCAGCGCTTCGGCTGCCTCAGGTGCCGGCGGTCGTTTACCTGTCGGTGATCTATTGATTGTCATCGCGGTATTTGGCGTTTTTTGCGGCATCGCCGCCCGAAGCAAATCAGAAGAAGTGCAATGGTGGTCCGCGCTATTGGGCGGATTGACCGCTGGGATCACAGCTGGTCTTCTGATGGGGGTGGCAATCTGGCTGGTGGGCAGCTTGAGCCTGGATGGGGTGGATTTCCGGACCTATCTCCCCAGCCTCAACCCGGCATCTATCCAGTACCTGACCTTCTACAGCTATCCTCAGTCTGCCGGGCTGACTTATTTGATGTATATGGCGATTTTCTCTGTTGCTGGCGCGGCCCTGGCGTGGCTGCTCTCATTCCGGGACTGGCTCGCAAAGAGCTGGAATTCCTGTAAAACCGGCCTGGGCGGCTGGTTTGAGAAGAAGGACGTCAGCCGGATTTTTAGCAATCAATGGCTCATGATCGTTGTATTTCTGGCAGCTGGCATTTTGTTGTATTTCCTGCCGCTGGCCTGGGGATCCTATTGGAACTATATCATGGGAACCGTTGCAATTTATATCCTGCTGGGCCTTGGGTTGAACATCATCGTAGGTTATTCGGGTCAACTTGTACTGGGATATGTGGCTTTCTTCGCCACCGGCGCTTACACCTTTGCTCTTCTGACCGCGCCGACACCGCATGGTATAGAAATGAACCTCTGGCTGGCAGTCGGTCTCTCCATTTTGGTATCAACGCTGACAGGGTTATTGCTGGGTCTTCCGATCCTCAACCTGCGTGGTGATTATTTGGCCATTGTCACGCTGGGCTTTGGCGAGATTGTGCGTATCCTGATCAGGAGCGATTTATTGACGTCGTTGACCAATGGTCCCAAGGGTGTGACCAGTGTCGGCCAGCCCAACTTATTTGGTAGTCCCTTTTCAGATGTGAATTTTATGCATCTTCTGATGCTGCTGGTCTTGATCGGATTGTTCATTGCTAAACGGTTGAAGGACTCAAATACCGGCCGAGCCTGGATTGCCATTCGGGAAGATCAGACGGTTGCCCAGGCGACAGGGATTAATACCTTCAAACATAAAATCCTGGCACTTTTGTTGGGGGCTGCCTTTGCTGGGCTGGCCGGGGCGTTGTTCGCCTCCCGCAACCAGTTCACCGGCCCTGAAGATTTCACTCTGATGGTTTCCGTGAATGTTTTATGTATCGTCATTGTTGGCGGCATGGGCTCGCTGCCTGGCGTGGTGCTGGGTGCGTTTGTGCTCAAGGGCATTCCTGAGCTTTTGCGAGAGATGGCCGATTACCGCCTGCTGGTATTTGGCGCCCTGCTTGTTGTGATGATGATCGTCCGTCCTGAGGGCCTCTGGCCGGCAAGAAGGGTTCGGTTTAAGCGATCGCATGCTGACCCGGATCGTCAAGATGCGGTGGAGGTGGAAGTATGATTGCAGCAGTACAAGCAAGCCAGGTTACCAAGTGTTTCGGCGGTCTGACGGCTGTTAACACGGTTGACCTGATAGTCCCCAAGGGCTCGATCTCAAGCATTATCGGCCCAAATGGTGCAGGGAAAACGACGCTGTTCAACTGCGTTTCCGGTTTCTATGTGCCGGATTCGGGTGAGATTCAATTCTTCGGCCAACCTATCTCCGGTCTGGCAACCCACCAGATCAGCAAATGCGGCATTGCCCGCACCTATCAGAACATCCGGTTATTCAAGGAAATGACAGCCGTGGAAAACGTGCTGGTCGGACAGCATCATCGCATGCGTTCGACCTGGATTGAAGCGATCTTTCATACCCCCAGGTATTATCAGGAAGAGCAGAAAGCGCTTGAGAAAGCGCTTGAATTGCTGGATTTTGTGGGCTTATCCGGACTGGAAGACACGCCTGCCTACAACCTGCCCTATGGGGCGCAGCGGCGGCTTGAGATCGCCCGCGCGCTTGCCAGCGATCCAGCGCTCCTGCTGCTGGATGAACCGACCGCCGGGATGAACCCGCAGGAGACGGATGAGATGACGGCTTTCATCAAAAACCTGCGCGATACCAGAGAGATCACCATTCTTCTGATCGAGCATGATATGCGGGTGGTTATGGATATTTCTGACCAGATCACTGTCCTGGACTATGGAATGAAAATTGCCGAGGGAAAACCGGCAGAGATTCAATCCAACCAGCGGGTGATTGAGGCCTATCTTGGACCAGGCGCGGCCGCTCTTTCAGAAAAATTCAGACGGAAGAAGACACTATATGCTTACAGTTAATGACTTGCAGGTTTCCTACGGCGCAATCCGAGCTCTGAAAGGCGTTACCTTCAGCCTTGAACAAGGGGAGATCGTCGCCCTGATCGGGGCAAACGGCGCAGGGAAAAGTACAACCCTGAACACGATCTCAGGCATTCTCCAGCCTGAAGCAGGTGAGATATTTTATCAGGATGAAGATATTACTAAGACCTCCCCTGCTGAGATTGTCGCTAAAGGCATTGTTCAGGTTCCCGAAGGGCGAAAGATCTTTGCCCGAATGACGGTGAGGGAGAATCTTGAGATGGGAGCTTATTCACTGACGGATAAAGATACGATCCAGGAGCATATGGATCGGGTTTTTGAGATTTTTCCCCGATTGAAGGAACGCAGGCGCCAATTGGGGGGGACGCTATCAGGCGGTGAGCAACAGATGCTGGCGATGGGCCGGGGGCTGATGGCGGATCCGCATTTGATGTTGCTGGATGAGCCCTCCATGGGCCTCGCGCCGATCCTGGTTGAGCAGATCTTTGAGGTCATCCGCGATATCAATGAACAGGGCGTCAGCATCCTGCTGGTGGAGCAAAACGCCCAGATGGCGCTGTCCATTGCGGAGCGGGCGTATGTTCTGGAAACAGGTCGGGTGGCCTTGTCAGGTGATTCTGAATCGTTGATGGAAAACCCGGAAGTGAAAGCGGCTTATTTGGGGGGGTGAGCCGGGCCCTGGAAGGGATGGATCAAGGAAATAAATGGGGCTGTCTGCAAAGATAGCCCTGTTGATTTTTAATCCGACGGTGGGTAAAGAAAGATGGGCAGAAAACCGACAATCAATTACGGTGATGAATTTTTAATAATCAATCTACTGGATGTGGAAAAAAGAGATGTCCCTGGGTGATACTAAAATGTGCCACGAAAGGTTGTGCAGTGGGCCTATGCGTAGATAATTTTCGTGGCGAACTCTTCCAGCGTGGTGGCATGGATATCCGCCAGACACTCGACCTGTTCCTGTTCAAGGATGAACGTCTCCTCGCCAAACCCGCATTCAATGGCGTTCAACGGGTTGGAAAGCAGGTCTCTTCTGAAGCGCAGGCTGACAACCGCTGCGGTCATAATCCGGCTGATTTCCTGATCGGGATAAATGATGCTGACCATCTTAGATAACCTCCATCGTTTCAACCTGTAAATAAATTCTATCTAAATTTATTTTCTTATTCCATTATAGGTATTTCAGACTAGATTTACAATAACTGCCGGCTCTTTTTAAGGAAAACTAACAATGGATTTGGGTGGGGGCAGGTTGTAGTCGGGGGCTGATAACAGTGCAATGAAGCGTTACGATGGTTATAATTATTTTAAAGCACCAGATCGGGTGAGTCACTTCTCTGGTTGTCATCCGGTTGGGGACGGGTTAAGGATTGGAGTTCATAATGACGCATAATTTGTTTCAGGTGGATGCCTTCACTGAGTCGCCGTTCAAAGGGAACCCGGCAGCGGTTTGCCTATTGGAAGCTTCAAAACCTGAGGGCTGGATGCAGGCCCTGGCGGCGGAGATGAATCTGTCGGAGACGGCCTTTCTGCTGCCAAAAGATGGGGACTGGCAATTGCGCTGGTTCACGCCGAAGACCGAGGTGAGTTTATGTGGGCATGCCACCCTTGCCAGCGCCAAAGTGCTGTTCGACATCCACCCGGAACTGAGGGATAAACCCCTCACCTTCAGAACCCTCAGCGGCCCCTTGCAGGCGCGCTGGCTGGAGGGGGACATCGAATTGGATTTTCCGGTTAAGGAACCCGAACCGGTTGAAGTCCTGCCTGAGGTCAAAATGGCTCTTGGGATTGATTTGATTGAAGGGGTACGGTCGGGGGATTATTTCCTGTTTCTGGCCAGGGATGACGAGACTGTCCGGCGGGCAGAACCCGATTTCCAGGCCTTAGCAGAATCCCCAATTCCCGAAGTGATCATTACGGCACCCAGCGCTGATCCGGCGTTTGATTTCATTTCCCGATTCTTTGCGCCGCGGCTGGGGATCAATGAAGACCCGGTGACCGGCTCCGCGCATTGCCTTCTCGCGCCTTATTGGGGGGTGAAAATGGGAAAGAAGGACTTCACAGCCTTTCAGGCCTCAAAGCGAGGAGGAAAATTGGGCGTCTCGCTGCATGGAGAACGGGTCAGGATCAGAGGCGCGGCGGTGGTGATCTTCAAAGCCGATTTATTGGTCTGAGCGTTGTGATGATGGGTTGGCTGTAAATATGGTTATTGATCAAGTATCAGACTCGATTAGCAAAAAAACGTGTACATTTCTTATGATCGTAAATCGGGTATTTCTAGATCGAAATTTTCCAGTTTATCTATAATTGGGGATAAATTTTTACAGTATCTGCGGCGCAAAGATGGAAGCGTTATACTAATTATTATCATTTAAATACCAGCCTTCACCAATAGCACTATGTGGATAGTTTACATTCCAAGGCTTTGCGAGTCCATCGCACACTGATTTTAAATTCTTTATTCGCTGTGTTGCTGTTTTCTTGAGAAAAACATCACGCTCGTAAAAATCCATGCCGATCGCTTCCTTCCAGATTGATCGTCCAGCCATGACACCGCTTGCTCCTGCTGAACACGCCGCTATAACTTGTCTAAGATAGATATCATAGTCAACTCCTGCGGAAAGCAACACCCATGGAACGGCACTAGCTTCTGTCACTTCTTTGCAGGCTTTTGCCCATTGGGTCTCGTCAGTTTCTGACTGAATATCGGCAGGGAACTCCAGTTTGAGGATATCTGGCCCTAGAAGGCTGAGTTCTTGTGCCACCGTGACAATAGTTTGTTGTCTTTCTGATTGGGAAAGTGTGTTTTGCTTGGGGTTAATCGAATGAATTATGGGTTCTAGAAAAAAGGGCATTTCGTGTTTATTGCAGGTTGCAGCCACTTCTTCAATTAGATGTCGTTGATCTGCTGCAAAAGGCGAATCTGGGTGGTAGTAAGCAAGAAGCTTGATGGCGTTCGCACCTAGAATTTGTGCTTTCCGAACACTCCAACCTGGCAAAATCCGGCTGATTCTGGACTCTGGTTTCCCTGAATATCCCGTCTCTTCCAGAGCAAGAATAAGGCCTGTCGTTCCAGGAATATTATCTTGTGCCAGATTTTGTGCTGCGCCATATTCCGGGTCGAGCAATACAGCACTGGATTCAGGCGCGAGAACAGAAATTACGTGCTGTTTAAAACTGACCAATTCATTATAAGTAACACTCTCGGGATTTATGGGATTAAATGCCTTTTTTAGACTTCTGCGCTGATCGAGTGCAACAATACTAAAAACTCCTTGTGAACTTGCACATTGGGTTAGTCCACGCCTTTTCCCTAACGATATAGTCATTTGAACTCCTTATTGACAATTCATTGATAATGCATCTGTCAGTAATTCTAATCGATTTTCAGGATAAATGGTTTTGTGAATGTGAGATAATGTTATAATTAATCAATAATCATGTTATAAATTGTAAGAAAATGTTGACAATTCTCGAAATAATATATATACTTGGATACGTAAATCGATTCGTTGAAAGGCTTATAACAAGGTATGTTGAAGGAACAAAGAAAACGAATAATTGTCGAGTTGATTGAAAATAATGATCAAGTCCAGATTGCCGAACTGGCAGAGCTTTTCAAAGTTTCTGAGATGACAATCAGGCGAGATCTTGAAGAACTGGATCAACAAGGTGTAATTCAACGTATCCATGGCGGCGCAGTTAATCTTGATCAAACGAATAAGAAAATCGAACCTCCTATTATCAAGCGAACAAATGAGCAACTTGAAGAAAAACAACAGATAGCAAAAAAAGTTGCCAGTTTGGTAAATGATGGAGAACTTATTTTTCTAGGTTCTGGAACGACGACTCTTGCTATTGCTGAAGAGCTCAAAGAGCGCGTTCAACTCACAGTTCTCACCAATGCAATCACCATTATTAACAGTTTAATCCCAGCAGAGCATATTACCCTTATTGTTCTGGGTGGCTTTTTACGACGGTCTGAGATGTCAATGATAGGACATTTTACAGAAGCCGCTTTGGCAAACCTCAAAGCCGACAAGGTCATAATTGGTATACGTGGCATTGACGTAGAACATGGGCTGACCAGTGACAATTTACAGGAATTAATTACTGACCAAGCAATAATGAATATGAGTGAAAACCTCATTGTTGCGGCGGACCATACAAAGTTTGGTCATGTGGCGGCAATTAAAACCGCACCAATCACAAGGGCGACCAAGATTGTTACAGATTCACAGGTGCCTGATGCGATATTGAATTCAATTGAGGATATAGGTGTTGAGGTGATTAAGGCACCGTAGAAATTATTGTTAAATATATAAGGAGACTAGCTGAAAATGAAACAGGGAATTATTGGAAAACATACAAAATCTGAAATCCTTTCCCAGCCACAGATCTGGGAAGATGTGCTCAATTCATGGCAGGTTGCTGAGGTTAATGATTTTCCAGTCCCTAATAATTACGATCAA
>Ga0334894_1003033_pt1 | contig 10436 bp, 14 predicted proteins | sample GraSluR3_MG_6_FD_207225 | JGI IMG/M metagenome (GOLD analysis project Ga0334894, IMG submission 207225) | Sludge microbial communities from methane-producing bioreactor in Wageningen University, Netherlands - Granular Sludge_12_05 R3 | ecosystem: Engineered > Bioreactor > Anaerobic >... | reverse complement strand
GGAAAAATTGGAATTCAAACGGGGGATTGACCCCCTCATCATACGAAGGCGGTGCGACATGGCAAAAGACGGTACCAACCGTGGCGGTGCCCGCGTCGGTGCAGGGAGGAAACCCAAGGCTCTCTCAGAAAAAATCCACGAAGGCAAAGCTGCCCGCGTGGTGCAATTGCCCGAGGCTCCCGAGCTACAAGGCGCGGACATGCCTGAGGTCAAGTATTACATGACGGTCATCCAAAAAAGCGGTATCGAGCTTGATGCCGCTGAGGTATTCCAGGAGACCTGGGATTGGCTCAAGGCCAGGCGGTGCGAAGAATTGGTGAGCAGCCAGATCATCCACCAGTATGCGATGGCGGTGGCCCGCTGGATCCAGTGCGAGATGGCAGTCAGCGAATACGGATTTCTCGCAAAGCACCCTACCACAGGTGCTGCGATTGCTTCTCCGTATGTGGCGATGAGCCGTGAATATATGAAACAGGTCAACCAGATATGGTATCAGATCTTCCAGATCGTGAAGGAGAACAATGCCACCTCCTACCAAGGAGCGAACCCTCAGGATGACCTGATGGAACGACTGCTCACCGCACGCCGGTAGCGCCAAACAATCAAACAACCAAAGGAATTCAAACATGAGAAACCATCTCACATCCGAGAGTGTCTGCCAGGGACATCCCGACAAGCTGTGTGATTACATCGCCGACTCGATCCTCGACGCATGCCTTTCCATCGACGAGTACTCGCGCGTGGCCTGCGAGGTCATGGCGACCAAGGGCCGCATCATCGTCGCCGGTGAGATCACCAGCCGCACCAAGGTCAATGTAAGGGAAATTGTACGTACGGCCCTCTGTGAGAGCGGCTACAATCCCAAGGAATTTACCATCAGCGTGTTCCTGCACAACCAGAGCTCGGACATCGCAGGCGGCGTCGACACAGCCCTCGAGGTCAGGGACACTGACGGGAATGGGGATGAATTGGGAGCCGGGGACCAGGGCACTGTGTACGGGTATGCAACCGATGAGACTCCCACCGCCATCCCGCTGCCGCTTGAGCTCTCCCACCGCATCTGCAGCATCCTGGATAAGTGCAGAAAGAACGGCACCATCATGGGAATCCGAAGCGACGGCAAGGCGCAGGTCTCCGTCGAGTACGAGAATGACAAGCCCTTCAGGGTATCTGCAATCATCGTCTCGGTTCAGCATGAACGTGACAAGAACCTGGACACCCTCAAGGGCGAGCTCATCGAAAAGGTGCTCGAGCCAGCCTTTATCCACTTCCCCCTCGATGCACACACCCGCATCCTCATCAATCCTTCGGGCCGTTTCGTCGAAGGTGGGCCTGCTGCTGATACCGGCCTCACAGGCCGCAAGATCATGGTCGATACCTACGGGGGGCTGGCTCTGCACGGCGGAGGCGCCTTCAGTGGCAAGGATGCTACCAAGGTGGACCGAAGCGGAGCCTACATGGCACGCATGATCGCAAAGAACATCGTGGCAGCCGGCCTTGCCAAACGCTGCGGGGTCTCGATCTCGTATGCCATCGGAAAGGCCGAACCGGTCGCGGTACATGTACACACCTTCGCTACAGGAAAGATCGACGATGATCGGCTGGCCGATGCTGTCCGCACGGTCTTCAGCCTCAAGCCGAAGGACATCATCGAGGAGTTGGGACTGCGCAGTCCCATATACAACCTTACCTCCTGCTACGGCCATTTCGGCAACTCCCTCTTTGCATGGGAACAGGTGAGTGAACGGCATATAGAGGCGCTCAAGGGAGAATTGGATCATGACCATTGAACAGAAACACATCGATGAGCTGCTGCCTGCCGACTACAACCCGCGCAAGGACCTTAAAAGCGGCGATGCCGAATATGAAAAACTCAAGCGCTCGATTGAGCAGTTCGGCTACGTCGAGCCGGTGATCTGGAACAGGACCACCGGCCGCGTCGTAGGGGGCCACCAGAGGTTGAAAATCCTCAGGGACACGGGGCACACCGATCTTGATTGTGTGGTCGTCGAGCTTTCCGAGGACAAGGAGAAAGCCCTCAACATCGCGCTGAACAAGATCAGCGGCGAATGGGATAAGGACAAGCTGGCCTTGCTCATCACCGATTTGCAGGGCCAGGACTTCGACGTATCGCTCACCGGCTTCGATCCGACCGAGATCGACGACCTGTTCAAGGACTCGCTTGCCGAGGGCGTGCATGACGACGATTTCGATGTGGCCTCGGAGCTGGAGAAGCCCGCGATCACCAAGAGCGGGGACCTGTGGAAACTGGGAAGGCACCGCCTGGTATGCGGCGACAGCACCAAGGCCGAGACCTTCTCCCTTCTCATGGCAGGGTCCAAGGCGAACCTGGTGGTCACCGACCCACCGTACAACGTCAACTACGAGGGTACGGCCGGCAAGATCAAGAACGACAATATGGCAGGCGATGCTTTTCTGCAGTTTCTGCTCGATGCCTTCACCAACACTGCAGAGCATATGGCCGACGACGCCTCCATCTACGTATTCCATGCCGATACCGAGGGGCTGAACTTCAGAAAGGCCTTCAGCGAGGCGGGCTTCTATCTCTCGGGGACCTGCATCTGGAAGAAGCAGTCGCTGGTGCTCGGCCGGTCGCCCTACCAGTGGCAGCACGAGCCGGTGCTCTTCGGATGGAAGAAGAAGGGCAAGCACCTGTGGTACACCGGGCGCAAGGAATCGACCATCTGGGAATTCGACAAGCCCAAGAAGAACACTGATCATCCCACCATGAAGCCGGTAGCCCTGATCGCTTACCCGATCATGAACTCGTCGATGAGCAATACGCTGGTGCTCGACCCGTTCGGCGGCAGCGGCAGCACCCTGGTCGCCTGCGAACAGACCGAGCGAAGTTGTTGCACCATCGAGCTGGATGAGAAGTACTGCGATGTCATCGTCAAACGCTACATCGAACTCACCGGCTCCTCGGCAGGGGTGACTGTCCAGCGCGACGGATTGGATTACAGCTACGAGGAAGTCGCTACCGAGGGGGCACAGGATGGATGAGATCACCCTGGTCACGACACTCTCGGTATGCCTGTTCGGCTCGGGGGGCATCGTGCTGTGGCTGCTCAACCGACTTGCAAAGAAAAGCGACGACAGGCTGGCCTATGCCAAGGACCTCAGGGAGATCAAGACCACCATCAGCAGGATCCAGATGGGACTGGTCATGGCATTGGAGAACGACAAGGTCATCTTCAAGTCGCTGAGGACCCATGAGATCAACGGGGAATCGGAGGAACAGGAAGCAAAAATGGACGAGTACTTCCTGTCGCTGCTTGGCAGCAAGGGGGAGAGGGGATGATACTCAGTGCCATATTGCTCGCCTTCGCCGCCTTCCTGGGGCTGGTGATGGAACTGTACAAGAAAAGCCTCCGTCATGATGAATCGAGCGAAAACGAAATCAAGCTGGTCGCCCTCGCCTGCTCGGCGCTCCTGGGATATGTGACATTCCGCATCGTTGCGGGAACAGGCGTCGATGGAGGGCTGAACAACACACCCTACCTGGTGGTCCTGTACACCGTAGTGATCTACCTGCTGCAGCTTCCTGCGTGCATGGCGTTCTGGAAACCACTGGTCAAAAAGTTCATGGAGAGAAAAACCGATGAATGAAATCATGCAGATGCTGATCCTCATCATCCTGGGGTTGCTTGGGATCACACGATTGCAAGCACACAAGACCAAGGACCTGAAAAAGGATATCCAGCAAGCCCAGGTTACGGTGAAGAAACGAGAACAGCAATTGGAGAAGATCCATGAAGTACAGAAGAAGATCACCACCATCACCCAGGAAAAACCTCCTGAAAAGATCGAACCTCCTGAAAGCGGTGACTCTGCTGGCCGTCTTGATCGTCTTGGCCGGCTGCACGAGCGTGCCAACAGTAGAGGAAAATGACCCGTATCGCCAGGCTCTGGTCTCGATGGCGCCTAAGGCTCCAACAATTCCGGCCTTCCCCACCCTGAAGTGGACATACCAGAACGGGTTGTACTGCATATCTGAGACGGATGCCGACAAGCTTCTGGACTACGGGGAGAACGAACTGCCGCTGTTTGCCCACCACTATGACCAATACCTGCGCCAGATGCGACTCATCCTGGATGCTTTCGCGAAACCCTGAATCATAGGACTTGCTATTCATGCAAAGCTGAGCGATCAATGCACCCTACACGGAGGATACATATGGATGAAATGAACCGTAAGAGAGTCAAGGTCCTCAGGGAACAATACCCAAGCGGGTGTACAGTCGAACTGGTGAGCATGGACGATGAGCACGCACCGCCGGCGGGCACCAAGGGAGAAGTCATGCACGTCGACGATACCGGAACAATACACGTTATCTGGCAGACCGGTTCGACTTTGGGAGTGATTCCGGGACTCGACATGGTGAGACGCATGGACGAAGAAATACCTACAAAATAGTGTATCTTATTTGCATATATACACTTGCTATATATCCCTCTTTGAGTGATTACTACAGTACGAAGAAAAACACACCAAAGAGAGGTAGACGGCATGGAAAAGACAACACGGTTCGGAATCGAGATAGAGATGACAGGCATCACCCGTAAGGACGCAGCCCTGGCTGCCCAGACGGTCCTCGGTGGAGAGCTGCTCTACGGTGGATCCTACTACGACACCTATGAGCTGAAGACCTTCGATGGCCGCAAATGGAAGTTCACCTACGACGGATCCATTCGATGCGAGACCAAGAGAAACGGAATCAGGGAAACCGCCACAAGGCTTTACAGCGTCGAGCTGGTCAGCCCGATCCTCACCTACGAAGAGGACATCGAGAAGGTGCAGGAGGTCATCAGGGCCCTGAGAAAGGCCGGGGCTTTCACCAACAGCTCATGCGGCATCCACATCCACCTTGATGGAGCAGAGCACACTCCGCGCTCGATCAGAAACTTCGTAAACATCATCTACGCCCGAAACGACCTCTTTTACAAAGCTCTGGGCATCGAGGCCCAGCGGGCACGGTACTGCAAGAGGATGGACGAACACCTTGTAACGACCATGAATCGAGCCAAGCCGACCACCTTCGCCAAGATCGAGAGCATCTGGTACGAAGGCTACCGGGGAAGCCGGGAGGCACACTACCACGAAAGCCGCTACCATTTCTTGAACCTGCACTCCTTCTTCCACGGCCACAAGACCGTCGAGCTACGCGGCTTCAACAGCACCCTGCATGCCGGAGAGGTCAGAAGCTACATTGTCCTTGCCCTCGCACTGAACACCCAGGCGCTCACGCAAAGCTCAGCGAGCACCAAGAAGCCCCAAGCTGAGAACGAGAAGTTTGCGATGCGCACCTACCTCAACCGCATCGGCTTCATCGGCGACGAGTTCAAGGCCTGCCGCGAACACCTGACCAAGCGACTCACCGGATCAGCGGCATGGAGACGACGGGTTGCCGCCTGAAGGGGCGTGTTCTTGAGACCTTGAGGGCGGGACGACCGCCCTTGGGGTGGTAGAAGACCAAGTGAAGGAGTGTGACAACGATGAAGAAAGTCTATCTGGCCTATGGAAGCAACCTGAACCTCGAACAAATGGGGTACCGATGCCCCGATGCCGCGGTCATTGGAACAACGATACTGCACGATTATCAGCTGTTGTTTCGGGGAGGCCGTCATACTGGCGTGGCCACCATCGAGATGAAACGGGGTTCCAGTGTTCCGGTGCTACTCTGGCAGATCACCGAGAAGTGCGAGAGGGCCTTGGACCGCTACGAGGGGCACCCGCACCTGTACCGCAAGAAGAAGCTCATAGTCAACCTTGACGGCGATGAGCTGGTTGCGATGGCCTATATCATGAACGAAGGACCTCCGATGGCGATGCCGGATGCATACTATTACTCGACCATCCTTGACGGTTACTACGACTGCGGCTTCGACGAGAATATCCTCAAACAAGCGGTTAGGGAATCGATGGAGGTCGGCGATGACTGAGCAGATAAGGGATCAGATCCTCAAGATACGAGATACAGGTTTGACCAACATGTTCAACACGGGGGCGGTCCAGTGGATCGCCTCGCAGATGGGATTCTCCGAGCTTGCCTCCTACCTGGAAAACGGCAATACCACAGAGTATGCGCATTTCATACTCACCGGCGAAGGCTGACAGGAGCCTCCACAAGGTGTCATATCCAACTCTGCATCAGTAGTGTATTTCTTCAAATCTTTGCCCTATATCGGGTTGCTATAGTTTCTGAATTGAGGGATATATACACCAACAAAACAGACACGGAGGCAAGAGCATGTGGAGAGAAGGAACTTTGGAGATCGGATCGAGCGTTTTCAGGTACTGCATCAAGGTGTACGGGGTGGGTTCTGAATACGGGATCGACGAGGGAAGGATCTCCAAGCTGATGCTCAAGAGGAATGGCAACGTCGTATGCAACTACGACCGCGGTTGGGACATCAGGCCTCGTGACACTGATACCAGGCAGGCCCTTGAGAGCCTGAAGAAAACATACAACTGACAACAAGTACCCATCACTTCAAGGGACCCTCGCCGGGTCCCTTTTGTTTGCCCTGAGGAATGAAACAGCTTATGCCGAAACCGAAGAAATACACTCCTACATCCTTCATGGCGAAGGAATCGATCTACGACAAGGGCAAGGCCGACCATGCAGTGGGGTTCATCGAATGCCTCTGCCACACCAAGGGGGTTTGGGCGGGAAAGCCCTTCAAGCTGCTTGGCTGGCAGGAGCAGATCATCCGCGACCTGTTCGGTATCGTTAAAAGTGACGGGTACCGTCAGTTCAACACCGCCTACATCGAGATTCCGAAGAAGAACGGCAAGAGCGAGCTCGCCGCCGCGGTGGCACTGCTCTTGACCTGCGGAGACTTCGAGGAACGCGCTGAGGTCTATGGCTGCGCAGCCGACCGCCAGCAGGCCTCCATCGTCTTCGAGGTGGCCGCCGACATGGTACGCATGTGCCCCTCGCTGAACAGGCGCGTAAAGATCCTCGCCGCGACCAAGCGCATCGTGTACCTGCCGACCAACAGCTTCTACCAGGTGCTCTCGGCCGAAGCCTACTCAAAGCACGGATTCAATATCCATGGGGTGGTCTTCGACGAACTGCACACCCAACCGAATAGAAAGCTCTTTGACGTGATGACCAAGGGCTCGGGCGATGCCAGGGCCCAGCCGTTGTTCTTCCTGATCACCACCGCGGGAACCGACCAGCACTCCATCTGCTACGAGCAGCACCAGAAGGCCAAGGACATCATCGAAGGTCGCAAACACGACAAGACCTTCTACCCGGTGATCTACGGCTCGGAGGAGGACGACGACTGGACCGATGCAAAGACATGGAAGAAAGCCAACCCGTCGCTTGGGCATACCATCACCCTCGAGAAGGTGAAGGCGGCCTGTGACAGCGCAAGGCAGAACCCGGGCGAGGAGAACGTGTTCCGTCAGCTCAGGCTCAACCAATGGGTCAAGCAGGCGGTGCGCTGGATGCCGATGGAGAAATGGGACCTGTGCAACTTCCCCGTCGATGCCGAGGAGCTCGAGGGCAGGGTCTGTTACGGGGGACTGGACCTCTCAAGCACCACCGATATCACTGCGTTCGTGCTCGTATTCCCACCCAGGAATGAAAATGACAAGTTCGTGATCCTTCCCTGGTTCTGGATACCCGAGGACAGCCTGGGCCTGCGTGTGAGGCGTGATCATGTGCCCTACGACGTATGGGAACGAACCGGCCACGTACAGACCACCGAAGGCAACGTGGTCCACTACGGCTTCATCGAGGCCTTCATCGGCGAGCTCGGCAAGAGATACAACATCCGGGAGATCGCGTTCGACCGTTGGGGAGCGGTGCAGATGGTGCAGAACCTTGAGGGCATGGGCTACACAGTGGTGCCCTTCGGACAGGGCTTCAAGGACATGAGCCCCCCGACCAAGGAGCTGATGAAGCTCGTGCTGGGACGGGGAATCGCACACGGGGGCCACCCCACCCTCCGGTGGATGATGGACAACATCTTCATCCGAACAGACCCGGCTGGGAACATCAAGCCCGACAAGCAGAAATCCACCGAGAAGATCGACGGGGCAGTGGCCACGATCATGGCGCTGGACCGGGCGATCAGGTGCGGCAACGACTTGCGTGAATCGGTCTACGAGAACAGGGGAATCCTTTTCATATAATTGTTTACTCCAGTAAATATCATGCTATGATATAAGCTATGATTTATAGCCTATTGCATAAGCATGACCTGGATATCACCCACGAGGACACCATCACAAGCACCATCATCGGTACCTTGCTCCATCTGCCGGACCAGCTTCTGTGGAAAATACTACGTGAAGCTTGTCATACTGGCAGTGTGTTGCCTAAGAATCCGGGCGAACTGAGAGCCTATGAGTTCTGGCCAAAATGGGATGCGTACGGAACATTGAACACCAATTACGTGGAACCTGACGTATTCCTCAGGTTCTCCGAGGTAGACCTTATCATTGAGGCGAAACGCTCCGATGATGGTGGCCAATATCATGAAGAGTGGGAACGGGAATTGGTCGGTTATGAAAATGAGTATGGCTCTTCAAAGGTTCCGGTAATCCTCATTTCCATCGGTGGCAACGGCAGCAACACAACCAGCGAGACACTGAGGATCAACAGACACGGGAGAACAGTTGTCAAATGCTCATGGGTGGGCTTGTATGAGGCTCTAGCTGCAGAACAGGAAAAGCTTTCAGGGAGCAACCGGCGGGTTGTGGAATCGCTGATGCTTTCTTGTGATCAGCTCGGTATCAGGAGTTATCAATGGCTCGATGCAAGGCCTTGGGTTGCAGACTTTGAGATTGAGATCCCAGGGGACTATCGCAACCTGGTTTTCAGGAGGTAACAAAATGGACAGAAAGGAACTGTATCAGAACGTCAGGAAAGCCTACAGGCTTGCATACGAAGTGCAGGACAGCATAATCGAGATAGTCGAATACATCCGTGCCAGAATCAGATACTCGAAAATTGCAGGCAAACAATTATTTTCAGCTTCGATCGAAAGGCATATTCCAGCATTGGACGACTATGCAGACCAGAAATATTTAGGCGATCAATGGAGTTGGGACTATTTGCCGACGTACATGTACATGTACTATTTCACAGGCATTCCTAGTGAAACCCGATACTCCTGTTTCTCCATCGTGCAGGTCATGGATGATGGATTCATCAAACTCCCCGATAAGGATACCTCCCCTAGCACAAAAGACTTCATTGAAATTGCAGACTCTGAATCATATCTGCTCATGAGCTATTCCAGTTGGGATAAAAGACACCGTGCCACCTGGTTCGATTATGATGGGACAAACCAGATTGATGACGTAAGAAAAGAAATCATCAGGATCAGCGAAACCATCAAAGACAATCAGTATGAACCGTATATTGCGAGCAATGACGCATCCACCTTTATCGTAAAAAGGATAAGCCTGGAGGCAATCGGTTCCAAGGCGGAAGCCGACCAGGTCCTGCAGGACTTTGCCAGGTTGGTGCAGGACAGGACTGGGTACCAGCTCCTTGTTGATGAACCAGAAGAAATGGAAGCATCACATCCTGTTCAGCCAACGCAATCAGTAGAATGAGGGCATCTTAAGAGCTTACTGATGCACTCACCATAACCAAAATCATCATTTGTTCAATTCGCGCACTTACTTCGGTAGGTGCTTTTTTGTGCCCAAGGAAGATCCATGAACATCATAACCAAGCTTCTCTTCCCCATACGCGACAAGCCGCAGAACAGGACCAGCGGGTCCTCGTACAGCTTCCTCTTCGGAGGATCGACATCCGGAAAGGCGGTAAATGAGCGTTCCTCGATGCAGATGACTGCAGTCTACGCATGTGTGCGAATCCTCGCCGAGGCGATCGCCGGGCTGCCCCTGCACCTCTATCGCCATGACGATGACTCGAGCAAGCACAAGGCCAAGGAACATCCGCTGTACAACCTGCTGCATGCGGAGCCGAACCCCGAGATGACCAGCTTCGTCTTCCGCGAGACCCTGATGACCCACCTCTTGCTCTGGGGCAATGCGTATGCGCAGATCATCAGAAACGGCAAGGGCCAGGTTGCGGCCCTCTACCCGCTGATGCCCAACCGCATGCAGGTCGACCGCGACAAGAGTGGCAAGCTCTACTACCAATACACCACCAGCGCCGAGGACGCTCCCACCATGCAGGGAAACTCGGTGGTTCTGGACGCCTCAGAGGTGTTGCACATCCCGGGCCTGGGCTTTGACGGGTTGGTGGGCTACTCGCCGATTGCTATGGCAAAGAATGCCATCGGTATGGCGATAGCCTGTGAGGAGTATGGGGCGAAGTTTTTCGCCAACGGGGCTGCCCCAAGCGGGGTGCTGGAGCACCCGGGAACGGTGAAGGACCCTTCCCGCCTGCGCGATACGTGGCAAGGCCAATTCGGCGGCT
>Ga0334894_1003032_pt1 | contig 10438 bp, 3 predicted proteins | sample GraSluR3_MG_6_FD_207225 | JGI IMG/M metagenome (GOLD analysis project Ga0334894, IMG submission 207225) | Sludge microbial communities from methane-producing bioreactor in Wageningen University, Netherlands - Granular Sludge_12_05 R3 | ecosystem: Engineered > Bioreactor > Anaerobic > Unclassified... | reverse complement strand
ACTAATACATGGTTGCTTGGCAAGATACACAATGCCTATTCTAGGCTGCTTATATGACGCTGAAGGACTAATACAGGGTTGCTTGGCAAGATACACAATGACTGCTGATGAGCTGGTGCTAAGGGTAGAAACTTACTCAGAACTTCAACACTTAAGAAATCCAGCACTTCAGCACTTCAGGGCTTCAACACTCTATCAATCGTAGGCAGCCCAACTACGAACTAAGATAAAACCTATTTGTGACCAAAATGTGAAGCATATAAGTATAGAAGCAATAAATGCTAAAGACTAAGACTAGCATGAAAAAGGCTTAGCCACCATTGGTGATGTGAAGATCTGGCAGCAGATCAGCTATCAGCCGGAGAGATAGAGATCAGATTCGCATTGTAAAAAGCCCCCGGGTTTACCGGGGGCGGGTATATCTTGATGATTGATTTTTAGTATTGCAGTTTCCGACGTGCCCGATTTGCGGGATCCGCTAGTCTGCTTTCGATGGATTTGAAGTGAGTATTCAATTGAGCTTCCCTTTGAGTAACCTGCTGAGTGGAGATGCTTCCGACGGTGATGCGGAAGAATTTCATGGCATCTGTCGGGGTATATTGGAAGCCATTTGTGCTTAGTCCGCTTTGGAGCAGATCCCAGGATTCGGAATAGGGACTGTCCGCGGCGTAGAGGTTGTAGTGAGGAGATTCCGGAACTTCTGTCCAGGATAGGAGAATCCCGGTGCCCTGCAAAGTAGCGGCGATCTCGATCGGACGATCTATCATACATGAGATCAGCCAACTGCCGGCATAGCCAATAGAACCTAATTCCATCATGTTTCCTGTGTCGTCAGTTAGGAAGTGAGTGTTTGGATACATGTTTCTGTCTTGATCCAGGTAGAAGTAGTTTGGATTCACGATATTCATGAAGCCTATGTAGAATTCTGGACTGTCTACTACTATATTGTGTGCACTCAGATCAAATGTATTCATCTGACCACCGGTGAAGGTGATCGGGAATGGACCGGCGACAGCTTGAAGCTCGCTATCGAAGACATAGATGTTTGCCGGACCCGAGTTTTGAGTAGCGCCCTGAACTATGTTGACCCTGGCAGGATCATCTTGGTAGGGGTTATCAAAACGGGTGAGCACACCATAAGTCTGAGTGGGATACAAGAGCGCACTAGTGCTGCCTTGAGCGTAGTAGAGCCAAGTGGGATAATCCACGAGGAACTGATATGTCGGGCTGCTTTTGGTATTTGAGATCAGTGATGCATCCACAGCTTGGATGTAGTATTCGATCAAGGATCCATTAGTTTGCCCGGGTATGTAGCCAGCGTAGCTACTGCGATCTGTAGCGGTCATGGGCACAGAGCTGTAGTTTCCTCCATTGATTCTATAGAAGACTCTGGCTTCTGCAATGCCGCTATTCCAAGTAGCATCGTCGGCGATCTCTGCTGAGATCATGTATGGATCCGGAGACCCGGTGTTCATAAGCGGAACATGCGCGATGGTGGGCGGGATGGCATCGATATCCATGAAGGAGACTTCAAAGTCGTCGATGGCCCAGCCTGATGCCCAGGCTCCATTATCATCTGCCCAGAAACGGATCTGGACATTGTTGTAGTTTTGATATTCCACCAAACCAATGTAGTAGGTCGTCCAAGAAGTGGCTGTGGGAACTACAAACAAATTCTCCCAATCGTGATTTCCATAGCGGATTTGCACGGTGGCAAGCTGACTAAATGAGCCGGTGTAATAGGAGGCAAAGCTCAGGACAGGCACGCCCTCGTGATCTCCGCTGAGATCCAGCGGAGCACTAATCAGGAAGTCCACGCCACTATCAGCGCTAGAGCCTGCTGCATCGTCATTTGAGGCGGCATAGACTGTATGGCTTGGGATGGAGAAGGAATAGCTTCCCAGATCATCCCCGATCAACCAGCCAATGCTATTTGAGCTGCGTCTCCAGCCATTTGGCAGGCTGTTGTCGGCATGGTCTTCAAAATCCACTAAGTAGGGATAATTAGTGACGGTGGGATCCGGTTCGATGGTGAAGGAATACGCTGTTTCTTGGACTGTGTTGCCTTCAAGATTGTGAGCTTCGACCGTCCAATACCAGGTTTCGCCATAGGCAAAATCCACCCCGCCTTCTACTACAGGATTGAAACTGGTATTGGTCACATCGTAGATTGCATTTGCCGCATCTGTCAGATTATCCAGTCTTTGCCCGAGGTAGAGGGTATAGTGAGTGGGAGTTGTGCCAAAACTATCCCAAGCCCAGCTCAGGTCAAAGCCATTCATGGGCATCCCTGTGGCGCCGTCTTCAGGAGAAAGAAGGCTAACCGGCAGGGGCGGACCTGTGGGAATATCCATAAACATCATTTGGATATTGGGTATGGCTGAGATCAAGGTTCCCGTGGGTGGTGATGCCGGGTCGGGATTTGTGACGTCAGAATAGTAGTGAATGCTACGACTAGTTGCAGTGGTGGTATTGAAGAAGAAGCTGCTAGAGATATTGTAGCTGGGGCGGTTTTCATCAACCGCTATCACTAGGTTGTCGACGTTGTTATACTCAAAAGGCACTTGCAGCGGGATCTGGATCCAGGTGTTTTCAGCCGGAATCTCCAAGCTGCCGCTGAAGACCTGAGTGAGCTCAGAGAGGGGCAGCCAATCGGTGGTGCCGGCAAATTCACTGAGATCTGTGTGTCCCATATAGACCGTCCACAGATTGCTGTTATTTCCTGCGCCGGCTCCATTCCAATGGTACGCAATGTTCACAATGCGCTGATCTTCGCGATCAAGCTCGGGTTGCAGGAAGATACTCTGTGAATAGGTGTAGCCATAATAGGCATTGATGGGAAGTCTGTCGTTGGCAGTGCCGTCGCCGATGACAAGCGTTCCTTCCGGCAAAACCTCACCCGTGAGCGGAATCTCATAGTCTTGTCCATCATAGTTGATGACCAAAGTCGCTGAAATCTCTCCCTCAGTCGCTGGATTGACCGTGACCGGAATCTGTACGGATTCTCCGGCCTCCAAAGCAGCGGGTAGATTGTCAATACCAAAGGCAAAATCAGCGGAATTGAGTCCCGTGATGCTGATGTCTTCTTCATAAAGACGCAATGTGCTGCCACCGGTATTGGTGACTGTGAGGTTTTGAGGATTGCTATCCACGCCAAACATTACGGATCCGAAGTCGAGTGCGGCAGGAGAATGGCTGAAGATGGGTGCGGCTGGTGTTTCGCGGATGAGCACGTTGTCTACGTAAAAGCGTAGATCAGGTGTCGTCGATGATGGTATCCTTTGCGCGTAGAAGCCCAATTGTACTAGACCTGAATATGAACTGAGATCGGCTATATGATGATTTCCCGTTGGCAAGATTTCAGAACTAGCATCCCATTCCAAGAGCACATTATCCGTCGACCATGTTTCACCTCCATCTAAAGAGATAACTACGGCCACGTAATCATTTGCTCCCAAGGTTGTTTGCGCCGTTCCTGTCCATGGAGTAAGAGCAATATCTAGCTCCAACTGAAGACTGGCGTCCGAGCTCAAATCAATCTGAGGAGTAAACAGCCAGTGCTTTATTTCACTATATACATTGATGTATGCCGCATTGCTGCTTCCACCCGTGTTACCAAAGTTGTGGTGATTCCAGTTAGTACCACTGGTTATCGTAGTAGTCTCGGCAAGCTCTCCCATTCCTTGTGACCAGTTCAACGGGGGGAAAGGAGTCGTATTGAAATCCTCTAACCATGGATTGTCGGCATTGACGTATATGGTCGGATCATCCATGACCGTGAAGCTGCGCACTAAACTGGCCTCTCCTTCTAGGGCATTGTTGTATGCCACTACTTTCCAATAATAGGTTTCGGAGTAGTCCAATGCCGTGCTGAGAGTGTAGCTGGTTCCAAGACTGCTGCCGATGAGAGTGACAGGGTCAATATTTGTATCCAGATAGATGTGATAGCCGGTCACCACGCCACCGTCTGTGGGGGCAGACCAGGAAAGGGCCGGCATCTGACTTAGGTTTTGGGCATTATCAGCAGGGGAGCTAAGGCTGGGAATTCCCGGAGCAACCGGTGCCAGATCCGGACCGATGATATGGTCTATGTAGTTAGTTCCGGTGGTAAGACCGTTGCGGAAGCCAAGGTAGTAGTCACCGGCGGGTAAAGCACTGAGATCTATCACTTGAGGGAAGAAGGTGTATGTTTGTGCATAGGTGATAGTATCTCCAATCTGAGTCCAATCCGTTCCATCAGCAGAGTATACGATTTCCAAACTGGCTGAAGCACTGGATCCGGCTGCACCAAATTGCAGGCTGCTGCCGGCATCGATGGAAACAAGCGGTGTGCGGAGTAGATACTGGGTGCTGGAGCTGCCGCTTCTGGAGGCGCTGTAGCTGCCCTCTACTTTGTAGGTGGAATTGCGAGACCATGAACCGGAGTTAACCCATCCTGCCGGAGGCCAAGAGATTTCAAAGCTCTCTGCCAATTGATCCGGACCGGGAGTATTGAAGCTCCAGGTGGGGCAGCTAGGGTCTGAACCATAGTTATTGGTGGGCTCTACTTTCCAGTAGTAGCTGCGATCAGCTGAGATTCCGGTCGTCTGATATTGGAGCGCGGTGCCTTCATAGACCAGGTCTCCTTCTGTGAAGATTCCGGTTTGGTTCAGATACACTTTGTAGCTGAGTGCCGGTTCGCCGGTGGCGGAGGGAGTCCATCTGAGTAATGGATCCACAAAGGTGGTCATGCCGTCTAGAGGCCAGGCCACAGTTGCAGGCTCGGGGGGTGATGGGAGGATGATATCAATCTTCACGTCATCAATTCCGAAGCCCCAGTATGTGGAATCAGAAGCATATTGGTAGAAAGCAATATATACAGTCTGACCATTGTACTCACTTAGATTGATGTTATGTTCTATCCAAGCAGTATTTGTACAGGTGAAATCACCCAATTCCACTGTGAAAGATTCAATATCCGGATCTGTTGTGGATAGTAGCACTTTATACGAATTTGGATATGACACACTCTCAACTTTGTCCCACCAGCTGATACGCGCATTGATATCCGACAAATCTATAGGTGGGGTGATCAAGTAGTCATCAGTATTTCCCATTCCATGGGCGGCATATGATCCAGAATGAGTCGGAGAGATGTATGTGTTTGCCTGAGTCCATAAATAGCTGTCCCCATCGGCGTTGATCACCGTCCAACCAAGAGGGGCAGCTGGACTGCCAGTCCAGTCGCCATCGAAGTCCTCTATATATGGGAATATGGTTACGGGCAGGATTTCTGATTGAAACGACCATACGGGGCTCATATTAGATAGCCCACTGGAGCTGTTGTAAGTTATGACTTGCCAAGTATATTGCGAAGTCCCGGCAAGGTTGGTATAGTCATATGATCCGCTTACTCCTGCTACGGCTCCGGTCACGACTTCTGTCATATTGCCAGCAGGGCCAAACCAGAGATCATAGGTATCGGTAGCCGCACCAAAGTCCCAAGTGAGGGAGCCATTGATTGGGATGCCAATAGCGTTATTCGCCGGATTTGGATTGCTTGCTGGATCGGGGGTGCCAGGAGGATTGTACATAAATGACACCGTGATGTTAGTGGCTCGATGTCCTCCATCGCCATAAGAATCCTCAATCCATAGTTTCCATGTACCGTTCATGGACTCACCATCAAACTGACTTAAGTCAACGCTGTAAGTGCCTGATGTCTGGCCTGATGCAATCTCCGAGGTTGTTCCACTGGGCGACTCCATGTGAAAGGAACCTTCATAAGCATACGAATCTGTTATCCAAGTATAGTTAACCTGAACACCGATGATCTCATCAGTTTGACTAACTATGATATCAGTCCATCCATTTTCTGTGTAAGTATTGGAATCATAGTCGTCTTGACCCGGACTATCAACTGGATTGTAGTCATGCTGTGCGGCAAAAGCAAAGCTGATGATCGCCGACAACAGCATTAGTAGTATTATCTTCTTCATATCAGAATACTCCTTAGCTTAGATGTATTTCTATTGAAGTGTGTTTTATCTAAATCTGGATATTCCTCCGTTTAAAGCGGGTGCGCAAGGGAGGCAATATGCCGTTTGAGCTTTGATGGTTTAGTAAATGTCGGGTCTAAGCTCCTATCTGCGCGCGCAGCGGCTCTGTAATAATGTGCGACGATTATTGATAGAATGCTGCGTTTGGAGTTAGAGGCTTTTGATTCCCAATTTGAATACAAAAAAAGATCGGATTTAGTGCGCAGAGCTCCTATATGGGGAGTAAACACTGGTCTGAGACCGACACTGCGCAGTTTCATTATAAGCAAATCCTTCGCGGTTTCCCGCACTTAATGTTCATTGATTGGATTCATCAGATCAGACTGAATCCAGCATATTTTCATTATTTGTCGACGATAAAATACGGTCAAGCCTATTAATCACTTTTTCGATAACATATTGTTGCAGCATTTCCACAAAATGGCGAATACCCGCTTGCTGATTGAATCTTGGGCTCTCGGGAAGATCTGTAAGAAAGTCTAATATATTGTAAAGCGGGGTTTATGGCAAGCTTGCAGATTGGCTTTTTGGGGAAATCGTCGGTCGAGCAAGCTGCTGCCGGAGTGATTGAGGGGATCGTCGATCTTGAGTTGTATCAGCTGTGGAGGCTTAATGTTTCAGTCTACAAAAAGAGCGATGATGTCATTGGCATTGCAGCCGCTATAGTAGCCGGGGATGATGAGACCTGCCTTATCCAAGGCGGAGTAGGAGTCGAAGTTTCTAAGCGCCGCTTGAGGATCCACATGGCAATCTCGCATCTTGATTATACTATCTTGATCCGCGATGGCTCCCGCACTTTGGGGGAGATTGTCATTGCCATCCGAGGCTAATGCAACAAGGCTGATCTTGCGGTCTGTCTGAACTGCTGTGGCAAACTCAAGAGCGAGATGACTGAGTCTGCCACCCAAACCACTTCCGCGGGGGCGGATGCTGCATTCTCCGCCAAAGAGGTAGATTCCCTTTGGAGCAAGGCGGGCATAGCGGGCCAGGGCACGAGCAAAACGGGCGGCATCATCATCCACAAAGCGCTTTGAGATCCTGATGGGCAGATCCGGATAGCTAGCCCGCAAGCTGCGTGCAACCAGCCTCACAAGAGCTTGGTTCTTGCCGATGATGATCTGGGGGATATGCTCTTGATAGAAGGGTCCGCTGCCGATGATGGCGGGATCATCTCCCGGCACGTCGCTGAGCAGATAGACCCGCAGATCTTTGCCCGAGAAGCAGTTTGCTGCGCCTCCGCCTTTGGTCAGGGAATATTCTTGGCGCTTGAGATTGATCTGCCGGATATCCAATCCGCTGGTAAGCAACATGCGATTGAGTGCGATGATATCCTCTAGATTGTGCGGCTTCCGGGGGATCTCAAAGAGAGATGAGCTGCCCCCCGAAAGCAGGACTATCAAGGATTCATCTCTGGGGATGCTTCTTAGATGCTCGAGGATATATCTGCTGTTTAGAAGCGAATTCTGATCCGGGACAGGGTGCCCTGCTTCCAGTATTTCCGGATGAAAATCGGGCGGAGATTCTTGCGGGACAAAGCCGTATTTGGTGAGGACAATGCAGGATCTCAGCCGCTTTTCTCCCAAGGCCTGAAATGCCACTTGCGCCATCTGATATGCGGCCTTGCCGATGGCAAGGATGTGTAGCGGCTCCTGCACTTTTCGAAGCTCTTGCTGCAGCTTGGGGTATCGGGCAAAACCGGAGACGGCAGCTTGGATGATGGGCAAAAGGCTGTCCGGCAAGATCACTCCGAGTGCAGCCCGCAACGGATGATGCGGCAGCGATAGAGATCTTCCTTGGGCAGTTTTAAGAGCGCCGAGAGCACGTCATATAGCGATGGACTTGCCAAGGATTTGTGCAGTTCCAGCTGACTTCCTACCAGTGAGATCGAGTGGATAATCTTTTTGAGCTCATAGCTCTTTTGCCTTTTCTCGGTCTTCTTCTCGATCACAAACGAGTCTTTATCGGCGAAGTCTTTGAGACTGTCTTGCACCCGTCTCAGCATCTCATCTTCGAGCTCGATCGTCAGGCACTCACTAGTGGGGATCATCGCCTTTTTGGAGATGGGCTCACAGGCATAAAGCTGAAAATCCGGGATGCGGGTATGGCGAAATTCCGCCAGGATATCCTCGGGCTCGAGCTTTTCATAGAATGAGATGTCAAAGTATTCTGCAGAGCTTTCCACTCCCACGGGCAGAGGCGGCGAGAGGCTGACTTTGGGATGGGGCGAAAAGCCCATGGTAAAGACAGTGGGCAGATCCAGCACGCTGATGCGGCGAAAGAGCATGCGCATCCAGTCCAGATGCGAGATAAAGCGCAGCAGCCCGGTCTTGGAGTAGCTGATGCGATAGCGATATTGGATCTGCGGATTGTATTCTTTTGTGGACAGATCCCGGGGCTGCTCATTCAATATGAGGCTATCTTTGGGGGCACCATGGGTGGAGACTTCTTCATCGCAAGCGCCACAGAGGGTGCAAAGCTCCCTACAATCAGCAGTACTTTCCGCTTTGAGAGATTTCTCATATTCGCCCATGAGGAAGTTCTTGCAGATCCCGATATCCACAAAGTCCCAGGGTAGGGGTTTTTGTGGATCCCTTCCTGCCAGATAGCGATCTATGGATATCCCTGTGTCGGCAAAGGCTTTTTCCCAGATGCTGAAGTCCCAGTGCTCATTCCAAGCGTCAAAACGAGCGCCATCTTGCCAAGCGCGATGGATCACACGCGCCATATCCTGATCGCCACGGGTGATGCATGCTTCCAAGACGGAATTTTCGATGGTGTGGTATTTCACACGGATGTTTTTTACTTTGAAGAGGCTGCTTTTGATGCGTTTTGCGCGCTCAAGCAGCAGCTCCGGCTCCAGCATCGGGCTCCATTGGAAGGGGGTGAAAGGCTTTGGTGTGAAGGGGGAGATTGTCACGCTGATATTCATGCGTTTTTTGCAGAGGAAATTGATCTTTTGGATCAGTTCGATGATGGCATCGATATCATCTTCGGTCTCGGTGGGCAATCCGATCATGAAATAGAGCTTGATCTTCTGCCAGCCCAGTTCTTTGGCAATCTCGACTCCGCGCATGATCTCGGCTTCATCCAGATTCTTGTTGATGACGTCTCTTAGGCGCTGTGATCCCGCCTCCGGAGCGATGGTGAGCCCTTCTCTGCCAAGGCTTTGCATGAGCCCCACCAAGGAGTCGTCGAGACTGTCCACGCGCAGTGATGGCAGGGAGATGTGCGTCTTGTCCGTATTCAGAGCCGCCAAAAGGCCATGCATGAGCTCGCGGATGCAAGTGTAGTCGCTGCTGGAAAGCGAGATCAGTCCGGCTTCGTCCCAGCCGCTGAGCTTGACTTCCCTAAGCAACTCGTCCATGATCAATTTGGGATCTCGCTCACGCACCGGGCGATAGAAGTATCCGGCATGACAAAAGCGGCATCCGCGCGAGCAGCCGCGCATGATCTCGGAAACATAGCGATTGTGCGTCGCCAATTGCCAGCTGAGCAGCTGCGGTGAATGCAGATTGTCCATGCTGTGAAAGTCCCTATATTTGCGGCTTTTGATCGGCTCAGATGGGATCTCAATCTGCCAGGGATCATCGCCTGATGTTGTTGGACACCAGACGCTTCTGAGCTTTGCCATTTCACTCAGGCGCGTCTTGCGATCTGGAAAATCGCGCAGGATTTCAGCGATTTCCACGATGGCTTCCTCGGCTTCTCCAAAGAAAAAGACATCGATAAAGGGTGCCAAGGGAAGCGGATTGGTGGCGCAGGGTCCTCCTGCTATGACGATGGGATCATCTTCACTTCGCCGGGCAGAGAGCAGCTCAATCCCGGATGCGGAAATCACTTGGAGGGCATTGGTGAAGGTCAGCTCACTCTGAAGAGTGATACCCAAAATATCAAAATCCCGCGCTGCTCTCCGACTTTCAAGCCCAAAGAGCGGCAGATCATGCTCTGCCAGGATCTTTTGCATATCCACCCAAGGCAGATAGAGCCGATCCGCCATGGCATATGGCAAGCGGTTGACGATCGAATATAGGATCTTTAGCCCCAGATGCGAGATTCCCAATTCATAGAGATCGGGAAACGCCAAGAGCATCCGCACCGGGTGATCATCAAAGCTTTTGCGCGAGGCGTTGATCTCGTGATCGATATAGCGGGAAGGCTTTTCCACAAAGGGGAGAAGATGTTCAATACTTATCATGCTTATTACCTTATTGTTTTTCTAGAGACCACGCTTGCCCAAAGTCAGACTAAGGTCAAGAAATATTCGCAAGACTCTCTTCGGCGAAGCGAAGCATGCCCCCCCCACTCAATATATACTTCACATTTTGGGCACAAATCTGATTTGTATTATAGACCGGAAGAATATCCTCGCAGTTGCCTGCTATTCTCCTCGTACTTGCAAC
>Ga0334894_1003030_pt1 | contig 10443 bp, 10 predicted proteins | sample GraSluR3_MG_6_FD_207225 | JGI IMG/M metagenome (GOLD analysis project Ga0334894, IMG submission 207225) | Sludge microbial communities from methane-producing bioreactor in Wageningen University, Netherlands - Granular Sludge_12_05 R3 | ecosystem: Engineered > Bioreactor > Anaerobic >... | reverse complement strand
CCCGATCGTCGGTGCCCCCGTCGGCATACGGGATGATGTGGTGCCCTTCGAGCGTTTGCCGGGCGGGCAGGTCACGCTCGGGCGTGAGGCACCACTGACAGAATCCGCGCCCATACTTCTTGACAAGCTCCCGATGATTCGCGGGGCGCTTGGCGCGGTCCTGGTCAGGCTTCGGTAGCCATCGCAGCCATCGGCCGCAACGGGCGCAAATCTCTTTGGCGTAATGAGGGCCGTCGGGCGTCAACTCGACGCGCAGCTCTGACGCCCAGCATGAGCAGGTCGATGGGGTCATGTGTCGTGCCCCTCCAGCCGCGGTATATGGACGGCCACGATCCGCCGGGCGTGCCTCACGACGCCGAGCAGATCGGTCGCGCAGGCGCCTAGTCTGGGCTGCCCGTCGATCGCCCGCAGCAGCTCGGCGGCCTGCCGGGCAATGTCGTCGCACTCGCGGGCGAGGTGGTCGAGCCGGGCGCGGGGGCGATCGGTGGGGGTCATGCGTCGCCCTCCCGGGCCGCCGCCGCGAGCCACGCCACCACGTCGCGGCCGACCACATAGCGACGACGCCCGACCGCCACGGTGCGCAGCCCGTCGCGTCGTGCGGCGGATAGGGTTTTCCATCCCAAGCGGCGGCAGAGTACCTCGACGGGGTATACGGCGTCGGCGTGGATGGGATTGTCGCCTCATCGGTCGATCCCTGCGCGTGATTGGTGTTCGCAAGACCAGGGTCGCCGGTCCGGGCGGGCGCACTGGGGCGCGTGGGCCGGCGGTCGCCCATCGGGGCGGAGGGGTAGTCCTACCCCCATGACGTCATATCCCGGCCCGGGTCAGCTCGTCGACTGCACGCCGATGGGCTGCCGATCGGGCCCGGGGGCTCGCGTCGGCGGGTCGGTTGGGGCGGCCAGGAGTCGGTGCGTCGGCGAGCTCATCGGCGAACCGCTGGATAGCCTCGCGCGATGTGTACGTGGCCCCGCCGATCCGCACGGTGGCCAGCCGTATCCCACCTCGCACGCCGCGCGTCGCCCATCGCCAGATCGTCGAGAAATGCAGCCGGCGGCCGTTGGGCCGGGGGGGGAGGAGGGACGGGACGTCCGAGAGCGGGACTAGGTGTTCGACGAATAGATCGACGGTCACTTGGGATCCTCCCCCAAAATGCGGGCCAACTCGATTCGTGCGCGCCGTAGCTCTTCGGCCGTCCGGATGTTTCGGTCCGTTGCCGATAGCAGGCGACGGAGCGCCACAACTACGGGGTCGCGGCGTCGGGCTGGGCGGGATTTCTCGGTGGCGTTCATGGCCCCGAGATTACTCGCTCCAAGAAAAGTCGTGTTGCGAGGGGAGTAAAAACGCAAAAAACCCCGGGTTTTGTCGGGGTTTTTGATCGCCGGAGGGAAGTAGGCGGGAAGTAGACGGCTCTACTTCCCGGATTTTCGTCGGCGGATTTCTGCGATGCGTTCGGCCATGATCGTCGCCTCACAGTCGGTCAGAGGCGGCAGGTCGTTTGCCTCGTCACGCCCCATCGCCTCGAATTGCTGGGCGTCGTGCTCGATTTCCAGCCGCAGCACGTCGGCCGCGTTGGCTTGCCGGCGCTGGGGATGCTCGGGGTGTGGCCGGAGCCGCAGCTTGTCGGGGTGTTCGTTGGAGTACCGATAGAGCGCCCTGATCCCGTTGATGAACGGCAGCCGGGCCACGGCCTGGCTTACGAGTATCCAGTCTCGGTCGTCGGCCGCGACGGGCGGCGGCGTGCGGCTGGGCACCCCGTGTTCCCACTCGACCCACGCGCGGATTTCTTGCAGGTCGGGCCACCGATGTGACGCGAGCAGTTTCGTTGCTGCTTCGCAACACTCCCAGTCCAACACGATCTTCTCCGCAATGTCGTAATGGTCTCCCCACGGGTCGCCTTGCGACACGTCTTGTTTGTCAAGCGGCACGAGAACGGCCCGCAACCCCGTAAAGAGCGATTCGCCGGCGTCGATCCCGGCGTCATGCCAGGACCGGAACGTCCTGCTTCCCGATCGGATCGGTTCGTCTCGCGGGGGAAAAGGAGATTGCCGACTCGCCTTCAGTTGGCGACCCAGCATCACGAAAGCACGCTGAAGTAGCGGCTCTCGGTGTTCGACGTGCAGAGTCGGACACGCTCGCAACATCTCCAACGTCGTGACCAGGTGGACGACCGGGCAGTCTCGAGAATCGTGCATGATCCTATCGACCTCGATTCGATGGTGGCCTCGATTCGTAGTAGAAGCAGCCCGGCGGACCGGTCGAGGTATCCGGGCTTCGGCGGCGGGCGCGACCCGCCAGCCTAGCCGGGCTGCATGATCCCCTCCCTGTCGTCTCAGCCCACTTCGGCGACGACGCGGCGGGCCAGCGTCAAGTCTCGCTCCGCGTAGACCTGCGTAACGTCGGCGCGGGCGTGGCCAAGCACCACCTGACTGGCCTCCAGCCCGAAGCGTCGACGTATCTCCGTCGCGGCCGCATGCCGTAGTTGATTGGGCGACCAGGACGGCAGCCGTTCCCAGTTCTGCTCGCCCGCGGTCTTGGCCTTCTCGCGTCGGATGGCGTTGGCCCGGACAACCGCCCGCGTGATGGCTCGCCGATAGCTGATTACGTCGTACCGCTCGCCGGGCCTCCACTTCGGATACCGAACGCGGTTCGAACCGGGGATGTTCCCGCACGAGAGCGGCGTCTTGCGGGCCGCGTGCCTCGCTCGCCGGTCCTGTTCGACCGCTTCAGACGGCGAGAAGCAGTAGGTCTGTGCGGGGCGCAGAAGGTACGGCCGCAGAACGGCTTGGGCTTTCGGGCCGATCAGAATGACCCGGCCGCGGTCGTGGTGCTCGGTCTTGTGCGAGGCGGGGACGTAGGCCCACACGTCCCCGCCGCGGTCCACGTCGCACGGGCGGATGATGCAGACTTCGCCCGGCCGGGCCCCAGTCAGCCTTTGGAACGTCACCATGTCCGCGACGATCTTGCTGAGGTGGGGCAGGGTTTCCTGCACCACGGCGTCATTGACGGGCAGGATCGGCGCGGGCTCCCGGGCGGCGGTCCGCCCCTTGCGCAGACCGGGGACTGCTTGCAAGCCGTGGTGGACGCTCGGGGGGACCAACTCTTGGGCCACGGCCCACTTGAACAGGCGGCGGATGACGCCGGTCAGCCCGTTGACGTAGGGCCGGCTCGCTCCCCGGTCGACCAAGTGGCTCTGGTATTCCTGCAATCGAAGCGGGCCGAAGTCCTCGGCGGCCGTGTCGGCGAACAGCACCCGGAGAAAGTGGAGGGCCCGCTTGACCGTCGCCAGGTGATCGGTCGGCTGCCCGTCCTTGACGTAGTAGCCCTCGGCGTGTCGCCAGTAGGCAAGGCACACCTCGGCGATGGTCAACGGGTGGGCCCGGGTGGGTTTGGCCACCGCAGTGGGTCTGGGCTTGGCGTCCCCCCGATCGGCGAGATACTGCGACACGAGCCGGTCATACTTGGCTCGGCTCTCGGGGGTCCCCCACTTCCCCAGGTAGTAGCGTTTCCCGTCGATTTGGACCAGGGCTTGGCCGGTGGCGTGCTTTCGGTACTTTGGGATAGCTCGGGTAAGCTTGGGCATGGCGTGGGCTCCTCTTGCAGGCCGCAAAAGGGTAAACCGTACCCTCTTGCGTAGCCGTCACGAGCCGCACTGCCGACCGCCGGCAGGTATCTAAGTCCAAGATTCGGCAGGGTTTAGAACAGGTGGGCGGCGGCAGACTCGAACTGCCGACTTCTACCGTGTGAGGATAGCGCTCTAACCAACTGAGCTAGCCGCCCAAAGAGTTGGTGGTGATCCCTTGCGGGATGCCGATTACGAGATTCTATCAGGTTCGTCGGGCGTTTCCAGCGGCGATGGCCAAGAAAAACTCGCGGCCATTGGGCTCAAGCGAGGGAGTTGGGACGGTCTCGCGCGATGGGCGGAGAGCGGACATGGGACGGGCCCGCGCGGACTCCCCACGCACGGGACGTGTTGGACGACTGAAGGGACCGTCGTGGCTTCTGCCCATTTTTCCTAGTCTTCGGCGATGGATGTGGCCTGCCGAGTCGGTGTGCAGTCGCCGGGCAGGGATGTCGGCGCGCAGGAGGCCGGAGAGGCTTCGGCAAATCTCGCTTCTCGGTCTGGCGAGCCCTGCCCTTCCGCCCGCTTTCGGGAGTGCAAAAGGTCAGGGGGCCGCCGATCGTGCTAAACAAAGATAGCTGGGTAAGCGTCGCGACAAGTCGCCTCCCCCCTGAGGGGAGGGGGTTTATTTTGTGGCCGAAGCAGGAATAATGGGAGACTTCGCCGATCGGCCACGATGCGCTGTAGGCGCCGACGAGGGTGTGTGGACTGAATTACAGCGAGGCATGCCATGATCTTGGGAGTCGCCAGGGAAACCTTCCCGGACGAAAAGCGGGTCGCATTGATCCCCGCGTCGATCGCGTCACTGGCCAAGGCGGGTTTCGAGGTGCGAATCGAGGCGGGGGCCGGCCAATCGGCCGGATATCCGGATCCCGAGTACGCTGATAAAGGGGCGAAGCTGGTCGCGTCCCGCGACGAGGTCTTTGCCGCCGACTTGGTGCTTCAGGTTCACCTGGGCGGTGCCAACCCCGAACGTGGAGGGGATGATCTGGGCCGTATTTCGGGCAAGACGTTGATCGGCATGTGCGACCCGCTGGGCGCGCCCGCCGCGGCTCGCGAGGTCGCCGCGCGGGGCGCAACCCTGTTCGCGCTGGAGCTTCTTCCGCGCATCACCCGGGCGCAGAGCATGGACGTGCTGTCGTCGATGGCGATGGTGTCGGGCTACCGGGCGGTTCTGCTGGCCTCGACCGCGCTGCCGAAGATGTTCCCCATGATGATGACGGCCGCCGGCACGCTTTCGCCGGCCCGCGTTTTCGTCGTCGGCGCCGGGGTGGCCGGTCTGCAGGCGGTTGCCACGGCAAGGCGTCTGGGGGCGGTCGTGACGGCCTATGACGTGCGCCCGGTCGTCAAGGAGCAGGTCGAGAGCCTGGGAGCGAAGTTCCTCGAGATGGAGGAACTATCGGCCGGCGAGTCGGAAGATAAGGGCGGGTACGCCAAGGCCATGGACGAAGCCTTCTACGCGAGGCAGCGCGAGCTGATGGCCCAGGCCGTCGCCGCCAGCGACGTGGTCATCACCACGGCCGCCGTGCCCGGCAAGAAGGCTCCCATCCTGGTGACGGCCGACATGGTTGCGGGGATGCGGACCGGCTCGGTAATCGTCGATCTGGCGGCGGAGCGGGGAGGCAACTGCGAGTTGACGCGTCCGGGCGAGCGAGTCGATCGCGCGGGCGTCGTGATTCTCGGGCCGGTCAACCTGCCCTCCGAGGTTCCCTATCACGCCAGCCAGATGTATTCGAAGAACATCTCCACATTCGTGCTTCACTTGGCGAAGGACGGGAAGCTGAACGTCGATCTCGACGACGAGATCATCCGCGAGACCCTCATCACCCGAGAGGGGAAGGTGGTTCATCCGCGGGTGTGCGAGCTGCTCGGGATCGAGCCTCCCCCGGCCGAGGCACCCGCCCCGGCCGTTCCGGAAGACCCGCCCGGTGACGACGAGTATCCTGTTTCCAAAGGGTGAGAGACCGCGATGGGAATGCACGCGTTGATCCTGTTTGCCGAAACCGCGACCGAGACACCGCCGGCGGCCGCGTCGCTGCCGTTGAGCGCCGCGATTACGGTCTTCGTGCTGGCGATGTTCCTCGGCTTCGAGATCATCACCAAAATCCCCCCCACGCTGCACACGCCCTTGATGTCGGGCTCGAACGCCATCTCGGGGATCACCCTCGTCGGGGCCCTTTTGGCGGCGGGGGCGGGGCACGGCTTTTTCGCCAGCACCCTGGGCGTCCTGGCCGTGATCCTGGCGACGGTCAACGTGGTGGGCGGTTTCCTCGTCACGAACCGCATGCTGGAGATGTTCCGCCGGAAGGATTGACGGGCCGACAGGCCCGCCGTCGACACTACCGTTCAGCACGAGGCCCTAGCGGACGATATTACCGTGGATAAGACAAGCTTCATTACCCTGGCGTATCTGGTCGCGGCCGTCCTTTTTCTCCGCGGAATCAAGGGGCTGACCCATCCCCGAACCGCCGTCCGCGGCAATCTGCTCGGCGCGTTGGGAATGCTCGTGGCCGTGCTGGCCACGTTGATCCATCAAGACATTTTGAACAATCCGTTGGGCTACGTGCTGATCGCGATCGGCCTGGCGATCGGCGGAGTCGTCGGTGCCCTGTTGGCCGTGCGCATCCAGATGACCGCCATGCCCCAGTTGGTGGCCTTGTTCAACGGATTCGGCGGCGGGGCCTCGGTGCTGGTGGCCGGGGTCGAATTGTTCACCCCCATCCGCGAGGCGGCCCTCTACGCGACGGTCGTTTCGGGGCTGCTGGCCGGCCTGATCGGCGCCGTGACCTTCTGGGGCAGCTTGGTGGCCTTTGCCAAGCTCCAGGAGTACCCGGCGTTCAAGAAGCCCTTCGAATACCCGGCCCAACAAGTGTGGAACGGCGTGCTCGCCGGCGTCCTGGTGTTGCTGATCGTTCTGGGGATCGCTTTTCCCGGTGCAAGCTGGATCATCTATTGGCTGATCGCGATCGTGGCGAGCGTGCTCGGCGTTACCCTGGTCAATCCCATCGGCGGGGCCGACATGCCGGTGGTCATCGCCCTGTTGAACTCTTACAGCGGTCTGGCCGCCTGTGCCACGGGCTTCGTCCTCGAGAACTCGGTGCTCATCATTGCCGGGTCGCTCGTGGGCGCCTCGGGTTTGATCCTCACCTCGATCATGTGCAAAGCGATGAACCGATCGCTGTGGCACGTGCTATTCGGGGTGCTCGGTCCGTCGGAAGAGACCGCCACGGCCGACGAGGTCTACGGCGGGAGGATCAAGGCGGCCACCGCCGACGAGGTGGCCATGCTGTACGACGGCGCCCGCCGCGCCGTGATCGTGCCCGGCTACGGCATGGCGGTCGCCCAGGCGCAGCACGCGGTCCGCGACCTGGCTAATCTGCTCGAGTCGCGGGGGGTCGAGGTCGAGTTCGCCATTCATCCCGTGGCCGGCCGCATGCCAGGCCACATGAACGTGCTGCTGGCCGAGGCCGAAATCCCCTACGAGCAGCTCAAGGAGATGGACGAGATCAATCCGACCTTCGCGCAGACCGACGTCGTGCTGGTGATCGGGGCCAACGACGTGGTCAACCCCGTCGCCCGCACCGATCCGAAGAGCCCGATCGCGGGCATGCCCATCCTCGACGTCGATAAGGCCCGCACCGTCGTGGTGATCAAGCGAAGCCTGAGCCCCGGGTTTGCCGGCATCCCCAATCCGCTTTTCGCCGCCGACAACACCCTGATGTACTTCGCCGACGGGCGCAAGGCGGTTCTCGATCTCGTGGCGGCGCTGAAGGAATAGGCCGCCAGGTCGCTGCAGATCGCCGGCGACGCCGCGAAGAACCGGAAGGCGGCCGGCGCGGGATCTGGGGGGGCCATCCGAGCGCTCGGTTCCGCAAGAGCAAGGCGTTGGGCATCGAGTTTCCCGAGACCGACGGCGGCAACCGGGCCGCGCACGACGCGTGTCCCGCTCTTCGAAGGGTGCATTTCGCAGCGACGCAATGCAGTCGTTGGTTGCAGTCTGCAATTTTCTGCATTCTGCCACAAGTGAAGTTGCGTCGACGGAATTCATTCGGAAATAAGCGGTTGTGCCGAAACAGGTCTCGCGCATTGCATCTGGCACGACCTTTGCTTTCGCATGTAAGCCGAGCCAGTAGCCGTCGATAATTCCGATGGGGCGACCTTGCCCGTCTTCGGCGGGACTCGGCATCTGGTCGTCGTGGATGCCCAGGACGGGTGGGAGGTCCTTTGGACACGTCTCCATCTTGTGATTCGAGGAAAGCCATGCCCCGTATGCCAGGAAGTTGTGCCCGTTGTTCTCGCGGCGGCTGTCCCGGCCTTGCGCAAGAATTCCGCACACAGAGAGCTGCGTCGTGAAAGTCGCCGTAACCTCGAAAGGCCCCGACTTGGCGAGCCAGGTCGATCTGTGCTTCGGCCGGGCCTCGTGCTTCGTTCTGGTGGACACGGAATCGGGCAAGACGAGCGTGCGCAGCAACTTGGGAAGCCGTCGCACGGCCCACGCCGCGGGAATTCAGGCCGCCGGCGCCCTCATCGGCATGGGGGTCGACGCCGTGATTACCGGTCGGATCGGGCCCAAAGCCTTCGGAACGTTTCAAGCCGCCCAGGTCGAGGTCTACGCGGTTACCTCGGCCACCGTGAACGAGGTGATCGAAAAGCTCCAGTCGGCAAGGCTTCACCCGCTGGCTCAGGCGAACGCGCAAGAACACTGGAACGAGGAATCGAAACATGCGTGACGAGCAAGGTGCCCGCCAACCGTCGGCGGGACCGCGAAGAGACCGGCCCGCTGCCCGGGAAGGCGCCGATGAAGTCCAGCAGCAGATGGAGGAGATGTTGCTCCAGAGCCGCATGGGAGAGATTCGCCACAAGCTACTCGTGCTGTCGGGCAAGGGCGGCGTGGGGAAAAGCACCGTGGCAGCCAACCTGGCCGCCGCGCTGGCCCAGGCGGGAAAGCGAGTGGGGCTGCTCGACGTCGACGTCCACGGACCAAGCATTCCCAAACTCACCGGGCTCGAAGGCCGGCCCGTGCAGACCCGGGGCGACGCGCTTCTGCCGCTTGAGGTGAACGACCGGCTGGCGGTCATGTCCATCGGATTCCTGCTGGCCAGCGGGAACGATCCGGTGATCTGGCGCGGTCCTCGAAAGTACCATCTCATTCGCCAGTTTCTCAAGGACGTCTTGTGGGGGACGCTCGACTATCTGGTGGTCGATTCGCCGCCCGGCACGGGCGACGAGCCGCTTTCGGTCGCCCAGATGGTGGGCACGCCGGCAAGCGCGGTGATCGTGACCACGCCCCAGGAGGTCGCCATCTGCGACGTCCGGCGGTGCGTCTCCTTCTGCAAGGCCCTGTCGCTGCCGATCCTTGGAATCGTCGAGAACATGAGCGGCTTTGTGTGCCCCAAGTGCGGCGCGGTCATCGATCTGTTCAAGCGAGGGGGCGGCGCCGCGCTGGCCAGAGAGGTTGGCGTTCCGCTCTTGGCGCAGATTCCCGTCGACGTCGAAGTCGTCGTGGCCGGAGACGCCGGAATTCCGTTGCTTCGCGAGGGACCGAAGTCGGCGGCGGCCGAGTCGTTCGCGAAGCTGGTCGGCTCCATCCTGGGCGCCGAGGCCGGCGAGTCGGCGGCGCCGGTCGCAGCCAGGCAGGCCGCCAGCGAAAGAGACGTCCCATGACGCGCGAAGCGGCCCATCTGCCCAAGATCGCCCACGGCGCGCATCCGAACTGCTTCGTCTGCGGCGGCGGCCATCCGTTTGGGCTCCAGTTGGAGTTCGCGCGGCGTGAGGACGGCAGCGTGGAGGCCGCTTTCGATTGCCGAGAGGCGTTCGAGGGGTACCCCGGATTGCTTCACGGCGGCATCATTGCCTCGCTGCTCGACGGCGCCATGACGTGCTGCCTGTTCGCCCACGGGCGCCAGGGCGTGACCGGGGAGTTGAGAGTCCGCTTTCGCCACCCCGTCGCCACCGGGCGGGAAGCGATGGTGAAGGCATGGATCGACCGATCCTACCCGCCCTACCATCTCCTGAAGGCCGAACTCATTCAAGGCGAATGGATCAAGGCCAAGGCCGCCGGGACGTTCGTCGAACGGGCGCTGTTCGAGGCGAAGCGGGGCGAGGAGCGATGAGCGTCGTGGACTCTCTGGAAAAGCGATACGGTGGCCGGTGGACCGCCGTGAAGTTCCTGCGCACCGAACCGTCGCCGGAGGTGCCGCCGCGCGATCGCCCTCCCTGCGACAAGTAACCGCCGACAACGACTTCGCCCCGTGGTGGCTGAAGTGCCCATAACCGCCAGGCCGAGAGACGCGACGCCATGCCCCGACTCGACGAAACCGAAATCACCAAGACGATCCTCTGCACGTATCACGAGAAGCTGCTCGAGCGAATCACCAGCGACGTGCTCATCGTGGGGGCCGGGCCCTCGGGCATGATGGCGGCAATAGGTCTGGCCCGCCAGGGCTTCCAGGTGACCGTCCTCGAGAAGCGGCTCTCGCCCGGCGGAGGCATTTGGGGAGGAGGCGCGGGCATGAGTCGGGCCGTCGTGCAAGAGCAGGTCGTGCCCTTGCTCGATGACATCGGCATCCGATCCGAACTCCGGCGCCGCGACCTGTACGCCGTCGACGCGGTCGAGCTGGCCGCCGGTCTCTGCCTCGAGGCGATTCGGGCGGGGGCCGCCCTTTTCAACCTGATGGCGGTCGAAGACCTGTGCGTACGCGACCGGCGCGTCACGGGCGCCGTGGTGAACCGCGCGACGATCGCGGGCAAGCTCCCGGTTGATCCCATCGTTTTTTCGGCCAAGGCCGTTGTCGATGCGACGGGCCACGAGGCCGTGGCCGTCG
>Ga0334894_1003029_pt1 | contig 10450 bp, 11 predicted proteins | sample GraSluR3_MG_6_FD_207225 | JGI IMG/M metagenome (GOLD analysis project Ga0334894, IMG submission 207225) | Sludge microbial communities from methane-producing bioreactor in Wageningen University, Netherlands - Granular Sludge_12_05 R3 | ecosystem: Engineered > Bioreactor > Anaerobic >... | reverse complement strand
GTAGGCAGGAACCGTGAACGCTCGGCAAAAAGGATAGCAAAATACATTAAAAAAAGACAAGAGACCGCCCTTGACATGGAGCTAAACCGGTCGCTGTCCGACAGGGTTTTTATGCCCTTTTACAGGAGACTGTCCAACAGCGTTTCCAGGATGGTGCCCCGGAACCGGCTGGAGACCCTTGACGCCAAGCTGTTTCACAGCGGGCTCAAGATGCGGCCCCAGGAGTTTCTGACTCTGCAGTTTATCTGCATGGCGGTTTTACCGGTGTTAATTGCCTTCGCCCTTTACCGGTCCGGCAAGGACGCAGTTGAAATCACCGCCCTTTTTTTGCTGTTCGCAGCGGTGGGCTACCTGCTGCCCAAGTACTATCTTATCTCCAAAATAAACAAAAGAAAAAACCAGATGCGCCGCGAGCTTCCCGGGATGATTGATTTGCTTACCGTCAGTATGGAAGCGGGCCTCAGCTTTGATATGGCGCTGACCAAAATAGTGGCAAAGTCCAGCGGGCTGCTTACCGAACAGCTGGAGCTTGCCATGAACAGAATAAAACGGGGCATCCCCAGGAGCCAGGCGCTTAGAGAAATGGCACAAAAGGCGGACGTGGAAGAGCTGGCAAATTTTATACTGGCGGTGCTGCAGGCTGAAAAGCTGGGCATAAGCATGAGCAATATACTGAAGGTGCAGGCCGCCCAGATGCGCGAGCGAAAAAAGCAGTGGGCCAAGGAAAAGGGAGGAAAGGCTGCGGTAAAGATTATAATACCGCTGGTGATATTCATACTCCCGGTACTGTTTGCGGTGCTGCTGGGACCCCTTATTTTGAGCGCAAGGGAATACTTTTAGTCAAGGGTGCATAGGAGGTAAAAGTATGCTGGTCAACAGGGATACCGGAGAAGTAATAGCAAACAGCGTGTTTGTAGCCAAAACGTTCTGGTCGAGATTTAAGGGCCTGCAGTTTACGAAAACAATACCGCCGGATTTTGCATATATTATAGTAGGTTGCGGCAGCATACACACCTGCTTCATGCGCTTTGAACTGGACGCCGTTTTTGTGGACCGGAACTGGACTGTTCTAAAGGTCTATAGCGGCTTAAAACCCTTCAGGGTAACCGGCCCGGTAAAGGACGCCCGGGCGGTAATTGAACTGAAACACCGCAACTTATGCATTAAGCCGGGTCATGTACTGGAGCTGATCGGGTAGGCGCGTTTTGTTCACCGCATCGCTGACGGTCGGGACTACCGGCCCGGCACCAGGTCGGGACTGCAGTGCCGCGTCTATTGCGGTGCCGTAGCCTATGCTTTTAGAAGGGGGAATGGTTGCCTCACCGATCAGTCTTGCCGGATATATCATTTATGTATCCACGTTTGCTGCTTCTTTCGCTTATGTTTTCTTTATCCAATATATCGACAATTCCTTCCCTTTTGATACGCACCCGGTCCAGGATAGACCCGAGGTTGTACGAATCGTTGTTTTCTATCGCTCTTTTTATTTCCGCAAGGCTGTGTTCAAAATCCTCAATCCGCTTTATTATGTTCTCACTGTTTTCAAGCAGCAGCTCTGTCCAGAGTCGTGAATTTATCCTGGCTACCCGGGTTGCGTCCATGAAGCTTCCGGCCGACGAAACGAATACATCCCGCCGGTCAGAGCAGCCTATAAGGGCGGCGGCTACAACATGCGGCAGCTGGCTTGTAAGGGCAATCATTTCATCGTGCCTGGCCGGGCTTACCCTGATTATGTTTTTGACACCCAATGCAAAAACCAGCCTTTCCACCGCCTGTATGTTTTCTTCGCTGTTACGCTCAGTGGGGGTTATTATATAGCTTGCACCGTCAAAGGCCGACCCCGACGAAAGCCCAAATCCCTTGTATTCACGCCCCGCCAGCGGGTGCCCCGCTATGAAATCCAAATCCCGCCGCAGAACTGAGTTTATCCTCTTTACCGGTTTTACCTTTATTCCTGCCGTGTCGGTGATAACCGCCCCCGGTTTAAAGTGTTCCATGTTTTCTTCAATAAAATCCGCCGTCCGGGTGGGATATATGCACATTATCACCAGGTCGGATCCTTTAAGCGGTTCCTCCGGCTTTATGTACCCTTCGTCTATTATTTTTTTGTCCAGGGCGGTATTAATTATGTCCTGGTCCACCTCAACCGCCCGCAAGCTTTTTGGATTCAGTTTTTTAAGGGCTCTGGCAAAGGAACCGCCTATAAGCCCCAGTCCCACTATGGTAATATTTAAATCCTGTATATTCAAGTTGGTCACTCCCCCGCTTGGTTTATTCATTTACAACCCGGCTCATTTTTCTCAAGGTTTTCATCAATGCTTCGAACCGCTCCGGTTTTATCGACTGCTGCCCGTCACACTTTGCATCCTCCGGGTCGTTGTGGACTTCTCTTCTTCGGCTATATTTTGGTTCAAACGATAATCATTTCCTTCACGCTCCCCTTTTTTTATTTTGAATGCGGTATGCCCCGACCTTAAAGCTGATCAGTTTAGGGACATTTTGCATATATAAAAAGAGAACCCATCCAATGAGTCCTCTAATCTTTCGTATCTATCCCTATAAAAGTATAGTATGTCTATACCTTTATCCGCACCGTGGTGCTTTTCTTGTCCCAGCCTCATTAGAAAAGGTTTTTCATAAATGTACCTCCGGCACTAACCTTCGGTTATGTATTGCAAGTGATTATATCAGTATAAATATTGCATGTCAATGAATTTTTATTTGAATTTGGTGCGGGAGAAGGGACTTGAACCCCCACGGTAATTACCACTAGATCCTAAGTCTAGCGCGTCTGCCAATTCCGCCACTCCCGCATATCCAGCTGTTTTGGTCACGAAAGATATAATAACATATAGTTTTTGCTTTTTCAATAGCAAATTATACAAAGACAGCAGGCCGGTAATGTATCGGCCTGCCGTCTTTTTTGCTGCAAAACTTACCATTTTGATTCATAATCCGGTCTGTAGCCAGGCACTCATGCATTATGCCTGCTGATTTTGTAAAGGCCTATCGTGACAATGGGCAGGGTGTAAAACAGGAAAAAGCCCCATGTGATTGTCCCGTAGCCCTTCGCAATAAGGCCCACCAGCCCGAACTGCGCAATGATAACACCCATTATAAGAAGCCCCAGTGTGGTTCCCAGGTTTACCGACTTTGGCAGCACTTTGCCCCTTTCCTTATACACCGATTCAATTCGTCCGACAACGGCGTTTATGAACCCTGCCCCGGTTTCAATCAGCGTACCGAACAGCGTTATCTGGAATATCATCAGCAGCGCCTTTGAACCTATCTGGGTCAGCACAAAATTTGTGGGAACCGTTGCGGCTGTGACCTCCGGGTAGTGTGAAATAAGGCCTAGCAGCAGCAGTACCGCGGGAGCTATTGTAATAACCGCGGCCATTATACCGGATATTACCGATTCCTTCCTGCTTTCAAGGGTGGTCAGGCTGAACAGAAGCGCCGGCACGCAGCCCAGGTTGTACCATGCATACTTGAACCCGTTTAGTGCAAAACCGCTCTTTATCTCCCCGGCGGCCAGGTTGGCCGATATTACACCGCCAAACCTGGTAAACAGAACTATCAGGAACAATGCGTAAACCCCGTAAAGCACAAACGACCAGTAGGACAAAAACTTGGCTATTGCCCTGGAGCCGTTGAACACCAGCAGCCCCACGCCTATCAACAGGCCCACGACACCGAAATAGAAATGGATTCCGAATATTTCGTTAAGTATGCTGCCGGCAGCAGCTGCTATAACCCCAAGGACTATTGCCATCAGAATCAGGTAGCAGATTTCAAACAATATCCAACCCCTGCCCAGCAGTTTCCGGAACAGGGTCCGGTAGTCAAACACCTTGAAAACCCTGGCGAATTCGAAGGTTGCGGCGCACACTGCCGCCCATACAGCCATGGACACCACTGTTCCCAGCAGCCCGCCCAGGGGCCCGTAGTTCAGAAAAAATTCCACAAGCTCACGGCCGGTGCCGTATCCGCCGGCAATTACAACCGACTGCAGTATTATCCCCGGTAAAAAGTATTTTCTGAACACATTGGACTGAATCAAATTCATTTATATTCACTCCCTATCAATATAATAACCGGTCGTACCCAACGACTGGCTTTTACAGCTTTATTACCACCCCTTCGCTATACCCAGCACTTCATCGGGAATATCCCCCGAAAGATAATCCTGAATGGATTCATCAATTATATCAATGGCCCTGTCCATATCATCCCTTGTTATCACAAGGGGCGGCTGAACCCGCAGTACATTGTTGGCAAAAAAGGTTAATATAACCCCCTTCTCCCAGCACCTGTAACAGATCTTTGCGGCCGCCACCCTGTCCCTTTCCTTTGTATCCCTGTCCTTAACCAGGTCTATGCCAACGGATAAGCCTAGACCCCTCACGTCGCCAATTAGCGGGTACTTTTCCATCATCCGTGTGAAGCGTTCTCTTACGTAATCCCCCAGTTCACCGGAATGTCCGGCCAGGTTTTCGTCCCTTATGATCTCTATGGTGGCGATGGCCGCTGCACAGGAAACGGGGTTTCCGGCTGTGGTAAACACGTGGGCCGGGGCTTCCCAGGACTGCATTATCTCTTCCCTTGCCACAATGGCGCTAAGGGGCATGCCGGATGCAATTGCTTTACCCAGCAGAACGGCATCCGGCTGGATACCGAAATGCTCTATGCCAAACCATTTCCCGGTCCTGCCAAACCCCTGCTGCACCTCTTCGCTGACAAACAGTATCCCGTTGGCCTTGCAAATCTCATACAGCCTTTTCATGTAGCGCTGCGGCGGCACCACCAGTCCCGCATCACCGGCGATGGGCTCCATTATCACCGCCGCAACCTCTTCCGCCGGCATATAGTATTTAAGCGCGATCTCAAACTGTTTCAAGCACTCAAGCCGGCAGCTGCCTTTGCGCTGACCGAACGCACACCTGTAGCAGTCGGGATAGGGTATGTGATGAATACCCGGCAGCAGCGGACCTATTTTTTTCCTCATGTTCAGGCTTAACGCCGACAGCGATATGGCCCCGTAGGTTGATCCGTGGTATGACTGTATGAACGAGATTATCTTGCTTCTGCCGGTATAACACCTTGCCAGCTTGATCATGCCGTCGTTGGCATCCGAGCCGGACAGGCCGAAGGCCACTCTTTTTTTGAAATCCCCGGGGATTATTTCTGTCAGCATTTTTGCCAGCTTTACAAGAGGCTCATGATAGGTATAGACCGGTGTGTAATGTATGAAGCTTTTTAACTGTTCCTCTACCGCCTTTACCACCCTGGGGTGACAGTGGCCGGTATTAAGCGCACCGGCACTGGATAGGAGGTCGATAAACCGGTTGCCGTCAATATCCTCCACCGCTGCGCCGTACGCCCTCTTTATAACCAGCGGGAAATAGGGCATCCTGGACGAAGGCGACATCACCATGTCATCCTCCCTGATAACTGCCATGCATTTTTCACAGTTCATAGTAAAACCTCCCTGAATTAAGGGCTAGATGTCGGCAGGATAAGGTGTTATAGGACATAGTCTTATTTAATTTATACTTATGCATGTTTTGGATTATTCTTAATCTTTTAGGCCGCAGAAAAAAAGCTGCGGAGACTGCATCCGGATATGCATGCAGGAATACCGCATAAAAAAGCAGAATATATACTTAAATTGAATGCAAATAATTAAGGGGTGGTATTTTTGAAACAGCCGGCAAGCATTTTCAATGATGTAATCGGCCCGGTTATGATAGGCCCGTCCAGTTCGCACACTGCGGCATCGGTACGGATCGGCAGGCTGGTAAGGCAGATGACCGGCGGGAACCCGCGGAAGGTAACCTTCGAATTTGCCGCCGGGCAGTCGCTGGCCGATACTTTTCGCAGCCAGGGAACGGATTTTGGCCTTGCCGGCGGCCTTCTGGATTACGACACCGACGACCCGCGCATAGTAAATGCGCTGGCTGCAGCGGAAAAAGCCGGTATTGATATAGAGTTTCGTATAAGTGAATATAAAGCGGATCATCCCAATATCTACAGGGTTACAGCGGTTGACGCCTCAAACCGTCAAATAAAGGCGGAGCTTATCTCCCGCGGCGGCGGCATGATAAAGCTAAGGCGGATTCAGGGCATCCCGGTTTCAATAGACGGCGGTTTCTGTGAAACGGTGCTGCTTTTAGGCAGCTGCAGTCCGGATGCTGCCTCCGCATGCCGCGATTACATAGACGCCCGTAGCGGCTGCCATGATGCGCCGCTTGTTGGTCATAACGATGCTTTAGAATACCTCGTTGACTATCGGGGCCAGGATGTCATGCCTTCCGGCCTCCTTGGCGATGTCAAAAATAATTTCCCCGTCCGGGATGTAATAGTCCTTACACCGGTGCTGCCTGTCAGGTCCAAAATGAAATATGCCGGCCTTTTCAATACCGCCCGGGAAATACTGGCCATCGCAAAAGAAGAAAAGCTGTCGCTGGCGGATATTGCAGCCCGCTACGAATCCAGGCGAAGCGGCCTGAGCGGGGTGGCGGTTCTGGACAAAATGGCCGGAATAGTGAACATTCTCAAGAAAACCATCAGGGATTCCGCTGCCGAAGAAAGGGAATATCCCGGCCGGATACTTGGACGGCAGGCGCACATGCTTTCGGTACCCGCCATGACAGGCGGCAGTGTACTGCACCAGGTAGTAAGGCATATCACCCTCATGATGGAAGCCAAAAGCTCAATGAAAACAATCGTTGCCGCTCCCACCGCCGGCTCCTGCGGCGCGGTACCGGGCACGCTGATAGGCACCGCAGCGGCGCTTGATTTGCCCAGCAGTAAAATCACTGAAGCAATGCTGGCGGCGGGTATGGTCGGCGTACTGATTGCCGAGCACAGCACCTTTTCGGGAGAAGTGGGCGGATGCCAGGCGGAGTGCGGCTCCGCATCCGGCATGGCGGCGGCGGGTGTAGTACAGCTTCTGGGCGGCACTGCCGAGCAGGCGCTGGATGCAGCTTCCATGGCGCTGCAAAACGTTTTCGGCTTAACCTGCGACCCGGTGGCGGGCCGGGTGGAAGTGCCCTGCCTCGGAAAAAATATAATGGCCGGCAGCAACGCTTTGGCGATGGCGGAACTGGCACTGGCAGGGTTCGACAAGGTAATCCCGCTGGATGAAACAATCGACGCCATGTACAAGGTGGGCCTTATGCTGCCCTCCGAGCTGCGCTGCACCGGCAGGGGCGGCCTGTCGATTACCCCTGCCGCGCAGAGGATACAGCAAAGGCTGGCGAAACTGTTAGCTATTATACTGCCACCAACCTGAAAACTAATACGCACAAAGCTCCGGCTTCCAAATCTCTTTGCGGCTGTCTTGCTGCAGTTTGGGAAATGCATAAACAGCCATTAACATCTTTTGGTCTCACGAAATATTATAAACTAAACCAAAAAAAATAATAAAGGAGGATAATTAACCATGTACTCTTACGAGGCGCAACCGGACTATGAATACGATTACAGACGTCATGTGCACAGGTACAGCAACCAGACAAGTGTAGACGTCAGACACAAACACTGCATGGAAAATGTAACCGGACCCGATGTTCGGATTGGAAATTCACATATACACTTTTTATGCGGCAATACTTCAGTCGACAGGGAGCACCACCATCTGTACACCGATTATACCGGCCCGGCCATACATTCCAGGAACAACTCCCATGTCCATGAATACAAAGGTTATGTAGCCCATGCAGGTGATCCGCTGCATGTTCATAAATATTATGACAAGACAGGCCCCGCCATTTACGACCAGTATTATTAGGCAGGAGTACCAGAGCCCGGCAGTCCGTCTTGGAATAGGCCGGGTTTTTTGCTGCAGCTTTTTGTTGATATTATTTTCAAATGCAACATATTGTGATATTATCATTCTAAGCTAGTAATATCTGTAAATCTGGCGTTACACTGCAGACCTTTCCCGGGAAAGAAATTAAGAAGGTGGAAAAATACATAGCGTAGGGGGTATTAGCGGTGATTTATTGTGCTATTATTGGAGATATCGTACAATCACGAAAAATTCAAGACAGGCAAGTAATACAATGTCAATTTATTGATACTATTAACAGAGTAAATAGAGATTACAATAACTTCATCGCTTCTAATTTTACAATAACATTAGGAGATGAATTTGAAGGGCTCTTGTTTAGCCCTTCAAAAAGTTATGAAATTATAGAAACAGTAAAAAAGCAAATGGCTCCGGCCCAGTTGGTATTTGGAGTCGGGATCGGTACTATTAGCACCCGGTTTCTTAAAAAAACTTCTTTAGGTTCAGACGGACCGGTATTCCATTATGCCAGGGAAATGGTTAATAGGGCGAAAAAGAAAAAGCCTTCTATATGCTATTATTCAAATTCTCCGGAAGATGAGCTAATCAACTCATTAATATATTTTATTGAATCTTGCACCCGTAAGCAGACGAAAAGGCAGGAACAAATAATAGATCTATACGAAGCCGGATATTCTCAAAATGATATAGGAAATTTAGTTAAAATCAAGCAGCCGAGTGTATCAGAACATATCAACAACGGGTTTTATTACGAAATTAAAGCTGCTAAAATGAGTATTTTGAAATTCCTTGAAGATAAATATAAGAAATAGAGGTCTTAAGTTATACAACCTATATGTATGGATATAGGGTTCACAACCTATATGTATGGATATAGGGTTCACAACCTATATGTATGGATATAGGGTTCACAACCTATATATGGACATGGAGTCTATATCTGTGGAGACAGCATAAGCTGATGATCCGGGCCTGTAAGGGGGGGTAATTTTTTGTATTTAAATCATTTATTTGTGCTTATTCTGTTAGCTCATGCCCTCGCAGATTTCTGTCTTCAGAATGACAGTGCAGTAGGGTTAAAGAAAAACAGCATAACTATACAAATAAAACATGCCATAATACTTTTTTGTGTTAGCTTACTTTTACTAATTCCTTTTATTAGTATGAAAATAATGATATTAGTGCTTCTCCTATCTTTATCCCATTTCGTAATTGACTTCGCAAAGATGCAGTTGGATCCTGATAACACCTCTTTGGAACTGTTTATAACAGACCAAATACTGCACGTATTTGTAATTATCGCTCTAACCCCATTATTAAATTCAATAAACTTAAATTCATATATTATTAGCGTATGGGCCTGGATTGTAAACCACTATTCATTTCTTAAGCATATAAGCTCTATCGATCTTATCAGCTATATAGTACTATTGATTTGTTATCTGTTTACAATTAACGGCGGAGCAATAATAGTAAGACTGTTTCTTAATAAATATAACAGTTTAAAGAATGAACCTGAAGAAACAAATGTAAACGTAGGAGAATTCATTGGCAAGTTGGAAAGAATAATTATATTGACTCTTGTGATTAATGGTTACTACAGCGCTATTGGATACGTAATTGCTGCAAAATCTATTGCCAGATATAAAAAGCTCGGGGATGATAAACAATTCGGAGAATACTATCTGGTTGGTACCCTTTTAAGTGTATTAATCGCTTTAATGTTTGGGCTGATTTATAACTGCATTTCCAAATACATATAGGCAAAAACTGCAAAAATAAGCAATTTGATGCTTAATGCTATACAAATACAGCCATACCCTGCGACCAACTGATAAAGCCAAGAACAAAACGGACAGGACCATAGATGTAATTGAAGACGCAATGGCTTAATATATGACAGGGAATACACCCAACGAACACTGGAGATAGCAAAGGGACAATAGTTATAATAGATATATAAACATCTTTGTGGAGGAGGATTTGTACATGGATAAGTTCCAAAAAATCAGGAGGATTTATCCGGCCCTGAAAGCTGGAAACTGGATGACAGGATTCTGTACAAAAACAGGATTCGCGCGCACGTTTCATCTGCCAACTCCATGAGGATAGGAGTTCACTTTTACAATAGCCGAGAGGATATTGACAGGTTATTCGAATTTTTTAAACAAATTATTTCCACATACACACCGAACTGATTGCGATGTCCGCAAAACCAGATAAAAGCAAGAGAAACCAACCAATTCAAAAAACAAACAAAGCTGCCGGATGGCAGCCTTGATTATTTTGGTGCGCCCTGAGGGATTCGAACCCCCGACCAACTGATTCGAAGTCAGCGACTCTATCCAGCTGAGCTAAGGGCGCATATTTTATGTGCCACTGCACTGGCGCATATTTCTGCCCTTACCGGGCGGGCAGAATAACAATGGTGACCCATCCGCGACTCGAACGCGGGACACCCTGATTAAAAGTCAGGTGCTCTGCCAACTGAGCTAATGGGTCACAAGATGGCTGGGGCGGCAGGACTCGAACCTACGAATGCCAGAGTCAAAGTCTGGTGCCTTACCGACTTGGCTACGCCCCATCGATAAAAAAGTGGGGTGGATAGTGGGAATTGAACCCACGGCCTCCAGA
>Ga0334894_1003026_pt1 | contig 10462 bp, 9 predicted proteins | sample GraSluR3_MG_6_FD_207225 | JGI IMG/M metagenome (GOLD analysis project Ga0334894, IMG submission 207225) | Sludge microbial communities from methane-producing bioreactor in Wageningen University, Netherlands - Granular Sludge_12_05 R3 | ecosystem: Engineered > Bioreactor > Anaerobic > Unclassified... | reverse complement strand
CCTAGGCTGCTAAGCTCCCTGTAATCCTGGAGAACCTCCCACTGAATTTCATCGGACAATCCCAGAAAATACTCAAGGTTTAAGACCATCACCTCTGAAAGCGACATAATGTTGCCTATAAGGGTCTGCCTGTGCTTAAGGTACTCACTTTCATTAAATATTCCCTCCAGATGGTCTGGGGTATAAAAAGGACTTGCAGCAAGATAATCCACAAGGCTCTCCTTTGGGTATCCATAAAGATCAACCCCTATGGCTGATTCAGTATCAGAAGATCCTTTGGGGTTACTTGTCACTTCCTTACCACAGGATGTAAAAATCAGCACATTAAAAAACATCATAATTGCAAGCATCAAAGCCACTTTTCTCTTCATTGGAAAGCCCCCTTTTGGACATAGGATTTTATTATTTTAATTCTACCACTTTATCCACTTAAAGACCACACATTAGGTTGATTTTATCGATCAATAGATCATTCAAAATTATTCTTGCTTTTTTTAAGATTTAATTGTAAACTTATATTATTAAATTTAGGTTGACAATAGGAGGCCACATGAAAATTACAACACGGGAAATAACACTAATATCTCTATTTTCAGCACTTACTGCAATTGGTGCATTCATTTCCATTCCCTTGGGACCTGTTCCCATAACACTGCAAACCCTCTTCGTCCTGCTGGCGGGCTTTTTACTGAAGCCTCGCTCTGCAGCTCTTTCACAAATTGTCTACATTGGAATTGGTATGGCAGGAGTCCCGATTTTTTCTGGATTTACTGGAGGGATACAGTCAGTACTAAAACCAAGCTTTGGATTTCTCGTGGGATTCGTTGCTGCAAGCTTAATTGCTTCAGTTCTTTCGAGAAAGCATCCCACACCCATGGGTATTTTTTTTGCAGGAGCAGCTGCCACCGTCTCCATGTACATAATTGGAATCCCATATATGGCTTTTATCCTTAACCACGTAATGGACGGGGGTTTCTCCTTTACGGCCATTCTTAATATGGGACTCCTTCTTTTCCTTCCTGGAGACCTGCTGAAGCTAACAGTAGCTACTTATCTTGGTAACAGACTCCGAAAAATTCTGTAAAAAAAGCATGCTGGAGCTCCAGCATGCTAAATATACTCATCTTCTTTTCTGATGGAAACCTCTCCTGAGTAGACCGTCTCTAGACCTGTGCTAAACCTTACCTGAAGCTCACCATCGTTGTTGATACCCACAACGTGACCTTTTCTTGAGTTACTTCCTTGAATTACAATAACATCCTTGCCAATTACTGCAGATTCCTCCCGACAAATTTCAAGAACCCTATCCATATCTTCTCCATCAATAAAATCCAGGTAAAACTCATCCAATCTATTTAGGACAGCTGCAAACAGATCCTTCCTATTGATTGCCCTATTACTTTCAATTAAAAGAGATGTGGCGCTGTCCCTCAATTCATAGGGAATCTCTTCATTAGATTGATTTACATTTATTCCGATTCCGATGATTATATGATTGATGGTGCCCAACTCACAGTTCATCTCTGTCAGTATCCCAGCTACCTTCTTCCCTTTAATCACAATGTCATTGGGCCATTTTATCTGGGACTGGATCCCCATGTCAAGAAGTCCTCTGTTTACAGCTGCCGCTCCCAGTAGTGTCAGTTTGGCTACCTTTGTGGGATCAGTATCGGGTTTTAGAATAACTGAAAAATAAAGGCCCTTCCTATTTGGCGATATCCACTCCCGTCCAAGACGTCCCCTTCCCTTTGTCTGCTGCTCTGCAACAACAACTGTACCTTCGTTGTTTACAGCCGCAATCTCTTTAGCAGTCTTGTTTGTGGATTCCAGGGAATTGAAATATATCACCCTACTCCCAACTATTTTTGTGTGCAGGATCTTCTTAATCTCATCGTAATTTACAATATCCGGGGATGCCACAAGCCTGTATCCCTTTCTGGTAACCGACTCAATCTGGTAGCCATCAGCTTTCAAAGCCTTTACATGCTTCCATATAGCTGTCCTGCTTAGGCCAAACTCCTCAGAAAGCTTTTCTCCAGATAAAAACCCATCCACTTCATGTAGTCTGTCCAAAATCTTATGCTTCATTTGCACCCCTCCTTTATGTACGAAAAAAGGGTTCTCACTGGAACCCTCCTCAATCTAGATAATCTCTTTCAGTTTTCCTGTAAGTTTATACTCTGTTTTCTTAAGCTCCTGGATGTTCCCCTTTCCAAGCAGCATCATCAGTACCTTAAGCTTGTATAGGTTGCTTTCAAGATAATCCTTTGCATTTGCATAGCCTCCATGCACCAGATATGCAAGTAGCTCCCCACTTACGGCAGCTATGTCTGCACCAAGAACTAAGGATTTTACAATATCAATGGAGTTTCTGATTCCCCCAGAAGCTATAAGTCTTGCATCATCAGGCAGATGTCTACACTGTACAAGGGATGCTGCCGTGGGTATTCCCCATGAATACAGCTCCGAAAAATCAACCTCGTGGCTTCTCAGATTCTCTATCTCAATAAAATTGGTGCCGCCATAGCCAGATATATCAATATATCTCACTCCTGCATCGTAGAGTCTTTTACCAACAACGTAGGAGATCCCAAAACCGACCTCCTTGACTATCAAGGGCTTGTCAACATTTTTCGCTATTTCTTCTATGTTTTTCAGAACACCTCTGAAATCCCTGTCTCCCTCTTCCATAACAAGCTCCTGGGCAAGATTAAGATGAAGCTGAATGGCATCACCTTGAACAATTTCAATTGCCCTTTTTGCTTCATCAACTGAAGCAATACCACTTAAATTGGCAATTACTATTCCTTCAGGGCCAACAATCTCCCTGACCACCTTGAAGGACTCCACACTATCATCGTCCTCAAGAGCTATGGTCTCGGAACCTACAGCCATTGGAATTCCAAGCTCCCTAGCAAGTGTTGCCAGGTCCTTGTTTATTTCCTGGGAAAAGTCAGAGCCGCCGGTCATTGCATTTATCATTATTGGATTGTTTATTTTCTTACCAAGAAACTCAGTACTGGTGTCAATCTCATCAAAGTTTAATTCCGGTAATGCATTGTGGGCTATAAAAACATCCCCCAGCAATGTATCTCCCCTGTAGGAAGTCTTCAGATAGTTTTCAATATGTTCTTTCTTTCTTACCCTTCGCATAATTACACCTCTTTTAATTATTCTTGTGGCAAAAAATCAATCCACTAAGTAATTTCCGAACATGTTTCTGACAACTTCCTCTGCTTGAGCTCCATCGCTGATATAGTAGCTGATACCACCTATATAGCTTCCCTCTCCCGGCAGTGTTTCCGTTTCCATGGCTTCCACATCTATCTTGTTTGCAGCTAGAGCTCCCTTAAGCATTACACCAATTGGTATATTGGTTTCAACATTGTCAAAGTATGTCTCGATCAACTTTGGAAGCTTCAAAAGATTCCTAGGCTTTATGGTCTGCTTTACAAGCTCCTTCATGAAGTACTGCTGAGTTTTGGTCCTTCCAACGTCTCCATCGGGATACCCCACAGTCATGGCGTTGTTATGTCTGAATCTTAGAAAGTCATGGGCATTCTTGCCATCAAGGGTCTGTACTCCCTTGTCTATGTTGATGTTCAAAGGAGGCTTTGCAGTGGGGTCGCTGTATCTCATGTTGAATGGAACCTCAACGGTCACTCCGCCAATAGCATTTACAACATCCTGAACTATCTGATAGTCCACCTTAACATAATATTCCAGGTCAATGTTGAGCAGATTTTCCACTACCTCTACTGTGTATTCTGCTCCACCATATGCATGTGCTGCATTTACCTTGTCCTGTCTACCCTGTACGGTTGTTCTTGTGTCCCTGGGTATTGATAGAATGCTGATTTTTCCAGTATCCAAGTCTACACTTGTCAACATCAATGTATCAGTTCTGGTTCCCTTTGACTGTGTAACATCCTGTGCATCTACACCCATAAGCAGGAATAATATATCATTTTTCTCTTCTTCAACGGGGTCCTCTGTTCCATTTTCCGTTTCCAATGGATCTGGATCTGTGGCAACTACAGTATCATTTTTGAATATTGTATTTGCCAAGATACCATAAAAAACGCCAAAAAGGATGAAAGAGGCAATAAACACCGCTATAAACTGTTTTTTCATAATACACCTCATTTGTTTTTATGCTACATTATATAATACTATAATTAAGGTGTATTTACAATTATTTATCCAGCCAGTTGTATTACAATTTGGATACAAATCACATTTTCACCGGTATTGTTACTTCCAAAAAGAAAAGGGCATCAGCCCTTTTTCTTTTCATTGACCAAATCCAGCAGGATGGCTTTTCTGAGTTCCCTCAATTTTTCCTCGCCCTGCAGATATCTAATAATCTCCATTGCAAGGTAAACTGCGGTGGCTGGTCCCCTTGAGGTTAGTATGTTTCCATCTCTTACTACCAGGTCCTCCTTATATAAGGCTCCAACCAGTTCTCTTGCATATCCTGGATAGCTGGTAACCTTTTTCCCATCTATTACACCTGCATCCGACAGCACAATTGGTCCGGCACATATTGAGGCAATCATTTTACCTCCATCTGCAAGGGTCCTTACCAGGTCGGTAACTCTTGAATCATCCCTTAAATTTGTTGCTCCTGGAAGTCCTCCTGGTATGAAGATTCCTCTATAATTCAAAGGGTCCTTGATGTTGTCTATCATAACATCACCAATCACCTTTATTCCATGAGCTCCCTCAACCTCCAAATCCTTCTCCGTGGAGACCATTTTAACCTCAATTCCGGTTCTCCTTAGATAATCCACAACAGTCAGAGCTTCAACCTCTTCAAAACCATTGGCCAGCATTACTAAAACCTTATTCACCTTGATCACCTCCACTGCAGAATTTAGTGTTATTGTCCTAAGACATCAGCCTCTTTTCTCCTTCAAGCGCCCTTAGGGGTGCTATGTCCATTGTATGCTCAAGAGTTCCCATAAACTCTCCGTTTTCATCCCTTACTGCAAAATACTGTATAAGGACAAACTTATCACCCATTTGAATCCAGAAGCTCTCTGAGTCCTTCCTTCCACTCTTGAAGTCGTTTACCAGGTCTTCCACTATGTGTGCACTCTTTGGAGGATGGCAATTCTCAACTGTTCTTCCGATTATAGCCTTTGTTCTGGCAAAAATTCTCTCCTTACCCTGAGAAAAGTATTTCACAATATTGTCCTTGTCAACAAAGGTGAAGTCTCCTGGGATGTTGTTTAGCATAAGCTCAAGCTCTTTAGAAGACAGTATTCCCGTCTCAAACTTTACAAACCCACTTTCAGTGATTCCCTTGTCCTCTTCCTTCTTTACCACATTTACCCTTTTAAGCTCCCATTCCTTTTGAGGTGGTATGACAGCATATCCTATTTCCTCGGAGCCTTCGTAAACCTTGATCCACTCGTCCTCTGTAAGGGTATCCAGGGTCATTGGAAACAGGATGCTCTCTTCCTTGAAGATCATGTCCACAGCCTGTTCTGTTGCTGCAAGTATCTTCTCCTTTACAAGCTCCTTGTCACCAGAGTAGTCAATAAGCTCTTTCTTTGCCGCCTTTATCTTTTCCCTGATTTCATCGTCCACTCCCCACATCACCTGTGGAGGAGCAGTTATTCCAGCCTTTTCAAGATATGGAAATATAAGGTTTTCCTTCCTGCTGTAATGCTTGTCTATGTCCCAGAGAAGATTTATATCTTCAACAAGCTTAAACCTGTTATCGTCGGAATCATCCTCCATGAACCTCTCAAGATCCTCAGGTATAACCTCTTCCATTATGTTTGTCAATGCCATGTTCTCCTGACGGAGGGTATAGACCGGGTGTCCGGGAACCTCATCAGGATGATGTATCTCCTCTATGGAGCCCTTGAAGACCTCCGCATGGACATCACATAGATTCTGGATTTCCTCTATGGGCAATCCGTCCTTTACCAGCTCAACCTCCATCCTGGATATGTCCAAGGGCGATGTGCCTTCTAGAACATCTGCAAACTTCGCCTTGACCTCCTGTACTGTTTTCCCCTCGTGCAGCTCCTTGATTACCTCCTTGAGCTTTTCAAGCTTTTCCTTGTCGTATGGTTTTTTGCTTCTATTGTCAATCAACTCGCTCATTGTATCACTCCTTATCGTAAACTTTAATATATATACCCCTAAATATTGTTAATCACACAACAAAAGGGCCTTTCGGCCCCTTGTGAACTCCACTTACTTGAATTCTCTCAATACTCTTACGGACTCTTCTATATACTGATCAGCAAGAGCCAGTATTCCATCATCCACTATCATATTGTTATCCCTTATTGCTATCCTGTATTCACCAATCATGCTTGATGTTACATATCCGTCATTTGCTGCTGTATTTTCGTAGGACTTGTATACATTATCCAATATCTCTCCACTATCATATGCTGCAATGGGAGTATTTGGAAGTCCCTTGTAGTAGGCAGTTAGCCTGTTTTCATACAGGTCGAGTAGCTCTTCCTGTCTAGGACCAGATACATACCTGTTCAGGTAGTTTTCTATCCTTAGAATCCTTTCTGCCAGTTCATCAAAGGTTATTGTCAATGCTCCGTCACTGAATGGTTCCTGGTCAGATTCCATGGCCATGATGTCGATGTATTCCTTCCACTCATCGGTTACCTTCGCTTGATACTCCTTAAGGCTTGAATAGTCTATTACAGCCTCTACCTGACCTTCCCTGGTTATGAGCTTGTAGTGGTTGTCGTATGCATTCTGTACCACTGCCTTAAGTTCTTCATTTCCAATTTGAGCAATCATATCAGGATCAAACTGGACACTGTTTCCCATCAGTTCACTAAGCTGACCCTCCTGGTCAAGCTCCATCAAGTCCCTGTTTATGTCTCTAATCTCTCTCTTTAGGGCATTCTCTAAATTATCCAGCATATAGTTTCCTTCCAATTCTCCAAGAACCGGCAGGTTTTCAGCCATGAATTCCTTGATGATAGCTGCTGATGCTCTCTCGTCCTCAACGATTATCCTGAATTCCTCCATTATCATTTCCTTTTCGTCTTCCTCAGCTTCCTGGACCGGCTCCTCTTGAACTGGAGGTTCAGCCTCAGGCTCCTGTACTTCCTCTTCATTGTTTCCGCAAGCTGCCAGAGCCAAAACCATTGCAAGAGAAACAAGAATCAACATCCATTTTCTATTTGTCATGTCTGCACCTCACTTTCATTAAACATTTCCCTAAATCATATATACCCAATAAAAGAGACCTCCCATATGGGAAGTCTTTACAATTCAATTACAATTACAGTGCACAGCCCTGTAATATATTCATTTCCTTGAGTCTCTTATCAATTGATGCTATGACCTTAAGCTTGTCCCTGCTCCATTTTGGTTCATGTAGAAGGGACTTGTCACCATCCCCTGTAATTCTGTGTACAACCATTTCCTTGGGGAGAATTGATATTATTTCGGATATTGTTTCCACATACTCCTTCAGAGTCATCAAAGGAAAGGGTCTTTCCAAAAACATTGTGTACAAATCTGTATCCCTTTGTATGTACAGGGAGTGGAGTTTTATCCCCCAGGTATCTGTCTCTCCAACATATCTTGCAGATTCCAGGATCATCTCTCTGGATTCATGGGGAAGTCCCACTATCAGATGGGTCACCGTTCTAATTCCCCTCTCTTTCAATTGTTCAACCGCTTTTTCATAGGTTTCCAAGGGATAACCTCGCCTTATAAGCTTTGCAGTCTCTTCATGAATGGTCTGAAGTCCAAGCTCAATCCATACAAAGGTCCTCTCGTTCAGTTGGGACAGGTAATCAAGCACCTCCTCCGGCAGGCAGTCCGGTCTTGTTGCAATTGCTATCCCAACTATTTTAGGATGGCCAAGCACTGGTTCAAAGACCTCCTTAAGTCTTTCAACAGGAGCGTAGGTGTTTGTAAATGACTGAAAATATGCTATGTATTTATCAGTCTTCCATTTGTTACCAAGTAGCCTGATCTGTTCATCTACCTGATCCTGGACCGGGCCAAGCCTTGAGGCGAATTCTCCAGCCCCCATCTCCCCACAGAAAATGCAACCCCGGTCACCCTTATGACCGTCCCTGTTCGGGCAGGTGAAGCCTCCGTCGATGGAGAGCTTTGCAACCTTTCCCCCGAAGGTCTCTCTCAAATAGCCGCTAAGATTGTTGTATCTTTTCCCTTCATTCATTATTTTCGTCATCTCCCACAAAAAGGTGGGCCAAGGCCGATACCATCTTCTGGGTTACTTTCTCTGGCTTATCCCAAGCAGCTCCCTCTCCATAGGGATGATTGTACAGGGCATATATCCCCCTGAACCCCTTTGAATACAGGTCCTCGTATCCTCTAGACAGGCTGCCGAATACACCGATTACAGGAATGTGGTTCTTCTGTGCCATTTCGACTGTTGCCATCATGCCCCTGTGCATCCTTCTGGGGTTTCTCACTTCCTTTGAGCCAACTATTACAAGGTCCGCATCCCTAATCTCATCATTCACTCCTGTCATCCTTACAAAGGACTCAATAAAGGAGACTATTTCCGCCTTTAGAAATGCAACCACTCCAGCTCCGGTTCCACCACCCGCTCCGGTTCCCTTTATTTTCTCAACATCCACTCCCGTGGCCTTTTCAACCTCCATGGCATAGTTTCTAAGTCCCCTGTCAAGTGATTGGATCATCAAGGGACTAGCTCCCTTAAGGGGACCATACCCGTAGGCTATACCTCTTACACCAGAATAAAGGTCGGTATAGTCAGTTACAAGGGTAAATCTTGATTCCTTTAATCTCTCATCAATATTTGTTTCGTCTATCTCCCTGATTGCATAAAGTCCGCTGCCATTAAGGGTTATTGACTCACCTTCCCTATTGAGAAACCTGTATCCAAGTGCAGAAAGAAGCCCCACTCCACCATCATTTGTAGCTGAGCCGTGGGTGAAGATGTAGAAATCCCTCAAGCCTCTGTCCAATGCATTCTTTATTAAAAGTCCAGTGCCATAGGTAGTTGTAAGTAATGGATTTAGCTCATCCTCTTGAAGTCTTTCAAGGCCTGATGCCTCCTTAAGATCTATTACAACCTGATCTCCTCCCATAATGCCGTATCTTGCAGTAATTTTTCTGTAAAGGGGGTCCGTAGTTTCTGCTGTAACTATTTCCCCACCAAAAGCTGACACCTGCGCAAGGGGACTATCCCCCCTAAGCAATGGATAACCGCTTGTCTTAGCTAAAGGAATTGATTCCCTTATTCCATTTTCAATGTGTTTAACAGTATCCTCTGGAGTCAGAGCCTCTCCAAGGCCACAGTGTGCAATAACAATCTTCATATTTCTCCCTGCTTTCCATATTAAGTATTTATATAGTTTTTATCCTTAACTCCTAATAAAACTTAAATACCCGTAAAATGAAATCTTACACCATAATCAACTACAATGACCATGCTGTCAGAAAATCATATAGAAATAAAAAATCACACCAATAAACTTTAGCTTTTTCTAAAATTCGGTGTGTGATAAAGTCCGTATAATGGTGTAAAAAGAAACTTCAAATAAAAATGAGCCAAAATGCTCGTCCTCGGTTAAAATAAAAGTACCAACAAATACCTAACTGAGGAGATGAACAAAATGGCTCAATTAAATATTACACTGGATACTGAACTTTTGCACGGACTTTTTACAAAAGAATCAAAAGACGAAGCATTTTCTAAACTGCTTGAAGAAATATTTAATCAGGTTCTCATAGCTCAATCTACTGAGCAGCTTGGTGCAGAGCCCTATGAACGGTCTGATGACCGCAGAGCCTATCGCAACGGCTTCAGGGATAGAGAACTTACCACAAGGGTGGGTGCCCTTACACTTCGTGTTCCAAGGCACAGAAACGGTAATTTCAGCACCACCATGTTTGAAAGATATCAACGTAGTGAGCAAGCCCTTGTTCTTGCTATGATCGAGATGGTAATCAATGGTGTTTCAACAAGAAAAATCGAGAACATAACCGAAGAACTTTGTGGTAAATCATTTTCAAAATCCATGGTCTCAGACTTGTGCAAAAAGCTTGATCCTGTTGTAGAGGCCTTCAAAAACAGACCACTTACATATGAATACCCGTTTCTGATGGTTGATGCCATCTACATCAAGGCCAGGGACAACCACCGAGTAAGGAGCAAAAGCCTCTTGATTGCAATAGGCGTCAATGAAGAAGGATATAGGGAAATCATAGGCTTCCATCTGTCCGAAAGTGAGTCAGAAACAAGCTGGGATGAATTCTTCATATCCCTGAAGCAAAGGGGCCTAAAATCACCAAGACTTATTACATCAGACAGCCATAAAGGTCTTGTAAAAGCCCTTCACAAGCAGTTTCAAGGATCAAGCTGGCAAAGGTGCCAAACACACTTTTCAAGAAACCTATTGGACAAGACACCAAAATCAATCCAACCGGAGCTAAAAGAAGACATCCGCAAAGTGTATGAAGC